>Ga0137393_10002651_pt1 | contig 11592 bp, 10 predicted proteins | sample 15con2h34BmetaG_FD_101396 | JGI IMG/M metagenome (GOLD analysis project Ga0137393, IMG submission 101396) | Vadose zone soil microbial communities from Angelo Coast Range Reserve, California, USA - 15con2h3.4B metaG | ecosystem: Environmental > Terrestrial > Soil > Vadose zone > Saprolite...
GAGCATGCCCTCGTAGCTCAGGGGACCAGAGCGCCGCCGTCCTAAGGCGGGCGTCGCAGGTTCGAGTCCTGCCGAGGGCATTTTCAGCCTCTAACATGAAGCCCATGCTCGCCACCGAGCTGAATCCGGCGCTGACGCCGGTCGCGTTTCTGTTGGGCACCTGGCGCGGGGAGGGCGAGGGCCGGTACCCGAGCATCAAACCTTTTCGCTATCGGGAAGAAATCCGCTTCAGCCACAACGGCAAGCCGTTCCTGATCTACACGCAGCGGACGGAGTCGATCGAGACCGGCCAGCCGATGCACGGAGAGGCCGGCTACCTGAGGCTGGTCGGCGATGGCCGCGTCGAGTTCGTGATCGCGCAGCCGATTGGCTACGCGGAAATCTCACTCGGCCGCGTCGATGGTCAGCGAATGGACGTCGAGTGCGCCAGCGTCGGGCGAACGCCAACGGCGAAGCCGGTAACCTCGATCAGCCGATCGTTTTGGATGGAGGGCGAGACGCTTCGCTACGAACTGAAGATGGGGCTGGAAGGCGCGCCATTGACGCCACATCTGACGGCGAGCTTTCGCAGGGCGGACCGATCTATCGCGGGACCCGCTCCTGCATCCGCCGCACCACCCGGGTGATCACGCCCCGGGGTGAGACCCGGACAATCAACGGGATCAACTTGTTGGCGAAGCCCGGGATGACGATCGTCTTGCCCGCCATCAGGCCGCGGTAGCCGGCCAGCGCGACCGATTGCGCATCCGCGATCTCACCTTGCACCAGACGTGAGTCTTCCAGCTGACCGCGTTTTTGAAAACCGGTCCGCGTTGGTCCCGGCGCCAGTGCCGTGACTGTGACGCCCGTGCCGCGCAGCTCGTTCGCCAGCGCCTCGGAGAAGGAGAGGACGTACGCCTTGCTCGCGTAGTAGACGGCCATCAGCGGTCCAGGTTCGAAGGCCGCGGTCGAGGCGAGATTCAGGATGCGGCCGTACCGCCGCTGGATCATGCCCTTGAGGAATAGCTTGGTCAGCGTCGTCAGTGCCACGACGTTGACCTGCATCATCTCCAACTCTGTACCCAGATCGGTCTCGGTGAACAGGCCGAAGACCGGGAAGCCGGCGTTGTTGACGAGCACGTCAACCTGCATCGATGCGGCAGTAACCTCTTCATAGATCTCATCGACGGCGGTCGACTTCGAGAGATCCTTGGCGAGCACCAGCGTCTTGACCCGAAACTCGCTCTCCATGCGGGCGGCCAGCGCATTGAGCTTGTCGTGGCTGCGGGCAACTAGGATGCAATCGAAGCCATCGCCGGCAAACAGCAGTGCCAGCTCATAGCCGATGCCGCCCGAGGCGCCCGTGATCAGCGCCGTTTTGCTCACGGAAACATTTTCTCCCCGGCGCGGACCGCGACCGCCAGCCAGTTCTCGCGCGGCGCCAGGGGACAGGCCCAACGCGCATCGTAGACGCAGGATGGGTTGTACGCGAAGTTGAAATCGATCGTAATGTCCGGCGACCCGGCCGTCAGCTCGAGCGCCAGGCCATCGGTGTTCTTCACCGTGTCGAAGAGGTAGCGGCCGCCTCCATAGGTCTCGTTGCCCGACGTGGCGTCCCGAAAGGGAAGAAACAGACCGCCGCCATAGCCTACGAGGCTAAAGACCGTCAGCTGGCAATCCTCGCCGCCCAGCCGGAAACGCAGCCGGCCCGCTCGCCGGTAGGTGATGACCCCATCTTCGCCGCCGGTATCGATTTCCAGTGGATCACCCGCGTCGGCGGGTTCGACCCGAAGGTGAATCCGATACTCCGGATCGTGGTCGAAGTAGCGCAGGCCCCTGAATCGCGTCCGCGCCTCCTCGTTCAGTGGCGATTGCGGGTGGGTGCGAAACAGTTCGTCACGGCCGCGCCGGAATCGCGCCAGGGCATCGGGGCCGGAGAGCCGGTAGAGGACGCCCACCCGCCGGCGCCAGTCTGCAAGGTCGAGGTAATGCTGGACCGAAGCCTGCGCCATCGGCGGATCAGCCTACGAGGCCGTCAGCTACCGCGCTCGACGGCCTGGACCACGGGTTCCCGTTCGGGCGCCTGGCTGGCCATCGGCGGCTGCGAGGGGGCACCATCTGGTGACGGCTCGCCGTGGGCCGTGCCGTTGGCGGGCGAGAAAGAACTGCGGCGGCGGCCGCGCCGGCGACGGAACTTGCGCGGAGGTGCCGTCCCAGCCTCGGCGGGGGGTGCATCGGGCGCCGGCGCCGATGTGCCATTGGTGGCAACGGCCGGGCCCGGCGTGATCGGCCGCGGGTTGAATCCGCGCCGCCGCCGCCGCGGGCGCCCGACCGGCGCTCCCGGCCGCTGGCGCCGGCGGTCACCGCGGCGCCCGCCCACGGCCGCATCCATCGCGTGTAGCGCACCGATCCCGGCGACCCGACCCTCTCGCTCGACATGCTCCAGCAGGGGTCGGTACAGATCCTGGCCCTCCCGGCCAGTCATCGTCTCGATGTCGCCCACCACCACTAACAGCTGCTTGGCGCGCGAGATCGCGACGTTGAGCCGCTGCGCCTTCTTCAAGAAGCCGATCCGCTCGGCCTCGTTGCTGCGAACCAGGCTGAGAATGACGACGTCGGCCTCCTCACCCTCGAAGGCGTCGACGGTGTCGACCGCGAGGCCGGGCAGCGCCACCATGCGCAGCTCACGCCGTAGCTGGGTGACCTGATCCTGGTACATGGCGATGACCGCGACCCGCAGTTGGTCGAGCCCCAGACGCTGCAGGTGGCGAACCACGCGACCAACGGCCTCGATCTCAGCACGGTTCGATATGCTGCCCGACCCACCTTTCTTTTCCCGGCCGCGAATGGTAAGCCATGTCAGGTTGCGGTTGAAAGGCCATGGCAGAGGCGAGCGCAAGGCGGCCATCTCCGGCGAATTGCGCAGCCGGCCGTCGTAGGAGGCGACCGAGACGTAACTGCCGATAGGGGCGGCCATTCGGTACTGCTCGTCGAGCATGACGACGTTGGTCTCGGGGAGGACCGCCCAGCTCAGCTCGAAGAAGCTGGCATCGCGGACCAGCGACTTCGCCTCGTCGTCGTCAACGGGGAAGGCCGCGGCGCTCTCGTCGAGGACGGGCGGAAGCTGACGGTGATCGCCGACCAGCAGCCAGCGGGGCGCCAGCCGGAGCAGTGGCAGGGTCTCGGTAAAGCGCACCTTGTTCGCCTCGTCGAGGATCAGCCAGTCGAACATCTCGGCTTCCTTGGCGGCGAGCGCGATGCGGTTGACCGTGCCGAAGACGACGTGCGCATTGCGCACGCGCGGGTCGTCCGCTTCGACGATGCTGGAACGGAACTTCGGGTCGACCTTCTCGGGCTCGGCGATTCGAACCATTCGCAACGAGTCCAGGCCTTGCAGCCGCTCCTGCGCGTTGTCGACCGCGGTGTTGGCATGCGAGGTCATCAGGATCCGGACATTCGGGTCGCGTGCGACCAGCTGGCGCACGGTCTCGACGATCGAGGTCGTCTTTCCCGTTCCGGGCGGTCCCTGCACCAGCTGCATGCTGCCGGGGAAAAGGTTGACGGCGCTACGCACCGCCTGCTGCTGGCTGGGGTTGAGGCGTTCGTCGAAGGGCTGCAGGTCGCCGATCCCGGGCGGCAACACCTCATCCGGCGCGATCAGGAGCGCGGCCACCCGCCGCAGGCTGATGTCACCAGCGGGGAACCCGTTCAAGGTTCGCTGCTGGACTTCGACGACGGCGGTGATTGGCTGCGGGCGAATCGTGCCCGGGCCCAGCGTGCCCTCCTCGCGAAGCTTGACCAGCCAGCGGCGGCCTCCGCCTTCGCCGCGGATCAAGGTGCCCTCGCGCTCGGCCCCGTGTGCGGTACGGATGACGACGCGGTCCCCTTCCTTGAACCCACCGCGGCGGCTGAGGACGAGCATGGCGCCTGCGCTCCGATCGCCGTTGGCTGCGCCGCAGACGGTGCACTTGGCGCCATTGGCCTGGAGGTTCTCGCACTTGCTGCAGATGACGCCCTCGGTCTCGACCTCATAGGGGCGCGCATCCTGCTCCGCCTGCCAGGTGAGCCACTGGCGCTCGTGGTTGGCGAAGGCCTGGCCCGCCAGAACCAGGGGCAGCTGTGCCGCTTCGTCGAGGGCGGTCAGCTGGCGCCGCACCCAGTCTTCCTCGGGTACGTAGGTGGCGGGCTCGATCACGACCTCGGAGACCTCGATGGTCAGCACGTCGCCGGCGTCTTTGGTCGGATCGGGATCAGGCTGGACTCGCTCGATGACGAAAGCGAGGTCGCGGCCGGGAAGGCCGAAGAGCTGGCCGATCAGGCCGAAGCGCTCGACGGCGGTCTCGGATCGTTTCTGGAGGTTCAGCGTGAAGCGCACCGGCGCATGTTTGAGGTCGACGTAGCCATCACCTTCGGTGGCTTCCGTGAGCAAACCGATGACAGCCTCCTGCCCCAGGTGGGAGAGGAGGGTATCGGCCTGGCTCTCGGGGGCGGCGCAAACCGTGAGCCGGATGGCCGTCACGTCGGGGGCCCGATGGGCGAACGGGGACCCCGCAGCAACAGGCGGTAACCGTAAGGTCAAGGGCGCTCCTTGTGGCGCATAAGATTGGGCCTGGCTTTCACAGGTGGGCCGACAGCTTGCCACCCCTTCGGCGGAGCGTCGGACAGGCGACACCGACCGCCCGTCTAACCCGGCCCCCAGTATAACGCCAACAGGGGCCATTCGCCACTTTAGCCCAATACGAATACACGTTTGGGCGGCTGGCCGGGGCCAACTACAATCAAGGCTCGCTCGAGGCGTTCCACTAGGGTAGGAAGAGGTGGCAAAGACTGTATCCCTGACGGGGGGTCAGCGGCGCGTCCAGCGCGCCCTCGAGGTGGCCCCCGGCGCGCTGACGTGGACCATTCTGATCGCCCCCGTGGTGGCGTCCTTCGTCTTCGCGCCCTACATCGCGCTCGCCATCTTCGTGATCGACATCTATTGGTTCATCCGCACCGGCACGGTGGTGTTCGGCATCAGGCGCACTTACCGGCAGATGAAACGCGAGATGCAGGAGGACTGGTGGCAGCGCTGCCAGGCGCTCGTCGTCGGCCCCGAGACTCTTGATCCGCGGCGCATCGTCCATGCCGTCCTGATCCCCACCTACACCGAGCCCTACGAGATCCTGCGGGAGACGGTCCGGGCGATTGCCGAGGCCGAGTATCCGGCGGAGAACAAGGTGGTCGCGATCATTACGAGGGAGACCGACCGCCCCGGCTGGGAGAACGTCCGCCGTCTTCAGGAGGAATTCGGCGGCCGGCTCCGCGCCTTCTTCCACATCAAGGATCCGCTGCTTCCCGGCATCGTGCTTGGCAAGTCGGCCGCCATGGCCTACGGCGGGCCGGTGCTGCGGCGGGAGCTCGAGGCAATCGGCCTGGATCCCGGCCAGGTGCTCGTCACCGACCTGGACTCGGATTTCCGCGTCCACCCCCAGTATTTCGCCTACATCACGCACCATTACGTCCAGGACCCCAGGCGCCTCGAGTGCCTCTTCCAGCCGATCCCAATGTTCCACAACAACCTCTGGCGGGTTCCGTTTGCGGTCCGGATCATGGCCAGCGCCTGCACCCAGTGGCAGATGTTTCTGTCCGCGCGGCCGGACCGCCTCGTCGCCTTCAGCAGCTACACGATGTCGCTAGACCTGGTGATCAAGGCCGACTACTGGGACGAGGACGTCATCCCTGAGGATTCTCGCTTCTACTGGAAATCGTTCTTCGCGACCAGCGGCCGCCTCAAGATGGTGCCGGTGTTCCTGCCGATCTATGGCGATGCCCCGGAAGCCTCCGACAGCGGCATCCTTCGTGAGAAGACGCACGCCAACCAGTACAACCAGATCAAGCGGTGGGCATGGGGCGTCAGCGACATTCCGTACGTCACCGTCCGCCTGCTCCGCCACTCGGAGATCCCTCTCTGGCTGCGGGCGCGCCGATACGGCTACATGGTCTTCAACCACCTGACCTGGACGACGCTGCCGGTGCTCTTGCTTTTCGGCGCCGCGCTGCCCCGGCTACTCCAGGAGGACTGGAACCTGGCGACCGCGGCCGACCGCCTGGCGCTCTACGCCTTCATCCTGATCAACATCGCGTTCCTCAACATCGCGGCCTTGATCCTGGTCGAGCGGCGCATCAATCCGCCGATGCCGCGTAGCTGGGGGTTCGTCCATCAGATGTGGGCGTACCTGCAACTCGGCCTCTATCCGCTTGTCGCTCTCCTCTTCAGCGTATTGCCTGCGCTCGAGGCCCAGACGCGCCTGATGCTGGGGATGTATCTCGAATACAAGGTTACGGAGAAGGTGGCAGAAGGCCCGGTGAAAGGCACCGCCTGAGCTCTCGCCACGCCTAACCGCGCTAGCCCAGGCCGACCGCCTCCTGGACCCGGTGGAGCGTCGAGTTCGCTTTCGGGGTGAGCCGCTCGGCTGCTCCCCGGAGGTGTTGCATCAGCGCAGCGTCATTGGACCGAATCTCGCGGTAGCGCTGCTGAATCGGCGTCAGGGCTTCGATTACCGCGTCGGCGACGGCGGTCTTGAGCACGGTGTACGACTTGCCCGCAAATTCCTTCTCGACGGTCGCCCAGTCTTTGTCCTGAATGGTCCGGTAAATCTCCAGAAGATTGGTCACGCCGGGGCTCGCGGGCAAGCGAACCTCGGGCTGGGCGTCGGTCTGCGCGCGCGCCAGTTTTTTGCGGATCACGTCGGGCGCATCGAGCATGAAGATCGCATGGCCGGGCGCGTCGACGGCCAGGCTCTTACTCATCTTCTTTTCCGGGTCGTCGAGGCCCATGATGCGAGCCCCGGCGGCTTGGATCATGGCCTCCGGTAGGACGAACAGGTCGCCAAACCGCTGGTTCATCCGCTGTGCGATGTCACGCGTGATTTCGATGTGCTGGCGCTGGTCCTCGCCGACCGGCACGAAGTTGGTGTCATATAGAAGGATGTCGGCAGCCATCAGCGCCGGATAGGCAAACAGACCGGCGCTCGATCGCTCCCGGTCACGACTGCTCTTTTCCTTGAACTGGGTCATCCGTTCCAGCCAACCCATTGGTGTGAAGCATTCGAGGATCCAGGCCAGCTCCGCGTGCGCCGGGATGTGCGACTGGACGAACATCGCCTGCTCTTTCTTGATTCCGCTCGCCAGGTAAACGGCGGCGAGGTCGAGCGTGTTCTCCCGCAGCGCAGCCGGATCTTGTGGAACGGTGATGGTATGCAGGTCCACGATGCAGAAAATGTTGTCGTACTTATCCTGATTGCGGACCCAGTTTCGGATCGCGCCCAGGTAGTTGCCCAGGTGCAACCCGCCGCTGGGCTGGATGCCGGAAAAAACCCGCTGCTTGCCGGTTGCCTGCATCCGAAGATGTTACGGAACGCGCGCTACAGCAACTGGATCGTGTAGACGAAATCGGCGGTCACCGTCTTCCCGGCGGCGACGACGACCTGGCGCGGGCCCGCTAGGCGGCCTGCCTGATCACTGGACCCGGACGCTCGCACGGTATAGGTCGCCGGCTTCAGGTCGAGGTGGTAGGCGCCGTTCGAATCAGTGGTGGTCGCTTGTTCCGATCCCGTCCCGGTCGGCGGGGTTACGGTAAACGTCAACGTCACGCCGGCGAAGGGATGCATTGGGCAGGTGGTCTGCTCCAGACGATAAGCGCCCCCACAGGCACGGATCTGTACGTGACCGGCAACGGTCCCCGTGGAAGATCCGAATAACGATGGGCCGGCGCCGCAACCGGCGAGAACCACCGTCAGTAGACACGCGATCAGGGCGCGGGCAAACATCCTGATTATTAGACGGAACAGCCACTCGAAAAGTTCCGATCGAACCGTGGTTGAGAATTGCGGCCTGAACTCAACTAGAATCCGCGCCGTGACCGAGCGCTTGGCCTCCCGCACTCTCCGCAACAGCGTGCTCGTGGTCGGGGCGCGTGCGCTGGCCAAGCTGGCGGTGTTTGTCGTCGTCGTGCTGCTCTGGCGCCACCTCGGCGCCGATAACTATGGCCGGTTCGCCACCATGATCGTCTACGTCACGCTCGTCGGGGTGGTCGCGGACCTTGGGATGCAAACCGTATTCATCCGGGACGCGTCTCGAGACAGCAGCGCGTTTGCACGTTACCTCGCGAACCTCTTGAGCGCCCGCCTCGTGCTCTCGCTGGTGGCGCTCCTCATCCTGGCGGTGGCCTTGCGATTGCTGAGTCCGGCGCTGTTTCCCTATACCCTGGCCGCCTTTGCGCTGCTTCTGACGACCAGTTACTCGAGCCTGCTTCGCGCCATCTTCTACATCCGGGGGCGGCTGGGTTACGAGGCGATCGCCATCGTGGCGGAGTCGATCGTGCTGCTCGCACTGACCCTTGTCGCCATCAATCGGCGCGCGACCTGGGACGCCTTCCTTTGGGTCTATGCGGTCAGCTATCTGTTCACCTGCCTGTTTGCCTACGCCGTCCTGCGGTGGCGGTGGCACGAGCGGGTCGCCGTCAGGCTCGAGCCGCTGTTCGTGCGTCGCCTGCTGCTGGCCGGGCTGCCGCTCGCCCTGGGCTTCACCATTACGACGGTCTACGCCCAGCTCGACATCGTGCTCCTCCAGCTCTTCAAGAACTTCCAGATGGTCGGCTGGTACTCAGCGGCGAACAAGTACGTCGACGCGGTCGCCTGGATCCCACAGTCGGCGATGGGCGTCGTCTTTCCCGCACTGTCGTTGCTGGGGGCGAAGGACCGCCGCCGCTTGGCGTTTGCCTACGAGAAGTCCTTCAAGATGCTCGTCATCCTCGGCCTGCCGTTGGCGGTCGGCCTCGGCGTCACGGCCGACTCGATCGTGCATTTGACCCGAGGGTTCGAGCAATCCATCCCGGCGCTGCGGATCCTGGCGCCCTCGGTCGTGCTGCTGTTCGTGAACAACGCGTTCATCTACACCTTGACCGCCATCAACCGGCAGCTCGATTTCACCCGCCTCGCCCTCTTCACGTTGGTGGTGAACGTCGTCCTCAACCTGGCGCTGATTCCGCCGTTTGGTTATCTCGGCGCGGCGGCCGCCTCGACGATCACCGAGGCCGCGCTGTTTGCGGGCGGCTGGTGGCTGCTTCGGAGGCAGCGCCTTCCGCTGTCGGTCGTTGGCAGCATCGGTCGCGTCCTCGCCAGCGCGCTGCTGATGGGCGTCGTGGTCTACCTGATCCGTTCCTGGCCCCTCGCGATCGTCGTCATCGCCGGCGCCGCCGTCTACGCCGCGGCCCTGTTCGCACTCCGCGCGCTGAACGCCGAAGAGTGGGCGATTATTCGCGACGCCCGCTGACAGTCCCTAAACTACTCGCGTGCCGGACGATGGCGCCGTGGTGCGAGCGCTCACGGACAAGATCCGCGATGTGCCGAATTTCCCCAAGGAGGGGATCCTCTTCAAGGACATCACGACGCTGCTCCAGGATGCGGCCGCCTTCCGCCAGGCGGTCGACATCCTGGCAGAAACCTACCGCGGAAAGGCGGTGGAGCTCGTCGTGGGGGTCGAGTCGCGCGGCTTCCTTTTCGGCGGCGCCCTCGCCTATCTGCTGAATGCCGGCTTCATCCCGGTGCGCAAAGAAGGCAAACTTCCCGGCCAGAAGCTGTCGGAGGCCTATGCGCTCGAGTATGGCTCGGCGGTGCTCGAGATCCACAAGGATGCGATCAAGCCGGGGCAGTCCGTGGTCATCGTCGATGACCTGCTGGCGACCGGCGGGACGGCGAAGACCACCGCCAGCCTGGTGCAGCAGCTCGGGGGGCGCGTCGTCGGGATCAGCTTCCTGATCGAGCTCAGGTTCCTGAAGGGGGCGGCCAACCTGTCGGAATTCAACGTCGTCTCCCACTTGAAGTTCTAGATGGATGATCCTGTCAGGCCAATCCTCGTGGTCGGCTCCGTGGCGCTCGATGCTGTGCAGACGCCGACCGAATCGGCGAGCGAGATCCTCGGTGGCGCGGCCAGCTACTTCTGCCTCTCGGCCGCGATGTTCGCCCCCATCCGCCTGGTGGGGGTGGTCGGCGAGGACTTTCCGCCGGAGCACCGGCAGCTCCTGGAATCCCGCCACATCGATCTGACCGGGTTGCAGGTGCGACCGGGGAAGACCTTCCGCTGGACCGCCCGCTACACCGGCGTCCGCCTGGAGAATCGGGAGACCCTCGACACCCAGCTCAACGTCTTCGCCGACTTCCATCCGACGCTGCCGCCGGCCTACCGCGACTCGAAGGTGGTCTTCCTGGCCAATATCCAACCCGAGCTGCAGCTCGAAGTGCTGGAACAGATGCCGGAAGCCGAGTTCATTGCCTGCGACACCATGAAGCTGTGGCTCGATACCGCCCGGCCCGGGCTGGAGCGGCTTTTCCGCCGCGTCGACTGCGTCCTCATGAACGATGAGGAGGCGGTGCAGTTCTCCGGCGAGCGGTTTCTGCCGTCGGCGGCGCGCGCCGTCATGTCCTATGGGCCGCGCGAAGTCATCATCAAGCGCGGCGAGAACGGCTCGCTGCTCTTCACCAAGGACCGCGTCTTCCTGGCGCCCGCTCATCCACTGGAAACGGTGCGCGATCCCACCGGCGCAGGCGATGCCTTTGCCGGAGGGCTGATGGGGGCGATCGCCCGCGCCGGGGAGGAGCAGGGCGTCCTCCGGCGCGGCATGTTGTACGGCAGCGTGCTGGGCTCGCTCGCGGTCGAAGACTTCAGCGTGCGGCGCATCGTCAAGGCGGACCTGCGCGAGATCGAGGGGCGGTTGAGTACCCTTGTGGACATGATTTCTCTCAACGGGTCACGGGTGCACTAACCGATGGCCATCATTCCGGCGCAGCGCCACGACGTCAAGGACCTCAAACTCGCCGAAGACGGCCGGCGCATGATCGAGTGGGCCGCACAGGAGATGCCCGTCCTCCAGACGATCCGTGAACGGTTCAAACGCGAGCAGCCGCTCAAGGGCCAGCGGCTGGCCGCCTGCCTGCACGTCACCACGGAAACGGCCAACCTCGCGATCACGCTGAAGGCCGGCGGCGCCGATCTCGTGCTCTGCGCCTCCAACCCGCTGTCGACCACCGACGCGGCGGCGGCGTCCCTGGTCGCGGACCATGGGATCAGCGTCTTCGCCATCAAGGGCGAGGACAACGAGACCTATTACCGCCACATCGCCTCGGCGCTGGAGCACCGGCCGACGATGACGATGGACGACGGTGCCGATCTGGTCGCGGCCTTGCACAAGGACCGCACCGGCCTCATCGGCAATGTGATCGGTGGCACCGAGGAGACCACCACCGGCGTCATCCGGCTCAAGAGCATGGCGGAGCAGAAGGTGCTGCGCTACCCGATCATCGCCGTCAATGAAGCGATGACCAAACACTTCTTCGACAACCGCTACGGCACCGGCCAGAGCACCATCGACGGCATCATCCGGGCGACCAACGTCCTGCTTGCGGGGAAGGTCTTCGTGGTCGCCGGATACGGTTGGTGCGGTCGTGGCCTGGCGATGCGCGCCCGCGGCATGGGTGCGCATGTCATCGTCACCGAGGTCGAGCCGGTCCGGGCGCTGGAGGCCGTCATGGACGGCTACCGCGTCATGCCGATGAAGGACGCGGCGAAAGAAGGCGA
>Ga0137393_10002655_pt1 | contig 11586 bp, 9 predicted proteins | sample 15con2h34BmetaG_FD_101396 | JGI IMG/M metagenome (GOLD analysis project Ga0137393, IMG submission 101396) | Vadose zone soil microbial communities from Angelo Coast Range Reserve, California, USA - 15con2h3.4B metaG | ecosystem: Environmental > Terrestrial > Soil > Vadose zone > Saprolite...
AGTGTAGCCTTAAGGGTATCTGCAGCGGCTCGATGGTTGTGGTGGGCACCCCCCAGCGGTTCTGGAATCAGTTCATCTATGAGTTCGATGCTTTTAAGTTCACGGGCACTGATCCGCATAGCCTCTGCTGCCTGTGGCGCGAAGGCGGTATCGCGCCAGAGAATATTTGCCGCCGCCTCAGGAGGTGCAACTGAATAGATGCTGTACTCTAGCATCAAGATACGGTCGGCAATGCTAATGGCCAGAGCACCGCCGCTGCCACCTTCGCCAACCACAACAGCAATGATGGGCACGCGAAGGCGAGACATCAAATAGAGATTTGAGGCGATTGACTCGGCCTGGCCACGTTCTTCGGCTTCCAGGCCTGGGAATGCTGCCGGTGTGTCAATCAGGCAAACAATCGGGAAGCCAAATCGCTCTGCCTGCTGCATGACACGAGACGCCTTGCGATAGCCTTCTGGGTGGGGCATGCCCAGGTTGCGGAACTGTTTCTCCTTCGTATCGCGTCCTTTCTGGTGGCACACGAACATCACGGTGTTCCCATCAAGTGTAGCCGGCCCGGTCATGATGGCATGATCGTCACCAAAGGTGCGGTCACCGTGCAACTCGAAGAAGTCATTGCACATAAAACGAATGTAATCAGCCGCATACGGTCGATCTTTGTGGCGCGCTACCAGCACCGTTTGCCAGGATGAAAGTTTACTGTAAATCTCTTCTGTGCGGCGTCGCAGCTCGCGCTCGGCCTCTTGTAATTGAACATGCTCGCTGGGTTTCAGGTGATCGCCCTTGCGCTGCAGGTTAATGATCCTTTTTTCCAGGTCAGCCAGTGGTTTCTCAAATTCCAGGTCGTATGCCATCCCATCCTCCTCCTTATTCAATGACTTGTTTGAGTTTGCGAATGGTTCTTCTCATGAGATTCGTGGCTGCCGCTACCAGCTTTTGCATAGAAGCGTAATAACCGTGCCAGGGTCTGTCGCAGATCACGCCTGTGGACAATCGCATCGATCATGCCGTGCTGAAGCACGAATTCAGAGGTTACTGCGCCTTCGGGGAGTTTCACATGCATGAAGCCTTCGATGACCCGCGGCCCGGCGAAACAGATCAACGCTCCGGGCTCAGCGAGAGTGACATCGCCCAACATGGCAAAGCTGGCGGTTACGCCCCCTGTGGTTGGATCGGTCAGCAGGCTGAAGAATGGTAGCCTGGCCTCGCCCAGCTTGGCAAGAGCCGCCGAAGTTTTTGCCATTTGCATCAATGAGTAGAGGCCCTCTTGCATACGCGCACCACCGGAGGCAGTGGAGATCAGTACGGGTATGTCTTTCTCAATCGCCAATTCAATGGCTCGCGTAATCTTTTCGCCGACTACCGACCCCATGCTGCCGCCGATGAAACGAAAATCCATGATCGCCAATGCAAGCGGTAGCTCTTCAATGGCAGCATGGCCGATGACCACCGCCTCATTCAAATTCACACTCTCGCGTTCCTCAGCCAGTTTTCCGGCGTAGGCTTGTGAGCGAACTACAAATTTGAGTGGATCAACGGAAATTATGTCCCCGTCTATTTCGACGAAACTAACAGGATCTACCAATAGCTCAATACGCTCGTATGCGGAAATCTTGAAGTGATAGCTACAGCGCGAACAGACCTTCAGGTTCTTTTCCCAGTCGCGACCTACTAAGATCTCTTTACACTTGGGACACTTTAGAGCTAAATTGCCCGCAAAGGGTTGAGTTGGTTTGGGCTGGTTGTGCGAGGATGTATGCGCTGTGGATGGAACTTCAGCTTCTTTGACCATAACTCCCTCCTCGTCAGTCTTGCGCGAAGAGCGCAGCCACAAAACTTTGCGGATCAAACGGTGCCAGGTTCTCGACCTTTTCTCCTGTGCCGATGAATTTGATAGGCACGCCCAGATCATCGGCAACAGCGAAAGCAAAGCCACCCTTGGAAGTACTATCCAATTTTGTGATAACCACGCCGGTCAAACCAATGTCGGCGGCAAACTGGCGAGCTTGCAATAGCGCATTCTGGCCCGTCGTCGCATCCATGACGATCAACAACTCATGAGGTCCTTTGGGGATGAACTTCTGAATGACTTTGTTGATCTTCTTCAACTCCTCCATCAGGTTATACTTCGTCTGGAGACGACCGGCAGTATCGACGATCAGGATATCGTATCCCCTGGTACTTGCCGCTTGGATGGCATCGTAGACCACCGCGCCTGGATCGGAGCCGGGGTTCTGGCTGATCACCGGAACGCCAACGCGCTCCGCCCACACTTTGAGTTGATCGATGGCCGCAGCCCGGAAGGTATCGGCAGCCGCGAGCATGACTTTATGGCCTTCTCGCGTCAAACGATAGGCCAGTTTAGCGATGGTGGTGGTCTTCCCGGAGCCATTAACTCCAATCACCAGCACAACGGTCAGCGGCGAGTCTGTGGCGATGCGCAGGGGAGAGGGTTGCCCCAGCAGTTTGGCCAGTTCTTCACGCAGGGCACGCTGCACCTGTGTCCCCGTCTTCATGCGTTCTTCCATGACTCGCTGTTGCAGGCGTTTTAGCAGCCATTCACTGGTACTGGGGCCAACATCGGCGCCCAGCAGAGCTTCTTCCAGTTCGAGCCAGAGATCATCGGTGATGTCGTTTTGTTTGAAGGCATCCCCCATCCGGCTAAAAATTTGCCGGGTGCGGCTCAAACTGTTCTTAAATGGATTGAAGCGTTGCTCAGACAATGTTAAACTCTCTTTGACACTCAAAAAAGAGGGTAACACACCAGATATTTTGTGGTGATTTTCCCTCTACATAAGATAAAAGGCAAAAGGGGCACGTACATGCCTTTTGCCTCCTTGTTCCAGTCGTATTGCGAACAACCATTGTCGACAAATCTGTTTAGCCCGGTAGGCACAAGTCCTACCTGCCCTATACAAACTTACTGACGACCGCTGCGATACGAATGAAGTGACCCGTCGCTAATAGGTTCATTAATGATGATATCGCCGTTACGGATCTTAATGTTGTACAGGCAAGAGGGATTAGTGCAGACCCAGGCCTTGTACTCGATGGAAGCTCCCTGGCTACCGAAATCCGAAAGCGGAACCAGATCACCTTCACTACATTTGCGACACCGAGGAAATGCGTTTTCCACGAAATCGCCTCCTTCCTTCTCCTTGGAGGATAGTATTCACCCGCTTTGCTACATGACATCGCTGAGTGAAGAAGTAAGCCGAGGGGGAGCCTCCGCCGCTGCATCCGCATCCCCACAGCAGGTTAATCCATGCTGTCGCTATCATACCATAAAAAGCGTCTTGTGTCAGCATTCTTTATGAAGAATTTTTCATCATTCTTCATCGGTGTGCTTTTCTCTGCCCTTTTTTCAATCTCTGTCCATCTATGGCAACACATTGGCACTATCGATTGAAGAGTATGTCAAATGTATTCACACCAGTTGCTTACACCTTCCAACACCGTATATGCCTAGCATAACAGGTGCCACAAATTCCGTCAAGCATATAGCTCCATTGTTCTACATGTATCAATATCATTACTGTCTGATTGCGTAAAATTCCCCAGCAATGGAAATCTCTTCATCTTTTCAAAAGGCAACAAACACAAATCCCTATCCCTTCCGCAATAGCAAGGAGAACATGTTTTTCTCTAACGCTTCAGAATCAAGATGATGTGCCGATTGATATATTGTTACATTGGTTGCGCAACAACGACAAGTTTTCGTCTACCATACCTGTTTTGCAGTTTGGCATGATTATTGCAATGAACTGTAGTGGGAGAGTGAATTAAGCCTGACATGTATTCCCGCCTCAGTTTGGGAATATTTGCTTGTCTGGCCGCCTGCTATTTTGTGTATTTGACATAAAGTATCCAGAAGGAGTACTGGTAATGGGAACAAAAGCAACGAGGACACTGCATAGCGTGGGTAATGAGATAGCCGTACTACCAGGGAAAAAGAGTGTCACCAAAGAGAGGGGCGCTTATGACGAAAGCGATATCTTTATCGAACCTGAAATAGATAACGAAAGTGACGAAGGTGACGACGAGGGTGATGATGAGTTAGAAGAAGAGGGAGAGGTTCAGAGAGGAGTAATTGATGATTCTGTCAAGCAGTATCTCAAAGAAATTGGCTTGTATCCTCTGTTGACCGCCGAGCAAGAGCTGCTGTTGGCCGAGCGCGTGGCTCACGGGGACTTACGTGCTCGCCAAAAGCTTATCGAAGCCAACCTGCGCCTCGTTGTCAGCATTGCTAAACGCTACTCGAACCAGGGGTTGCCCCTCCTGGACTTGATCCAGGAAGGCAATATTGGCCTGATGCGGGCCGCCCAAAAATTTGACTACAAGCGCGGTTTCCGTTTCAGTACCTATGCCACCTGGTGGATTCGCCAGGCCATCAGCCGTGCCATCGCGGAACATTCGCGTACCATTCATATTCCGGTGCATGTCGTGGAATTGATTTACAAGATCAAGCGTGTTGCTCGTCGCCTATACCAGGAACAAGGCATTGAGCCGCTACCAGAACAACTGGCCTCCGAATTGGGGCTGATGAAAGATCGCATTATCGAGCTGCTGAACATCTCTGAACAGCCTATCTCGCTCGATGCCCCGGTCGCCGATGATGAACAGTACCACCTTGCCGATATCCTGGAAGATGTCGGAATGGTTGCTCCGGTGGACCAGGTATCGCAACAGCAGCAGCGCGAACATATCGAACGAGCGATGGCCGTGCTGAACCCTCGCGAGCGCACCATCATCGAGATGCGCTACGGCCTCTGCGATGGTCATTACCACACCCTCGACGATGTCAGCGCAAAATATAAGCTGACCCGAGAGCGCATTCGCCAGATAGAAGTCAAAGCCCTGCGCAAGCTCCGCTACCCGGAACGCTTTGAAACTGGACTGTGTGAATACGCACAGGCCTAGCACAGCCCCTAAAACACGCGGAAAAGCGTGCGATTTTTGCGTGGCTGAGGCAAGCGCAGCCACTACTATACACGACGTGATACGCTCGTTGCGTCATATAGTAGTGGCTGCGCTTGCCTCAGCCACGCTAGTCTCTACACTCAACGCAAAATTGCACGACCACCTGTCTCAGACTTCCGCGGCTACCCCGCCAGCCATCGCTTGCAGGTAGGCATAGATGAATGGGTCTACATCCCCAGCCAGGTACCCATCTGTATCGCCAGACTCATAGTTCGTGCGGTGATCCTTGACAATATTGTAGGGATGAATAGTTACCGAGCGGATTTGCGTGCCAAAGTCAGCCTGCACATGCTCGCCTTTGAGCCTGGCCGCCTCCTCTTCGCGCCTCTTCTGCTCCCGCTCAAACAGGCGAGCTTTGAGCAGCTTCATCGCGACCTCGCGGTTCTGAATCTGCGAGCGTTCATTCTGACAGGTCACGACAATGCCCGAAGGGATATGGCGCATGCGCACCGCCGAGTCGGTCTTGTTGACGTGTTGTCCACCCGCGCCCGTCGAACGATAAGTATCGACTTCAATATCTTCGGGACGAATGGTAATCTCGATAGCGTCCTCGATGTCGGGCATGACCTCAACCTTGGCAAACGAGGTATGGCGGCGATGCGCGGCATCAAAAGGGGATAGGCGGATCAGCCGGTGAGTGCCAATCTCTGAGCGCAGGTAGCCATAGGCATAGCGTCCAGTAATCTCCACCGTGACGCTTTTCACTCCGGCCTCGTCGCCTTCGCTATAATCATAGATCTCAGTGCGGAACTTATGTTGCTCGGCCCAGCGCAGGTACATGCGTAACAGCATCTCTGCCCAATCCTGAGCATCAACCCCACCGCTGCCCGCGTGGATACTCAAGATCGCATTGCGCTCGTCATGCTCGCCGCTTAACATCAGCGCGAATTGCAACTTCTCAACTTCTTGCTCGGTGGTCGCCACCGACTGCGCGACCTCCGCCTGCATCTCTTCATCTGGCTCCTCCTCCAACCATTGAGCCAATCCCAGCAGGTCGTTCAGTTGCGCCTCAATCTTTTCCCAGGTCGAGACTTCTTCACGCAGCGCGTTCAACTGCTGCATTTGTGCTTGAGCCTTGCGGTTATCGGACCAGAAGTCCTCCGCCATGCTCTCGGCCTCAAGTACACCTATCTGTTTTGTCTTATTCGTCAGGTCAAAGACGCACCATAGTTTTCTGGACACGTCCCTGCAGGCGTTCGATGTGATTTGTTAGTTCATTCATGTGAGTTATTGTAGCACGTTTTGGGGGGATCGTACATCTATCAAACAATAATAATATAGCCTACCCCAATAGTATCCCCATCAGCAACAACTGTCCCGCCTCAGTGCTCCCACTGGGAGGAAGAGACTGCACCAGCAGTAGGCCCGGTTGGTTTTGTACGCCATTTGTATAGAGCAATATCCCAGAATACGTACCGCTTGCATCTACGTTCAGGGTTGGATTATTTAAGAACGATAGAGGAGTCAGAGTATGGTCAAAAAGTGTCGCCATCGCCTGCCCATCAGCCAACGCCCCTGTGCCTTTGATGGTTGTGGGCGAACTCATTATGCTTCCTACCTGTGGTTGATCTACAGTTAAACCTGTGGATTGTGCCCTGGTCACAAACCAGAGACCCGTACTGTTGTGCTGGATGAGGCGTTCGAGTGTCACGCTAACTTGTAGCGGGGGAGTCTGCTGCATGAGCTGTACCTGGGCTGTTATACCGTTGTTGTTCGACACGGCATCCTGAGGGCTGATGGCGGGCCACTTGAAGATATCCTTTGCCATCTGCTCAGCCGTCATCATTGGATCGCTCCACGGCAGCGTTTGACCATTGTTGGCCTGCTGCTGCAATGCCTCGGCCTCCCCTCGGCTGGTGACCGGGTACGAGCTGGGGAAGGCAACCTGTACAAATGCGCCATGCTGCCAGCTATATTCTCGATAGACATTCTGCTGCATTGGCTGAATCAGGGTAGATGCCTGTGGCGAGATGGTCGTATCAAGCTCACTCGTAACCAGGGTGTTGGCCGAACTAATGGACGCCGTTCCCTGGAGTAGGTCCCGCTGGGTGAATAATGTCGTCAGTTTGGGGGTATGCTTTTGCATCGTGCAGCCATAAATGTACACATCGAGTGCCTGTTGTGTACCGCTATTCTGCACCTGTACCAGTGCAGCGGGCTGCCCTCCACTCAGCTGGTTGACAAATTGTACGGCTCCCATCTCCTGCGACTTCGGCTGGAGATGGACCAGTTGGGTATAGTCGGTGCTGCGCATCAACCCGGGACAGTTCATGGGAGGAGCGACAACTACAACGGTATTAGAGCTGTGCATAACGGCGATAAAATGGATGAGCGCAATCAGAGCCAACAGTGAGAGCAGAAAAGTAAGTAAATGCGGCCTCTTCAAGCGGTTACGATCTCGGCCTTTTTGTGGCGTCGTCTCCCAGGGAATAATGCGAACCTGTGGTTCCTGTGTCTTTGTCCTGTTTAACATACTATAGAAGCTCCCTCTTTGGTGAGAAAAACACTGTCTCTTCTCATTCTACAGAGGAAGGAAAAATAGTATGGAACATAGATATGAATTGAGCAGCCGGGCAGAGCATCTGCCCAACGGCTCGCTTTTACTCTGGATTATCAAATAGCGAGGGCTGTCGGCTTTCACTGAGCCGTTTTTGTTCCTCGCGCTGTAACTGCTGAATGCTCTTCTCCGGTGTCGGTAAGTCCTCTGGCATTGTGCCGCCAAGCCGTTTGATTGCCTCCCGCACTTCGTGTCCGACCTGGTAGTGCGTGCGGTTAGCGGCATCCTTGCCTTACTTACGCTTCGCACCTTTGCCAACAGTGATCATGTCGGTAACGTCACCGAAATGATCTGAGATGGCTTGCCCGCTTTCTTCACAAGAAATTTTTGCCTTTTTCAACACATCCTGGAAGTTGCGAAAGTCACTATAACCTAGTATTTTTGCGAGGTCGCGTGCGCTCCAGTATTCGGAACCATCCTCGGCCTCTCTGCGGATTGCCTCAAACGGGGATAGATGTTTCTCTTCCACTGTTCTTCTCTTCCTACCCGGCAAAGCGAAACGGATTACCGGGTGCGATATGCACTATTTTTTTGCGCCAGATTCGCTATGTATAACAATGTTCTCCTGAGTTTTGGTTTAGCGAACTTGTGGTGTTCCCCCTATCGCGTAAGCTGTAGGGTATCACTCCATATTGACCTCTTGTTTAGCTGATGGAGTGTCCGTCCAGAATCTTCCAGGTCCCTCCCTGCTGGCCGACGGTGTAAAACAAATGGTAGGGTGTTATCACTGTTCCTGATGAAGTTTGCTCGGTCGCGTGAAGCATCACATCCAATTGCACCGTACCATCTGGGAGCGGGGTTATCGAGTTGAAAGCTATCTCGTCGTGTAGGGTATGGGCGAAACCATTCACAAATTGATCGTAGGAAGCAACGGGATGCTGCGCATCAACTGCCCATAAACTATAGGCATCCTGGTAATTGTGCTTATTGATATCATCATAGTATCGCTGAATAACGCCGCGAGCCAGGTCAGAAGGTGTAGGGGGAGTAGTTGGCGTTGTCACAACTGGCGTGGAATTGCCGATCAAACCCTTCAACAAATCCGGTCTCACCACAAAGACTGCTACCCCGGCCAGCACAAGCAGCAGCACACACAAGACAATAAGCAAGGCAATCACTCGCCCCCTGCCCCTTGGTGCTGGTGGTTGGGGTGGTAGAGGTTCCATAGTTCCGAACTGTCCTATGGCTGGTTGGTAGACCACATCAACCGGTGGGGTAAAACCATAATAGGGCGTTCTTACGTTGGAATCCGGGTTCGAGGGCAGCACCGGCGCTTGAGCCGAGATCATACTGGTCGGGTCATTGGGGGCATATGCGCCGAAACCGGGGGTGCTGCCATCCGGGTGCAAGACCAGCTTCTGCTGCTGTGGTGGGGTAGGAGTTCCCAAAGGACGTTGTGTGCCAGCCATTGGCGTATTGGGTACAACGTGTGGCGCGGATGCTATGGTTGGATCATTTACATGTTGGTCCAAAAATTGCGGGTTCAGCACCAACTCAGGCTCGGTCACTGAGCCACAGCGCGGACACGTTGTATCGTCAGGAGCTAATTTAAGGCCGCACTGGCCGCAGAAAATCATAACAACTCCTTTTGACGCTACTCAACATGTTTTATCCACGGACAGAGTTCACACGTCCACAGTGGAGGTACCTATTGCCGGTACCCGCGGAGAGGGTACCTTGCTCTTTACGGGCATCAATTTGGTCACCGGGATGCGTGAACCTGGTTTCGGCTGAACTGGTTTCTCGACCATTTTAGCATGTACTACCCCATCGATGTCAGCAGAAAGTGATACACCATGTAAGGCAACCGCTATCACATCGTCCATCTTTTCGACCGGCACAAAGCGCATTTCCTGGAGAACTTCACGCGGCACATCTTCTAAATCCTTCATGTTGCGTTTCGGCAGAATAAACGTTTTAATACCAGCGCGGTGGGCCGCTAACACCTTCTCCTTGAGTCCGCCAATAGGTAGCACACGGCCACGCAGCGTAATCTCCCCGGTCATGGCAACGTCGCGCCGTGTGGCCCGTTTCGTCAGTGCCGAAATCAGCGCGGTTGCCATGGTAATGCCAGCCGATGGACCATCCTTGGGAATTGAACCGGCGGGCAAGTGCAGGTGGATATCGTACTTCTCGTAAAAACGAGCCTCCAACCCAAGCTGCCCTGCTCGCGAACGGGCATATGAAAGTGCCGCCTGGGCCGATTCCTTCATCACCTCGCCCAACTGTCCCGTGAGGGTCAGGTTGCCGCGCCCATCCATCAGCGTTGCCTCGACGGTCGTCAAATCGCCACCTGCACTTGTCCATGCCACCCCTGTCGCTACCCCCACCTCGTCCTCGTCTTCTGCCTGTCCATAGAACTGCTTCTGCGTGCCGAGGTAGTCAGGAATCTTCTCAGCCGTGATCTTCGTTTTGGTGCGCCGTCCCTCCACTACCTTGCGTGCCACTTTACGCATCACCGTCGCTATTTCGCGCTCCAGATTGCGTACACCAGCTTCAAAGGTGTACTCGCGGATGATGCGGTGGATAGCTTCATCATTGATCTCGACCCGCGCTGCTTTAAGCCCATGTTCACTCATCTGCTTCGGGATGAGGAACTGGCGAGCAATGTGGAGCTTCTCTTCCTCGGTATAACCGGGTAGCTCGATGACCTCCAGGCGATCGCGCAGCGCGGCGGGAACAGGATGTAAGACATTCGCCGTCGTGAGAAAGATCACCTGTGAAAGGTCATAGGGAACCTCCAGGTAGTGATCGGAGAAAGCGTTATTCTGCTCGGGGTCCAACACCTCTAACAGTGCCGCGGAGGGGTCGCCTCGGAAGTCGGCCCCAATCTTATCTATCTCATCCAGTACAAACAAGGGATTGGTAGTGCCTACCGTCTTCATGGTTTGTAGAATACGCCCCGGTAGTGCTCCCACGTAGGTACGGCGATGTCCGCGGATTTCGGCTTCATCGTGTATACCACCCAGCGACAGGCGCACAAACTTACGATTGAGTGCCTCGGCTATCGAGCGACCTAGAGAGGTCTTGCCCACTCCAGGAGGTCCAACAAAGCACAGGATCGGGCTGCGCATGGTCTTTGAGAGCTTACGGACCGCGATATATTCAAGGATACGCTCTTTGACCTTTTCCAGGCCATAGTGTTTTTCTTCGAGAATGGCGGCGGCCTCCTTGATATCCAGCCGGTCAATGGTCGTCTTGCTCCACGGCAGGCTCACCAGCCAATCGATATAGGTGCGGATGACTCCCCCATCGGGAGCCATGGAGGGCATCATGTTCAGGCGATCCAGTTCTTTATTCGCCCGTATCTTGACCTCTTCTGGCATACCGCAGGTGGCGATCTTCTCACGCAATTCCTGGTTATCGCGCATGGTCGGGTCGGTCTCGCCCAGCTCTTTCTGAATGGCCTTGAGCTGTTCGCGCAGAAAGTAATCGCGCTGCGTCTTATCAACCTCTTGCTGCACATGACTATGAATCTGATACTCTAACTCCAGGATATTCAGTTCTTTAGAAAGCAGGATACTAATCTTTTGCAGCCGTTCTTCGATATTGAATGATTCCAGGATGTCCTGGCGTATAGCAATGGATGGTTCAATCGATGAAACAATAAAATCGGCGAGCCAGCCTGGTTTGTCGATATTCATCGCCGTGATATAGGCTTCATCGGGGAGCGTATGGCTCAGTTTGATGCATTTTTCAAAGAGGGCAAGCACGGCTCGCACCAGTGCTTCCAGTGCGAGGGTTGGCTCCGCTTCTTCATGTACGGCTTCCGCGCGCACCCGCATGAAGGGCATCTCTTGGGTATACTCGATGCGTCTTAAACGCCGTCGCCCGCGAATAAGCACGCTGGTAGTGCCATCGGGCATCTTCAGGAGACGATCAATAACCCCTTCTACCCCGACACTAAAGACATCGTTGGGGCCCGGGTCTTCTAATTCCTCGTCAAGTTGGGTGACCACGAAAACAGTGCGCCCCTTGCTCATGGCCTCATCCAGGGCTTTGATCGACTGTTCGCGCCCAACCAACAAGGGCACCACCAGGTTAGG
>Ga0137393_10002659_pt1 | contig 11576 bp, 9 predicted proteins | sample 15con2h34BmetaG_FD_101396 | JGI IMG/M metagenome (GOLD analysis project Ga0137393, IMG submission 101396) | Vadose zone soil microbial communities from Angelo Coast Range Reserve, California, USA - 15con2h3.4B metaG | ecosystem: Environmental > Terrestrial > Soil > Vadose zone > Saprolite...
CAGGCGAGCTTGCAATATCGGATCACTGGCGAGCAGCAACAGCGCGCTTCCGACGAGGTTGGTCGTGGTTTCGGTGCCGGCAACGAGCAGCAAGAGCGCAACGTCGAGCGCCTCGTTGACGGTCAGCCGATCGCCGTCGTCGGTGCCGATGAGAAATTCCGGGAGGCACCCGCCGCTGCGGTCACGTGCCGTCCGTTGGATGTGATGTGCGAGAAAGGCCCTGCACTTGAGAATCTCTTGCTCCGCCGTCCTGCGCTGGGCTTCGGAGAGCGTCGCGTTCCCCCAGCGGAATCTCGCGTCCGCCCAGCGACGAAGGTCGCCGAGCCGTGCAGCATCGATGCCGAGCATCGAGGCAACGACGGACAAGGGAAGCGGAACGGCCAAGTCTTCGATGATCTCGCATGTGCCCCGAACGACCGTGCGGTCCGTGAGCTCTTCCGCGAGCGGGCGGATCATCCCTTGCAATGCCGTTATCCGCGTGGACGTGAAAGCGCGCTTGACGACGCTCCGGACGCGAGTGTGCACCGGCGCGTCCGCTCCGAGCAGGTTCTCCCGGGAGGTGCCTCTGCTGGAGAAAATCTCCGATTCGCTCAGCACGCGCTCGACGTCGGCATACCGGCCAATCAGCCACAAGTTTCGCCGTGGATCGTGATGAACCGGCGCCTTCCGGCGCAGTTCCGCGTAGGCCGGGTAGGGATCTTGACGGACTGCTGGCGAGAAAAGGTCGATCAACATCGCGCCGACTCAAACCCGAACGTTCTTTGCCGTCTTTTCCGGCTGAAAGGAAACTCCCAGCTTCCGGAGAATCTCCTGTGTCCCGTCCATGACGACATGGAGCGGCGTCGCAGGCGGCATAGGCAGCCTGACGACTTTGTTGCCGGCGACGGCCGCGACTGCGTGGAACGCCGCCATTCGCGCCCTGGGTAACGTAACGAGCTTTTTCCCGGCGACGAACGCCCGGTGCTGAACTCTGGCACCAAGCAGCGGCTCGCTGCCGATTTCCAAAAAAATCCCGAAGCCATCAGCAATCAAGGTGTCCAGCAGCCGCTCGATCAAGGCGGGTTCGCGGACGGTCCGCCATAACCGCATGGTGTAGGACGTACCGACGTCCTGGCCGGACGCCGCTGCGGAGTAATAAGGAACCAGCGGCAAGTCCGGCATTTTGCCGCTCAGCGGCTTCACAAGATCCGCTTTCCATTCGTCGATGGCTGGACTGTGCGGCGCCATCACGGAATCGATGATCCGGTATTCGATCCGGTTCGCCGCAAGCAATGCCGTGAGCTTCCCGACCGCGTCTGCCGCGCAGGCGATAACCGTGCTATCGTCTGAGTCTGCCGCGATTGAAAACTCCACCGGGCTCGACCGCTGCAGGCGCTCTGTGAGGGATAGTCCCAGTCGAATCGCCAGCATGCGTCCCGTGCCTCCGCGGTCGCGAACCAAAAGCCCAAATCTGCATGCGACCTCGATCGCATCTTCGAGAACCAGTGTTCCTCGAGCGTATTCCGCCGCGAATTCGCCGCCGCAGCGGGCCGCGATGGCGTCCGGTTTCACCCCGCGCGCCCGCCACCCTTCGGTAAGCGCAATTTGCAGAGCGGTCAGGCATGGCTCGCGCTGATCGTCCGAAGGAAGTTGCTCGGCAATGCACACCTTCTCGAGCGACCAGCCCAGGCGCTCGCGGATGAGCCGCTCGCAGCGGATCAAAACATCGCGGATCGCGCCTTTTTCCCCGAACAAAGCGCGGCCGATTCCGGTCCGCAGGACCTCGCGGGATCCGTAGAAGAACACCAGCCGCGGATGCTCCGGCACGACCATTACGCGCTCCCCCGACGTGACCTCCGAGAGCCGGTAATTTCGTGGTATCGAACGGCGTAAGGATTGGCAACCCTTGTGGCCGTTGTATCGGCCTGCCATGTCATGCTCTGCCCCTATGCCCACATCTTGAGGGCACGGACGCAAAGCGCGGTGGATCTGACACGAAAATGGTCGAAACCCACGACGACCGACGGGTCGATTCGATCCGCGAACTCCCAAATCACCTCTCCCGGCCATGATCCGTCTTCGAGTTGACGGGCGAGGATCTGCTCGACGAGGCTCGCAGCCCTTGTGGCGAGCACCTGCTGATCAGCCGGGATTCGGCTGCGCAGACGCTCGAGGGCAATCAGGATCTCGGCGTGGTGGGTCGGCGAGTCCGCGGGCGTGCAGGCGAGCAGGCCGCCCAGCGTCAATCGCATGTAGCGATCATATTCCTCGCTCAAGGAGGTGAGCAATTCCGTGTAAAGGCGCGTCGAGTAAAACGGCGACGGATAAAAGTACGAGGACCAGCTTCCGTCCGGCTTCTGCAGGCGCCTCAGCAGCTCGTGGTTTATGTTTGTCAGTCTGCCTCTTTCACGCAGGAGGAGAAAGACATTGGCCAAAACGCATGGGTGGGAGCCGAGATGCTTTTGCGGGGTCTGCGGCGGGAATTGCAGGCCAAGAGTATCGGCCGGCCGCGCAAATGTGGTGAAGAGGCCGGTTCGAGGATTCAAGAACTGTCCCAAGCCGCTGAGCGGCACCTGACGGCCGAGACGATCCAGCGCCCGAATGGCGGAGGCAGTCGTATCCACGTCGACGCCGCGCCTGCCGGTGTAGTCCCATGCTCCATTGCAACGGCACCGCAGCAGGCGGGCGGCAAGGGTCTGCCGATCCGCCGCCGTGATCCGCTCTCCGAGCGCGATCAGAGCATCGAGTGCCAGAAACGGCTCGCCGCAATCATCGTAGCGTTTGTCGGGCGAGTCGGTGGGAGCGCGCGACAGCAGCTCATGCGCACGAATGCGCTCGAGAAGATACGATTCACCTCTTCCGACGGCGACGGATGCAGACAAGGCGAGCTCCCGTTCCCGAGAGCGGATTGTACGGAAGCGGGCTGGGACCACTCAAGGGCAAAATGGGGTGATGGTGCCGACGGTAGGCGACGATCGCGGCTGCGCGCAACCCTATCGGGAGCTGATGGCCGCCGCGCTCGGTCCGTAGCCGAGTAAAGGCCTCCTCGCGCCCCGGCGAGAATTTCATGCCTTCGGGAACGGGCGGGGTCGTGTCGATGCGTGTGCCGGCGTCGGCAGGTGACGCAATCGTCTGCAGCCGTTTCCGCTTTTGCGATTGTGTGCGGTTGGTCCTTAAGTTATTTACGTTCAAGCCAGACACGACGAACTGGCATCGCCAAAGTCAAAACATTCAAGCCATTGTGCTGCGACGGCGGGAGGCGCGTATTTCTTCGCGATTAGCGTCTGCCCGGCAGCAATTTGCTTTTGTACAAGTCCAGAGTTTCTTGTCATCCAAGCGATGCCCTCTGCGATATTCTTGCCAAGCCAGCAGACATCGCGAAATTCACAATAGGAGGCAACGGGATAGGCAGCAACCGCGCGTCCGGCGCGGATCGCCTCGACGAGGCGGTTGGGACTCTTGGCGGAATAGTGGGGCGCAGGCAAACTCGGGATGATAACCACGTCACAGGCGGCTAGGTGTTGCCAGAGGGCCTGGCAAGACCACTCGGCGAGATTAACAGAGAAATTCGGCGGCAGCTGCCCCGGCACGCTCGCTATCTGGCTGAGCGCGGTGACCACAGTGAGGCGCAGCGGCTGCCGCTCGCTCAGTGCCGCCAGTTGCGGCAGCACCGGTCCGAGCGTACGGAAGTTTATTGCATTGCCAAACCACAGGAGTTCGAGACGTTCGCGACGAGGCGCGAATTTCGGCTCGCCCTTGGGTCCTTCGTACGGGTCCAAAACGACGACCGAAGCGCGCTGGGTATTCTGCTCGATCGCCTCAGCCATCTGTAGGGTGCTGGCGACCATCTTGTCGGCCAGTTGGGCGAGTTCGCGATGTAGACTGCCGAGCCGAGGATGGCGGAAAAAGTCGTCGGTAAAGTCGGCGATCAGGTAACGGCCCTGGCTACGCGCTATCCGCGCCGTTTCCAACAATGAAGGACCCAACAGTTTCCCGACGACGACAATATCAACATCTAGTTGCTGCAGTTTCCGGCCCACCAAGATCGGATCGGCACGGTAAAGATTGGAGAAAATGGAGCATCGCACATTGAGATTCCGCAGCTCACATGCCGGAATGAGGCAACGGTAACGGGCGCTCGCGAGTTTCGACGTCAATCCATCGATTGGGTGCCGTTCGATCGGCGCTCCGATCAACCAAGCAACATGCCGAGTCATTGCCCGACCCATGCGCGGAGTTTATGGGAGTTTGCGATGATTCAGGCTACTGCACGCCCAGACCGCGGCCACGCCGCCACACCTGCGAGCAAAGTGAGGAAATCCTGCCGTCTCATTCGATCACCTCGTCGGTACCCAGCGGATCATGGAGGCATTGTACACCCCGGCTCAACATACCACACTCGGACCCCGCCGAGCTCGGTCCTTAGCCGAGTAAAAGCCTCGGGCCCCGGCCGGCGAGAATTTCATGCTTTTGGGAGGGGGCCGGGTCGCGCCGATGCGCGTGCCGGCCGCGGGGCGACGCCATCGACCTTGCGATGCTTTGCTTTGAACACGATCGTCCGCCGCCGTTTCCGCTCTTGCGATTGTGTGCGGTTGGTCCTTAGGTTATTGCCGGTATAGGGGAGCGCCCCGGTGGGGCGATGCCCTACACCTACCAAATTGCCGCCGCGCGGAACTCCGATGCAAAATCCGGTGACCAGGGCCTTGATAGTGACCGCTTGCGACGAAAATCACTATGAGCTCGGCCTCGACCTGATCACCTCCCTCAGGGATCTCGGACTGAATGGACCCCAAGTTGGATTTGTGGATATGGGGACAGGTGGGGCACCCGAGCAACTGGTTCGCCGGTTCGATCTTTATGAAAGGCAGACCGTCGAAACCGATCAGTACAAGGGCTACAAGACTGCGTTCCTTTCCATCAAGCCGCGGTTGCCCACGATATTTCCGGGCTTCGACACGTATATTTGGATCGACGCGGATTGCTGGGTTCAGAGCGCGTCCGTTGTCGGCAAGCTCGTCGATGCAGCGCAGATGGCGGATATAGCCGCGCATCCCGAGTTGGACATTCACTACTTCAGATACAAGATGCCGGCCGACCGGACCATCAATTTTTATAAGAATCTGTATGGAGACGACATTTGCGAGAAGATGTGCCGCTTCCCCATGATGAGCTCCGGGGTCTTTTCCGCTCGAAGCGACTCCAAACTGTGGGCAGTATGTTCCAATTCCATGGCGACCATCAAGAGTCGCTGGAAGCTGGGGACCGATTTGAGATTTTCGGATCAAATCCCGCTGCATTTTCTGATTCACACGAACAAGCTTTCCATGTTTCCGCTCAAGGCGGTTGACAATTGGCAGCTCTACGCGGCGCTGCCTCTGATCGACACCGAACGCAAGCGGGTGGTGGTTCCCTCGCCTCCCTACGAGGAGATAAACATAATCCATCTCGCCGGGCCGTCGAAGAAGTCGCAATATTATTCCCAGCATCTGCGAAAGAATATCTCGTATCGGTATCGAGACATAAAGCAGCTGTTCTCGCAAAGTTGAGCTGGTTTGATCGTGCTCGATACTGATGCTTCGCGGGGTTTCTTCGCGCTCACGCGGATTCAGATGTAGGTTTCGGGACCTTATATCATCGGATCGAGAGCGATCATGGTGCATCCTCGCGAGTGAATCGGAACCGGACGCTCTTCGGTTCGGTTTCGACCGCGACGCCGGCTCGCCGCCGATGCCGGCGATAAGCGCTTTCAGATGGCGAGGTGAAGGTGATTGGCAATGAGCCTGGGAACACCGTTAGCGATCCGAACCCTTCAGAGAAAGCTGTACCCTAAGGCGAAGGCGAAGCCTGCCTTCCGCTTCTACCTGCTCTACGACAAGATCCTCTTGGCCTGGATCGACAGTCATTCCTGAAAGCGATCAACTCTTGTCCCATCGGTCACGATAGAGTTTATTCACGGAGGTGCGTATGGCTATTGCGAAAAGTGTCGCCGGTGTCTGTGTTGCGCGTGACGTTGTCGATCTAATCCCTTTTGTATGCGGTCATTATCTGCGAGCCGGATTCGGCCACATCACATTCGTCGATGATGGCTCGTCGGATGGAACTTTCGAGTTTTTACAACAGCTTGCGCGGCGGACCAACCGGATATCGGTGCGGCAAATAATTTGCCAAGTCGATCAGCAGCCGTCGCACATGACGGAAGCCGCCAACGAGTTGATCAGGAATGGATATTCTATCATTGTGCCGTTCGATACTGATGAGATTTGGAACGTCAAAGGCTCTCAACTCGAAACGATTTATGCGAACAGGCCTGAGGTAGCGTTCTCGGGACGGTGGGTCAACTTTGTCCAACAAAGAAGTTGCTCGTTCCCGCACCCCTTTGGTTTGCTTCGGATGAAGTACCGAGCTCCCAGTCTTAGAAACGCGAATATGACTACTGTCACGAAATTTTCGGAGGCATTCGTGTGTTACCACGAAACGAAGGTTGCCTGCAAAACGCGAGGTGAGATCGCACTGAGTCGTGGACAACACACCCTAGTCAATGGCCCTAAGCGAATCGAAGGGCAGGCTATGGAGATTTTTCACCTCCCCTTGCGTTATCGCAGCGAAATTTTGAAGCGAGGACTCAATTACGAGCCCAGACGGACTGCGATTCGGCAACGTCCAGGAACGATGTGGCAATCGACCTTTCATCGGAAGGTAGTGCTGGACGGAAGCGTCGACGATGAGTGGGCCGCCAATAGTGCCAACGCTGAAGGATGTCTTGATTTGAAGGGTGGACCACTTCCGTTAGAACACGACTATCGTCTACGCGCGTTCCTATTGCGGGCGGCGGCATATCTGTACGCTCGTTATCGGATGATAGCGTGTTGATGGGTATACAAGCGTGGATTGCGGGATCGTCACTAGAGAGTACCTATTCCGAAGGAAGAATATCTCGTATCGGTATCGAGACATAAAGCAGCTGTGCTCACAAATTTGAGTTACATGACGACGCTCGACACCGGAACCTCAATAGCTTTTCTGCAGTTCATCCTGGATGCCGCATGCTCCGAGGACGTGCCCGGACGCTTTGCATCCGAGGACGCAAGGACGTGGTTCCAACGTTGTGCTGTCGCCGACGAATTATCCGAGCGGCATCGACGACGACGGTGCGGTTGAGAATGTGAGATCGGACAGCCGCCAATAAGATCCGAAGATCCCGTCCCACGTCTGAGGATGAAAGCGGCCGTTCCCAGCCGAGGGGTAATTGGTCAGCTCGCCGAATACGACGCGATCGCCCAGATCGTAGAGATCGACGCGGACGAAATCGACGCCGTGGGACAGTCGCTCGGCGATGGAGATCATCTGCGCCAAGTTGGGAGGCGGACCCGGCGGGTCGGGATGCGGCGGATAGCGATTATACTGGACGTCGAGACGAGCCCAATCGCGATCGTATATGTTGCGCTTGTGAAACGCGTGCAGATCGAAGTCCAGTTGAATGAAGCGGGCCGTCCCGGAAAAGCAATAGAATCGGTAGTTTACCACATCGGCGTTGTCCGGGGCCAAATTCTCTTCGCAAAACAGTTTCGGGGGGACGTCGTTGTAGCACCACTCGCCTTGCCGCAGCGCGTAATTGGAGCTCAGCCATAGGCGGCCGAGCCGAACCAGAGCATCCCGATTCGGCGGTCTCTCTCCGTGGTGAATATAGTTCCAGCCGCTACCGTGGTTGGCCTTGAGCACGAATCGTGACGGAAACTCGAACGTGTAGAGATCATCTGGCCCGTCGAAGATGCGATAAATCCTGGAAAGAAGCTCTGTGCTGCCGAGTCTCTGTTGGACATAATCGCGGACCGCAATTTTGTCGGCGAAAGTCGTCAGCATTCGCCTTCTGTCGAAGATCATCTTGTGCAAGATCTTCTCGTTGAAGGCTTCCGGCGCTGACAGATTAGGCGTGTACCCGTGAATTTTCCGGAACTTCTCCGTCAGACGTTCCTGCAAAGTGTCTCGTAGCGTCGCTTGCATTGGCGGGACCTCGATCCCAAAAGAGTCGTGCGCCGGCGCGCAACCGCAAGTCAAGTCCTCGCGGGAGTGTGACACGGCTGCGCCGCGCGCGCATTTTTGCCTTGATTTTTCTCACAAGGGCGGGGCAGGAGCAGTTCGACGAACCCCATTCTGGAGCCCGCCGAGCGGTGAGCTTGGCTTCGACCACATCGTGTGGCTTATCGGTCGCGGCTGACGTTGTCATTGGCCGGTCCATTCGCAGTGATGCGATTTCATTTCTTCGACCGAGGCGGCGGGAGGTGCGTGCCGGATTTGACTTCGGCGCGAGGGAGCGAATAAGGCATAGCAAGCTGAAAAAGTACATCAGCCGGGGAGAGGACGTTTCGTGTCGGAGTTCCGGGTCAAAGCCAGTTTCGGGTCGCCGGGACCGGCGTTCCATCGCCCCGATCCGGTGCGCGATGCCTCTGAGCGGCTGCAGCAGGCGGAGCAGCTGCGCCTCGGGCGCCAGCTCGATCGCGCACAGGCGATCTGCGAAACCCTCGTCCGCGACCATCCCGACTACATGGCGGCGCTTCAGACACTCGGGCTCGTCCATTTCGACAAGGGTGATTACCAGCGCGCGCTCGACTGCCTGGTTCGAGCCGCAATGCTCGACCCGCAAAATTGGAGAACCCTCACCCCGCTCAGCGCAGTCTACTCGCGGCTCGGCGCCCACGAGATTGCAGCGCAGACTCTGGAGCGCGCAAGAGCGGTCATGCCGCAGGATGCGAGCGTTCTGTTCACGCTTGGTCAAATTTACCGTGAGGAGCGCGAGTACGAGCTCGCCCGGGATGTGTTCCGCCAGGCCCTGGCGCTCGAGCCGGACCTGGCGCCGGCGGCAATGGGGCTGGGGAAGTGTTACGCGTACCTCGGTCAATGGGCCGAGGCCGCGGAAGTGCTCGAGGGTCTGATCAAGCGTGACAGGCGATCCCTCGACGTTCTCATCGCCCTCGCTGGTCTGCCGGCGCCGGTCGTCACCGTCGACCTCCTGACCGAGCTGGACAAGCTAGCCGGAGACCACGAAGGCTACGACGAGGCCGAGTCCGAGAGCTTCGCCGCGTTCGTTCGGGCAACCGCGCTCGACCGGGCGGGTCGCACGGCGGAGGCGTGGGGACATCTCATGCCGGCGAATCGCGCAATCTTTCTCGCCAGGCACCAGGAGCTATCCGCAGGAGCCGAGCAGGAGCGCGCGAGCCTCGCCCGGCTTCGCGAGCGTCCGCTCCGGGCCGCGGCCGATGCCGGCCCCGGCGCGCCGATCTCGCTCTTCATCCTCGGGCCCTCGCGCTCCGGCAAGACCACGATGGAACAGCTCGTGAGCACGCTCGATGGCGTCAAGCGCGGCTACGAGAATCCGAGTGTGGACAATGCCGTGCGCCGCGCGTTCCAAACGGCGGCACTGCCCGTCGGCAGCTTCGAAAGCCTGCCCCCGGACCTGCATCCGCTTTGCTGCGACCTGTACCTCAAGGAAATCGCCCGGCGGGCGGGCCCGGCCAGGGTGTTCACCAATACGAGTCCGGGCCACATTCACGAGGTGGCGCCGATCGCCATGGCATTTCCCAACACGCGGTTTCTGTTCCTGAAGCGGAACGTCGAAGACAATGTCTTGCGCATTTTCATGCGCAGGTACGTCAGAGGGAACTTGTATTCGTACGATTTGCGGGCCGCCCGCGAGCATGTCGTCCGCTATCACCAGATGATCGACTTGGTGGCGGAGAAGCTTCCGGACATCGTGCGCGTGATCCATTACGAGGACATGATCGCCGACCCGGCTGCTGCGCTGCGCGTCGCCGCAGACCTGTGCGGGCTGCCGATGACACAGCGGCCACTGCCGCCCATCGGCGATGATCGCGGCTGCGCGGAGCCTTACCGGGAGCTGATGACCGGGATGCGGCGGGAGCAGTTCAACGGCCCCATTCAGCACTCCGCCGAGCGGGTCGATCCGCCGGCAAACCCAAGGCAAGGTATCGACATGGTCGACAAAATCGACGTCTTCGTCTGCAACCCCAACATCGGCATCAACAAGAACTTATCGGCCGTTTACATCCGATTCGATGCAGTGGATCGCCAGGGAGTGTACACGGGGAAAACCCATGCGGTGGCGATGCCCACGCCGGATGCAATGTCGCTACTGCGGCTGCTCGAGCATCTACAGCAGAAATTGTCTCTGGCAAAATCGACGGAGGACGAGATCACCGAATCGATAATTTCTCCGAAACAGGAAGACTGAGGCGCTGCAATAGGGTGAGGGGCCCGATTACACAAACTCCGAACGTCATGCGACGCTGGCTTCCATGGCACGTCCGCGGAGCGCCTCGACCGCTTCCTCGACCAGGAACTTGAGCACCTGCATGGCGGCTTCAAGGCCCGACCGAAACAGCTCGTCCCGATCCCACGGCAAAACGTGAACGATGTGCGATCCGGCAAGCAGCTGCTGCCAAGCCATCTGCGGATTGAAAAATTCCTCCGCCGCCGCGGCCGGCAGCATCAGTTCTGCGGGACCCGCGAATGGGGTGGGCGCATACTTGCCGAATGCGACGTGCAACGCGACGCCCGCTAGCGTGGCTGCGTGCAATTGGTTGGCGTTTCCAACATCGAAGGGCGGGCCGCCGTGCGCCCGCGAGGCATGGGCGAGCAGAGCGCCGCGCACCGAATGGTATAATTGACCGCCGACGACCGGCTGGCGGGGAGCGATCAGTGGCTGCTGGACATGAACGCCACCCGTCAGGGGAGGCGGGTTCGCCAGGATCACCGGACCGACCTGCCGGCCTCGTTCTTGCAACTCGCGGGCGATCTCGATGGCGAGCAGGCAGCCGGAGCCGAGGCCGCCGATGACGAGTGGGCCAAACGGCCGAGCTCCGTGGATCTCGGCGACATAGGCCGGCACCATGCTCCGCAGGTCGGGGAGGATCGGCCCTCGCCCGTCGATGCCGTTGGCATGGATGACGTGGAGCGGCTGGTCGGGTCCCAGCACATCTGCCAGCTCCGTCCCGAACGGCACGATCCCGTACTGATCGTGTAGGAAGAACAGCGGCGGCTGCCTGCCTGACGGCTGCACGGATAACAGCATTCAAGCCAGCCTCGCGGCTACATCGTTCAAGGCCGCAACGGATGGTTCCGCTTTCGGGGCGGCCGGTTTTGTCCGGCGCTCGGCAAAACCCGCAAGTCTCGGCGCTTGCTGCAGCATGAATCGGATGGCGCGCGCGACGTGCTCGCGGCCCTCCTGGAACAGCTCGAAATGATCCCACGGCAGGACATGGACCATCCGCGGCCCCGGCAGCAACTCGTGCCACGGCATCCCCCGGTGAAAGAAGCCGAACGACCGCCGGCCGGCCGACAAGATCACTTGCGCGGGGCCCGGGAACGGCGCGGGAAAATGGCTGGACAACGCAATGAGCGAACCGACCCCGGCCAAGCTCGCGAGGTGCAGCTGTTGCGGATCGCCGGCGTCGAACGGCAGGGAATTGTATGAGAATGAGGCGTAGGCCAATAGTTGATCGTGGACTCGCCGGTATAACTGCCGCTGAACCTCGGGTCTGACATTGTACGGATCCGGCACGGAGAGGGGATCTGCCGGGATC
>Ga0137393_10002660_pt1 | contig 11576 bp, 8 predicted proteins | sample 15con2h34BmetaG_FD_101396 | JGI IMG/M metagenome (GOLD analysis project Ga0137393, IMG submission 101396) | Vadose zone soil microbial communities from Angelo Coast Range Reserve, California, USA - 15con2h3.4B metaG | ecosystem: Environmental > Terrestrial > Soil > Vadose zone > Saprolite...
AAGTCTCGATGTCGATCAGTTCGTCGCGGGTGGTTTGCCCCTCGTCGAGCGCATGGTGCGAAGCCCACTCGTCCGCGGTGATCGCCTGCCCCGTGCCGTGCCGGAACCCCTTGCTCCTGGCCCACCGCTCCTGCCCCGAGACAATCGTTTCGCCCCAGATGTGGGTGGAGGTGGAATTGTGCAGCACGACGTCTCCCGCTCGATTCAGCACGACGACACCCACCGGGAGGGTCTCGAGAACTCGTCGCAGGAGCCGCTGACCGGCGCGGACCTGCCCCTCGCTGCGAATCCGGTCGGTGACGTCGAATGCGATGCCGACCACCCCGACTACGTTCCCGGCCGGATCGCGGAACGGCTCGAGCTCGAGCTGTGCGGCGCTCGTGCCATCGTCGATCTCCAGCTTGCTGGACTGGCCCGCCAGTGCGCGGCGGCACCCCTCCAGGACACGTTCGCGGTCAGGGGATTGCGCGAATAGTTCCGGGACGGTTTTTCCCACCGCGGAAGGGTTGCCCGGGAATGCTGCGCCCCCGTCCCACACGACGCGCAGCTCGCGATCCGTCACGCAGGCCCGGCCGGGAATCTGCTCCGTGAAAAGCCGCAAGCGCGTCTCGGCATCCTTCAACTGGCTGATGTCGATCATGGCGCCGACGGCGTAACGTGCCCGCCCATCGGCGTCGCGCTCGATCGCGCACCTCGAGGCCACCCAGGCCCAGGAGCCATCTCTGCGGCGGAAGCGGTACTCGCTCGACCAGCCGGAAGCGCCGCTCCGGATTGCCTGAGAGACGTTTTGCTCGACGTGCGCGAGGTCGTCCGGATGGACGCGTTCGCGCCACCAACTGATGTGGTTCACCACCTCGTCGCGGTGGTAGCCGAAACTCGACTCCAGGTTCCGATCCCAGTTCACCGCGTCGCTTTGGAGATCTCTCTCCCAGACGGCCTCGAAGGCGACGTGAGCGAGCAGCCGGTCCCGCGCTTCTCTGCGTCTACGTGAAGTTTTCGTAACGGACATATGCAGGCGGTATCGTGTTTCCGGGGCCATTCATTATGGCCCGGATACCCCTTGCGCCCCTTCGCCGTCGTTCGTTCCGATCCGCCGCTCCTGCCTGGTGGGCCACCTCACAGGGATGACCGAACGCCTTCGAGTAACGTCACACTGATTGATGGCTATCACCACGTCCTGAATAGTTTCTCGACATTAAGATTGAATTTCATCGATGGAATCAAGGCCGGCGTGACACCGTTATGTTATTTGAACAAAGGAGACTCAACCATGAAATCCATCAGTCGTAATGTGCTGTGCCTGCTTGTACTGCTTTTCCCTGTCGCCGCGTTCGCCGCGGGGCCGCACGGCGCGCCGCCCGGGCTCGACGGCCGTTTCGTCCAGCTCGCGCAGCAGGTCCCGGGCTTCGGCGGTTATTTCTTCGATGCGAACGGCGACCTCAACGTCTATCTGACCGATCTCTCGCGGGCGGACCAAGCCCGCGCCGCGGTCGCGGCGGTGGCGATCCAGCGTGGCCCCTCCCCACACCGGCTCTTTACCCGTCCGGCCGGCATCCTCGTGCGGCACGGCGATTTCGATTTCCTGCAGCTCGACGAATGGCACCAGCAGATGAGGGCGGCCTGGTCGATTCCCGGCGTGGTGTCGTTCGATAGCAACGAGGCCTTGAACCGCGTCGTCATCGGCGTTTCGGACATGACGGTCAAGCCGCGTGTGCTGGCTCTGGCCGACTCGCTCGGCGTGCCGCGCAATGCGATCGTCCTCGAGATCGATCAGCCCCCGGTGCCGGTCACGACGTTGCAGGAGTATTACCGGCCTGTCGTCGGCGGCTTGCAGGAGGATTGGAGCGGGACGTATTGCTCCATCGGCGTGAACCTCATCTACTGGAACTGGAGTCAGAGCATTCTGGGCGAGCAGGGGTTCTACACCGCCTCACACTGCAGCAATACCCGCTTCGGTACGGACACCACCGTCTACTCGCAGGGTGGATCTCGGATTGGTCAGGAGAGATACGATCCGCCGACGTTCACCAATGCGCAGTACGCGGGCTGCCCGGTGAATTTCGCATGCCGCTGGAGCGACGTCACCTTCGTCAAGTACGACTCGGGTGTGAACCTGCACCAGGGCTACATCGCCCAGACGACCTCGTACGGGTACGGTCCCTACAATTCAGGGTCGCTCACCATCAACTCGTCCCAACCGGAGTTCCAGATCACCTCGACGGCCCTCCCTGTCCAGGGACAGGTCATGAACAAGGTCGGCCGCACGACCGGATGGACGGCAGGTACTGTGGCCAACACATGCAAAGACGTCACGGACGGCTCTTTCAGGCTGCTGTGCCAGGACGAGGTAAATGCGTTTGTCGACGGCGGTGACAGCGGCTCGCCGGTCTTTCAGTATCTGAGCTCGACGACCGTCGCATTCAGCGGCATCGCCTGGGCTCGGAACTTCCAGGGCGGTCTTTACTACAGCAACCTCAACATCATCGCGAACGACTTCGGCACAGGCGTCAATTACATGCCGTAACAACGCCGCTACGGGCGAGGCCGCGAAGGACGCCAACAACACCACCACCGCTGCCCCGCGCTCGCACTGCACCGAGCGCGGGGCTGCATTGTAGCCGCTGACACTGGCGGATGTGAGGTTCCGTACAGGTGGGTGTGAGGGCTAAGAGGACCAATCCGCAGATGGCGCAGATGGAACGCAGATAAGACAGTTTTTATCTGTGTTCATCTGCTTCATCTGCGGATGGTCTTTCAGCGTGGTCATGACGTCATCAACACGGCCGTTCCGGTCAGCCTGCCGGAGCGAAGGTCGGCCAGTGCCTCGTTGGCGCGCGCGAGTGGATAGACGGTCCGTCTGGTCTCGATGCGAAGTCCGGCGATGCGCTTGAAGAGATCCTGGCCGTCGAGGCGCGTCAGATTGGCCACCGAACGGATCGAGCGCTCGTTCCACAACAACTCGTAGGGAAAGGAGGGGATGTCGCTCATGTGAATGCCGGCGCAGACGACGACGCCTCCCTTCACCAGGTCGCGGAGCGCGGTGACGACCAGCGACCCCTCCGGCGCGAAGATGATGGCGGCGTCGAGGAGCTCCGGCGGTGCGCTGCCGGAGTGGCCCGCCCAGACCGCACCCATGTCGCGCGCGAACCGTTGCGCCACGGTGTCGCCGGCGCGCGTGAAGGCGAAGACCTCCCGCCCGTCCGCCCTGGCGATCTGCACCAGGATCTGCGCGGCCGACCCGAATCCGTAGAAGCCGACGCGCCGCGCGTCGCCGATCATGCGCCAGGCGCGAAAACCGATCAGACCGGCGCAGAGAAGAGGTGCTGCTTCGGCGGAGCTGTAGCTCTCCGGAATGGGAAAACAGAAGCGCCGGTCGGCGGTCACATACTGCGCGTAGCCGCCGTCGAGCGTGTAGCCGGTGAACCTGGCCCTGTCGCAAAGATTCTCGCGGCCGCTCTGGCAAAAGGAGCAGACGCCGCAGGTCCAGCCGAGCCACGGAACGCCGACGCGTACGCCGGTCCCTTCGACGACGCCGACGATCTGATGTCCCGGAACGAGCGGCAGTTTCGGATCGCGAAGCTCGCCGTCGACGACGTGAAGATCGGTGCGGCAGACCGCGCAGCATTCGACCTTCAGAAGGAGTTGATCCGCGTCCGGCCGAGGCAACGGCAGCTCCGTCAGCGCGAGGGGCTGGCCGGGAGCGGTAAGCACCATGGCCTGCATCGAGTCAGGGTACACGTTTCGTTGGTGTCGACCTCGCGCACGAATCCAGGCACACGCTCGAATTGCGCGCGCCCTTCAGCTCGCGAACGAGCGCCAGGTGCGCCGGCTCGGTGACGCTGCCGCGGAGAACGAAGTCGACGGCGTCGTCACGGATCAGCTCTTCATGAAAGTAGGTCGAGGAGATGCCGCCGAAGACGATCGGGATTTCGGGATGCAGTTTCTTGAGCAGCGCCGCCACCGCCGGCCCGCCATGGCCATGCGGCAGCCAGTGCAGATCGATCCCGAACAGCGCCGGCCGCAGTTTCCGCAGCAACCGCTCCGGCCGGAAGCGCAGGCTGCGCATCATCAATAGTGCGAGATTGATGATGCGCACACGATAGCCATACCGCGGAAGATACGCCGCCAGCGTGAGAACCCCGACCGGATACATCTCAAACACCGGCGACGACGGAATAACATCGCTGATCGGACCGTAGAAGATGGTCCGCTCCCGGAAGTCAAACACGCTTGGCGGATGGATGAGGACGACGTCCGGCTGAGGCACCACCGTAAGGTGGGGCCGAGTGGCCTTCGCAGGTACGACGGTTGTCACGGGAGGGTGTGATGGGCCGGGCCTATCACGGGCCAGGATCTGAGTCCTTCAATTAAGCCGAGTCACAGCAATGCGACTCGATCCTCTGCAAATTGACTGCTCGGCCCTCACTCGAACTGAACCTTCGTATTCTCCGGAAGGGGAAACAACTCGAAGCACTGCCCGCACTCGATTTGCAGATTGGTGAGAGGGTCGGTTCCAGCAGCCGCGTCGGCGATCAGGGAGAGGCCCTCACCACGCTTGACCGGCATGAACTGCCACGACTGCACAACCTCTTCGATCAGTCGGAACGGCGTCCACCCATTCCCTTCCCACTCTCCACCGGCCTGGCCATGGTTGCCGCAATGCGGACAGGAGATGGGTAGCTGCGGCCAGTCGATTTCGTCGATTTCCATGCGAGAAGACCTCCCCGTCCCGAGGGTACCTCGGCATAAGACACATCCGCACACCCGGCGTTTTCTCCGTATCATCACCACTCAGTGCCGAAGCTACCACCTGGCCTCTAGGGCTGAACCGCTGAACCATACAGTGGCGTGTGCTTCTGGCTGAGTTCTCACGCGGAGGCGCGGAGTGCGCGGAGAAAGAAGTTCCTCGTCATCTCCTCCGCGCTCCGCGCCTCCGCGTGAGATCGAGTCGTTCGTTCCAGCGTCAACTGGACACGAACTTCCGGGAAACTGTGCTAAGCCTCAACACCGACGCGTGCTCCGTCCCTCCCCTTCGCCCGCCAGTCGATGCGCGCGGTCATCTGCATCACTACGAAGAGGGTGATGATCGCGCCGATTGTGATTGCCAGTCCGGTGAAGCCTTTGAAGAAGAAGGCGTAGGAGAAAAGGACGAGATAGATGAATTGCGCGGTTGCGGCTTCGACGAATGCGAAGCGCGAGCCGGTGACAACGCGAAGGTAGCTGACCACGAGGAAGATCGAGACCGCCGAGCAGATGGCGAAGGCCGCGTGGATCGAAATGTGGTCGGCGAGGTAGGCGAGCAGAAGGTGAAATGCGAAGAACGACGTGGCCAGGAAGAAGTAGTGCATGGGGTGGAGATCGATGCCGCGCAGACTGGCGATGATGAAGATCAGGAAGAAGAAGAACAGCAACGAGACCGGGGCGAAGAAACTGATCCGGCCGGCCAGCGGTCCCGGCTGTAGCTTCTCCGGCATGATCATCCCGACGCGGTAGCCGGTGACGAGGTTCGAGAATTTCCAGGTCAGCAGCCAGCCGCGATCGACCCTCTGCTTCGTGGTGGGCGACAGTCCACCCTGCGGGAAATCGATGGCGTCGAAGTTCGTCCTGATCTCGATCACGCAGTCGCGAACCTGCGAGACGTTCTCGCCGAACTTGTAGTCCCACGTCGCCAACCCTTGCGACCGGTATCCGACCTCAACGTGAATCGGGGCTCCGGGCGGGCGGCGGATGACCGCGAAGACGGCGCCCTTTTCGGTCGTAAGCGGAAGGGGCTGTCCGTCGGCGCGTACGACGAGGTCGTCGTAGATCGCCTCGGGTGCGGGAAAGACGAGCTTCACACTGACCGGATCGCCCGTATTCGTATTTCGGAAAACATAGTCGCCGTGGAAGGCCACACGATACGTTGCGAACCAGAGCAACCCCTTCTGCCGCTGCTCCAGATCGAGCGCGACGCGAATGCGGCTTTGCTCGACCGGCAGGGGCGTATCGACGACTTCGTCGACTACTTTCGTCGTGGTCGTCCCATTCAGCGTTTCCTGCACCGCCTTCTGGACCGTATGCGACACGAACGCGATCGGCGGCGACTGTTGCTGTGGGGATCCCCAGTTGGATTGAACCTCCCTGCTGAGGCCGGAGTCTGCGGAATTGCTACGCGCAAAGACTGACGCGCCGAGGATCATCCAGGCGAAGGTAGTGAAGAGAAAGATGACGACGATGGCGGCGATGTTTTTTCCCATGAAGGGATCGTCGCCGCCGATTGTGGCAATGGCGTGGCGAAAATGAGGAAAGAATCGGAAGACAGTTTCACGCGGAGACGCGGAGTACGCGGAGAAAACATTTCACTCCGGTTCCCGCGCGCGCAACCTACTTCTTCAGCGTCCGGAGGCCGGAACAAACGATTTGGGACTCACGCGGAGACGCGGAGGAGGTGACGAGGAACTTCTTTCTCCGCGTACTCCGCGCCTCCGCGTGAGTCTTTCAGACCAAAGCACAGCGCACCCTGGGCACTGAAGCCGCCCCGCCGGGTAGGGAAACGCCTCGCTGGTGAGACCGGGCGCGTGCAAGCGCGCCCGGTCGTTTCCTCCCTGCCCTAAAAGGAGACGCTGAGGTCTGACAGCCGACAACCGACAACGCGCCGAAGGCGCACGTCATCGGAGAATGGATATGAGAACGAGGGACCGTGAATACATAAACGCCGCGTCGAAAAGACATTCCGAATCGTTTCTCCAACGTGCTGGGGGATACGTGATGAAGGTGCAGGCGCTGGGAGTGATGGTTCCCAACCTGCCGCCCTGGGAGACCTACGCGAGTATGCGCCGAAAGATAGAACGGCTGCGGGCCGGCAAGGTCCAGGGCCTCGACCCGCGAATCCCCAGGGAGGCGCTCGCCAGACTGATGGAACTGTCGATCGAGAAGGACATGATCACCCGATCTGTATTAGCGGACATGGACGACCAGAGGGATCTCGAGCGGAGAATCACCGAGAGATTGGACGTGGAACGCTTCCGGCGCTCCGTGGCCGGCTTCCACACCCTCAAGAAATCCCCCGAGGCGGCCGATCCGGAGAGCCCGGTAGCGGAGAAAGTCCGGCATCTCAGCCGCCGGCGGCGGAACGAGCTCGGACGGTCGCGCAAGAGGAGGAGGGAGAAGTAGCGGGATGAGGGACGCCTGCGCAAACCCGGCGCCCTCCTCCGCATCGCACAAGCGAGGTACGGCACCGACCTCCTCAAATTTTTCGCCGATTTCATCCCGCGCTCTTCCTCAACCGGCCGATTTGCATTCGAATGAATTCGAGCTCGTCGCCAGCGGGAGACGCTCCGTAGGCCATCATCCAATCGCGCAGAAACCGCGCTTCGGCGACGCTCGCGTCGGGAGTGACGGGCGTTTTTCGGAACACGGCGTGATCCCGGACAAAAGCCAGCTCGCCGCCGAACGGTTGTGGGGCGCCGGCCAAGTCATATCCGCGCACCAGAAGGAGCGGCACATCGGCGACGAGCATGATCGGGAATCGCGGCAACGCCAGCGGGTCGGGCGGGACGGGCACGCTCAGCCTGCCGAGTTGAATCGGAGGGAAGTGCAGCGGCGGCGAAACGTCAAAGAGAGCTCGCAGCAACCAGAGAATGCCGCTGGTTTCCTTTCCGGGGCGAAACTCACGTACGTACTCCTCGACCTCGGCGAGAACACTTTCCTTACCGCGCGGCAGGAGCGCATTTGCGGCATCGACGACCACCGCCGGATCGTAGTCGTCGAAGGTGTTGACCGCGATGCGATCGAGAAGGTCGTTCATTGTGGGCCTGCCGAGCCCGTATGTGTTGGCGTGGGACTCGTCGAATCCCACGTACCCTGGGCATATCGATGCAGCCTGGCAAGTCCCAGGTCCGACGGTTCTGTCGTCGTTGACGGGAGGGTGCCGGATTCCGGCGCGCCGCCGGGAGTAAAGCCCTGCGTCGCTGGATCGGTCGTCGTGAAGTAGACGGCGCTCGACATCGACCAATGCCCCTGCGAGCCGGTGCCGAACGAACGGCGGTTCCAGAAGTCATGTGTCGCGCCCGCGGCGGGAGAGATACTCCCCGAGCCGTCCACGCTCCAGGCCTCCCAATAGAGCGGCGTCAGTGAATCGGGCAGCGCGGTTCCGCTCGAGTCTTGCGCGCGTCGCGTGCTCTCGACTTTCTGAATGAGCCATCCGTTCCGGCCGCTGGTCGAGAATCCGACTTCCCAGTGGAAATGGCCGTGCGGGTTCCATACCGGAGCGGACGTCGTGGCGGACGAGATGCTGTTGCCGGCAACCGCCTCGACGATGCTTCCGAAGACGTTACCGAGGAAGCTGCCTACGGGCCGCCCGATGTCGCCCACCGCCTCGCCGGCGGTTCTCCCCGCGCCGACGTCCTGGTCATCCGAGGCGGTCGGATCGAATCCACTCGAATCCGAAGGCCCACGCGACGAGCGAGCGATAGCACGGTTACCGAAGGCCCTCTGCGCACTCAGACGAGAGGGCGCGAACGCCGACGTACCGATGCGTCCGGCCGGGCGTTGACTGGGTAATGATTGGTGAGCTCGACTTGCAGCAAACATCTGCGTTCTCCTTTTCGTCTCGCATTTTTTGCATTTGATGGCTATCCAAGTTCATCACCACGACACCGTATTTAAAAGCAGCCAACTATCGAGCGGATCGTGGGTGTTGCCCGGCATCGGGCGGGGCGGGAGGACCGGCCATCCCTTGAACACGTTGCTCATGACCGCTACCAGCGGCGGGGTCCAGCCGCGTGCCTCAGCCGGCGCCTTGTCGGGCGGGCGGAGGCCGGGGATGGCGATGAGGCTCCAGAAGAGCCGTAGCTCGTTCGTGTCGGCGCTCCAGTTGAACACCGACTCGTTCTGCACGATGTTACCGGTGACGTCGCAACGGCTGACGAATGCTGCGACGGCGGTCGGTAGCGGGACCGAATTGTTCAGTAGCCGGTTGCCGGCGATCGTGGCCGTCGAAGACGTATTCTGGTGATCGTCCATCACGAAAAGCGCGCTCCCCGACGCGCCGCCGCCAAACGTGCGCACCACATTTCCCTGGAATTGCAGAGAGAGCGTGGCGGACGGCTGACGCTGCAGCAGCGAGCCGAAGCCGAGGCCGGCGGCGACCTGGTTGACGAAGAGGGACGACGGCGTCGACTGCGCCCACGCGGTGGTCACGCGGCGCTGCAGCTCCGTTGCCACCCCCGCGCGGCCCGCGTCGAAGAGGTCGAGCGATGACGGGCCGGCGGTGAACGCGGCCACCGCGGAGCCCTCGAGCGGCAGCACCCAGCCGTTCTCGTCGAGGCCGTCGGTGAGCGTGACGAGAGCGGGGTTCGCCTTCTGCGGTGCCGGCAGCTCGATGCTGACCAATGCGCTCAGCAGCGTGGCGTTGTCGGGATGAGCGAACGTGGCCACCAGCTCCGCTGCCGCCTGGACGGCGTTCCAGTGCTGGTTCTTCTCGGCATCGAGAAGCAGGCTGACGAGCGAGAGGAAGATCCTGTTCAGGCGCGCCACCGACAGGAACGCCACGGCCGGAATCCAGCGGCTGGAGATGATCACGAAGCCGCTCTGGGCCCGGTCGACGTCATTGTCTTCGATGCGCAGCGCGCTGACGTCCGCGCAGAGGAGCACCGCGGTCTGGCAGAGCGAGAAGCGGTTCCCGATGATCTGGAAGCCGTTGACGCTGGCCGGCAGCATCGAGCCGTTCGCCGTGACCGTTGCTTTCGGGGCGACGGGCGGGCTGATGAACGGCGGATCGAAGAAGACCGGCGGAACGATCACGCGCGGCGGCAGGTCGGGGTTGACCGGTACCACGCCGGGCGTCAGTACCGGCGAAACCAGCACGTCGATCGGACGCGGCGATACTGGTGTCGCCGCGGGCCCTGGTTGATTGACCGGTACCGCGCCGGGCGTCAGTGCCGGCGAAACCAGCACGTCGATCGGACGCGGCGACACCGGCGTCGTCGCGGGTCCTGGCGTGATCACCGGCGCGGCCGGCACCGCTGCCTGCGGCTGCGCCTGCCGCGTAACGACGGTCGCCGCCTGCGGCGCCTCTGTGACCCGCGCCTCCGCGAGGTTGGGGCTGAGGTTCGTAAGGATCGTTCCACCTCCGGCCGGCCCCACCGGCGGTCTGACGATCGCGTCGGCGAAGAATCCCGGCACCGCGGCGATGCCGACGTACGTGACGGACGCCTGAGCGTTGCGCGACCGCGCTGTGGTGAACGTGCTGTCCCTGACGGTCAACGAGGTCGCGGCACCGTTGCTGAGGATTCCGGCGCCGAGCGCCGCGGTGATGCCGTCGAGCTGTCCCGCGGGTGGGAAAACGAAGTCGCAGTCGTCGACGGTCACCAGATTCGCGTCGATCATGCGGATGCCGAGTGCGATGCCCACCCTGGCGCGGTCGGAGCCGCGCTCGCCGAGCAGGACGAACGGCAGGCGGAACTGAATCCCGGTGAAGGTGATGTCGGTACCGCCCACGATCTGCACCAGCCCGTCCTTCATCTTCGCGCCGTTTCCGGCGATCACCACGCCGCCGCGGCAGCCTTCGAAGGTGACGCTGGTGTGGTCACTCGTCAGCACGATCGGATCGGTGAGCGCGTAGAGGCCGGGGAGGAAGCAGATCTTGAAATTCGGCGATTTGCTGGCGCGGTCGAGAACCGGTTGCAGCGAGCCGTTCACGACGTCGGCCGGCGTGACGGTGGCGCTGCAGCAACTGTTCTGATCGGTCTTGCGCGCGGTGAGCTCGACGAGATTTTCGAACGGCGGACGGCAGTTGTCGGCGATCGTTCCGGCGGTCGCCGAGGTCCAATCGAGCACGGCCAGACCGCACGCCCAGCGGCGCGGCCCCTCGGGCGGCTGCGGCGCGAGGCCGTAACGCGCCGGGTAGACGTCCGACGGCGCCTGCGGCCGCACGGCGAAGGCCCAGAAGTCGCCGTCGGCGAACGCCGCTCCGCCGTCGAGTGTGAGCGTCACCTGCAATCCGGTGCCCTGCAGCTCGACCGGATTGTTCGCGGTGAAATTGAGCTCGCTCTCCCAAATCCGGACAAAGAGCGCGTTGGCGTTGTCCACCTTCAGGCCGGCCGGGAGAGCGGCCACGGTCAGCGTGTGATCGTCGACGTTGTAGTCGGCGGTCTGTTTGAAGATCTTGCCATACGGCTCGGTGACCACTTCGCCGTTACCGAGCCTCGCCGCCGCCGGAAGAAGCTCGGCCACCTGCGAGCTTTTCGGGCGATGCGCGTCGTCGACCGGCAGGTTGACCACGACGAGCTGATTGCCGCCGCGCAGCTCCGAGATGCGGTAGAGCGCGGATGCGTCGTCGAAGGCCCAGACGAATGTGGAGGGGCCGGTGATGCGCACGCGGATAAGCTGATTCTCGGCGCCGAGGTAGCCGCCGTGTGCGATCGGGTCGCAGGGATTGGAGGTCGCTTTCGCGGCGACCGGCGAGACCTGCAGGCGGCCGAACGACCGGAGGCGGCCGCCGTCGTCGAGCGTCCGTCCCTCGGACGCCCACGCCGCCACCTGCGCTTTCTTCGCGTCGCCGCACGTGGCGGCGCTCGTCGACGACCGCCGGATGC
>Ga0137393_10002662_pt1 | contig 11575 bp, 8 predicted proteins | sample 15con2h34BmetaG_FD_101396 | JGI IMG/M metagenome (GOLD analysis project Ga0137393, IMG submission 101396) | Vadose zone soil microbial communities from Angelo Coast Range Reserve, California, USA - 15con2h3.4B metaG | ecosystem: Environmental > Terrestrial > Soil > Vadose zone > Saprolite...
AGGTCGTTGCGCTCCTTTTTTTTCTTCGCGAACTTTTCCACGGCGTCGCGCTGCGAACGGCTGTTATTGACGAGCAGGGCGAGCGCCTTTTCCAGTCTTGCGAGTTCGGCGCGATAGGCCGCTAGATCCATGGGCTGTCCGTCAGGGCCGACGGCGATGCGGTTCATTCCTGTGCCGGTCGGAATGACTCGGGCGATTCTTACAGACGCCGGGGCTGCGTCACTGCCGTTCTTGCGAACTTCCAGACGCTCGATGCGCTCGTAGACGTCCAGCGCTTCCTCATTCTTCTTCTGGCTGGAAATCACGCGTTCGAAGAGGCCCGGTTTCGCCCGGGAGATCGCTGGAGGGGAATCCGGAGCCACCGATTGCGCTGCGGCGCCCGCGGCAGCGAAGCAGGAAAATAGAGCGACCTGATAACACGCGCGTTTCAACATGATTCGATGCCCAGGAAAAGGCGCCAGCCCGCAATCTGGTTGGATTCTCGGGCAAACACATTTGTTGTACACTACGGCAGGTCCTGAGCGCAGCCAGCATTTTCAAAGCCTAGAGTAAATGCCCTAAAGCATAGATAATAAACATAGATACGACGCTCGCCATCTTCTCCTAGGGATGGGCCGTGTCGGTCTAACCCGGGCGTAAAACTACTCCGGACGGGGCTGAAAGCAAAGTGGTGGCCCACACGTCTAAAGAGTAAGGAACGAATGGTCCCTGTATTTCGTCTCTATAGAGAGGGTTGGAGGTCTGCTTGGGTGTAACTCCCCTGGACGGGTTGAGCGTGCTACCGCGGCCGCTGCAGAGCACCGCCCTGAAGATGGGCAGCTTGCGCAGCGCAGCCGTCACCATGGGGGAAACCCTACGGCTGGCGCTCGATTCGCTCCGGGCCCACAAGCTGCGTAGTTTCCTGACGCTGCTGGGAGTCATCCTGGCGGTGACGACACTGGTCGCCGTGATGAGCGTGGTGGCGGGGTTGAATTTCTACGTGGCCGACCGCGTGGCGAACCTCGGGGCAAACGTGTTCGTGGTGGACCGCTTTGGGATTATCACCAGCGAGGACGCCTGGGTGAAGGCCCAGAAGCGGCCGCTGCTGAACTTGGAGGAATTCACTCGGCTGCGCGAAAACATGCGGACCGCAAACGCGATTGCGGCCATCGAAGGCAAGGCCATGGATGTTCGCAGCGGGAACACCCTCCTGGAAGATACAAACATGCGGGGCGTGACGCCCAATTACCCCGAAGTGCGAAACATGAATCTCGCCGTCGGCAGGCTCATCACCGAAGCCGACGAGACGCACCGCTCGCCGGTTTGTTACATCGGCGCCGACGTAGCCAAGAAATTTTTTTACAATGTGGATCCGATCGGCAAGACGATTCGCGCCGGCGCGCACAGTTATCAGGTCATTGGCGTGGCTGCGGCCATCGGCACCGCCTTCGGGCAATCGCAGGACAATTACATCCTGATTCCCCTGGGGACGTACTACAAGGAATGGCACACGCAGAGGGATTCGCTGACGCTCTTTGTGCAGGCGAGGAATGCGGAAATGATGGCGGCGTCCGAGGATGAGGCGCGGATGCTGCTGCGGGCCGCCCGGCATCTGCCGTGGTCGGCGGACGACAATTTTGGAATTTTGGGTTCGGACTCGATCATGAGTTTGTGGAAAGAGCTGACGGGGAATTTGTTCGCGGTTGCCGTGGGTCTCACCGCCGTGTTTCTGGTGGTTGGCGGGATCGTGATCATGAATATCATGTTGGCCAGCGTGACGGAACGCACAAGAGAAATTGGCCTGCGGCGTTCGCTCGGGGCACGGAGAAAGCACATCGTTCTGCAATTCGTGACGGAGTCGGCAGTGCTGGCGGCGGTGGGCGGCTTGATTGGAATCGTTTTCGCGTACGGCCTCGTGGCGCTCGGGCGCGCGTCAACATCCATCCCCATGCAGACGCCGATGAATGCGGTCATCCTTTCCCTGAGTGTTTCGACGGCCGTGGGACTTTTCTTCGGGATTTACCCGGCGATGCGGGCGGCGAAACTCGATCCTATCGAGGCGCTGCGAGCGGACGGTTAAGGACCAGCAATGGCGCAACAGTACGGCGAAAACTTGAAGCAAGCCATGGACACGCTGCGCGCGCACAAGATGCGGAGCGCGCTGACGGTGTTTGGCGTGGTGCTTGGAGTGAGTGTGATCATGCTGGTGGCCGCGCTAATTACCGGCTTCGACGCGCAGATCCAGGAAAACATCAAGCAGTTCGGCGCGGACACGGCGTTCATTACGCGCTTTGATCAGGGCCCGCACGGCGGCCGCCGGCCCAAGGAAGAACGCGAGCGCAAACCGCTCACGTTGGAGGATGCAGAAGCAATTAAAGAAGGAAGTCCGGCGGTGAAGAACGTCACCGCGTTCCTGACCTGGTGGGAGCAGCCACACACGGTGCGGACAAAAGCCGGAAGCGTGAGCGCAATCGATTTTCGAGGAGTGCAGGCGAACTTCGGGCAAGTCTACGCAAACGCGGCGACGCTGGTGGGACGATTCATCAGCGAGGGAGACGACCTGCACCGCGAGAAAGTGGTGATGCTCGGGGAGAACGTGGCGCCGGTTCTGTTTCCGGAGGGCGCCCCCATCGGGAAAGACGTCATGATTGACGGATCGGACTTTCAGGTGATTGGCGTCGTGGAAAAGCCGAAGGGCGGGTTTGGGATGGGCGATGAGGACCGGCGCGTGCTCATTCCGTATAACACGTTTCACAAGATTTATCCCGGCGCCTATGAAAACATGATCCGCATGCAGGCTTATCCAAACAAGCTGGAGCTGGCCGTGGATCAGGCGGCGGAAGTGCTGCGGAGGAGGCGGAACGTCGCCTACAACGCAAAGGACAATTTTTCGATCCAGACCCCTCAGCAGCAGGTGGATGAATTCCACAATATTGTGGGCATGGTGGCCATTGCGACAGTCGTGCTGAGCTCCATCGGTCTGCTGATCGGGGGCGTGGGGGTAATGAATATCATGCTGGTGAGCGTCACCGAACGGACGCGCGAGATCGGAATCCGAAAAGCGATTGGCGCGAAGAGCGGAGACATTACCTGGCAGTTTTTGCTGGAGGCCATGACGCTAACCGGGGCGGGAGGGGTAATCGCGCTCATCCTGGTGAATGGCGTGGTGCTGCTGATTCGCCTGGGATTGAAATGGCCCGGCAGCGTGCCCATATGGGCCGCGGCGACCGGAATTGTTGTTAGCGTGGGCGTAGGCCTGGTCTTTGGGGTGTGGCCGGCGATGAAGGCGGCGAAGCTGGATCCCGTCGAAGCACTGCGCTACGAATAGCTCATGGTTCTTCGAACCACAACGAACCATGAAAGAAGTGTCAAAGGGTTGCTGAAAACTAAGGGTTTACGCCTTCTTTCTAAGGAATAGCTCAATAAACTCTCTCCATCCAATCCGCGTATTTTCAAACAGATATTATTTCAGCAGAGCTGAGGTTTTCACGGGTGCGGCAGCGCGTTCGGAAACGGCTGCTGTGCCCGCGGGCCAGGTGACATCCAGTGTGAACTCGCGGCGGACGAGCAGCTTGGCGCGACGATTGACGTGGACGGCCAACGTGTTTGCCCCGTCCAAACAAATCTCCGCCAGACCTTCCTTTTCCAAGCGCAGACTTTTGTCCGGCTTATAAAGAGCCACACGGAATTGATGCGGTCCGGCGGGAACAGCGTGCTCGAAATGGATCGGTTCGCCCGGCGCAGCCGTCGCGAAGTTTGTGGTGAAAAGCAATTCGCGATCCGCAAAGATAGCCAGCGTGCCTTCGGCGACCGCGGAGGTAATTTCGATCTGGAGAGTGGGAGCGGGAGCTGTCGGGGCCGGGGAAAGCGGCGCCGGAGATGAAGCCGCAACTGAATTAGAAGCCGAAACCTTTTGCGAGTCTTGCAAATCGCGGCGCTGCTTCGTTTGAGCGGCAGCGAGCTTCGCCGAGCGATTGGCGCGCCGGTGAGGGTGTTCTTGTGGGACTTGGGCCCCCAGGTCGCCGGCGGCGACTGGCACGGGTGCTTCGGTCACTGTTTGCGACGTAGGGGTGAAGGCTTCGGAGGGCGCTTCCGGGACTGAAAAATGGATCGCAGGGACTGCAGGAAGTGTGAAGCGAGCGCGCAAGGAACGGGACACCGGAACAGAGCCAGCGAGGAGCAAACAAGCGGCCACGGTAATCCACACGTCACGCTGCCCGCCGGGCTTCGACCACCAAAAACGCTTTTTGATCTTAGGTGCCGCGGAGGAAGGGCTTGAACGCGCGAACGGATAAAGAGCAGAAGCGAGTTCGTCGCAGTGCGCGAAGCGATCCTTGGGTTTTTTGGCCAAGCACCGGGCGATGATGCGATCGAGCGCTTTTGGCACCGTCGGATTGTGACGCGAGGGCGGCGCCGGCTCGGCGTTCAAAATCTGGGCGCAGACGGCGCCGAGTGAACTGCCGTCGAAGGGCTTAACACCAGACACCATCTGATAGAGAACAATACCGAGCGCAAACTGATCCGAGCGCGGATCTTGAGGTTCGCCCTGAATCTGTTCGGGCGCCAGATACGCCGGCGTGCCCCGGAGGTTGCCGGAACCGGAGCTCTGCGATGCGAAGCGCGCGATACCGAAATCGCCGAGTTTTACTTTGTTTTCCTCGGTGACGAGAATGTTTCCGGGTTTGACGTCGCCGTGAATGATTCCGGCGCGATGGGCAAGCGCGAGAGCGCCAGCGAGATCGGCAGCCCAGGCGCAGGACCGCTGAAGCGGCCGGGCGCGCGGATCGAGATGATCCTCCAGCGTCTTCCCGGCGACGTATTCCATCACCAGGAAGGGAATGCCGTGCTCGTTGATTCCGACGTCATACAACTGGACGATGGAAGGATTGGAAAGCTGGCCGATGATCTGGGCCTCGCGGAGGAATTGCTGCTCGAGGCCTTGACCGAAATCGTTCAAAAAGGTTTTGAGGGCGACGATTCTGCCGATAACGTTGTCGCGCGCTTTGTCGACGCGACTGGAGGCCCCGGAGCCGAGATGTCCGAGGGTTTCGTAGCGGTCCTTTGTTAGCGTAATCATCAGGCTGAGCGAAGGAGACGCGCGGCGCGGTCGCGGAAACCGTTGCCGTTGGTTTGGGGCGGCGCTTGCGAAATGACTTTGGCGCGCGCGAGCGGATAGAGATCGGCCGCCAGTGATTCTGCCGAGCCGTAACGTGCGGCTGGATCTTTGGCCAGGCAGCGGGCCACGATTGGATCAAAGCCCGGCGGCAGCGAAGGATTCGCATGAGAAGCCGGGAGCGGCGTGGAAGAGAGAACGCGGCCGCAGATGGCCTGAAGGGATTCCGCGTCAAAAGGACGCTTCCCCGTAACTATTTCGTAGAGAACAACCCCGAGCGAAAAAAGATCGGAACGTGCGTCCTGGGGCTTGCCGAGAATCTGCTCGGGACACCAGTAGGCGGGCGTGCCGAGGAGCGGGCTGGCGCCGGAATCGTGGCTGGCAAGACGCGCCATGCCAAAGTCCATGAGTTTTACGCGGCCGTCGTCGGTGATGAGAACATTGGCCGGTTTGACGTCGCCGTGAATGACGCCCTTGCGATGAGCGGCGGCGAGCGCACCGGCGACTTCGGCGACCAAGGCGCAGGCACGCGGAAAGGGGAGGCTTCCCTTTTCCAGAATGCGGTCGAGCGGCTGACCCTCCAGGAATTCCATGACCAAGTAAGGTGTTTGGGTCGCCTCATCAATGCCCATGTCGTGCAGCGTGATGATCGAAGGGTGCGAGAGCTGCCCTACGACGCGGGCTTCCTGGAGAAAACGCAGACGGCCTTCGCCCTTAGCGAGTTCTTTGGAGAAAAGCTTGATGGCCACCTGGCGCCCGATCATGGGATCGTGAGCCCGGCCCACGCGGCCAGTGGCGCCGGTGCCGATAATCTCGAGAATTTCGTAACGTCCGACTTGCACGGGGACCTCTCCCTCAGACAGGTAAATTCCGTGTCGCTAGAATGATGGGCGAAGGGGGTGTTCTATTAAATGAAGCAAGCGTCCTGCTGAGAAGAGTACGGAAGTACTAGGAAAAATGGCGTCAGAAGGATATTAATTTTCAGTGTTTAGCCCCGTGTCGATTCTAAAGAACTTAACGATTCCCTAAAACCTTGGGAAGCAACACTTACGAGAGGTCTTGGAAATGTTGATTTTAAAAGACTTAGGGGTCTACATAATCATGAGCATCGGTCTTCGCGTTTGTGCTGAAAGCCAAGGGCTGAGCTGGGTTACAGGGATTCTGGGTCTGAAAACAGAAGAGCGGCAGGGGCCCCGACAGGAGTCGGCGTAAAGTTGCCGCAGTCCCAATGGAAGTGTACCTAAAGATAAACTACCCCCAGAGGAATGAGTTGTCCAGGAAAAAGACGGTCGGGTTGCGAGGGGAGTGACCGACGCAGGTGGATCAGTGTTGCGAAGAAAGGGGGCGGAGCGAGGAGAGGGCTGGGGTCGAATTCAGGTGCGCAGGGAACCCGCGAATGAAGGTTTTCATGGAGGGATGCCAAAAGCCGTTGAAGCCAAAAAAATACATCTCCTTCAGGGCTTGCTCGGCGGGCCATTTTTCGAGGGCCATGCGATAGATGGCGACGAAGACGCCGGTGCGATCATCGCCGAAGCGGCAGTGCACAAATTTTTCCCCTTTGGGGTCATTGTGGAAAAGAGAGAGGAATTGAACCACCTGCTCATCCGTTGGGGAGGACCATCCACTGACAGGAATATGGACGAAACGCATGCCCAGGGAGTCGGCCTGCTGGCGTTCCCAGGCGATCGTGTCGGAATCTTCACCGCGAAGGTCGACCACCGTAGTGATGCCGAGTTTCTTGAGTTCGGCCAAGCCTTGTGATTTGGGTTGCCCGCCGCGATAAAGGTGGTTATTGATTCTGCCGGCATTGGGAATGCCGCGGACGCGAAGTTTGTCTCCATATGCAGAATGCATCACGGAGGGAGGAAAGGACTGTGGATGGGCCTGTGCGGAAAGGGAACAAACGAGAGCGAGAAGAAGGCAATAGCGTTCCATATTGGATTAGGATGCAAAATATTGTAGCAAGAGATGGAAAGAAGTGAAAAACGTTGTAGCGACGGTATTTATACGGAAAGAGGACCACTACAAATAGACACAGTACGTAAACGTCAACCATATTTTGCGTTTTTCTCTTGACAGAGAATATTCATACGTTGATACTGCGATTCCAGATTCGGGGGACGTGGAAGCGCCAGACGGACTGAGTCGGGGAACCTGTACGGTCCGTTTGAGCCACGAAACCAACCCGGGCTCTAAGCGAAAAAACCGAGCGCGAAGTACATGCTCCGCGCCCGCATTTGAGGCGCGGCACCTGCTGTGAGGCTGTGTGCGATCCACCAGCCAGCGGCAGAGCATTGGCGTTTGCACGGTTACCAAGTGCAGGCGCCATTCGGTCACTCGAAAGTGCGATCGCCATGCGGTCGGCATTTTTTTTTCGCCGCGTGCTTTCACGAACCGCTCGAATCGAGTCGCGTTGGCTTTAGCCCAGACCCTAAAGCGACACGCGGCGCCTCTGCCGGACGCAGAGGAGTAAACTAGGAGGGTTCCCCCGCGAGTGGGAGCCCCAAGGCGCGGAGGGACGGATGGCGACCGTGAAGCATGCACTGGGCGGGAGATTTCCTGCTACGGAAACGGCTGTAGAAAAGACAGCGAGGGACGCGGGGACAGGTCTGGTCTTCCAGCGGTACTTCACCGACGGGAAGAAGTCTCCCTTCGATGTGGTGGAGTGGGAAAAGCGCACCGCGCTGATTGGAAACGAGAAGGGCGTGACGATCTTCCGCCAGGAAGATGTCGAAGTGCCGAAGAGCTGGTCGCAGACGGCAACCAACATCGTCACCAGCAAGTATTTCCACGGGAAGCCAGGGAGCGCACAGCGCGAAGGATCGGTGCGGCAACTGATCAGCCGCGTGACGAGCACGATTGTGCACTGGGGCGAACAGGGCGGATATTTCGCCGATGCCGCCTCGCGGGACGCCTTCCGCGACGAGCTCGTCCACCTACTGGTCGAGCAGAAAATGGCATTCAATTCGCCCGTATGGTTCAACGTGGGCGTGCAGCCGAAGCCGCAGTGCTCGGCATGCTTCATCAACTCGGTCAACGATAGCATGGAATCGATCATGGGGCTGACGCGGACCGAGGGAATGCTTTTCAAGTGGGGCTCGGGCACGGGCACGAATTTTTCGACGCTGCGGGGAAGCAAGGAGACGCTGAGCGGCGGCGGAATTGCCTCGGGGCCGGTGAGCTTCATGAAGGGTTTCGATGCCTTCGCGGGCGTAATCAAGAGCGGCGGCAAAACGCGGCGCGCGGCGAAGATGGTGATTCTGAACATCGATCATCCGGACATCGTCGAGTTCATCGAATGCAAGATGAAGGAAGAGCGCAAGGCGCATGTGCTGATCGAACAGGGTTATGACAGCTCGATTGACGGCGACGCGTACAGTTCGATTTTCTTCCAGAACGCAAATCACTCGGTGCGCGTGACTGACGAGTTCATGCGTGCGGTAGTGGACGACAAGGATTGGTGGACGAAGAATGTCCTCGACGGCCAGCCGAATGAAAAGCTGCGCGCGCGCGACTTGATGATGAAGATTTCGGATTCGACCTGGCGCTGTGGCGATCCGGGAATGCAGTACGACACCACCATCAACCGATGGCACACATCGAAGAACACCGCGCGGATCAATGCTTCGAATCCGTGCTCGGAATATATGTTCCTGGACGATACGGCGTGCAACCTGGCATCGCTGAACCTGATGAAGTTCATCAATGCCAGCGGACAGTTTGACGTGCCGGCGTTCAAGCATGCGGTGGACGTGACCATCACGGCGCAGGAAATCCTGGTGGACAACGCCAGCTATCCGACTTCGAAGATCGAGAAAAATTCGCACGAGTTCAGGCCGTTGGGACTGGGCTATGCAAACCTGGGTGCTCTGTTGATGTCCATGGCGCTGCCGTACGACTCCGACGAAGGGCGCGACATGTCCGGCGCCGTCACGGCGCTGATGTGCGGCGAGGCCTACGCGCAATCTTCCCGGATTGCGGAGCGCATGGGACCCTTCCCGGGCTACGAAGTGAACCGCGAACCCATGCTGGAGGTGATCCGCATGCACCGCGAGGCGATGCGCGGGATCGAGCCGGCGCACGTGCAGCCGGAACTGTTCATGGCGGCGCAGGAATCCTGGGACACGGCGCTGACGCACGGCGAAAAATTCGGCTTCAAGAATTCGCAAGTAACGGTGCTGGCGCCGACAGGCACCATCGGCTTCATGATGGACTGCGATACGACAGGCATCGAACCGGACTTGGCGCTGGTGAAGTACAAGAAGCTGGTGGGCGGCGGGCTGATCAAAATCGTGAACAATACCGTGCCCCAGGCGCTGATGAAGCTGGGCTACACGCCGGAACAGACGAGCGAAATCGTTTCGCACATTGACCAGAAGGGAACCGTGGAAGGCGCGCCGCACTTCAAGGCGGAGCACTTGCCAGTTTTCGATTGCTCGCTGGCGACCGCCGGGGGCCGCTCGATTTCCTGGACGGGTCACGTGAAGATGATGGCGGCCGCGCAGCCGTTTCTTTCGGGTGCGATTTCGAAGACCATCAACATGCCCGAAGAATCGGCCATCGAAGACATCATGAACGCGTACATCGAGTCGTGGAAGGTGGGTCTGAAGGCCGTGGCTATCTACCGCGACAATTCGAAGCGTTCGCAGCCGCTCAACGCGGGCGGCAACAAGAAGGACGAAAAGCAAGCAGTAACCGCGGCCATGGCGGAACCCATGCAACGTGAACTCTTTGCGCGGCAGCAGCGCGAAAAGATGCCGGTGGAGCGCGCGTCGGTGACGCACAAGTTCAGCGTCGGCGGCCATGAAGGCTACATCACCGTCGGCATGTACGAAGACGGGCGTCCAGGTGAGATCTTCATCAAGATGTCCAAGGAAGGCTCGACGCTTTCCGGCGTGATGGACGGACTGGCGCTGACTATTTCGCTGGGCTTGCAGTACGGCGTGCCGCTGAAAGTGTTTGTGGACAAGCTGTTGAATACGCGCTTTGAGCCGTCGGGCATCACCGCGAATCCAAACATTCGCTTTGTCTCCTCGGTGCTGGATTACATCGCGCGGTGGCTGGGCGGACGATTCATCTCCATGGATTACCTGAAGTTGAACGGCGCAGTGCCCGTGGAGACTTCGACAGCCGCGGTTGCTCCGGCTGCGGCGCTTCCGGCGATGAACAAAGTGTCGCTGGATGCAATGCAGGCATCGCTGTCCGCGTCCAAGCTGACCAACGCACACGAAGGCGCGCCGACGTGCAGCGAGTGCGGCATGCTGATGGTGCCGAATGGCGCATGCTACAAGTGCGAAAACTGCGGCAGCACGAGCGGATGCAGTTGAGGAGCACAAGACAGGTGAAAGCCCACACACGATGAGCGCGCTCCCCTCCGGCTCTGCAGCAGCGGCACGCCTCGCCCCGGCCAAACCGAAAGCCAACGGGTTTTTGCACATTGTGAGACACGGTGCAGGACCGCAATCCATTTACATTGTGAAATACCACCGCCTGGATCGCGCCACCGCGGAAGCGAAACCGGTGCTGGCGGAAGGGTCACAGGCGCTGATCGAACTGCTCGAACGAATCGGCGTGGACTTTCGCCTCGCTGAAGTTCGCGGCGCATTGGAAGATATTCTTCGGCTCGGCTCAGCCAATATCCCCGATCTGTGGCTTAGCGATGAGGAGTTGCTCGAGAAAGGCCTCGTCGAGGGCTAGGATCTAAATCGTTTGCGACGAAAAGGGGCCGGAGGCAATTTGCCTCCGGCCCCTTTTCTGCTTTAGAAATGAAAACGCGGTCAGGAATCGTTCAATTAGTCACGGAAATCGCTGTAGGCGCGTGACGGTATCGGCGCCAGGCGAGGCGGGCGGGGACGAAGAGCAGCGCGGCCCAAAACAGGAGTGGGAGGCCGAATTCAAAGAGTATGCCGAGAACAAAAGCGGCGGAAGAGAAGATGCTGGCGATCCCTTCGACGAGAGAGTTGCGGAGTTGAAGGATGACGCTGGCAAGATTGGTTTGCAGGGGGGCACGATAGTCTTCCATCAGCGTGAGACGGATATGGGCTTGGGCGACAGTCGAGAGCAGGCCCTGGTTCTGGCGTGCGGCCTCGTCCATGGATTCATTGGCTTGGGCAATATCTTTTTCAAGGGCGACGGCGTCGCGGAGTTCACCCTTGCGTTCGCGTTGCAATTTTTGGAGGCGCGAGAGATTGGTTTGCGCCGCGGAGAGACGCCGCGAGGCGGTGGCGAGTTTGACGGCGAAGTCTTCGCCGGCCTCGGAGATCCCTTCCACACGGCCAAGAGTTTTGAGGTCGGAGAGCGTGGCGTCGAAATCGTTGGAGGGAACGGAAACCGTGGCGGCCAGAGCACGGCCAGAGCCGAAGCGGCTCTCTGTGCGCAAATCTTCCAGATAGCCGTGATGAGCGGAAACGATTTGATGGAGCGAGGCGAGGGAACGATCGAAAGCAGAGGAGCGAGCAAGGAGATTGGCACTGCGGGCTATCC
>Ga0137393_10002667_pt1 | contig 11569 bp, 8 predicted proteins | sample 15con2h34BmetaG_FD_101396 | JGI IMG/M metagenome (GOLD analysis project Ga0137393, IMG submission 101396) | Vadose zone soil microbial communities from Angelo Coast Range Reserve, California, USA - 15con2h3.4B metaG | ecosystem: Environmental > Terrestrial > Soil > Vadose zone > Saprolite...
GCTTGCCTTATGCGCATGCCGATTTTCACGCAGCAGCACTGAGCACCGCGGGGACTCCAACCCTGACGTTTGGTAATGACGGTGGACTCTTTATCAGCACAGATGACGGTACTACGTGGTCCAGCGATAAGAACAATGGCTTGCAAACATTTCTGTTTTATTCACTCACGTCCACCCCCTCGTTCCCGTCTGTGGTGATGGCTGCGGCACAAGATCTTGGCACGCGAGTTCGCAAAGGCAACACCACGATTTACAACCAGAGCCAGGGAGGCGACGGCATCGGTACGGGCTGGAGTCGGGCGAACCCAAATACGGCCACCACGAGCGTGGAATTTAATAAATATTATGTCAATTGGACGAACCAAATCCCGGATTCGCAAGAAAACTTTATCGCCTCCTTCGCACCGTCCATTAACAACGATCAAGCCTTCTTTACTCCTGTCGAGGTGCCCAATGCAAATCTGGATCCCTCGGGCAAAGTTTTCTTTACCTCATCCTTACAGCTGATCGATAAGACCATCGACGGCGCGAACACTTTCTCGATCATCGGCCAGGTCGGCTTCAATGGCATACCCTCTACAGTCACTCTGCGACCGAGTGCGCACTCGGTGGGAGTAAGCCCGGTCGACCTGCTTCATATCGCAGTGGCTGCCGGCGCAGGTCATATTGAAGTCACGACCAATGGAGGGACTAGCTGGACTGATAGAAGCCTCAAAGTTCTTCTTACAGGATTCCAGGGCTTCGTCGGAAGTGTGACTTGGGCCGACAATAACACGCTTTATGTGACCTCGGTTGCACCGGCGGCGGGAGCAGTCCGCGTGGCTAAGAGTACCGACGGTGGGGCGACTTGGGCTCGTGCCGATAATGGTCTTCCCGATGTGCCCACCCCTCGAGTCATAATTGACCGCCGCGATGCGACCAACAATACATTGCTTGCAGCCAGTGACCTGGGCATATTCAGATCAACCGACGGCGGCGCCAATTGGGCGCCGTACGATACCGGCTTGCCCAATGTCCATGTCACCGATATTTACATGCCGGCCGACGGCAGCTTCCTTCGCGCAGCCACTTACGGCCGAGGCATCTGGGAATTGCCATCACTAGCCTTTGCCAACGCCACTCTTACAGACGACGGCGTTTCATGTGACCACGACGGTGTCCTGGATAACGGAGAAACCGGTCACCTCACCATCACCTTGCACAACGATGGCACCATCGCACTGAACAACATTAGCGCGACCATCACCTCAACCAATCCCAACGTCACCTTCCCCAATGGAAACGCGATCAATTTCCCGGTTGCCGCGGGAGGTGGAGACACAACGGCCGCTGTTACCGTGGCGCTGAACGGGGCCGCTGGCATACAACAAATTGACTTCAACATCGCCTTCACCGATCCTGCGTTGAATTTGCCGCTGGCTGTGAACGCATTGGCTTCCTTCCGAGCCAACACCGATGAAATTCCCAATGCCTCCGCCAACGACGATGTGGAAGCAAACAACAGCACATGGACGATTGCCGGAACGCCACAGTCTCTACCCGACACCGTGAGTTGGCAGCGTCGGCAGATCACACCCCTCGAGCACCGCTGGGCAGGAGTCGATTCGAATGTTGCATCAGACGAGTCTCTGATCTCACCCGTCCTGCAGGTGGGCACCGGAACATTCACCATATCCTTCGAGCAGCGGTATTTCTTCGATACGGATTTCAATGGCACGTGGTTTGACGGTATGGTGCTCGAAATCAGCACTGATGGTGGAACTTCGTGGAGCGACATTGGCTCATTCGCCACTCCGGGTTACGACCATACGTTGACTACCGGTGCAGGAAACGTGCTGGGGGGCCGCATGGCGTACAGCGGATTAAACGATCCTCCTTATCCTTCTTTCACTCCGGTCACCATAAACCTGGGAACGCAATTTGCCGGCAAGAGCGTGCGTATGCGCTTCCGCGTCGGCACGAATTCCATCGGTGGTGTACCCGGAGTGGAGATAAGAAATATAACAACCACTGGTTTGACAAACACTCCCTTCACCGCGCTTGTGGCGCACCGCGGAATCTGTCCCACGACGACGTCGCTGAGCTCAAGCCTGAATCCCTCCAATTTCGGCGATACGGTCACCTTTGGAGCGACCGTCTTGGGAGGGTTGACTACCGCGACTGGCACAGTCGCTTTTAAGAACGGTGCCACAACCATCGCAACGGTGGCGCTCAATGCTTCTGGGCAAACGTCCTTCGCAACCTCAAAGCTGACCGCCGGACCGCACAACATGACCGGGGTGTACAGCGGCGATGCCACCCATGCGGCGAGCACTTCTGCGGTGCTCGTACAAACTGTAAACGGCGTACCGACTTCCACGGCGCTGGTTTCCAGCTTGAATCCATCGAACTTCGGGGACTCAGTCACATTCACTGCTACCGTGAGTTCCTCGAGTGGAACTCCGACCGGCAAAGTTACTTTCAAGAACGGCATAAAGACGCTGGCGACAGTAGCTCTCGTAAGCGGCGTAGCGTCCTTCAGTACTTCTACTCTGACTGCCGGTACCCCGACCATCACCGCCACCTACGGCGGCTCGACGAAGTTCGCCGTTAGTTCCGGATCAGTCCTTCAGACGGTGAACAAAGCCGGGACAACCAGCACAATTACCGGCTCTTCACCTCCCAGTCCATCAACATTCGGCCAATCGGTAACATTCACGGCGACAGTTACGACCAGCGCGGGAGCGGGCACTCCCACGGGCACAGTAACATTTATGAGAGGTACGGCCACCCTGGGCAAGGCGACGCTTGTCAGCGGGACGGCCAATTTTGCCACTAAGCCGACGCAGCTTCCTGCCGGAACCGATCAAATCACTGCAATCTACAGTGGCGATGTGAATCGTGTCGGCAGCACTTCCGCTGTTTTCACGCAGACGGTAGGTAAGGCTTCGACCACCACCCAGGTCACGGCAAGTCCCACAACCATTAACTCCGGGCAGCAAGTCACGTTGACGGCCACTGTCACCCCCACTCCCACTAGTACGCCCACGGGCACGGTGGTATTTACCGACGGTACGACGACGCTGGGAAGCGTAGTGCTGACCAGTGGTTCCGCAACCCTGGTCACCACTGGCGTCGTCGGTACCGGCACGCACACTATCAAAGCGTCGTACAAAGGTACCAACAACTATCTCAGCAGCTTTGGGACAGTGGATGTGGCGGTGAATTAGGCACCGCACGGCGTGGCGACAAGGAACACGTAGGAACGTTGTACTGCCCAAGGAAAATCGCAGCCGTGACGCTAGGGAACGCGTGCTTTCGATGAATTTCAGTGCTATAGTTTCAATCCGTCGCGGTTCCCGAAATCTTTAGTTCGACAAATCCACAGAGATTGCAACGGAGGGCCTATGGGAAGCAGACGATTCTCGCATCTCGTGAGTGGGCTTCTGTCCATTTCCGCAGCACTTGCGCTTGTGGTCACGGCCTCCGCCAGCTCAACAAAGATACTGTATAGCCTCGCGGGAGGCGCCGATGGCGAGTACACCGACACTGATTTGGTCGTCGATAGTGCAGGCGTCATTTACGGCACATCAGTGCAGGGCGGTCGTCACGGCGGTGGCACAGTTTTCCAATTGGCGCCCACGAGCTCAGGCTGGAGACACTCCGTCCTCTACGACTTCACCGGTGGCGCGGATGGAGGAGAACCCTACAAAGGCGTCACGCTCGACAGGCAGGGCAATCTTTATGGCACCACCGTCACCGGCGGGGGTGGAGCTTGCGAGGGTGGTTGTGGCGTCGTTTTCAAGCTGACCCGCTCGGGTGCGAACTGGAACCAGAGCGTAATTCATACCTTCAGCGGGGGCGACGATGGTTCCGGCCCCGGCAGCGGGTTGACAATTGACCGGTTTGGCAACGTCTACGGCATGACCCCAACCGGCGGGGCATTCGGGCTCGGCGTCATATTTCAATTGAAGCCCCATACAGACGGAACTTGGACCCTCAGGGTTCTGCACCCGTTCACTGGTGGAAACGATGGCCAAGCCGGCTCGGCCGGGCGACTGCTTCTTGGCCATGCCGGGAATGTCTATGGCGTAACCACAACCGGGGGAGCGAATGGAAAAGGCGTGGTCTTCAAGCTGTCGCGCGTTCTAGGTGGAAAATGGAGATTCTCTACGCTGTATGCATTCAAGGGTCAACCCGATGCGGGATTTCCCTACGGCGGTTTGGCTTTTGACAAATCCGGCAATCTCTTCGGCACCACTTATTATCATGGGGCTAACAATCTGGGATCGGTTTACAAGCTCTCCCGCAGTAGCAACGGAACCTGGACGGAGAAGGTACTCTACAGTTTCAAAGGCGGAACGGATGGGAGCGGTTCCATCGCCAGAGTCGTTTTTGATGCTGCCGGCAACCTGTATGGCACGACCAGCGAAGGCGGAGCGGGATACGGCACTATCTTCAAGCTAACTCCCGGCGCCAGCCGCAGCTGGACTGAGTCTGTGGTCCATCGCTTCCAAGGCTCTCCCGATGGTGCCTTTGCCTACAACCCAATGGTCGTCGATTCAGCCGGAAACTTCTACGGTGCCACCGTACACGGCGGTACCAACAACGACGGCGCGATCTACAAATTCACGCCGTAAGCCCATTTGCTGCCTTCAACGGGAAACGCCCGGGATGCCATTTTGAGGCTCCCGGGACCTTTCTGATCGCCCACAGCGCTCTTTATCAACGTCGATGATCCGTGCCCTCGTGACATCGGTGCAGTAATCGACGGCATAGCCAGGTTCTCAGTTTCCGAGTCGGCGACAACCCGTCCAGAATAGTCGAATTCCGCTGCCCTGGCGAAATCCCGTGACGCCACAATTCACAACTGCCTCGTGACACAGCCAGCGACGACCATGAGTGGCGTCTCAGAATGAATGAATCCGTCTCATGCTGACCTCCCGCCTTGGCACCGCGCTCGTAACGTTTTCAATGGCTTATAGCTATCGAGAGGTGGAGAGAGGATTGCAACATCTTTTTTGGGGGAGTGCGATGTTCCCATTCAAGGTCATCACTTGCGCCGGATGGTTGGCCGTGCTGTGCCTATCGAACTTGGCCGTCGCGCAGGTGCCCGACGTCAGCGCCGCGCCGACCGTTCCGATTGTCTCGGGGGGTGTTGCCTTCGTGCCATTCGTGCAGGGGGGCCGGACGACGCTGGTGAGCATATTCTCGCCGGTAGTTCTCGTACCTCTAGGCGACAAGTGGCTGATCGAGTCCCGAGGAGCTTTCGAGGGAGACTTCACGCGTCGCGACGGAACGGGCCCATTCGGCGGCAAGGTCAAGAAATCACTTGAATATCTGCAGGTCGACTACATAGCGAACCCGCACTTGACCGTCACAGTCGGACGATTTCTCACGCCATTCGGCATCTATAACGAGCGACTTTATCCCGTGTGGATACGAGACCTGCAAGCCGATCCGATCATCCTTCCCTTGGAAGAAGGTTCGAGCAACGGCGGGATGCTAAGGGGCGGATTTTCGGCTACCCACAACGTGAACCTGAGTTACGCTGCTTATTTCTCGACACTCAGCACAAATGAAAAGCTTGCTTCCGACCGTCAAATCGGCGGTCGCCTCGGCGCGTTCCTTCCCAACCAACGCGTTGAGATCGGATTTTCATTCCAGCGCCTGTTGCAGGATAACCATGCCAACCGATTCGGTACTCATTTTGAATGGCAGCCGCGTGCGACCCCGTTAGATATTCGATCTGAATTCGCTGACACCGAGTCGGGCCGAGGCTACTGGATTGAACCTGCTCTGCGCCTGAGTGCAGTGTCCCATGCCCGAGTTTTCACGCACACGCAACTGGTCGCGCGTTTTCAGCAATTCTTCACCAAACACGGTGCCACAAATGACGACGTGCCGGATGTAAACACGAAGGAATCTGAGTTTGGATTGAATTACTACTTCTTGGATGGAGTGCGGGCGACGGCCAGCTACGGCCGGCAGTTCAGTTCCGAAGGCAATGCGAACGTCTGGACGGTAGGGGTTACTTATCGCTTCGCATTTCCCCTCGGCCGAGGAGGCTACTAATGCGATTACTTGCCATTGCTGTGATCCTCGCCGCGATAGCTGCAGCAGAGGCTCCCAAGAAGTCGTCCGAATCCAGTGGGATTTCCGAGTCGGTGACAGCTCAAGACCGCGGCGCCATGCGAGTCGAAGGCGAAAAGAGGTTCCAAACGAACTGCGGACGCTGCCACATGCCTCCACACAAGTTTCCGCCGAAAATGATGGCGACGATCGTTCGCCATATGCGCGTGCGAGCGCTAATTACGGATCAAGATATGCGGTACATCCTGGCCTACATGACGGAATAACTATGAAGCTCGTTCGACGTCGAGTTACCCGTAGGATTGCCACGCTGGTGGCCACTGCACTACTGCTGGCGGGATCAAGCATGCGCTGTGCCGCGCAAAGTGACATTCGCGTGATTGAAATACTCGCCGACAAAGACAGCCGCTACAAGATCGGGCGTGAAGTGAGTCCAACGCTGACCCTCAAGGCTGGCCAGGAAGTAACATTCCGCATCACGGCCAAGAAGGCCAAGACGCACAACCGGAACGGATCTATTCATGGGTTCGCTCTCATGCGCAAGAGGGATGGCGCGAAATTTCCGGACTGGAACCTCGAGCTCAAGCCCGGTACCCAGGAATTTGTCTTGAAGGTGCCCGACGAGCCAGGGGAATACCAGATTGTTTGCACCGTGATCTGCAGCGATGGGCACGAGGACATGCACATGAAGGTAATCGTTAACGCATAGTATCAACAGAGGTAGTTCTCATGAAACGCTGGATCGCCCTTACTGTTTTTGCCGTGCTGGCCGCCGGGCTGAGCGAGGCAGCGACATTTCATGGTGAAATTGCCGACAGCTCCTGCGCTCTCAATATTCACTCCCTTTCCCGATCGCACAAGGAAATGCTGGAAGCTACCCTTTCTGGTCCGAACGCTGCCTCCTGCGCTAGGCACTGTGTTGCCCAGTTCTCAAGCTCATACGTCCTGGTGGACAAGAAAAATGTGTACCGCTTGAACAATCAGGAAGAAGCAGAAAAGTGGGCGGGGCTGACGGTGATCGTGACTGGAGAGCTGGACGTCAAAAAGAATGTTATCACCATAAAGTCCATGCAACCCTCCCACCCCGCCAAGTGAGCCGCCACCCACAAGAGCGGAAACTGCGACCTCAATAGTCACGTCTGGAATCGCAAGATACAACGATGAGTGACGGGGATCATCGGCGCATCCTGGGGACGAGGGTCATCTTAGCAGTCAGCGAGAAATGCCCAAGCGGGAGAGGGGCGTGGAATCCTTCCCCGTAAGAAACGAGGATTTCCCAGAAAACTGCGCTGATAACTCAACGATCCTTTGTCGGAGAATTAGCGAGCGAGAGGCAAGAACGATGTTGCGCATCCCTCAAATACGCGAATCGAATCCTATCTTCAATTCTGCCAATTCACGGTAACGAACCCAGTGCCACTCGTTGGGACCGTATAAGTGTGGTTGATTCCGCCTTCCCACGTCACTGTGCCGGTGGCCGCAATCTTTATGAATTTGAACTGGATCGTCACTCCAGCCGGCATCGAAGCGTTAATGAACCAGTTTGGGTAGTTAGGCGTGAGCATAGGCCCCACCGCTGTATCGAACGTCGTGACCCAGTTGCCAAGTTCCACCGTGTTGCCGGTCAGGAAGATGTAATCGCCTACATTGGTCGGCGTCACGTTGTTGACTGTGAAAGTGACCGGAATCAATTTCGCCGCGAGTACTGTGAACTGGATGCTGTTCCCTGCCGTTCCAGAGGATTTCTTGAGCTGCACGTTGTAAACGGCATTCCCCACTGCCGGAACTGTAAACGTCACGCTGGTGTCCGACCACGAATTAATCGTCGCAGCTGTAGTGCTAAACAGTACGCTGCCCGTCGCAGTGCCGAAGCCCTTCCCCGCGAGAGTGACCTTAACGCCAGGCTGCCCAACGGTGGGCCCGATCGAGCCTACCTCTGGTGCCGTGGCCGTGGACGTACTCTGCCAGACCGCCACCGTGTGTGGCGTCAAATTGAATGCGTTGACTGGATTACTTCCACCGCCGGAGGTCACGGTGATGCTTATGCCTCCCATCAACGCGCCGAGATAATCCGAGTAAGTCCCCGCAGGCAGTGCTGTGAAGAGCCCACCGATGCTGTATGAAGTGGTATCGCTCTTGTTAATCGCGGTCAACACCACATCGTTGAAAAACTTTCGCTCGTAAATGTACACATCGCTATTGATCCAGCGCTGTTGGGTGGTGCCGTACGCCAAAGCGGGATTGCTCTGTCTCAAACCAGCCAGCTTGGCCACCAGTTGGTAACCGGTGGTCGTTGTGTCGAACGAAGACATCCACGGACGATTGAAGGGATCACCGCCTCCGCTAGTGTCGTTATGCAAAAACTGTTCGTCGCCGTAGTAGATGATTGGGATACCTCGGCTGGTCAGGATGAATGCCGTTGCTTCATTCAACCGGTTGGTATTGTTGTTGATGCTGAGAAGCCGGGGCTGATCGTGATTATCCACAAAAGTTACTAGATCGTTCTGCCAGGTGAAATTGCTATTTTCAGATGTCAAAGTATTGTCAATTTCGGTAAACGAATTGTTGCTCGCGAAAACATCCTTCACTGCTGTGTACAGTGGATAATCCAGAATCGACATGCCGCTCTTATTGGCGAACTTATATGAGTCGTGATAAAGAGTGTCGCCGGTGCCGCCTTCCAGCCACTCGCCGAACACAAAGCTGGGGCCGTTGTTAAATATCGAGTTAACCTCGCTGTACTCCCAACCCCACGTCACATGTTTTACAGCGTCCATACGGAAGCCGTCGACGCCATGCTGCTGCAGTTGTTGCAACGCGGCTTTCAAGTAGGCATCAACAGTCGCATTCTCCTGGTTCAGATCAGCCAGGCTGAAAATGCTGTAGTACTGCAATTGGTAGCGATCATTGAAATCACTCACATCAGGGTTATGGTGGAAGACACCATTGGGATCATTGTTGTAAGCCGCGACAAAAGTGCCGTTATCGTACAGTGAGCCGAACTCGCCCGCGTTTTCCGGATTACTGTGGTTGGCCGCGAAGTCAACGATTACCTTGATGCCGTTCTGGTGCGCCGCTGTGACGAGACTATCAAACTCTGTCCAGGCATTCCCGCTATCCCCGTAGTGCTCTTCAATGCGTTTGAAATCCCGCGCACTGTAGCCGTGATAGGGAGCGGTTGGACTGCCCAGGTTATCTGGGATATTAAGGTTGAGATTGTCCACCGGCGGCGAAATCCAGATTGCGGTTACACCCATACCCTTTAAGTAAGCGAGTTTCTGCTGAATGCCTGTAAGATCGCCGCCCCAGTAAAGATGCCAGTTCGTCTTGGTCGAATCGAATAGTCCGGCGCTCTGTGGAGGATTGTCATTGGCAGTAGACCCATTAAAAAACCTGTCGGTAATGATCTGGTAGATAATTTGTTTCTTAAAGTCTTGGGCTGAAGCGATGGAAACGCTGATCAGAACAGCAGACAACATAACAAAACGGCGGTTGGGGATCATGGGCTTTCTCCTTCACGGTGAGAGGACTGCTAGTAAGGTCATTTTTAGCACAGCTCCCGAATGAGGACTATTCCCTTCCTCTGCGCATCACATAAGTCGATGCTCGCCAAGTTCCTAAAACCCCGTTTTAGCGAGGAAAACCATCCGGTGGCCATTGGTGGCTTCCGGTAACAGGTTCGTGGCAGCCGAGAGGAAGACGAGATAGTGACCATCGGCGGTGATCGCTGGGAAGCCGCTGAAGGCGTTGGCCTGGGTCTGCGGATTCGGGTTGTTGGCAACTGACACTCTCACTGTGCTGGGAAGACAGCCGGGCGACGCTGCGAAACAGGTGTCGCGAACAAAAATGTCTTCAAAGCCGCAGGCGGGAAAGGTATCTCCTGGCACCAGGTTTGTAGCGATTGAATCAAACGCGACAAATCGGCCATTGGCGCTTATGGACTGTCCCTGACTGGGGCTGGCACAGTTTCCCAGGGAGCCATCGTTGGCTAGCGAGATCAGAGTTGTAGCTGGAGTGCAACCGGCAGGCGCCCCGGCGCAGGTATCGCGAGCATAGACATTTCCTGAGACGACGTTGGAAGAAACCAAGTTGGTGGCGTTCGAGGCAAAGGCGGTCAAGCGACCATCGGCGGTAATCGAGGGAGTGGTGGGGAAGATCGAGTTATTCGACTGGGTTCCGTCGGTGGCTACGTCCACGCGCGTGGTGCTAGGTATACACGGGGAGGCGGCCTCTGCGCAGGTGTCGCGCACAAACACGTCGGGCTGCGCGTTGGTGTCGTTAGCTACCAGATTGGAGGCGAAAGACTGAAAGACGACGAAGCGCCCCGTGGCGCTGGTTGCCGAGGTGTGGCTGTCGGTATTCCCCTGTGCTCCGGTGGATGATACCGAGACTAGCGAAGTGTGAGGAGTACAAGCGCCCGATGCGCCGAAACAAGTGTCGCGAACAAACACGTCCTCAGCCCCATTGCTGTCTCCAGGCACGACATTTGTCGAACTGGAATCGAAGGCCACAAATCTTCCGTCGGCGCTTATTGAAGGTGAGCCGCCGTTGGCTGTCGTGCCGTCCATTGCCACTGAAATCAGGATGGTGCCGGGAGAGCATCCTGCGGCGGCTCCACTGCAAGTGTCACGCAGAAACACACAGGCTGTGCCCCCGCACACTGTGGTTCCCGGCAGTATGTTGGTTGCGCTGGAATCAAATACTACAAAGCGTCCAGCCGCGCTGATCGCAGAATTGCGGCTATGACCATTGGTCGGCAAACCGGTAGAGGTGACAGAAATCCGGGCTGTGCCCGGAGTACATCCTGGCGGCGCGGATCCCAGGCAGGTGTCGCGCAGATAGATGTCCTGGAAACCACTGGCCGGACCAGAAACCAGATTCGTAGCGGCTGATTGGAAAGCCACAAACCTGCCATCCGCACTTATTGCAGGCGCAACAAGACTGTCCCCATCTGCCGCTGAGCCATCAGGCGCTACCGTGATCAGTTGAATTACTCCCGCAGTCGCAGCCGCGGGCGATGCGATGCCGAATGGGACGGCGTTGGAGGTCGCGCCCGGGGACGAATCATTCACCGTGATGGTGACCGTACCCGGCGCAGCGATCAGCGCGCTGGAAATGGAAGCCGTGAGAATAGCACTGGTGCCAAATGTCGTGGGAACCGCATTACCGCTCCACAGGACTACCGATGAACTGGTGAATCCGCTGCCGTTTACAAACAAGCTGAAATTAGTTCCGCCCGCGACGACGAACGAGGGAACCAGGGTGCTTACGGTAATGGCGGGCGGCGGCGGCGGCGCCGGGTTTTTCTGTGTGCCGCCGCAACCTGACACCACCAACATGAGAGCGGCAATCACGAGAGTGATGGCGACACCTCTGACCCGGCGCCTCGCAACTTCCGGTAATGGCGCCTCGGGCCCAACCAACATCTCAGTCCGTTCCTCCTGTCAATTGCGTTCCCGACGCGGTGGCCGTGAAAGCAGGAGTAGAAAAGTGAGTA
>Ga0137393_10002670_pt1 | contig 11568 bp, 10 predicted proteins | sample 15con2h34BmetaG_FD_101396 | JGI IMG/M metagenome (GOLD analysis project Ga0137393, IMG submission 101396) | Vadose zone soil microbial communities from Angelo Coast Range Reserve, California, USA - 15con2h3.4B metaG | ecosystem: Environmental > Terrestrial > Soil > Vadose zone > Saprolite...
GGGAGGCAGACACGGTCTGCGAAGCGGATGCCGGTGGCCTCCCCAACTTGCAGCCCATTGTTCAGCAGATTGTGGTGAGAGAGCGTTACTCCCTTCGGAAGCCCGGTCGTACCGCTGGTGAACTGAATGTTGCACGGATCGTCGCATTGCACGGCAATCGCAGTCATCGCGTGGGGACCTGCGCGCTCACCGCGCGCAAGGAGGTCGCGGTAGGTGAGGTAACCGTCCTCCTCGAGTTGATCCAACACAACGACATGGCGCAAGTCGGGTAGACGCTCGGAGCTGATCGGCACCTCACCGCGAGGCCATTCGGGTACGAGCGAAGCGATCATGTCGAGATAGCGGCTCGATTTGAAATGCGCCGCTGTGACGAGCGCTTTGCAGGCCGCGGTCCGAAGCACGTGTTCGAGCTCGAAAACTCGATAGGCTGGATTAATATTAACCAGGATCAGCCCGGCCTTTGCGGCGGCGAATTGGACTACGGCCCACTCCGCGCGGTTGGGGGACCAGATCCCTAACCGATCACCCGGAACCAGGCCTAGCTCGAGGAGTCCCGCAGCCAACTGGTCGGCGTGGCCCTTCAGTTGCGCATATGTCCATCGGATCTTCTGGCCGAACGAGACCAGAGCGTCGCGGTCACCATGGGTAGCGGCGATTTCATCGAGAAAGGCCCCGATACTCTGGCCCACGAGAGGCCGTCCAGTAGGGCCATGAACATAACTGAGATCCGGCACGGCACCGTCCGCGTTTATTTATGGGGCGAGACGCTAAATCCGCTCCGTAGCCGAGTCTTGATGGGGATCAGCGCGTTTGGGATCGACCTCGGAAGTCTTTGATCAATCGAGCCTTGCCGGCACGGGCGGAACTGCAGACGCGTTTCGCTGCCCAGTTGACGGGGTCCAGTCTCTGCGCTACAAGTCCGTTTGAGGGCGAAACATTACACGTGGGGCTTCACAGAAATCTGGGCCCTACGACGGCCCCGCGAGACGAAGGGGGAGAACCGGTGGATTTCGGCAGCCGCGACCCGCATAACTTGGGCACCGCCCGCATCCGCAGTCATTGCTGGAGCGGGATTGCTGTGCACTCCATCCAGCAGCACCTGCTGCCGGGCTGTGCATGGCATCAACTGCTGAGCGATCGCCCGATATTGTCCATTGTCGTGAACGAGGCCGGTGGCCACTGCGAGGCCCGCTCGGAAATCGATGTCGGCAGGCGCGTCGCCGCGGACGTGGGGCGTCGTCCCCGTACCGGTCACACGAGTCTTATCCCGGCCGGCCTGCCGGTCTGGGGTTACTCCGATGGGATGGCCGGCTTCGATGAGGTGCGTCTGATCCTCGACGTCGATCGGGTATTGGAGGTCACCGGGGGCGAATTCCCGGTGGCGCAACTGGCCGATCCGCAGCTGGTGTTCGTCGACGAGCCTCTGCAGGCGCTGGCGCGCCTCCTGGCGGCCAGCGAGGAAGAGATGGCAGCTTTCGTTCTTTTCGGTGATAGCTTGGTGACGGCGATGATTGGGCGCTTGTCGCAGCTCAACGCCGTAATGCGCGCGTCCGATCGACGACTTGGGTTAACCAAGAGTCAATTGTCCCGGGTCACTGACTTCATGCGCGACAATGTTGATCAACCGATTCGGTTGTTGGACCTCGCAAAGCTGTCGGGCTTGTCTTCCTCGCAGTTCGGCCGCGCATTCAGGGTCTCCACGGGAACGACACCGCATAAGTGGTTCTTAGACACGCGGATTGAGTGCGCCAAAGCGATGCTTGCCGATCGACGCCGCAATCTTGTCGACATTGCTCTGGAGACCGGCTTCTCGGAGCAAAGTCATTTCAATCGCGCGTTTCGCACCGCAACCGGCGCGACTCCCAATGCGTGGAGACGCTTGCATTTGAACTAGCGCGACCTTAAGGGACGCACGCCATAAGTTTCCGTACGAGTTCCATTCGCAGCGGAATTCGTCAATCCTCCGCGCACGGCCTCGCGTCACGATCTCACTCACCAGTCGGCATTGGACCTGACGTGAGGGAGAGTCAACCATGATCGAAGAGCGGGATGTCCGGATCGCGATGCGAGATGGGACACGTCTCGCATTGGATGTCTATCGCCCGGAGCCAGCCGGGCGTTTCCCCGTCTTGTATGCGGCGGCACTCCACAACAAAGATATGCAGGGACCTGATATCGCCGACGTGTTGCCACCGCAGCCGGCAAATGTCCCCCTATGGTTCGGGCCCATTGAGGCGGGTGACACACGACGCTTTATCGCAGCCGGGTACGTCCATGTCATCGCGCAGCCGCGCGGATCAGCCAAGTCCGAAGGTCACTACGGCCACGAAGATACCGACCACTACGACACGATCGAGTGGATTACGCAGCAACCCTGGTCCAACGGCAAGGTTGGTATGGTGGGCATTTCGGGCTACGCCGGCGAGCAATGGCGAGCCGCAGCCCAAGGCCACCCGGCGCTAAAAGCGATCTTTCCTTACGATGCCTGCAGCGCCTACGGAGGGATGTTCGGGTTTCGCGATTTCTACCCCGGCGGGGTACTTCATACGTTCCCGTATTTGCTCGACGTGTTCAGCACGGTGCACGAATCGCGCGGAAGTCCTGGCGAATTGCCTCCCGAAGAGGAGGCGCTGTTCAGCGCAGCGATGGAGAATCCGGACTTCAAGATGTACATGAATCTGTACAACATCCTGACGCAGAAGGGCCAGCGCACGTTCATCATGTACCGCTCGATGGTGGCGCCCTGGGAGGCGGACGGTACGGTCGAGGCCGCGGAGAAGCACTACCAGAAGATCAAGATTCCCTTCTATACGGGCTCCGGCGCCTACGCCTACACCTATAAGCTTCACTGGCTCGGCGCACAGCATTATTTTCAGAACGTCAAGGCGCCATCAAGGTTGCTATTCACGGGACCTGCTCATCTTGAGAGGCCGTTTCATCAATATCACGATGAAATACTGCGCTGGTATGACCATTGGTTGAAGGACGTCGACACCGGCATCATGGACGAGCCACGAGTGCGCTACTGGCTGATGGGTGCCAATGAGTGGCGTACGGCAGAAAACTGGCCACTACCCGAAACGCAGTGGGTGAAATACTACTTGCGGGATTGGGAGGGTTTAACGACAGTGCCCCCGTCACCCGCCCATCACGTGGGGGCGGCGGCACGCGAGCCGGATGTTTTCACCCAAATGCCTCTCAAGAAGACAACCAAGATCGAACGATTGCGTTACCTGACTGGGCCCTTCGCCTCGGATCTCACGGTCGTCGGCCCGATCAGTCTGACGCTCTACGCGGCCATCGATCAACTCGACACCAATTGGATAGTCGTCCTCAAGGATGTAGGTCCGGATGTATCCGTGGTCACGGCACGCGAAGGCGAACGTGCCATACCGTCCGATCTGCAGGAGCGAGAGCTCACGCGCGGGTGGTTAAAGGCCTCGTATCGCGCATTGGACGAAGAGCGCTCCACACCCTGGGAACCGTTCCATAAGCTTACGCGCGCCGCGATCCAGCCCGTACCGCCCGGAGAAGTATTGGAGTATCGCATCCAAATCCTTGCGACCGCCAACCAATTCAAGGCCGGACACCGCATTTGTCTGGAGATCACATCCATGGACGTGCCTACTGGCACGGGTGCCATGACCAACGTGGAATACATTCCATACCATGTCTGTAGCAGCCGCACGGTCACGCATCGTGTCTACCACGACGCCGAGCGGCCCTCACACCTGCTATTACCCATTATTCGATAAATCGCGGTTGCAATCCGCAAGGAAGGGCCAGTTATGAAAACGATTCGATTCGATCGCGACGGAGCCATTGGCCACATCGTGCTTGCCAATCCTCCACACAACTTTCTTGATAAACGATTTTGCGAAAGTCTCGCCGATGCCGTCCACGAGGCGAGTGAGAGCGATGTCCGCGTAATCCTCGTTCGAGCTGAGGGACCTCATTTCAGCTTCGGCGGCGAGGTTCGAGAGTGGCGTGGAAAGGATATCAACTGGTTTCGCACCTTTGTCGCCGAAGTCAACCAGTCCTATCGTGCGCTTGAAGCGCTGCGGATACCAACGATCGCCGCCGTGCAGGGGATTACCTTTGGCGGCGGTTTTGAACTGGCCTTGAATTGCGACTTCATCGTCGCGGCGGAGAACGCGATTTTTCGTTGCGTGGAGGTCACTACCGGCATGCTGCCGATTGCCGGCGCGTTGCAGCGACTAGCCGAGCGTGCCGGGCGTACTTGGGCATCGCGCTGGGCCATGTTGGGCGAGCCAATCACGGGTGCGTTGGCCGGACAACTCGGGATTGTCAGTCACGTGGTGGCCGAGACAGAGGTTGCTGCCGCTGCGAAGGAGCTTGCACAGAAGTTGGCAACCGGTCCTACGCGCTCGTATGCGGCGACCCGGACACTGCTGAAGGCTTGGTCAGCGGGAGGCGTGCCGTTAGCCGATGCGATGATGCTGGACGTCACCATGGATCTGTATCTCTCGGAGGATTGCACCCGAGGCTTCTTGAGTACGGCCAAAGCATTCGATCAAGGCATTGAGCCGCCGGCCATGATATTCAATGGTCGGTAAAAAACTTGCCGGTTGGAATGATAGCAATCAGCGACGTTGATGAAGCCACGCTGTCGGTGTAGTGCCCAAGATGTCGAGGAACGCACGAGAAAAGTGACTTTGATCGGCGAAACCCGATCGCAAGGCGATCAACGAGAGAGAGAGTGCGGGATTGTCCACCATCAAACGTTGCGCAAAGCGTACCCGGGCATCCATTTGCCACCTTTGCGGTGAAAGTCCAGTGGATTCACGAAAGGCGTGGCCGAACTGCGTGGGAGATCTCTCGGCGAGGTGCGCGAGGCTCTCGTTGCTGACCCGCTGATGAAGGTGTTCGACGATATGGGTCAGGACCCGGGCAAGCTGACGGCCCGTAAGCCGGTCCGCCGAGGGCCGCACGGGATCGCTCACCAACCCCACCAGGGCGGCAAACAACGCGTGCCTCAATCCGAGCCCGTATGCATCGCGTTCGTCGTCGCCTTCATAGGTGCTCAGCATTTGCGCGCAGGTGTGCAGCCGGTTGTCTTTGAACATGAGGCGGCTCGGCGCGCGGCTAACCAACTCAGCCTGTTCGACGGTCAAACAGCCTGCTTCTGGCGGATGAAGCACGAAGCAGGCGAACTTCGCGGATCGTATTGATGTCGAATACAGGGTGATCGGATCAGCGGCGGCGAGGAGGGTGAGGTGGTCCGTTCCGAAGTACTCCCCTTCAGCAGGAGTGTCCGGTCGAGCCCGCAGCTCGGCGCGACCCCCGACCTCTTCGACCAAGAAACACAGCGTTGGTCGCTCGAACGACAAGCTCAGCCAACCGGCACCCGCATCCCAATGTACGTCGTATACAAGGCAGGATAGGCCGGCCCAGTGGTGACTGCGCCGAAGTGACGCGTGCGTTGCGCGTTCTTCCACTAAGATCTCTCCATTCTGCGCATCTAGCGTGGCGCCAGTCTCACCCTGACCATTCGATTGCAAGAGCGCTCCGTCACCGCACCGGAATTATACAACTCAGAGCAGTTCGTATCTCGACCCGCAGGCCAAAACTCCTGGCACAAAGACGTATGTCCGCCGCAGCGGTAGCGGCCGGCCGACTTCCAACTGCGCGTGTGACTTGGACGAGGGGTTCCGCCAGGCAGACCCTGGCTGACATCGCTCCCAATTGCGCGGTTTTGAATCAATACCTCGCATGCTGAGGGAAGTTACCGTCCCACACACAGCCTGTCCGGGGGCTTGGATAAAAAAGCGGGGGGAAGTCAGGTGCTCAACAAACGGTTGCTCAGTTTCGCCATTCTCACGACGATCAGCCTATGCTCAAACACCGTCTTCGCGCAGGACGTGGCGCCGACCGATGCGGCAGGCCAGCCGCCGGCCGCCGCGGAGTCATCCTCCGTGGAGGAAATCATCGTTACAGCGGAAAAGCGCTCCGAGAGGCTGCGCGACGTCGCGATGTCCGTCACAGCCCTTACCGGTTCCCAACTCCTGGACCAAGGTGTTACGAGCCCCGCGGATCTCGCGAAGGTCGTGCCAGGATTCACGTTTACCGAAAGCACCTACGGTGCGCCTGTCTATACTTTGCGCGGAATAGGCACTTACGACGAGGCAATCGCAATCTCGCCCGCTGTTGGCGTTTATTCCGACCAGATTCCACTCCCGTTCGCACGGATGAGTGAAGGGGTGTCCCTCGACCTGCAGCGCGTCGAGGTGTTGAAAGGGCCGCAGGGCACCTTGTTTGGTGAGAACTCCACAGGTGGGGCCGTCAACTATATTCCGAACAGGCCCACAGACCACTTTACCGCCGGGAGTTCGCTGACTTATGGCCGTTTCAACGAAACCGATGCCGAGGGCTACGTCAGCGGCCCTGTTTTCGGCACCGTTAATGCGCGGCTCGCGGTTCGCACGGAACAGCGGGGCGATTGGCAATATAACTATACAAACAACGATACGCTCGGGCGGCGCCATTTCACAACAGGGCGGTTACTCGTCGATTTTGCCCCGAGCGATACGCTGAAATGGTCATTGAATCTCAATGGGTGGTTCGACAAGTCCGACGTGCAGGCGATGCAAAAGATCGGTTACGCACCACTCTCTGGGACCGTCGGAAAACCCCAATATTCCGGCGCACCCGGCTTTCCGGACTTGCAGGCCCAACTCCAGGCCTATCCCAACGCGCCGGTGAACGACCGCGCGGCCGGCTGGGATCCCGGTGAAAATCTGAAGAGAAACGACAAGTTCTACCAGGTTGGTCTCCGCGGCGATTGGCAGCTTTCCGACCATGTCACTGTCACGTCCTTGACCGGCTATTCGCACTTGAGCGTGGTATCGCCCGCCGACAGCGACGGCACCACTTTGCCGGATATCTACGATATAGTTTTTGGCACGGTAAACACCCTCACCCAGGAACTTCGCGCAGCCGGGCAAGCGGGGGCCAATGATCGGCTCAAATGGATGATTGGTGCCAACTACGAGCACGATTCATCGGATGACAACCAGTTCATCGGATTGCGCGGCTCCAACAGTGGGATCGGACCGTTCAGATTTACCGGCCTCTACAACATCAATGATCAACATGTCGATACCGAAGCCGTCTTCACCAGCCTCGACTTCAAAGTGCTGGACACCCTTACCCTGCAAGGTTCTGTTCGCTACACGAATCAAACTCGCGCCTTCCACGGCGGTCTCATCGATGACGGGAATGGTGATCTGGCAGCCGCCTTCGGCTTTCTATCCACTTTGCTGTCAGGATCACGGACGGTGATCCCGCCGGGCGGATATATCACGCTCGATCCTACTACCAACAAGCCCCTTACCAACGGTCTGTTCAGCAACCTGAACCAGGATAACGTATCGTGGAGGGTCGGACCTTCCTGGAAGCCTGCAGACGACGTTTTGCTCTATTTCAATGTCGCGAAGGGCTACAAGGCCGGAGCGTTCGGCACGCTTCCCGTAATCCGCCCGGCTCAGGACGCGCCCGTCGTGCAGGAATCGGTGCTCGCCTATGAAATTGGGTTCAAGACGGCCGCGCTCGCTCACAGGGTGGAACTAAGCGGCGCGGCTTTCCGCTACGACTATGACAACAAACAGTTGCTCGCCAGCAAGAACGTGGGTTCCCCATTCGGCACTCTGCCTGCGCTGGCGAACATCCCTCGATCGAGAATTGAAGGCGCCGAGCTGGACGCGACCGTGCGCCCGTGGCGGGATCTCACGTTGCGAGCGGGCGGGACCTACATCGACTCCAAAGTTCTGGGGTCCTACATCATCTCGAGCCCGATTGGCGGTGGCCCTACCCCTACCATTGATCTCCGCGGCGAGTCATTTCCGGCTACCCCCAAATGGCAGTTCGACGCTGACGCCGAATACGACCACCCGATTTCGGGCGACTGGATCGGCTTTCTCGGCGTTGGCTCTACATACCAAAGCACATCGCAAGGCACGTTTGGCGATATCCCCAGTCTTCAGCTGCCGAGTTATGCGCTCCTCGATCTCAGGATTGGTGCAAACAGCCAGAATTGGCACGTCGAACTTTGGGGGCGCAATATCACGGACCGATACTACTTGGTCCACGCTTTCCGCTCGACTGATACGATCACGCGCACCACGGGCTTTCCGGCCACGTTCGGAATTACGATCCGCGCTACCTTCTGATCACGCTCGGCTCGCGCCAGGCGACCAGAAGGCCATGGGCGCTCATGAAACCGCGCTCATCATCAGATCGACGCATCGATCGGCAATCGCCATCGCGGGCGCATTTGTGTTTGCGCCCGGTATGCGCGGCATAACCGAGGCATCACAAACGCGCAATCCGCTGATGCCTCGAACGCGCAGATCCGGATGAACAACGGCAGTCGGATCGTCTTCGCGCCCCATCCTGCAGCTTCCTACCGGGTGATAATTAGTGAACGTCGAGTGCCGGCAAAACGCGGCGATATCCTCCTCACTGCTCACAGCCGTGCCTGGAGCGATTTCCTGCTGCACGATCTGTGCTAGCGGCTCAGTACGAAGGATATTCCTACAGTAGCGCACGCCGCGAACCATCTGGGCGAGGTCGTTAGGATGCGAGAAGTAGTTGGGTGAGATTAGTGGCTTCTCGGTCGGATCAGCCGAGTTCAGGCGTAACCAACCAAACGATGCAGGACGTATGAGCGTTGGACACAACATCACGCCAGGTTTATCGCTCACGCCTGGGGGTAGGAAGCCCATGCAATAGATTTGTAGACTGGGCTCCGCCGCAGAATCGTCGGGGTTGACGAAGGCGACCGCTTCGGAGCCTGTAGCCGCGAGCGGCCCTCGTCGGCCGAAAGCGTAGCGGAGCGCGTTCCATACGAGGCGAAGCCCTCTATCCTCCCTGAAATAACCATGTCCGTGGCGGGCCGTGGCCATTACGGGCACCATGTTGTGGTCCTGCATGTTTTGTCCGACACCCGGGAGGTCGGCCACTATAGCTATGCCCAAATCCGTGAGATGTTCCGCTGGGCCGACGCCCGAAAGCATGAGGAGTTTAGGGCTGTTGTAAGCGCCGGCGGCGAGGACGATTTCATGCTCGCAGCTTTCCTCTCGAACAACGCCGCGCTCAACAAAGCGGACACCGACTGCACGGTTACCGGCGAAGATGATCCGTTCGACCCTCGCGCGCGTTCTGACCGTCAGTCGACGGTCGTCCTTCAGCGGATCCAAAAAGGCGTTGGCTGCGCTACACCGCCGACCATAGGCAGCGTTGATCTGGGTAAGGCCCGCACCCTTCGTTTCGCCGGCGTTGAAGTCGTTACGCTGCGGGACTCCAAGCGCGGCCATGGCTTCGACGAATCTATGCGCTGTCCCGCAAACGTAACGATGATCCTGGATTTTGAACGGCCCATCGGTGCCATGGGCCGGTCCGGCAAGGCGGCTGTTGCCTTCCTGGCGGACAAAGTATGGAAGAATATCTCGCCAGCTCCATCCTGCTCCGCCCAATGCGTAGTCCCAACTGTCATAGTCGCTGGCGAGACCGCGCATATAGGTCATCGCGTTGACAGAGCTACCACCGCCGACGAGATTGCCCTGGGCCATATCCACCGAGCGTCCGCCAAGCGAGGGCTGGGGCGGGGAACTGTAGCGCTCCAAATAGTCGCCGTTGCCGAACATCATCTTGAATGCGCCCGCGGGGATATCGACGAGAGGGCGCCGGTGACTGCCGCCAGCTTCGAGCAGGAGGACACTCGCGCCATAATTGCGCACCAGCCGATGGGCAGCCACGCAACCCGCGCTTCCAGCGCCAATCACGATGTAGTCGTAAGACATATGGGCTGACACTCCCCGCATTTGGCTCGGCGTCGATCGCACTGCTTAGTGCTATTGTTGCCGCCTGCGGGAGCTGCATGCTTGATACAACCCGGCCTGTTTGGTATCGCCTCGCACCTTCTGAGAGGTTGTCGTGGAGCGCAACGAAGGCGCAATTCGCGGTCGTGTTCGACGGAACCCGTCAGCGCCTCGGTATCAGGTTCAGTTTAGGTTCCACTAGGGCGAGCTGCTCGAAATCCCGATCATCGTGCAAGAGCGGTATGCGCTTGTCGACGGCCGTTGCAGCGATCAGGCAGTCGTGCGGGCTGCGTGGCGTTACACCTTGCCAGCGTGCACGTGCGTATAGGCGCCCGGCGGCGACATGCAATTCCAACGAGTTCTCGGCACCCGACATCGGAAGGGCCGTGAAGTATCTGTGAAGCTTGGCGAACCCAGCCGCATCGGTCGCTCCCTGGAGCAACTCCTGCACGATGACCGGCGCGACCGTCGCTTCGCCGGCATCCAGCAGTTTCCGCAGTCTGCTGACTGGCACGGTTTCGCAGTTGCGCAACAGATCAATCCAAACGGTCGAGTCAACCAGGATCACGGGTCATCTGCTCACGGACCGCGCGCACGTTGTAATCCGCGGCAATTACTCCCTCGCCAATCAGCGCGAGAATATCTCTTTGCTTGCCGCGAGAGACGAACTCTCGCAAGGCGAGGTCCACAGCCTCCCGCTTCGTGCGGGCTTTCGACAACCGCATGACCTCTTTGACGAGGCGGTCGTCAAGCACAATATTCGTACGCATCTATACACCTCCGTATGTGTATGATAAGCGCCACGCTGGCGTCACGCAAACCGCGGTGAATATCGACCTCGGAAGGGCACCAGGCTGCTGCGGCATTTCTGTGCGAACTCGCCGCCTGACGAGCGCCGACGGACGCTCGTGCGCGGGATTTGGCAGAAGTTGTTGTCGCGCCGCATGAATATCGTCGAGACATGTGCAATGCCCTGGGGAGACGCACGCACGTAAATTTTAAAGCGGTTTCAGGCTTCCGCTGATTGCTCAAGGGGCTCAATCTCCCTCAGGGCGCGCTTCGTTTCCGCAGAACGCTCGGCTGTTCGCAGATCGTATATAGATTGCAAGTTCAGCCAGAACTGCGCGGTGCCGCCGAAGTAGCGCGCGAGCCGCACGGCGGTATCGGCAGTGACACCTCGGCGCTCCAGAACGATGTCACCAATGCGCGACGGGCTCAGGTGCAGAGCCTTGGCAAGCGCGTTTGCGCTCAAGTCCAAGGGGTTCAAGTACTCCTCACGAAGCACTTCGCCGGGGTGAACCGGCCGCATTCCGTTTTTGAAAGTCATATAATCCTGCCCCTCATGCGTAATGGTTGGTAATCTCAACATCCGTCGGCCCTGTATCGGTCCAAACGAAGCAGATCCGGAACTGATCGTTGACGCGGATGCTGTGCTGTCCCGCTCTATCACTTACGAGAGCTTCGAGGCGATTACCCGGCGGCGATTTCAGGTCCTCAAGCACGGTCGCGGCCTCCAGCATCGTAAGCTTGCGAGTGGCGACTTTGCGTATCGCACCGAAACGCTGCGATTTCTCCGTCTTGAATAGCTTTTCGGTGTCCTTGCATTTGAATCCCTGAATTGCCACATACCCATCATATACCGTTTACCGGTAAACGGAAAGTTTTGATAATCGATGGTTACAAGCTAAATGTGAGGGCCAGCCGTCCCGCTATTTATAACTATAAATCA
>Ga0137393_10002674_pt1 | contig 11560 bp, 9 predicted proteins | sample 15con2h34BmetaG_FD_101396 | JGI IMG/M metagenome (GOLD analysis project Ga0137393, IMG submission 101396) | Vadose zone soil microbial communities from Angelo Coast Range Reserve, California, USA - 15con2h3.4B metaG | ecosystem: Environmental > Terrestrial > Soil > Vadose zone > Saprolite...
AGGACCTCACCGGCACGCACGACCGGAACGAGAAGGCGGGATCGGCTCCACTGCTGTTCCGGCTCGGCCAGCATTGGGAATTGTTCGAGGGCTTCGGGATCAAGGATGTCGCGAACGTGTTGGGTCCGCCCTTCGCTCATGGCGCGCCCCGCCCAGCCCAAACGCGACAGCTCAGCGAGCGCGCCCTTCGCTCGCATCCCATGCCAGTCGCCAGCCGTCACCTCGAGCACACCGCGGTCGCCGTCGCGCCTGAAGAACCCGGCATGGTCGCCGTTGCACAGCGTCAGCGCAGACTCGACGATCGTCTGAAGGACCGGAGCCACGTCGCCGCGTGCCCGGCTGATGGTGGCCAGCACCTCGCTCGTCGCGGTCTGCTGCTCGAGCGCCTCCTTCGTCTCGTTGAAGAGGCGCACGTTCTCGATCGCGATGACGGCCTGATCGGCGAACGTGCGCACAATGTCGATCTCGCTCGCGGTGAACGGTCTCACCTCTCCGCGACGCAGGAAGATCGTCCCGATCGCGCGGCCCTGCCGCACGAGTGGGACCGCTAACGCCGACCGTGAGGGATCATTGGTGTCGCGCCCACTCTGTCTGGTCCCGGGATACTCGTCGGTCGCGACGAGGTCGTCGACCGAGATCACACGAAGCTCGCGAATCGCACGACCACTCACGGACCCTTCGAGCGGGAACGGCTGGCCGGTCACCGGCGGGCCGCCGCTGGGCCGGACGACTTGATGCGCTACGAGGCGCACGTCGTCCACGAGAAGCATGACGCCCGCGTAATTCGCGTTGCAGATGCGCGCCGCGCTGCGGGAGATTGTCTCGAGCACGGGCTCCACGTCCGTTGGCGAATTGGATATCGCGCCGAGGACGTCAGCGATCGCGGTCTGCCGGCTAAGCGCCTCCTTCGTCTCGTTGAAGAGGCGCACGTTCTCGATCGCGATGACGGCCTGATCGGCGAACGTGCGCAGTAAGTCGATCTGGCGCTCGCTGAAGGGGCGGACCTCGGAGCGACGCAGGAGGATCGCGCCGATCGCCATGCCCTGCCGGAGCAGTGGCGTCGCGAGCGTGGTCCGCTGACCGGACTTCTTCGCCTGCGCGCTGCCGACCGGCTACCCCTCGGCCTCTGCCTGGATGTCGGCGACATGCACGGTCTTCGCGTCGACCATCGACCGTGCGGTGACGGTCGTCCGATCGATCGCGAACAGTCCTTCGGGCGGTGAGAGCGGACCGGAATGCGCGCGCACCGACATCGTTTGTCCGTCGGCGATGCCGACGACCGCGTCCTCGGCGCCGCAATAGAGGCGTGCGCTCTCGGCGATCGCGTCGAGCACGGGCTGCTCGCTCGTGTGCGAGCTCGAGATGACTCGGAGGATCTCGCTGATCGCCGTCTGGCGCTCGAGTGCTTCGCGGGTCTCGTTGAAGAGGCGCGCGTTCTCTATCGCGATGGCGGCTTGGTATGCAAATGATTCGACGAGTTCGATCTTCTTCTCGTCGAAAGGCCCAGGGTCGGCGCGGCGGAGGATGATGATGCCGACGAGATCGCGTCCGCGCAGGATCGGCACTCCGAGGATCGCCCGGACCTTCGCACTCTGACCAGTGCGCAGGACGTAGTCGCGATCGGCGAGGATGTCCGGGATGTGGACGGTGCGCCCCTCCAGGAGCACGCGTCCGGTCACTTGGTCTCCACTCGGTCCGATCTTCCACGGGATCTCGCTCCGCGTTCCTGGATGGCGAAGCTGTTCACCAAGGGGATCCGACTCTTCGAACTTCCCGACGTGCGCCGTATAGACGAACTCGTCGCCTTGCCGGCGAACGATCGAACCGTTATCCGCGCCGCCGAGCCGGACGGCCTTCTCGATGAGCGATTCGAAGATGGGCTGCAGATCGAAGGCCGACCCGCTGATCACTTTGAGAACATCGCTCGTCGCCGTCTGTCGCTCGAGCGCTTCCTTCGTCTCGTTGAACAGGCGCACGTTCTCGATGGCGATCGCCGCCTGCGCGGCGAACGCCTCGACGAGCTGGATCTGGTTCGGTGTGAACGCTACGGGCTCGTTCTTGCGCAGCAGGACCACGCCGATCGCAACGCCCTCGCGGAGGAGCGGCGTCGCGAGCAAAGCCCGTTGGTCCACCTCCGACGCGCGAGCTCGAGCCTGTGGGAACTCATCGCCTTCGGGGCCCAGGACATCGGCGACGTGGTAGGTGCGCCGGTCGAGGATCGCGCGCCCGCTGAGGGCCGTGCGCTCCAGCCTCAGCGGAACGCCCGGAAGCGTGGAGATCGGGCCAAAGTGAGCCGCGACGTCGAGCACCTCTCCACGAGCGAGCAGGACCGACGCGTCTTGGGCGCCGCAGAAGCGCGCGGCGCTTTCCGCGATCGTCTGCAGGACCGGGCGTTCATCCGAGGGCGAGGCGGCGATCGCGCGCAGGATCTCTGCGATCGCGGTCTGGCGCTCCAGCGACTCCTTCGTCTCATTGAAAAGGCGCACGTTCTCGATGGCTATCCCGGCCTGTTGCGCAAAGGTCTTCACGAGCTCGACCTCGGGGCCGCTGAAGCCCCCCGCTGCCTCGCGAGAGAGGCCCAACACCCCGATGGGCTGGTCGTCCTTGATGATTGGGACGGTCAGGCGCGTGAGCCACTTATCGCTGTCAGAGACGTCGAGCGCTCGCGCGTCGGCATGGTGAATGAGCCGCCTCTCTCGGATCGCCCGCGCGAACATGTTCTTGGACGCCAGGGGCTGACGTGCGCCGACCGCGAAACGCTCGGCGTGGAGTCCCTGCGAGGCGACGACCACGTAATCGTCGCCGTCCACGAGCTGGACGACGGCGTCGTCGGCGCGACAGAGCTCCGCGGCGGACCGCGCGATCGCATCGAAGACGGGCGTCACATCACCCGTTGATGTGCTGATCACCCTCAACACGTCGGCGACGGACGTTTGGTGCTCGAGCGCTACTTTTGTCTCGCGCCCGAGCCGCACGATCTCGATCGCGATGGTCGCCTGCGCCGCGAACGTCTCGACGAGCGCGATCTCCGCCTTGCTGAAAGGACGCATCTCCGTACGCCGCAGGTTGATCGCGCCGATCGCGGCGCCGTCCCGGAGGAGGGGCACGGTCAGGACGCTCCGGGACTCGTTGATGGCGCGCGTGCTCTGCGCTCTTGCGGAGAGTCCCTTATCGAGCCTGATGTCGTCCCACGCGAGTGTGCGGCCTTCGACGATCGCGCGGCCGACCGCGCTCGTGCGATCGACTGGGAAGGGATTGCGTATGAACTCGTCTATCGCGGCTTGCGGGATGTTCCAGAACGCTTTCACGACGACGCGGTCACCCTCGCGCAGAGCGATCGTCGCGCGATCGGCGTCGCAAAGCTTGCCAGCGTGCTCGAGGATCGCCTGGAAGACCGGCTGCGGATCGCCGCTGGCCCGTCCCATGGCCGCCAGCACGTCCGCCACGGCGGCCATCTGCGCCCTGACGAGCGCGAGCTCGCCTTCGAGCGCTCTGCCGCCTTTTACCGCCTTCGCCATCGACCCTCCCCGCGGGCATCGTATGCGGTCGTCGTGGCACGGCGAAAGTCATCGCGGTGGCGCGCCGGATGTCATCCGGGAGGCAGCCGCCGCGGCTCTGAGTGGTGGCGCATCATGACGGCCGGTGCTCCCACTCGAGACGCTCCGCGCCGCGCCAAAGGTGCTCCTCCACGATCACCTCGACGGCGGGCTGCGCCCGGCGACGGTCATCGAGCTCGCCCGCGATCTTCGTTACACCGGCCTGCCGACGACCGATGAGCAGGAGCTGGCGCGCTGGTTCCACGCCAGCGCGGCCTCCGGCTCGCTCGCGCTCTACCTGCGCGGCTTCGCGCACACCATCGCGGTCATGCAGACGCCCGAGGCGATCGAGCGAATCGCGTACGAGTGCGGCGAGGACCTGGCGCGCGACGGCGTCGTCTACGCGGAGAGCCGCTACGCCCCGATCTTCTCGACCCAGCGGGGGTTGGCGCTCCAGCAGGTCGTCGACGCGGTCGGTCGCGGTTTCCAGCGCGCCGAGCGCCGGTACCCGATCACCCTCCGCCAGATCGTCTGCGCGATGCGCGACCGGACCGACTCGCTCGAGATGGCGCAGCTCGCGATCGCGAATCGCGAGCGGGGCGTCGTCGGGTTCGACATCGCCGGGGAGGAGGCGGGCTATCCGCCGGAGAAGCACCTCCCGGCGTTCCAGCTCTGCCACCGCGAGAACTTCTCGATCACGATCCACGCGGGGGAGGGGTTCGGCCCGCCCTCGATCTGGCAGGCCATCCAGGTCTGTGGCGCGCACCGCATCGGGCACGGCGTGCGGCTCATCGAGGATATGGGGGTAGGGGCCCCCAGGCGCGAAGCGACGATCGTGGAGGGCAAGGTGGCCGGGCTGGGACCGCTCGCGACCTACATCCGCGATAAGCGCATCCCGCTCGAGCTGTGCCCTTCGAGCAACGTCGACACCGGCGCGGCGCCGTCGATCGAGGCGCACCCCATCAAGCACTTCCTCGCGCAGCGCTTCCGCGTGACCGTGAACACCGACAACCGCCTGATGTCGAACATCACGCTTTCGGAGGAATTCCGGCGCCTCTCCGAGGCGCACCGCATCGATCTTGCGGACGTCGAGAAGCTCACGATCAACGCGATGAAGTCCGCGTTCGTCGGTTACGACGAGCGCCTCGCGATCATCTACGACAGGATCAAGCCCGGCTTCGCGAAGCTGCGCGGCGAGCCCGCGCTAGCCGGCTTCCGCCTCCCGCCCAGCGCCTGAAGGCGCGAGCGCGCCGACGTACACACCGGCCGCGACGATGGCCGCGCCGATGACGAAGGCGAAACCGATGGGCTCACCGCGCAGGAGCGCGCCAAGCGACACAGCGACGAGCGGGGCGACGACGAGCGCGTAGCTCGCGGCGCTCACCCGCCAGCGCCCGATCACAAAGAGGATGAGCCCGAAGAGGCCGACCGAGCCGACCGTCGCGAGATAGAGGACCGCGATCTGCGTGTCCACGCGCTGCGGGAACGGATGGGCCTCGCCGAGCAGGAGCGAGAGGCCGAACAGGATCGCCGCGCCAACGAGCATGCCGACCGCGTTCGTGGCAACGGGGTGGGTCCGTGGGAAGCGTTTCACGATCACGGCGCCCTCGGCCGCAGCGGCGGCATTCAGAACGATCGCACCCAGGTAGATCGGCGCGACGTCCGCGCGCAGCTCGCTGGCGAAGATGATCGCGACCCCGACGAGCGCGATGAGCGCGCCGACGAGGGGTCGCGGCCGGAAGCGCTCGAGGCCATGAACGACCGCGAGGACGACGGTGAAGAGCGGCAGCGTCGCCAGGATCACCGAGGCGGTGCCCGCGTTCACCTGCTGGAGACCGAAGTACGCGGTCGCGTAGCCAAGACCGAAGTTGATCGCGCCGTAGAGGACCGCGCCGACGAGCGCCACGCCGCGCGGTATGGGGACACGCCAGACCGCCATCGCGACAACGAACAACGCCGCCGCCGGCACGAAGCGGATCGTCGCGCCCCAGAACGGCGGCAGCTCGGCGTTGCTGAAACGTACCGCGACGAAGTTCGACCCGCCGATGAAGATCACCGTGACGAAGGCCGCGAGGGTGACGCGATCGGGTCGCGCCGGCGCTACTTGAGCCAGACGAGGTCGCCGAAGAAGAAGTCCTGCCCCTGGGCGATGGTGCGCGTGCTCTGGCTCGCGATGTCCAGGACGAAGAAGCCGCCCGACCCGACGTACGCGATGCGCGCGCCGTCGGGGGACCACGCCGGCACGACGTCGTCGCCGGTCTGGCCGACCGCCTTCACCGACGAGCCGTCGCACGGCACCATGAACAGGTCCGACGGGATGCTGAGGTGAGCCAGTCGACCGCCGCCAGTCGCCTTGCTCACGGTATGGCCGGCGGCGGAGAACACGAGCTGGCACGCGCTGGGTGAGAAGCGCGGCGCCTGCAGGTACCAGAACGCGTCCCTCGTCTTGAGGAACGGCCCGGCGTTGCTCCCGTCGATGTCCGCGCGCCACAGCGAATCGATCTGGCTGTCCTTCAAGTGCACGAACACGATGGTCTTGCCGTCCGGGCTGATGGTCGAGTCGGCCCCGTCCTTCAAGAGACGCGTGCGCTGTCCAGTACGCAGGTCGATGCGCTCGAGGCTGTCCTCGTTCCCGGCGTACGAGCCGTTGGTGATGATCGCCGCGCGGCGGTGGACGTAGAGGACGTTGCCGCTGGAGTCGAAGCGCGGGCTGGCGTAGAAGACGTTGTTGTCCTCGTGCTGCACGATCGGCTTGAGGCTCGTGCCGTCGAGATTGACGATGTAGATATCGGAGCCGAAGCCGCGCTTCGGGTCGGGCTGCTGCGTCAACGCGAACGCGAACGCCGTGCCCGATGGGTGGATCGCCGGGGTGGAGGGCGCGCTCTGATCGGGCAGCTTCACGACCTTGCCGATCGAGCGGCCGGCGTCGTCGAGGCAGGTGAGCCCGCCGGGATTGGCCAGGATGAAGACCGCCTTCGTCCCGCAGCCTCCGCCCGTCGACGGATCGGGACCGACCGAGCCAGCGCCGCCACACGCCGCGAGCACCACCGAGGCGATCACGAGATACCGCCTGAGCGCTCTCACGCGATCGCCTCGCCGGAGCGAGCGGCGCGGTCGCGCAGCCCGCTGCGGATCGCGGCCGACGCGCGCGTGTAGTGCTGCACCGCGCTCACGAACGCGGCGTGCGACCAGGTGAGCGGCGAGACCGAGAGCGGCTCGCCGGTGTATGGGTGGACCTGCTCCGCGAGCACGCCCGAGGGCAGCGCCTTTGTGCGGCACCAGTCGAGGAGCGCTCGTGGCTTCTCGAGGTCCGAGGCGGTGCGCGCGGTGGCGATGTACCACTCCGCCAGCCAGAGCGTGCTGATGAACCACGGGTTGCCCGGGACGTTGGCCACGTCCTGCGAGATCTGGAAGTAGTAGTCGTTCTCGTAGCGCGCGACGCCGCCGATCGGCGTCTTCACCGTGAGCCGTGCCTCGATCGCGCGCATGGTCGAGACGACGCGCGGGTCATCCGCCGGCAGCAGGCCGAAGAGGAAGATCCCGGCGAGCGAGATGTCGACGGTCGCGTCCTTCACGATGAGCCCGTCGGGGAGCACGGCGACGGTGCGCACGAAGCGGCCGCGGTCCTGATCCCAGAGATTGGTGAGCGCCGCGTCGCGGATCTCCTGCGCCGCGACCGCATAGCGCTTCGCGAACTCGTGCTGACCGAAGGCGACCGCGAAATTCCGCGCCGCGGTGAGCCCAGCCACGACCGCCGCGGTGGTCCACGCGTGGATCCCCCGTCGCTCCTCCCAGAGGTCGAACGACGACGCCGGCAGCTTCGTCCGCGGCTCGCGGAAGGTCGCCATGAAGTCGGCGCCGGCGCGCACCAGCTTCCGGTAGAGCGGCCGGACGAACTCGATGTCGCGGTCGCGCTCGTAGTGCTGCCACAGCGCCCAGATCGGCAGGCCGGTCTCGTCCTCCTGGATCGGCAGCTCGAGGCGTCCCTCCGGCGTCGACCAGGCGTGCCAGGACGAGCCGAGCGATCCGTCGGGGTTGTACTTGTGCAGCAGGTAGCCCTCGCGGGTGATCAGGTCGCCGCACAGATGAAAGAAGCGCCGCGTGACCTCGCCGTAGCCGGCCATGTCGAGCGCGTCGGCGACGAGCGCGCCATCGCGCGGCCAGAGATAGGAATAGGTGTCGCGGTTGAAGCGCAGGACGTCGGAGTCGTTGCCCGCGATGATCGCGCCGCGGTTGTCGACCTGCGTGCGGATGATGAGCGTCGAGCGCTTGTACAGGCCGGTCAGCTCCGGCGAGAGGTGTTCCGCGACGGCCTCGTCGTTGTTCGCCCAGAGCCGCCAGTAGTCCTTTGTACGCGCGAGGAAGGACGAGGGCGTCCGCTCGCGCACGAGCTTGTCGGCCTCGCGCACCTCGTCGTACGACTGACCAGCCGCCAGCCAGAAGACGAGCGTGCTGCTGCCGCCCGCGGGTACGGTCGCCGCGACCATGCCCACGCTGTCGATCGAGCCCTGCGCAACGGGGTTGCGCGAGAGCTCGCCGTCCTCGGCGTCGCGCCAGGTGCCCTCTTTGCCGGGAGCGTCCTTGGTCCCGATGGCGAACGAGGTCAGGCCGAAGGCATGACCGCCGGCGCTGCCCGAGAGCAGGAAGTAGCGCCGACCCTTGTAGTGCACGATCGCCTGCGATCGCGGGTCGTAATACGCCGAGTCGCCGACGCCGTTGCCGTAGAGATTGGCGTCGAAGTGCTGAAAGAGGCGAACGTCGCGTGGCTGGCCGCTCTCGTCCTCGACGGTGACTTCCTTGAAGTAGATGTTGCGGTCGAAGTCGACGGCGTCGCGGCAATGGAGGCTCAGCTTCAGCGCGGCGTGCCGCAGGTGCGTGTCGCCGACGAGCGTCTCGTGCTCGTAGTTGATGTGCCGCTCCCAGCCGGGATCGGTGATCCACACGAACGCGCCGCCGACCCACAGGCCGAACCGGCAGGCCTCGCCCACGGTGTGGTTCTCCTGGCCGACGTTGGGGTAGTAGACGTCGCGCAGCTGGTACTGGCTGTCGAAGGTGACGAGGAGGTCGCCGTTGCCGAGCGGGAGATCGCGAGGCAAGCGCTAGCTCCGGCGCGTCGCCGCGAGGAACTTCTTCGCGTTGGCGACCACGCCATCCGCGTCCTTCTTCTCCAGCAGGTCGGGACGGATGAGGGGTCCGCCGATGCCGAAGCCGACGACGCCGGCCTTGAAGTAGGCCGGGATCTCCGCCAGCTCGACGTTCCCGGTCGCGACGAGTGGCAGGTGCTGCAGCGCGCGGCGGACATTGGTGATGAAGTCCGGGCCGCCGATGGTGGCCAGCGGGTACACCTTTATGAAGTCCGCACCGAGCTCGGCCGCCTTCACCATCTCGGTCGGCGTCATCGTGCCCGGCATCGTCATCGCATCACGTGCGCGGCCGGCCGCGATCATCTCGGGGATCAGCGCGGGGGAGACCAGGAAGCGCGCGCCCGCGATGAGCGCATCTTCGGCCTGCGCGCCCGAGAGCACCGTCCCGGCGCCGACGATGGCGCCCTGTCGCGCGAACTCGGCGTCGGTCGCGAGCGCGGCGATGAGCTCGTACGCGTCGGGGACCGTGAGCGTGATCTCGACCAGGCGCACGCCTGCTTTCGCCATCGCGCGGGCGGCGAGCTCCGCCGCGTCGACCGTTGGTGTCCGGATGACCGCGACGAGGCGGTCCTCGGAGAAGATCCGGACCAGGTCGCGCCGCAGGATGACGGGCCGCTCGGAGATGGCCATCAGGGAATCGTATCTGCTACCGCTCGATCAGGAACACCCGGGCCGGTGCTCCATCGCCGCCCGCGATCTTGAGCGGTGCGCACAAAAGGTCGTAGGCGCCGGGACTCACGTCGCGGAGGTCGAGACCTTCGACGATCACGACGCCGGCACCGAGGAGCGTGTGGTGCGTGGGATAGCCGGCCTTTTCCGGGCCCTGCGGCTCGATCGTGAGGTAGTCGACGCCGACGAGGCGCACGCCGCGATCGACGCACCACCGCGCGGCCGACGCGTTCACCGCGACGATGTCGCGGGTGAAGTGATGGGTCGGGTCGCGCCACAGCTCGCTGTTGCGCGTCTTGATGAGGAGCCGCGTCGTGTCTCGGGGTACCCGCGCGCGCTCGAGCCATTCGCCGGAGACGTTCTCCGCGCCGCCGTAGCCCAGTACGACGCACGGCCCGACGAGCGCGTCGATCGGCAGCTTCTCGACGGTGTCCCCGCCCTCGATGAAGTGGATCGGCGGATCGACGTGTGTGCCGGTGTGGTCGCTGAGCGAGAGGAGCGAGACGTTGGCCGTGTCGCCCTTCGCGATGCGGCGCAGCGGTGTGAGCGTCGGCCCCGGCTCGCCGCCCCACGTGGTCATATCCGGCCGCAGCGTGAGGCTCACGTCATGGATCTTCACAGCGCGCTCGCCACGAGGGCAGGATACTGTCGAATCGTGATCACACCCGACGACGTCGAGCGCATCTTTCGGAACGCCAACGCGTTCCGCGACGGTCACTTCGTGCTCGCATCGGGCAAGCACTCCCCGCGCTACCTCGAGAAGTTCCAGGTCCTCCAGTGGCCGCAGGAGACCGAGCGGCTCTGCGGCACGATCGCCGCATGGTGGCGCGCCGCGGTGCCCGACACGGTCGCAGGGCCGACGACCGGCGGCATCATCCTGGCCCACGAGCTGGCGCGCCAGCTCGGGACTCGCGCGGTCTACGCCGAGCGCGATGAACACGGTCCGGGACGCGTCTTCCGCCGCGGCTTCCAGCTGCGGCCGGGCGAGCGCGTCCTCGTCGTGGACGACATCATGACCACGGGTGGCTCGGTGCAGGAGACTATGGATGCGGTGCGCGCGGCGGGCGCCGAGGTGATCGGCGCGGCGGTCCTCGTCGACCGCTCCGGCGGGAGCACGACGCTCGATGTACCCGTGCGCGCGCTGTGGTCGATCGAGGTCCCGTCGTATTCGCCCGCGGACTGCCCGCTCTGCCGCGACGGGATCCCGGTGACGAAGCCTGGCACGACACCTGCCCAGCCGGCTCGCGCATAGATGGGCGATCTCATCAAGCTCCTGCGGATGCTCGCGTGGATCGCGTTCGGCGCGGCGATCTATCAGGAGCTGAAGAAGCCGCCCGAGCAGCGCACCTGGCACGGTAAGGTCGCGGGCAGCGTTCCGTACGACTTCCGCGTGCCGACTCTCGAGCGCTTCCGCCAGGCGTACTGGGATCCCGACACCGACCGCGTGTTCTCGGACAAGGTCATCGGCATCGGCTGGGCCGTGAACATCCCGGTGGCCGCGCGAAAGATCAGCGAGATCGTCTCGCAGTACGCCGAGGCTTCCGCGCGGCTACGGTCCGACGCGCAGGCGAAGCTGCGACCGGGAGACGGCGAGCCCTGATCGCGATGTAGGCCGGCAGGAAGCTCTCGAGGTCGTCGTCGGAGCCGCGCAGACCACCCGCGTCGCCGGGCGACCACTCCCACAGGCCGTCGACCACGAGCTTCGCGCGGACGCAGGCGTTCACCAGATCCGAGCAGCGGTGCCCGTACTCCAGCGTCGGCGCATCGACCTTGACCTCGTCGAACTCCCACGTCGCCGATTTCGCCGGCACCGGGCCATCCTCGAAGTAGCGCTGCTTGAAGCCCCAACCGGTGCCGGTCCAGGTCTCGTACATGCGCAGGGTGACCGGATGCATGGTCGAGAACACGTACGTGCCACCCGGGGCGAGCACGCGGGCCACCTCGCGGATGACGCGGTCCGCGTCGGGGACGAAGACCAGCGAGTGGTGGTGGTAGACGAGGTCGAACGAGCCTTCCTTGAAGACCGAGAGATCGCGCATGTCGCCCTTCACGAACCGCAGCTTGGTGCCGCGCTCGCGCGCAAGGGCGCGCACAGTGGCGAGCTGCCGGGCGGAGAGATCGAACAGCGTCGTCTGGGCGCCGAGCTCCGCGAAGAGGATGGGGTCCCAGCCGCCACCGCCGGCGAGAGACAACACGCGCTTTGCCTGGAGG
>Ga0137393_10002676_pt1 | contig 11558 bp, 6 predicted proteins | sample 15con2h34BmetaG_FD_101396 | JGI IMG/M metagenome (GOLD analysis project Ga0137393, IMG submission 101396) | Vadose zone soil microbial communities from Angelo Coast Range Reserve, California, USA - 15con2h3.4B metaG | ecosystem: Environmental > Terrestrial > Soil > Vadose zone > Saprolite...
CCCTGGCTCTCGATGATCCGCTGGCTCACGCTCGGTCCCACGTCGATGAGGTTCTCCTGGACGACCTGGATCGGATCGAAGATCGCCTGCAGCTCCTCCACCCGGACCTCCGTGCTGCGGGAAGCCACCGTGAGCCGCACGCGATCGTCGCTCGCCAGATGGGAGATGGACACTGCGATCTTGGCCTCGGCCGTGGGTGTCTTGCGCAGGAGGTACCAGACCAGATAGGACATGGCCTTCTTGAACATCGCGTGATCCCCACGCACCAGGAAGGGTGACCCCTCGTGGGACAGGGTCGCGGTGACGTGCTTCTGGGTGGACTCGTCGGTGAAGGTGAGGAGACGCGTCTGCCCCTCGCCGTCGGGCAGGGCCTGCGCTCCCAGCTCGGCCAGGCACTCCTCCGCCACCTGACGCAGATCCAGCGTCTCGCGCTTGTAGTCGCCGTCGTTCACCAGCGCGGCGAGCTTGTCGAAGATCTGCACGAGACGGCGCACGTCGCGGCCCACGACCGAGGAGAACTGGTTGCGGAAGGAGGCGTCGTCGTACCGCTCGCCGATCAGCTCCATGAAGGCGTTGATGGACACGAGGGGGTTCTTGATCTCGTCCGCGATCCGAGCCACCACCTGGGTGAGGAGCTGGAGCTGCTCGGCGCCGCGCCGCTCCTGGGCGAGCAGGCGCTGGGCGGTCAGGTCCTCGAACACGAGTACCGCGCCCATGGGCTCGGTGCGATCGCCCATCACCGGGTAGGTCGAGATCTCCAGGGGCAGGCTGCGGAGGGCGAGCTGCACCTCGACCCGCGTCACCGAGCGCCCCTTGGACAGGGCCTCGAAGAGCATGTCGCCGAGCGGGGAGGGCAGCACGCGCAGGTCCCGATTCAGCACCTCGGGCGCCGGCATGCCGAGAATCTCCGACGCGCGCCCGTTGATCGCGACGACCTTCTGGTCGGGATCGATGGTGATGACGCCGCTCGACATGCGCGCGAGGATCCGCTCGTTGAACTCCTTTTCGTACTGGAGCAGGTGGTGCACGCGGATGTCGCGGATGGCGGTGGCCAGATGGGTTCCCAGATTGAACAGGGTCTCGGTCTCGTCGCGCCGGTAACCGCCACCGGTGATCCGCTGACCGAGGGTGAGGATGCCGACCAGCTCGCCGTGCGAGCTCAGCGGGACGGCCAGCACCGACTGCAGGACGGCCAGCTCGCGGGCGACCTCCCGGGTCGCGGGGTCCGTGACCCGGCTCTGGACCTCTTCGATCTGGATGAGCCGGCCCTCGGTGGCCAGCCACAGGGGCAGCCCGCCGTCCGCGTTCAAGGTGAGCGACTCCACCACGTGGGGCGCGAGGGCGCGATACGCGGCCACCCGATAGTGGCGGGTGGCCGGATCGGCGAGGAGGATCGCGCAGCGGCTCGGGCGCACCAGCTCGGCCACCCCGTCGAGGAACTGGTCCAGCACGCGCGGCAGATCGAAGCCGGCCGCGAGCGCCTTCGCGAACTCCTTCGCCATCTGGGTGATCGCGTGTGAGGACACGGGCGGGCCAGACACCGGGGCCTCGCGGCTGCTCTCCGCAGTCGGGCGCTGCGCCACCCGCAGGGCGGCCACCTCCTGGAGCAGGCGGAGCTTGTCCTCGGCCTGCTTTAGCAGGCCCTGCAAGTGCCGGGTCGTGAACGGCTGGAGCAGCACGAAGTCGGCCGCCTCCGCCGCGCTCTCGTCCTCGGAGCTCGTCGATCCGGGGGTGAGCACGCACACGATGACCCCGGTCGGGCACAGGTGCCGCGCCCGCGTGATGAACGCGGCGAGGTGCTTGAGCGGCGGCGTGGCCTCCTTGATGATCAGCTCCATCTCGGTGAGGCGCAGGGTGCGCAGCGCCTCCTCGTCCGAGGTGGCGGTGAAGACCGAGGTGTCCTCCAGCGCCCGCAGCAGCTTGGGGCGGAGCGCCTCACTCGCCGCGACCAGGAGAACGGTTTTCACTGGGTGATGTGGGCGGGGCGGCCCGAGGGGACCGGGAACTCGACGGTGAAGGTGCAGCCGGGCCGCCCGACGTTGTTCCGCGCGTGGATCCGCGCGTGGTGGGCGTCGGCGATGCCCCGGCAGATGGCGAGCCCCAGGCCGGTGCCGTGGGGCTTGGTGGTCACGAAAGGATCGAAGATGGTGCCGAGCAGGTGGTCGGGAATGCCGGGACCGGTGTCCGCCACCTCGACGAGCAGCGTGCTGCCGCCCCCTTCGGAGAGGTCGGCTATACGGACGGTCAGCTCGCCACCGGGTTCCATTGCCTGAATGGCATTTAAGCACAGGTTCAGAAAAAGCTGCTGTAACTGTGAGGCGTTGCCGAGCACCGGCCGTCGCGTCTGCTCGCCGACCCGGCGGAGATGGATCTTGCGGTCCTCGAGCTCGGCGTGGAGCGTCTCCAGCGTGTCGCGCAGAGGGTCCGAGAGGTCCACCATCTCCATGCGGTGCTGCGAGGCTCGTGACATCGTGCGGAAGCGGCTCAACAGATCGTCGATCCGCCCGATCTCGCGGTCCGCCGTCCGGGAGAACATCTCACGGAACTCCTCGCTCGCGCCGCGGGAAGGCAGGAGCTGCGCGTAGGTCTTGATCCCGACGAGGGGGTTCCCGATCTCGTGGATCAGCCCCGACGCGATCGCCTCGATCGAGGCCAGGCGCTCCGCCCGCCGCTTCTCCTGCTCCAGCTCCTTGAGCCGGGACATGTCGACCAGCACCGCGACCGCACCCAGCGGCGCCCCGTCCGGCCCGCGCAACGGCGACGTCGAGCACATGAGGGGGACCAGCTGGCCGGCCGCATCGGGCAGCGAGAACTCGATCTGAGACCGCGGCTCGCCATCGGCGGCGGTGGCCTGGAGCGCGCTTCCGAGCGGGCTGGGCAGGCACTCGGGCGATTGGCCCCGCGCCGCCTGGGCCGACGTCCCGGTGAGCTGCTCAGCCGCGCGATTGAAAAGGGTGATGCGCCCGCGCGGCCCGACCGCCACCACCCCACTCTCGATGGTCTCGAGGACCTTCTGCATCTCCTCGTTGACCTGGACGACCCGCGCGTGGGTCTGCGCGTTACGCACCGCCACCGCCGCCTGGTTCGCCAGCGTCGTCAGCAAGTCGGCGTCGTTGCTGAAATACGGATCGCCCGAGCGCTTGGCGCCTAGGGCTAGGAAGCCGATCAGCGCGTTTTCTTCTACGAGGGGGACTACCACCTCAGCTCGGAGCCGGTCCAAGTCTGGGAGCAAACGGTCGCGGTCGGCCGGCCGCGCGCTCCCGATCTCGTCCCGGAAGACGAGTTGCCGGTCTGTGCTCACCGTTGATATCAGGGGCGAAGTCGTCGACGCTATTGGGACCGACACTCCTGAGCCAACGCTCCACACTAACCGAAACTCATGATCCTCAGGGTCCAGGAGATATATGGACATTCCTTCGGGACGCAGCGTCGATACTAGAGCGCGGCCTACATGACCAAGGAGTTCCTGCAAGTCTATCGTGGCCGTAAGCGCTCGACTTGCCTCTCGAAGGGTTCGAGCATAGTCATATGGCTCACGGTACAAGTAGAGATCCAACAGATGCTGGACCCGAGATTTTACAGACTGAAATGCTACAGCCACGATCAAGGCAAGTACGATGTCGCGGGCCGAGAATCCATGCTCGAGGGGGAGTAGGAAGTTTGACCCGAAGAGAAGGATCACAAACAGTGCGGCGCTACTCAAGAAGGTGACTAGGTAGACCACGCCGCGCCGGATCACGATGCGAATGTCCATGAGCCGGTGCCGTATGATCGCGTGAGCAACCATAGCGATCATGATCAGGGAGAACACTGGCCCAAGCCCATTGTAGGCTGATGTTCCAGCGATCAGAGGCATGAAGACGTTTGTTATTGCGGCCAACACTCCGGGAACGATAAAAGCGAGAAACAAATGGCCGGCCTGGATTTTCTGAAGGCCCACGAGGCGTTGATATTGTCGAGCTAAAGTTGCCGCAGCGAGTGCAAAGATGAGGACAGTGTAGCTCGCAAGGAGCGGATGAAGGAACCCATAGAGTGGTCGCATTCCGTACGGCTCGCGCGTAACTCCGGTGACCATCCACGGCGAGAACGAAAGCACGGACAGGGCGATCGCCACCATGGCCAACAGCCGGAGACGGCGCTTGTGGACAGTTCCCGTCGCTCCGAAATGCTCTACAAAGAGCAGGATTCCAAAGGGGCAAAGACTTCCTGCACCGAAGGCGGCTCGAATGGCCGTCTGGAAAGATGCTGGTTCGAACCGCCCCCAGGCCAAGGCTATCGTCCATAGGCCAATTGTGAATGCGGTGAATGCGAACGCGCGATTCAGGGGGGCTGATGGATTCCGACGGTAGACATAGAAACCAATACCAAGATTCAGAATGGCGATCCAAGCGAGCATTAGAGCAGCTATAGACATCTGGCTCAGTTCAGTCGACCCTCTCCCAGGCTGATCGCGGTTTCACCGTCTGCTGCCGAGCTAGCCGCGGAGCGCGGTCTTCTGCAGCATTGCTGCAGCGGCGCTTGGCACGGGCAATTCGACGACTATTGTAGTTCCTGGGCCAGCGAGGTTGCGCTCGGCGCGGATCGTTCCGCGATGAGCATCTGTTATGCCGCGACAGATCGTTAGCCCAAGACCGGATCCGCGAGCCTTCGTCGTGAAGAATGGATCGAATATGTTGGCGGCAACTGTGTCCGATATCCCGGGTCCAGTATCGGAGACGTCGACAACAATCAACGGCATACCTTGCGTATGCCGTCTAGTGATCCTAACAGTGAGTGTGCCTTCCGTTCCCATCGCCTCAATGGAATTGAGGAACAGGTTGAGGAAGAGTTGCTTGAGCTGACTTTCCTCAATACTCACAAACGGTGCGGGATCCTCGAACTGGCGCACAATGGCGGTCCGGGTTTGCTCCAGCTGCCCCCTCAGCAATGCTAGGGTATCGTTGATCGGATCCCTGAGATCCACAGCGCCGACCTGCTGGGGGGCTGTGGCGGCAATCCCACGCAATCGGGCGACGAGATCGTCGATGCGGGAAATCTCCTTGATCACTACCTTGGAGAAGTCTTCTCGGAAATCGACGTCGCCGAAGCGCTCAGGGAGCAACTCCGCAAAGGTGCGTATGGCGACGAGTGGATTCTTGATCTCATGTGCCACGCCCGCGGCAAGAGCACCGAAGGAGGCTAGACGCTCCGCGCGCTGCTTCTCTCTCTCGAGTTCCTTCAGCCGACTCAGATCGCTGAAGACAATCAGTGCTCCGTGAGTTGTTCCGTCTTTGTCCTGTAGCTTTGTCGTTGAGTATACGAGCGGTAGAGCAGATGCATCCATCCCATGTAGGACTGTCTCGAGCTGGGAATGGGATGCTCCTTCGAGGAGGGTGTTCCGAAGCGGCCCAGCCAGCGGCGCTGGCAAATCGTTGTAAGAGAGGCCCGCGGACGACGCGAACCTCATGCCGGTGAGTCGGTGTGCGGCGGGGTTGAACAGGGAGATATGCCCGGCGGCATCGACCGCGATTACGCCACTCTCCATAGTTGAAAGAATGTTGTCGACGTACTCATTGGCGACTACCACCTGGCTATAGAGGTGGGCGTTCTTCATTGCGACGGCGGCTTGGCTCGCCAACGTTGAGAGGAGATCGATGTCGCGAGAGTAGAAGGGGTCGCCGGACCGTTTTTCCCCAATCACGATGAAGCCGGCGAGCACTTCGTCCTGGAACAGGGGGAAGACAATCTCGCCGCCAATACGCGTTAGCTCCGTAGCGGCGTTAGATAGCTGTGGTTGATCGTCGATGTTTGCGGCGTCATCGCGAAGAAGAGTGTGCTTGTGCGTGCTTAGATAAGAGGGGAGTGCGGTGTCGTAGGGAACGGCTGGAGTAGTATGGCCGACTCGCCAATGGCTCTGTGTAGGAATCTCCGGTGCAGAGAAAGTTCGAGTTGCGTCATCGCGAAGATAGATCTGAACCAGCTCGACCTTGAACGTCTTAGCGACAGTATCAGCGAGGTAACCGAGGAGTGACTGTAGGTCTAGCATCGTGCTCAGGCGTAGCGTAGTCTCGCGAACGGTTTGCTGATAGTCGTACGTATGACGATACACGTATCTATTTAGAGCCGCCTGTAGCCAGTCCTTTAGCGGCCCGAAGAAGACGGACACTGCGATAGCGAGGACCAGCGCTTCAAGAATTGGGAGCGTGGTCCTTTGGAATCCGGTTAGGTGATGGAGTGCTTCTACGAGGGCGAAGAAGGTCGACGCGGTAACGACAATGGCGCCGACGTAGACGACACCGTTTCGAATCGCCAACTGGATATCCAAGAGACGATGTCGAATGATCGCATGCGCGATGATCGCGATCATAAGCATCCCAAAGAGCGGCCCGTAAGGACTGAACCTGGACGTGTCGAGGACAAGAGGGATGAGGAGATTGGTAACAGTCGCTCCGAACGCGGCGATCAGAACGGCCGCGAATAGGTAGCGCACCTGCAGCTTCTCAAGGCCGATCAAGGACCGGAGCTTCCGGATGAGAATGAACAGGCTTGTTCCGAAGCAGCAAATGAGATAGATCGCGAACGGCAAATGCAGCGGCCCGTAGAGCACTTGGAGAGCACCACCGATCGAGGCAGTATTCCGGACCATCAGGGGCGTGAAGGAGACGACGAATGAGGCGGCTGCTACGGTAGAGAATGACCTAAGAATCCGTCTGGATACATAGGGCTGTGATGTTGGAAAGACGTCTGCGAACCAAAGAAATGTTATCGGGATCAGTGAAGCGGAAGCGAACGCGAATCTAGCCCAGACGTACCCCCACTCGGAACCGGCGTAGGACGATACTAGGCCGTTGCTGAGCGTCCAAGCAGCGACGGCGAAGGAGAAGAAGGCGAAGTGGCGGTTGATTGATTTTTGTGTGCTTTTCAGATAGACGAAGAGTCCAAGCCCAAAATTGGCGATTGCCGCTATGACGATGAATGTGAGCCGCCCGGTCATCAGGGCTCTGGCTTCGCCAACACGAGCACTGAATGAGTGCCGCCCATGGCGTGAGCATTGATCAGCACAGTCCTGACCCGCGAGGTGCGGGCCTCGTTCGGGACATAGTCGAGATCACACTCAGGATCAGGAACTTCGTAGTTGATCGTGGGGGGAATCATGGAGTGTTCGAGGGTAAGGCAGCTTGCGACGGTCTGGAATGCGCTCGCCGCTCCCATTGCGTGACCGATCATGGACTTGATGGAGCTTGTGGGCACGGAGTAGACCGCCTTGCCAAAAGCCTGGCGGAATGCCCGGGTTTCGATCAAGTCGTAGTCGGGTAGGGAATTGCCGTGGGCGTTGATGTAGTCAATATCCTGTGGCCTCAGACGTGCAGTCTCGAGCGCAGAGGTAATTGCCTCGGTGAGGGCGAGTTCGGCTGCATTCATCCTATTCCCGAAGCCGCCTTCATTGCCGCTTCCGAAGCCGAGTACCTCAGCGTAAATGTGCGCACCCCGGTCGATCGCGTGCCCAAGTTCCTCAAGGACGCAGATAGCCGCCCCCTCTCCGAGCACCAGTCCGTCTCTACGCATGTCGTAGGGGCGTGACGCTTTCAGCGGCGGGTCATCGAACTTGGAGAGGGCGCCCAGCGCGCAAAGGGTTGCAAAACAGAACTCGGAAATCGGCGCCTCAGTACTACCCGCGAACACTATGTCTGCTTCGTCCTTTCGGATTCGATCAGCGGACCACTGGATCGCATCGAGACCGGTGGCACAGGCGGATGCGATGGTCATCCCTTGCCCGCGAATGCCCAGTTCCGACGAGACGTGACTGACGGGCGCATGAGCGGCGAACTCGATTCCGCTCATCATCGGTATGCCCTTCATGCCCTCTCGATCGAAGCCAACCCGGGCGGTCTCATAGACGTCTCCAGAGCCATTCATCGAGTTGCCCAGGCAGGCCAGGACCCGCCGCGGCGGCTCGATTCCCAGATCAATGCCTGCGTCGTTCAGCGCAAGTTTTGCCGCGGCGACCGCAAATTGAGAGAATCGGCCGCGATGCTTCGTCCGTCGGACGTGCATGAACGCCTTCGGGTCGAAGTCCCGTACCTCCCCGGCGACCTGGCAGGGGTAGGGCGACGTGTCGAACGCGGTGATGTAGTCGATGGCGGACTTGCCCGCGATCAGGTTCTGCCAGAAGGTTTCCTTGCCGATGCCGTTGGGGGCAACGACACCCAACCCCGTAATTACTACTCGCCGGGAGTTCTTCATGAACCCGTGCCCCCTAAGGGTACGTGAGGAAAGGTGGGATAGGCTTATAAACTAGCAGGAAATCAATCTAAAACCAAATCCCGCGGTCTTGGGCCGTCGAGTAGAATGCGGGCATATGGAGCACTTGCTGAGCCGGCGGCAGCTACTGGCCGCCCTGCCGCTCGGGCTGCTGTTCGGGCGCGGCCGGGCCCATGCCCTGGGGGACGGCCGGTCCACCTTCGCGTATCAGCTTGATCTATCGGTTCTGTTTAGCTTTTTGACCTTTTCCCTGTCGGGGACCGTGGTGCAGGAGATCGACCGGCGGGCCGGAAAGTACCGGATGACCATGGAGGGCCAGGGGACGGGGATCAGCACCCGTACGGAGGCCTCCGGCATCATCCGGGACGGCCGGTTCAAACCGGTGGAGACGCGGGCGGTCCATCACTTCCGGGGCCGCCAGAACACCTCCACCACCAGCTACGACTACACCCGTCAGCGCGCCGAGATTCACGCGGTCACCCACACGCTGCTGCTGGGCCGGCGCCGCCAGGTCGACGATGTCCTGGCCCTACCCGCGGGCCGCCACGTGGACGATCTGATCTCGGCCGAGCTCAACTTCGCCGAAAACACGTTCGAGCATGATGTGAACGGCACCTATCACACCTGGGTGGTCCGCCGGGCCCGGGCCGAGAACGAAGGGCCGGACGATGTCTCGGCGGACGGCTACCGCGCGGAGCTGGTCCCGCTGCGCTTCCGACCCAGCCCCGACGCGGCCACCGGCGGCCTCACCGCGCTCGTCGACATCACCCGCTTCTCGTCCTGGGCCCGCCCCGATCAGCCCGCCCGGGTGACCTTCGCGCCGGACCGGCAGCTCGTATCCCTCCAGTCCCTCCTCCTGTATGGCACCACCCTGAAGGTGCGCGTGACGGGCACCGCGTGAGCCGGCCCGAGCCGCGGCACGATCTGGTCGGCCTCGGCGAAGTGATGCTGAGGCTGGCCGCCCGTCCGCCACAGCGGCTCGAGCAGGCCCAGGACCTGGACGTCCAGATCGGCGGCACCGAGGCCAACGTGGCCGCGGCCTGCGCCCGGCTCGGGCTGCGCACGGCCTTCATCTCGGTGCTGCCATCCGAGCACGCGTGGGGCGACCGCACCATCCGCGAGCTGTCGGGCCACGGGGTGGACTGCCGCGGCGTGCTGCGCCGTCCGGGCCAGCGCATGGGCCTCTACTTCATCGAGTACGGCATGGCGCCGCGCCCGGTTCGCATCCTCTACGATCGGCGCGACTCCGCGTTCAGCCGCCTCGTGGCGGACGACGTGGACTGGACGCTGGTCCGGAGCGCCCGGCTCGTCCATCTCACCGGGGTGACCGCCGCGCTCGGGGACAATATCCGCGAGGTCGTTCGCCGCGCGATCGCCGAGGCGGAGGCGGCGCGCGTGCCCGTGTCCTTCGACGTGAACTTCCGCTCCCGGCTCTGGAGCCCGAAGGAGGCGCGCGACTTCCTCGGCGAGATCCTGCCGCGCCTGGGCTACCTGTTCATCGGCGCGGACGACGCGGCCACCGTGCTCGAGCTGGAGGGCTCGCCCGAGCGCGTGCTGGACGGGCTGCGCCAGCTCGCGCCCTCGGCCACCATCGCGCTCACGCTGGGCGAGGCCGGGTCGGCGGTCCTCACCGACCGCGGTGTCCATCGGCCGTCCAAGCTCTACACCGTCTCGGTGGTGGACCGGGTGGGGGCGGGTGACGCCTACGCCGCCGGCTTTCTCTGGGCCACCCTGACCGGCCGCGGCGCGCAGCAGGCGGTGGATGCCGCGACCGCGCTGGCCGCGCTCAAGTGCACGATCTGGGGCGACGTGCCGGTGGTGACCCGGGCCGAGCTCGACGAGCTGCTGGCCACGGACAGTACCGAGATCCGACGCTAGCGAGACGCCGTGCCGCGCTCCGCCGTCCTCATCCACAATCCCGGCTCCGGCCAGCGCCGTGATCGATTCCACTCGATCACGCGCATGGTGGACGCCCTCCGCGGGCGCGGCGTCACGGTCACCCCGCAGGTGACCACCGGCCCCGCCGACGCCACGCGACTCAGCACGGCCGCGCTGGAGGCGCGGGCGGACCTGGTCATCGTCCACGGCGGCGACGGCACCGTGAACGAGGCCATGCAGGTGCTGGTCGGCACGTCGACCCCGCTCGCGGTATGGCCGGGCGGCACGTCCAACGTGCTGGCCCGGGAGCTCGACCTGCCGGGCGGCATCGACCTCCTCGCCGATGTCATCGCGGTGGAGCGGACGCGGCGCGTGTCGGTGGGCCGGGCGGGAGAGCGCTACTTCCTGCTCATGGCCGGGGTGGGTCTCGACGCCGACGTCGTGCGGGCGGTCCATCCGGGACTCAAGCGCTTGACCGGCGAGGGCGCCTACTGGATGGCGGGCCTCCGCCAGCTCACCGACTGGCACCCGGTGCACTTCCTGGTCGAGACCGAGGCCGGCCAGCACAGCGCGACCTTCGCGGTGGTGGCCAACGCGGCGTCCTACGGCGGCGGGCTGCGCTTCGCCCCGGAGGCGCGCATGGACGACGACCTGCTCGACGTCTGCCTCTTCGACTCCACCCAGCGCCACCGCTTCGCCCGCTACCTGGCCGCGGCCTTCACCGGCTCGCACCTGGGCATGCCCGGCGTGACGTATCTCAAGACCCGCCGCGCGGTGGTCCACGGCGACGCCAGCCGCTTCGTGCAGGTGGACGGCGAGCTCCTCGGCCCGCTGCCCGTCACCTTCGAATGTGTGCCCGACGCGCTATCCCTGGTGGTGCCGTAGAGGCGCAGGTTCCGGGGGTGGTATAGTTCCGGCTGATGGCGGAAGGAGCGCGGGGCGCCGAGCGTATCCTCGAAGGGCTGAACGCGCCCCAGGCGGCCGCGGTCACCCATGAGACCGGTCCGTTGCTCATCATCGCCGGCGCGGGCACCGGCAAGACCACCGTCATCACCCGCCGCATTGCCTACCTCATCGCGACCCGCGCGGCCCGACCCTCCGAGATCCTCGCCCTGACCTTCACCGACAAGGCCGCGGCCGAGATGGAAGAGCGCGTCGACACCCTCGTGCCCTACGGCTACGCCGACGTGCAGATCGCCACGTTCCACGCCTTCGGCGACCGCCTCATCAAGGAGAACGCGCTCGAGCTGGGGCTCACCCCGGACTTCCGGGTGCTGACCCGGGCCGAGCAGATCATCTTCCTGCGCGACCACCTCTTCGAGTTCCCGCTCCGGCACTACCGTCCGCTCGGCGACCCGACGCGCCACTTGCAGGCCATCATCAGCCACATCAGCCGTCACAAGGACGAAGACGTGAGTACGGACGAGTACCTGACGTAC
>Ga0137393_10002683_pt1 | contig 11548 bp, 8 predicted proteins | sample 15con2h34BmetaG_FD_101396 | JGI IMG/M metagenome (GOLD analysis project Ga0137393, IMG submission 101396) | Vadose zone soil microbial communities from Angelo Coast Range Reserve, California, USA - 15con2h3.4B metaG | ecosystem: Environmental > Terrestrial > Soil > Vadose zone > Saprolite...
CGACATTATTACCGGCTTTCCCATCCGCGATCTGGATTTCACGGTTCAAGGCAACGCACTCAAGCTACAGAAAGACCTGGAGCGCGCCGGCGCAGTCGTCGGCGATGCCGACGATGAGACCAAAGCTCTCTTGCTGACGCTGCCGGGCAACGTGCGAGCTGAGATCGCCATGGCGCGCTCGGAACGCTACGAAAAGACTGGCAAACCTCCGCACATTTTGCCCGCCACCATCATCGAGGATCTGCGACGGCGAGATTTCACCGTCAACGCGATGGCTCTGTCGCTCAATGAGGGATCGCGCGGCCTACTCATGGATCCGTTCAACGGCGCCGCCGATATCGAGGCCAAGCTGGTGCGCGTGCTGCATAACTACGCGTTCCTGGAAGATCCGTCGCGCCTGATCCGCGCCACGCGCTTTGCGGCCCGCTTTCACTGGCCGCTGGAGGAGCGGACCCAGCAGCGTTACGACGCCGCGAAAGAAAACGGCTACATCGAATACCTGCGAAATTCGGCCATCGGCCACGAGATCGAGCAATTGGCCTATGAGGACGATCCTCTCAACATCCTGAAGGTGTACGAGAAAGAGGGATGGCTGAAGGTGCTCAACGCCCACTGGAGTTCGGCCAAGGCGGACACCGCAGGACTGAGCACGCTGATGAAGACTCGTCAGCAGATGAATGAACTGGGCTATTCGCCCGATGTTGCCCCGGCTGTCCTTCATTTTCTGAGCGCGCGCCTGGGCGACAAAGATGTAGCCGAGATCCGCAAGGCAATTCCTCGCAAAGATCTGGTTGAGTCCTGGAAGGATCTTGAGGATCACGCGAAAGACCTGGCCAAGCGGTTGTCGGGCAAGGAGGCGGCGACACCGTCGCGCACCTGGCAGCTGTTGTCGTCGGCGCGGCCGGAGATGGTTCTGTTCCTGGCAGTCACGGCGCGCCAGCAGGCAGTCGTCCAGAAGATCAAGAACTTCTTCACCAAGTGGCGACAAGTGCAGCAAAAAATTCCGCTTCCGGAGATGACCGAGCTGCGCATCACTCCACAGCTGCCGTCCTATCCCAAGATCGCCAACGATGTCTTCCTCATGCTGCTGGACGGAAAGCTACGGTCGCGCACCGAGACTTTGAAGTTCCTGAAACCGCTCGCGCCCCCGCCACCGCCTCCACCGCCACCGCCTCCTGCGAAACGAGGACGGGGCAAAGCAGCCGCCGCTGCCGCCGTAGTACCCGTTGCTCCCGCCAAAGCGGGCGCCAAGGGCAAGGGCAAAGCTGCCGCCGTTGCGCCTGTTGCGAATCCGGCAAAGCCGGAAGCTGCCACCAAGCCCCAGAATGTCGCGAAGGGCAAACCGGACGAAGCACCGGTCAAGCAGGAGAAAGCACCAGCGAAGGCACCAGCCAAGCAGGAGAAGGCTCCTGCTAAGAGAGCCGTGAGCAAGCTTGCCAAGCCTGCGACAAAAACAAAGAGCAAATCCCCGGCCAAGAAAAAACGATAGCGCAGCAATGCTGGAGCCGCGGAGCGGCGGAATATGAAAGCCCGGCACGTGAGTGCCGGGTAGCCGCTGCGCCGGAGGCTCGAACGCACAGCGGTCTACCGCTCGGAATTCTTTACAGCAACGAAATAATCTTCCGGGTAGACATAATCCTCACCCAATTCGTCCACGACACGTATCAAATGATTCTCGGCAGCCTTGCCATCCGGGATGACCTCATAAGTCTTTCGCAGTTTGAGCGCAGAAGGATTCTGGTCGTTGCGCACGCACATAACGAATCGTCGAGGGCGCTCCTTCGTCTGCGACGTGGTTACACGCGATTTTGATCTCCTGCGTGCCATGGCCGCGCGATTTTTACTTGTCAATTTCACTGAGAGGCATCCTACCACCGGCTCGGGATTGCACCATTCTCCGGCGTTGCGCATCCTCGCCAAGCCGCTAGAATAGGAGGATAGAAATGAGCGATCAATTCGTCCACCTGCATCTCCATACCGATTACTCGCTCCTTGACGGCGCCTGCGACGTCGAAAAGCTCGTCCATCGCGTGAAAGAGCTCGGGATGCCGGCCGTCGCCATGACCGATCACGGCAATATTTTTGGCGCCGTGCATTTTGTCAACGCGGCACAAAAGGAAGGCGTCAAGCCCATCGTCGGATGCGAGCTTTACATCTGCAAGAAGGACGATCACAACATCGAGCGCACTCCGCCAGAAGGCGACACCTACAACCATTTGCTGGTTCTCGCCGAGAACGACGAAGGCTATCGCAACCTCGTGAAGATCACGTCGGAAGCGTCGCTGCACGGCTTCTATTACAAACCGCGCGTCAGCAAGAAGTTTCTGGCCGAGCATTCCAAGGGATTGATTGGACTCTCCGGCTGCCTCAAAGGCGAAGTTGCCGAGCGCCTGATGGAGAACAACTACGACGCCGCGCGCGAGGCGGCTGGTTTCTATCGCGATCTCTTCGGGAAAGAGAATTTCTTTCTTGAGATCCAGGACCAGGGGCTGCAACAGGAGCATCGCATTCGTTCCGGGCTGCTCCAGCTAGAGAAAGACCTGGCGCTGCCGCTCGTTGCTACTAACGACAGCCACTATCTCTGCGAAGAAGACGCCCACGCACAGGATGTCATGGTGTGCATCCAGACCGGAAAGTCGATTCAGGACACGAACCGGATGAAGTTCGAGGGCACGCAGTTTTTCGTCAAGAGTCACGACGAGATGTACCGCGTGTTCAAAGACTCTCCCGAAGTGCTCTCGCGCACTCTCGATATCGCCGAGCGTTGTAGTCTCCGCCTTGAGAAAGTCCCGACTCCGTTCCCGCATTTCGAAGTTCCCGATGGATTCACAATCGACACTTACTTCGAGCACATCACCCGACAAGGGTTCGCGCGGCGGTTGGAAGTCCTGCGCGCCGTTTCCGAGCAGGGCCGGCTGAAGCATCCCCTGTCTGACTACGAGCAGCGCCTGGCGCGGGAACTGGCGATCATCCAGCAAATGAAGTTTTCCGGCTATTTCCTGATCGTGTGGGATTTCATCCGCTATGCGAAGGAACGTAACATCCCTGTTGGGCCGGGGCGCGGGTCCGCTGCGGGCGCTCTGGTGGCCTATTCACTCGGCATCACCGACATTGATCCACTTCAGCACGCGCTCCTGTTCGAACGCTTCCTCAACCCCGAGCGCATTTCGCTGCCCGACATCGACATCGATTTCTGCATGAACCGGCGCGGCGAGGTGATCAATTACGTCACCGAAAAATACGGCCGCGAAAACGTGGCACAGATCATCACTTTTGGCACCATGGCAGCGAAGGCCGCGATCAAAGATGTCGGCCGTGCGATGGATATGCCATACACCGACGTGGATCGCATCGCCAAGATGGTTCCGACCACGCTCAACATCAAGCTGGACGACGCAATCAAAGAGTCAGCCCAAATGCAGGAGGCCTACGACAAAGATCCGCAGGTGCGGCAGCTGCTGGACACCGCCAGGAAACTGGAAGGGTTGGTCCGCAACTCGGGCGTGCACGCAGCGGGCGTAGTGATTTCGCCGCGGCCTCTGATCGAACTGGTGCCGCTGCACAAGACCAAGAACGACGAAATCGTCACCGCTTTCGACATGGTCGCCATCGAGAAGATGGGCCTGCTCAAGATGGACTTCCTGGGGCTGACAACGCTGACTATTCTCGATGACACCCTCAAGCTGATCGCCCAGACTCAAGGGAAAGACGCGGGCGGGGGCGCCCGCGCCACACTCACCACGCTCGACGACATCCCACTCGAAGACCAGGAAACCTACGAAAAAGTCTTCCACAGCGGACTCACCTCTGGCGTATTCCAGTTTGAATCTCATGGCATGCGAGACGTCCTGCGCCGCTACCGCCCGAACTCGATTGAGGACCTGACCGCTTTGAACGCGCTCTACCGGCCCGGCCCGATCCAGGGCGGCATGATTGACGATTTCGTCGAGCGAAAGCACGGACGCAGGAGAGTTGAATACGAACTGCCCGAGTTGAAGGAGATTCTCGAGGAGACGCTGGGCGTCATCGTCTATCAGGAACAGGTAATGCAAATTGCCAACCGCCTCGCCGGATATTCCTTGGGAGACGCGGACTTGCTGCGTCGGGCCATGGGCAAGAAGAAGCCGGAGGAAATGGCCGCCCAGCGCGAACGCTTTGTGCAGGGTGCGGTGAAGAATGGTTACCCGCCCCGGAAAATCGAAAAAATCTTTGACCTGATGGCGCAGTTCGCCGGCTATGGCTTCAACAAGTCGCACTCCGCCGCCTACGCACTGCTGGCCTATCACACTGCCTATTTGAAGACGCACTACCCGTTCGAGTTCATGGCAGCGCTGCTCACCTCGGTCACCGGCAGCACCGACGATGTCGTGAAGTACATCAACGAGTGCCGCGAGATGGGGATCGCCGTCGAGCCGCCAGACATCAATGTGAGTGATGCCAACTTCACTCCTCATGGCCAGGCGATCCGTTTCGGACTGGCGGCAGTGAAGAATGTCGGCGGGAATGCGATCGAGTCGACCGTCGCAGCACGTAAGAAGCTTGGCCGGAATTTCCGTTCGCTTTTTGAATTCTGCGAAGAAGTGGACCTGCGGCTTCTCAACAAGCGCGTGCTCGAGTCGCTGATCAAGAGCGGAGCCATGGATTCTCTCGGCCGCCGTGCGCAACTCATGCAGGCGCTCGACAAAGCCATCGACCGTGCCCAGAAGACACAGCGGGACGTTGAATCGGGCCAGCACGGCCTCTTCGGCGTGTTCGCGGACGAGCCCGCTCCTCACGACAACAACGCTCTTCCCGACACTCCGGATTGGGATGAGCACACGCGGCTGGCTGCGGAGAAGGAGATTCTCGGATTTTTCATCACCGGACACCCGCTGGAAAAATACAAAGACAAGCTGCTCGATCTGAGCGCGCTTTCCACCGAAGACATCAATGGCATGAAGAGATCGACGAACAAGGATGAGAACATCACCACTGCCGGTCTGATCACGAATCTGCGCGTCGCAAAATCAAAACGTGGAGAGCTGTGGGCGCAGGGTGCGCTCGAAGACATGTCCGGGAAAGTGGAATTGCTGATTTTCCCGGAGTCGTTCCGCAAACTCGGCGAGAAAGTAAAACTGGAGGTTCCAGTCCTGATCCGAGGCGGAGTGCGCATCGAAGACGGCGCCAATGCCAAGTTGACAGTCAACGAGATCATCCCGTTAGACGAGGCCAAAGTTCCGCTGCCCAAGGCGCTGCGCATCCGCATTCCTCTGGAGAGCGCGTCCGAAGATACAGTCGGCGCTCTGCAAGCCCTGTTTCACGAGCGCCCGGGCGAGGCCAAAGTGCTGTTCGACGTGGAACGGCAGGGCGATTTCATGGTGGTGATGGAAGCCGAAGGCTATAATGTGATGCCGGACCGGAATTTCATCGGCCGCGTGGAAGAGCTGTGCGGGCGCGGCAGTGTGCGCGTTATCAGTTGATCCCTACCCGTTAACAGGTTCGGCCAGTGAGTCGAGCGAAAATAACCCGAGCGCAGCGTTCCGACGACAGCGCCGGTAATCCCGCCATCATTGGGACCGAGTTTTTGCTCTCGATGGTGGAAGCGCATAACGTCGGCGGGAATGGGAACGTCATCACGATGGATTCTGGATTCAAAGCGCAACAGGAGCTGGAAAAAATCGAGCAGCAGATCGAGCGCTTGCAGGCTCTGGAAGGGCAGAACGAAGAAACCCGCCGCCAGGTCCAGCAGTTGCACGATCGCGTGAACGACTTACGCCGCGAAGTTTCATCCCATCTAAATCCCTGGGAGCGCACCGAAATGGCGCGCCATCCTCAGCGCCCCTACACATTGGATTACGTGGAGCGCATCTTCACCGACTGGAGCGAGATCCACGGCGACCGCGGTTTTGCCGACGATCCGGCAATTGTGTGCGGCATGGCGCGTTTTCACGGGGAAGACGTCCTAGTAGTCGGGCATCAGAAAGCTCGCGACACCAAGCAAAAGGTCTATCGCAATTTCGGCATGCCGAATCCAGAAGGCTACCGTAAAGCGTTGCGAGTGATGCAGGTCGCAGCCAAGTTTCGCCGGCCGATTTTTACTTTTATAGACACCCCAGGTGCCTATCCTGGTTTAGGTGCGGAAGAGCGCGGACAGGCCGAAGCCATCGCCTACAACCTACGTGAGATGGTCAGGATCGAAGTTCCTATCGTGGTGACAATTACCGGGGAGGGTGGCAGTGGAGGAGCGCTGGCCATCGCCGTCGGCGACCGCGTCCTGATGATGGAGAATTCGATCTACTCGGTAATCTCGCCGGAGGGATGCGCCTCCATCATGTGGCGCGATCCGACGAAGCGGAACATCGCTGCCGCTGCCATGAAGATTACGCCCAAGGATCTTGGCGAACTGGGCATCATCGACGGGATTGTGACGGAGCCTCCCGGCGGCGCTCACACTGATCACGCCCAGGCTGCCGAGTTGCTGGACGGGGTGTTGCAGGAGCAACTAGCAGAGCTCAAGCGATTGTCCGTGAGCGATCTCCTCAATGCCCGCTACGCGAAGTTCCGGAACATGGCGCAGTTCTTCCAGGTGGAAGGGTAAAACGTCGGTAGTTTATCTAAAGCCAGTAGTTTCAATAATATATCACCAGTCTCCCAATTTGGTATCATACATGATTTCATAAATAGATTGCTATAATGATATCATCTTATGATATCGGGAGACGCACCAATGCCTGCCACATCACGCAAGTCCACCTTGCAGACAACCACTGTGCGATTGCCTCGCCGTCTTTACGAGGAAGCTCGGCGCGCGTTGGAAAAAGGCGATACCGAGGCCAGCAGCCTTAACGATCTTCTCGTGCAATCTCTTGAAGAACGGCTCAAGCGATTACATCGTGAACTCATCGATCGAGAGTTCGAGCACATGAAAAACGATCGAAAATATCAGCGAGAATCTGCAGTCATCGCCCGGCAGTTTGCCGCCAGCGACCGTGAGACTCTGCGCGTGGCGGACGAAAGCAAAAACTCATAGCTCGGCACATTCCATCCCGTGGCGATGTCTTCTTCGCATTGCTCGATCCTACGCGAGGTTCTGAGCAGGCAGGCTCCAGGCCGGTTATTATCGTCAGCCGCGATGCGATCAATCACAACAGCAGCGTGATAGTGTGTGTCCCCTGTACGGACGCAGCCAACTGCAAGAGAATCTATCCCAGCCAATTGTTGCTGCGGAAAGGCGCCGGTGGACTGGCTTTGGACTCGGTCGCGATGTGCGAGCAAGTGCGAGCGATCACAATCGATCGGCTCGGCGTGCACCTGGGCAAGCTGGACCAGCTGTTGCTGAATGCGCTCGACGAGAGACTACGAGTTACTCTAGACCTCAGCTAGGAGAGTCCCTACAGCTTTGCGTTCAGCGGCTCCCTCCGCACGGGCGTATAATAAAGGGTTTCCGCCCTTCATTCCGCGAAAGCGCCGGACGAAATAGGTTCGTTCCGGCCACGATCAGAAAGGCACGGGGATGGCCACAATTGATGTCGTGCCCCAGGAATCATCCGGCCACTTGGGGCAAAAGCGTGTCGTCAATGACATGAGTATTCAGGTTGCGACCGTGAATGGTTCCGGGTCGCAGAGTTCCAACACTGTCCTCCTGCGCAGCATTTTCCAGATGGGCGTGCCGGTCTCCGCGAAAAATCTATTCCCGTCGAACATCGCGGGACTGCCGACCTGGTTCACGATCCGCGCCAACAAAGACGGTTACATCGCGCGTAAGAAAGAGATTGATCTCCTGGTCGCGATGAACCCGGAGACCGCCGAGGAAGACACGAAGTCACTGGCGCCTGGAGCCTCCGTTCTGTACGACGAGCCGCTCGCGCTCGATAAACTGCGCAACGATCTGATTTTCTACTCCGTTCCCTACGACAAACTGGTTGCGCCCGTCTGCCCGGAAGCCAAACTGCGGAAGCTGGTCAAGAACATGATCTACGTCGGGGTCTTGGTCTAGTTGTTCGAGATTGACCTGAATGAAGTGGAAAAAGCAATCCGCAAGCAGTTTGCGAAAAAAGTGAAGGCCGCCAACCTCAACCTGGCGGCTGTCAAGGCGGGCTACGATTACGCCGCCGCGAATCTCACCAAACGTGATCCATTCGTGATCGCGCGCATGGACAAGACTCAAGGCAAGATCATCATCGACGGCAACTCGGCCGCGGCCCTGGGCTGCATGTTTGCTGGTTGCACGGTCGTGACCTGGTATCCGATCACGCCCTCGTCCTCGCTCGTCGAAACCATGATCGAGTACATGAAGGAGCACCGCATCGGGCCCGATGGCAAAGCGACCTTCGCGATCGTGCAGGCCGAGGATGAACTGGCGGCGGTTGGCATGGTAATTGGCGCAGCCTGGGCGGGAGCGCGCTCCATGACTGCGACTGCTGGTCCAGGCATCTCGTTGATGGCGGAGTTCACCGGACTGGCTTATTACGTCGAGATTCCCGCGGTCATCTGGGATATCCAGCGCGTCGGGCCCTCCACCGGCCTGCCCACGCGTACTTCGCAGGGCGACATACTGTCCACCGCGTTTCTGAGCCATGGTGATACCAAGCACATCCTGCTCTTTCCGTCGTCGCCCGAAGAGTGCTTCACGCTGGCACAGGACGCGTTCGATCTGGCAGAACAGTTCCAGACGCCCGTGTTCGTCATGTCGGATCTAGATCTGGGGATGAATAACTGGATGGCCGATCCATTTCCCTATCCAGAGAAGCCGATCAAGCGCGGCAAGGTGCTCACAAAGGAGGATCTGGAGAAGTTGGGTAGTTTCTCCCGGTACAAAGACATCGACGGCGACGGCGTGGGTTACCGCACGTTGCCGGGCACGGATCATCCGGCAGCAGCGTACTTTGCACGCGGCAGCGGCCACAACCAGAAAGGTCAGTACAGCGAACGTCCGGACGATTTCGAGCGCAACATGGAGCGCATCAACAAGAAGTTCGAGACGGCGCGATCGTTCGTGCCGCGGCCTGACGTCGTCGCAAACGGCAAATCAAAAATCGGCATCATCGCGTTCGGTACCACGCACTGGGCCATCACCGAAAGTCGCGACCAGTTGCGCAATGAACACAAACTGGAGACGGACTATCTGCGGCTGAAGTCCTATCCCTTCACTCGCGAGGTGCACGACTTCATCGAGCAGCACGACCGCTTGTACGTGGTGGAGCAGAACCGCGATGGACAGATGGCCACTCTGCTCAAGCTGGATATCAAGCCCGAGCTGACGCCGCGTCTCCGTTCGATCTGCCACATTCACGGATTGCCGATCGATGCCCGTTCCGTAACCGACGAACTCATGATGATGGAGGGTAAGTAAATGGGAACCACCCCCACCAGCACGCCCAAACCAAAAGTAAACCGCATTGGATTGCAGGTCGCTGACTATCGCGGCGGCAAGACGACTCTCTGCGCCGGTTGCGGACATAACGCTATCTCCGAGCGCATCATTGATGCCATGTACGAAATGGGCGTCAAGCCCGAGAGCGTAGCCAAGTTCAGCGGGATCGGCTGCTCGTCGAAGAGCCCCGCGTACTTCATGAACCGCTCGCACAGCTTCAACTCCGTGCACGGGCGCATGCCGTCGGTAGCAACCGGAGCCATGCTCGCCAACAAAGACCTCATAGCGCTCGGAGTCACGGGCGATGGCGACACAGTTTCCATCGGTGCCGGACAATTCGTCCACCTCATGCGCCGCAATCTGCCAATCATCTACGTGATCGAGGACAACGGTTGTTACGGCCTGACCAAGGGACAGTTTTCCGCGACCGCTGATCTGGGATCGACCCTCAAGACCGGCATCGTGAACGACCTTCCTCCGGTCGACACCTGCATCATGGCAATCCAGTTAGGAGCGACCTTTGTAGGGCGTTCATTTTCCGGCGACAAGAAGCAACTGCACGCGATGCTCAAAGCCGCCATCGCCCACAAAGGCACCGTCATGCTCGACGTCGTCTCGCCCTGCGTGACCTTCAACGATCATGAAGGCTCGACCAAGTCCTATAAGTACGTGCTCGACCACGAAGAACCGTTGCACGAAGTGGACTTCGTGCCGGTGTTCGAAAACATCAGCGTGGAGTACGATCCTGGCACGGCGTTTGAAGTAACCATGCACGACGGCTCGCACCTGCGGCTGCGCAAGCTGGAAGAAGAGTACGATCCGACCGACAAGATTCAAGCGGTGACCCGCCTGATGGAAGCGCATGCCAAAGGCGAAGTGCTGACCGGACTGTTTTACATCAATGCCAATGCCCCAACCTTCATCGATCTGTTAAACGTCACCGACCAGCCCCTGGCGACATTGCCGGAATCGGCCACGCGCCCGAGCCGGGAAGCCCTCCAGCAGTGCATGGAGGAATTGCGGTAAGACGACATCCGGCGCGTTCGTTTTTGGGCGGAGCAGCGCTTGCACAGGTTGTGAAAACGCCCAGATTCGTATCAGGGCATACCTTCAGCGATGCCGAAAGTGGGCTACTGTTAATGCCCCTTCAGGGGCTGAGGTTGGCGCTCTCAGCCTGCTAAATTTCCGTCGACTTGCCCTCCGCCCGCCGCAACTCCTGCCACATTCCCACCACTCGCTCCTTCAAATCCGCCGTCAACTTCTCATACGTCGCTTCGCTCGCCTCGCTCACCGGAGGCGGCACAATCGGCTTGCCGAACACGAGCCGCAGATTCGCCAGCTTCGGCCATTTCTGATGCCGGGGCCAGGCATCATAGAAACCTTCAATCGCGACCGGAACGATCGGCGCCTGTTCGTGAATGGAGAGAATCGCCGCCCCCTTCCGGAAAACTCTCGGTTTGCCCGTGTCCGAGCGTTCGCCCTCCGGATAAAGCACCAGCACGCTCCCCTGACGCAATCCGTAAGCCCCGGCGCGCATTGCGGGAATGAGGTTGGCATCGGGATCGAGCACGACGATGCGAATCCATCGCGCCAGCCGCCGCATCAATCCCTGGCCAAAAATATCGCTTGTACCCAGAGCAAACGTATTGCGAAACAGACGCCACGGCAAAACCGATCCCATCACCACCGGATCAATGTAACTCTGGTGATTTGAGCACAGCAGAAACGGCCCCTTCGCAGGCAGGTTTTCAAGTCCCTTCACCTTCAAGTGGAAGAGATCGAGCGCAACCAGGTAGAGGACCCGTCCCAGTAGAAAGAAAAATATTTCCGTAAGCCATTGATGCCGCGTTAGCCCCAGCACCTCGGGGTCGGTGACCGGCTCCGCGAGAATGGTGGACCACGGCGGCGCCGCTGCTTTAGCCCCACCCTCGCCGCGGCTGGCGCTCTCCAGAACGGCATCCACCAGATCGCGCACCGAATAGACTTCCGCCAGATGCGTCTCTGGGACATCGCCTCCGATTTGCTGTTCAAGCGCGGTCAGCAGTTCGACCCGCTGCATGGAGTCGAGTCCCAAATCCAGTTCCAGGTTGTGTGTCGGACGGATCTCCGCGATCTTGTTCCGCGCCGACTCTCGCACAATTTCCAGTGCCCGCTTCACATCGTCGCGTTCGAGCCACGCCCGCTCCTCGTCGGTCA
>Ga0137393_10002704_pt1 | contig 11501 bp, 10 predicted proteins | sample 15con2h34BmetaG_FD_101396 | JGI IMG/M metagenome (GOLD analysis project Ga0137393, IMG submission 101396) | Vadose zone soil microbial communities from Angelo Coast Range Reserve, California, USA - 15con2h3.4B metaG | ecosystem: Environmental > Terrestrial > Soil > Vadose zone > Saprolite...
CGTGTCGTAGTTGTAGCCCGCGGTTGGCTCGCTCGACTTGCCGAAGCCTCTGCGATCGTAGGTGATCACCCTATAACCCGCATCCAGCAGCGCCGGTACTTGTTTCTCCCACGAAGCACCGCTCAATGGGTATCCGTGGATCAGGACAATCGGTTGCCCCGATCCGTGATCTTCGTAGTAAAGCTCGATGTCGCCGGAGTTCTCTCTTCCGATCGTAATGTATGGCATTTAGAAGCTCCTTCGTGTTCCGATGAATCAATCTTGGTGCCGACGGCGCGCTACCGACGAAACGCTTCGGATCGGGAGATGGGCCGGCCGGTCGCTCTAATCGCGTTGGCCTCCTCTCATCGCCGCCGAAGAATAATGCTTACAACCCGATTAAACTGCACATCGAAAACGGGCTTGTGCGGATTTTTGCTGGATGGTCGGAATCTTGCTTTATTTGATGCGGTGCGAGAGAAAAGCCCAGCGATGCACAGTCGCATGCGGGATTTGGGTTGAGCCACCGACGACGAGAAAAGGGAGGGCTCAGTTACGAACTCAGCGAAGTGAAAAGCAAACCGCCAGAAGCCGCTGGCTGCTAACCAACGCCAACCAAGCGTGGCGCATCTTCGGAGCGAGTTTCTGATGTGCAAGTCGCTTGATAGCCCAGAAAGTCCTGGCGATACCGTGTCGGGCTAACTCCACAGACGTCACGAAAGACCTGCGCAAAGTGCTGCTGGGTCTTGAAACCACAGGCCACGGCCACGTCCAGTATTCGCGCGTCGGGAGCACGCAACATCGCCTTAGCACGCTCAAGCCTTTGCCGCAGAACAAATTGATGTGGGGTCTCGCCCGTTGACTTGCGAAACATCCGCGCGAAATGAGTCGTGCTCAATCCTATCGATCGCGCCAACTCGTCGAGACCCAAGTCGTCTTCCAACCTGGCATGGACCAAGTCTGTTATCCTTCGCAAGCGCGCTGGGCCTAGTCCGCCACGGGATACCCTCGCGGAACGATGCCTCACTGCCTGACTACCGACCAGGGCAACCGCCATTGCCTGTTCGATAGAGTCCAGAAACAGCCTGCCGCTCGGAAACCCAGCCACCATCTCGGCGTGAACGACCGTAGCCAGCGCACCCAGGCGGGAGTCTGCAAACTTCCGGTGAGGACGCAGGGCGACCTCGCCACTTCCTTCATCTGAGGCGGCCACCAGTGCCGCATCGGAAATACCGAGTTGCAGGTGCGGCACGTTCATGACCCCGACCCACTCTCCTTCATGACGATCGCACAGTGCCAAGTCGCATGCCGTGTAGTCGAACTTCTGCAGGGCGGAACGCTTCGAGCCCCACTCAATTGAGCCGGGCCCCAACATCATTGCGAACGCCTGATCATGTCGTACCCAATGACGCGGCATTGTTTCGGGGTCGGGCGAAAACAGCTCAACTTTCATTCTTCTATTCCATACGGTCGTGTTGCGGATATGGCCGAGGGCTCTCCCGGAACTATTCAAAGTTCTCCTGTTTTGATGCACCTCCTCGGCAAGGCGATGCATATACCGGCTTGCGCGTCCGCCAATTGCGCAACCGCCGCAACCTTCACCTCTTTACACCAGCTCCCCTGAATACTCAGCTCATTCTCACGCCGGTGCCAAGGGTTTCCGGTTTCCTTCGGCGCGCCCAGTGAGAAGTCGTTCAACGGCCAGTGGCAAGTGGGTGAACCGTGGGGAGGTACCATCCGTCATCGGGTTTTCCCGGCATTACGGCACGAATCCGTCGATCGGTTCCGGGCCGAGGTGCCCCAATATTCCGGGCCGATTACCCTCGCCGAGGAGGCGTGAGTCTTTTCGTGGATCACCGCGGCCTTGACCACGAGAGACTGAATGGTGGTGGATCTCGGGCCAGGAAGTTCATGACTTACACAGTTTCACATTAGTTAAATGCAACATTAACTGAATCAATTGTTTGCGAGTAGACTGAAAGTACTCAAAGTCGTCTTCGTCTGCCCACCGGCAGAGGAGACGAATCGCGAATTCCATAGAATCTAACGCATCTGCTTGCCAGGCAGGGGCGTTGAATCGTGCTGCACAGGGGCCACAGACTGTGGCGAAATCGGCGCGCACACGAAAGCAAGGATCGATCAAAGAATCAGCGATTTAAGCCGTAACTGATCGCCTGATTCGTAATCAGCCGATCATCGCGCACTAGGTTCTACTGGCCCCCTTAAAAGCATCACGACGGGACCTGGGGCTTCGCGATTGGTCGAGAATCTTCACATTTAGCAGGAGCGCCGCTCCGCGCCGCCAACTTGCGTTTCGACACCGCCGCTCGTTCTCTTCGCAGAGATAAACGCCGGTTCTTTGAAATGCCTATAGCAGGGCCGGATCGGCGCCAACTTCGGCCGTCGCTGAAACGAGGATTGCCTTGACTTCAGCATCACTCGTTTCCGGGCCTCGATATTTGCCGCGTCGAGCCTGCCATGCCCTGGGGACACGATCGCTTGGTTCCCATCTTTCTGGCGACGCTCGCGATCCGGCAGAAGAGTCCGAGGATCACTTTTGAAAGCGCCGCGCAGATGCTGGACACGTTCGCGATGCGGTGGCACGCAGTATCGTCGTCTGGTCGGAGCCTTCCAGCGGATCTTCGGGGCAACCATCTTCTTCGGCACCGACTCGCAACGTGAGCGTGCGGCGGTTGTCCACCGTGCACGTTTTAATTTCATGAGCGAAGCCCGGATCTGGTATTCCAGAGACCCCGATCAGAAGCTTCTTCCAAGGAATTGCCAGAACGTGATCGTTCTGAGTGAGGAGTTCTATCGCGAAATCCTCGATCACCTCATACCAACCGATCTGGAAGCGGCCAAAGCGCTTTCATCCAGTCCTGCGGCTCCTCCATATGAACCTTTCCCGATGGCAGGGATACTCGGCCGAAGATCGCAACATATTGCTGAGCGAGGTTGGAAGTGCTGTCAAAAACCACGAGATGCCTTTTCAGCGGTATGTTCTGCTGCACAGCGAGGCCCGGTTGTCGGACCAGGAGCGGGATCAGATTTATCAGTGGACGCGCGCCGGACGGAAGCGCTTGAAGTCCGAGCTATCGCCCCTATCGCCGTCTGGCGCCGGGCGTCAGGAGGACCGTCCTCTGCGGCCCAGGCGAGAGTCAAGGCCTGGGATGTGGGCGCGCAGCTACGTACGAGTCGCGACGCGCTGATGGCAATCACCGCGACTCGACCATGGCTCACCGAACTGTTGGTTCTGAGGGACAGGGGCATCCTGGGGGCCACTGTTAACCACACATATGAAGCCGACCAGGCCCGTCTCCACGGAGGAGTGGCGCACTGGCCGCCGCGGACAGGGTTAGACGTTTTCGCTTGTTTCCTCAGTTCCTTTGAGACTGCAGCGCTGGAGCCGAGAATCAATGCGTCCGGCGATCTCGGACCACAGGCCGATGTCCGTACTCATCAATGCATCGACCTCGGCATGATTCAGTTCCCACCCCTGCTCGCGAAGAGCCTCAAGCGTGCCTCTCGGAGCCCGCGTGAACTCGACTCGTAGTTCCTCGTCCGTGGCGAGCCGACCTATTACTCTTTCAACGATTCGTTGTGACATCGCGGATGCCCATCTTCCTCGGACCTCTTGTTGTGCATCATCACGTTCACCGACTGCCTAGCGGGGAGGGGCGCCCTCCGGTAACGATGGCACCGGAACCGATGATTGAGTAGCTCAAGACTCTTTTCCCTGGCAGCGCAGTCTACTAGAACATTCCATTTGGATTAGCGCGGGGGATATTCGGGGCGACCAGCGGGGCCGAGTTTTTCGGGTCGCCGACCTGCTGCAAGGTGTCCCAATGCTCAATCGCCTTTCCGTCGGCGTCCATTTTGTAGATATCGACACCGGCGATTCCCGTATCCTGCGGGTCATCGTTGAAGAGATTCAGAAAATTCACGTGTGCCCACACATATTCGCCAACTGCGATGATGCGGTGGACGACAACGCGTGCGCGCGTTCGTTCGTGCGTAACCTTGCCAAAAAACTGCCCCAGTGCTACAGAACCGTCCGGAATCAAGGGGTTGTGTTGGATGTAGGCCGGGCTGACGAACTTGGCCGTTGCCTCTTCCGACTCCTTCTGGTTGATCATCATTTCGTAGAGGGCAAGAACGGTGTCCTTGTTACGAACGGCGCGGCTATCTTCAGGGTCGACGAGTACGATCATGATAATTCTCCTTTGAAGTTAAGACTTGACTCTGAAACCACCGTGGACGCCGGCCCATTACTACTCCAAGCCGACCATATGGAGGCGCATCGCATCCTGTTCGGCATCGGATCTCTCACGGACTAACCGGAGAACCTCTTCGGCGTCCGCGCCCACTGCTCCCCGGCTCGGCGGGGGTACTTGCTCAGAAAGCTCGATTACCCGATTGGCAGCCGAGATTGAATCGAGGCCGCTGCCCTGCATGTTATTGAGGGTTGTCGCGAAGGTATCGAAGGCCTTCCCGTACAATTCGCGCTGCTCAGGTGTCATATGTTCCGCGACTCGCTGGAGAGCCGCGGCCGTCTTGGCTGGCCCACCGGTTCTCATATTGCCGGCAACGGCTACAACGACATCGACGCCAAAAGGTTTCAGCTCCGCGCGGTAGACCGCGGCAAGCGCGTCGAAAGCGGCCTTCGATGCGCCAGATGGACCGTTGAAGGGAAACGGTAAAGCGGCCGTCATCGTACTGACCTGGACGATTCGCCCCCGTGCCTTCCGCAGCGCGGGGAGAAAGGAATTCACAACGGCGAGAACGGCGAAGACGTTGACTTCGAATTCGTGCCGGACAGCATCAAGCGGCAGAACCTCTAGGGGGCCGGGCGTCAGGATTCCGGCGTTGCTTATGAGGAGATGGAGCCCGCCTTCAGTCTGAATTGTGACTTCGTTCGCCCAAGCCTTGACGGCGGCTTCGTTGGTAATGTCGCATTGGCTCAGACTCACCGCCCCATCCGATGCCTTCTTGAGGTCCGCGATCTCCTCTGACGACATTGCTGTTCCGAAGACGCGGTAGCCCTTCGCCGCGAGGCCAAGCGCGATATCCCGGCCAAGCCCGCTTCCCGCGCCGGTGATTGCGGCAGAACGCTTTCTTTGTCCTTTGGTACTCATGCTCATGTTTTCCTCGGTATATCAATCTGCAAAGGAACGCCCAAGTCCCGGCGATTCAGCCGAATGAGTCAACGGGTTCTGATTGAATGACTTATAAGGTCACGGGATCAATGAGCCGGCAGTATTTCGCAATCAGCCCTGTTTATGAGTGCGCACACTGCTTACCCGTGCGCACCGTTACGACTCACACTGCCAAGAAAGGACGACCGGGTTGTGGCGATCTCAATGGAGCTGCTCTCATTAATCGGACTGAGTGGGGTGACCGCTCCGCGGGTAAACTGCCGTCCAAGCATCCGGGCTTGCACATCAAGAACCGAATGCTCTCTCCTACTGACCTAATGGTATGGACCCGGCTCGGTGATGAGCAGCTATAGTCATCGGGAGGAGGAGCTGCCAGATGGCCGGCAAGGTGATGAGTCTCAACCCGGTGAAATAGCTCTTTCAAGTGCACGGCCACTAATGTGGCGCGCGAAGCGGAAGCTATCGCCGCGCGCTATTTACGCCAGAAGCCAAGTACGGCGGTGTCGAGGTAAACGAAGCCGAAGAATTGCGCACGCGACGGGATCAAAATCAGCGGCCACGTTTTCGGGGTGCTTGTGCAGCTTGAGAGCGAGGCGAACGACCAAGTCAAGGAGGTTCGACGGGATGAGAATGTTGTATGATCGCGTGGGCGAGTTCTGAGGCAGGTCACTACGGATCAGATCCTAAAACTTATACGTCGTCCATACCGCGGCGTAATCCACGTCTCGGCCTGGTGACGATGCTTTCATCAAGAATGAGCCTACGGAAAAATGAGCATACGCGGCGGCCACCGAAAGATGACGACTTGCGGTCCAGTACACTCCAACCGACGGCTGACTCCCAACGTAACGCCCAGAATTACCTTGCCCGAAAACCAACAAGTTAACGCCAAGGCTATAGACGCCGTCCTGAATACTGGTTCGCCAGAAGACATTGTCGTCTGCGACAACACTGAGCGATTTTGTGAGTTGCAAACGTATTCTTGGGCCGATCGCCATAAGATTTGAGGGTCCGAGTAGACTTATCCCGCCTTGACCGAAGTAAAAGCCCGTTGGGAACAGCGGATTCAGCGTTCCCAGGTCCGACTTTGAATTGCCGTGGTTACCGCTGGCGACAAGCGCGCTAGCGCCAATCTGCGGCCGAAGGCGGATGGATCGAAATGTGTACGACGTTTCATGGCCGGTGCCCCAGGCACGAATGTTTCTTATACCAAAACTGCCCCCTTGAAAAGCGGCTTCGCTGTCGTAGCTCCAACCGCCTCGGCCTCCCCAGAGCCTCCCTCCCACCGTATGGCGCAGCTCGTCTGCCGAACCAATATCGAACGTTGCATTTTTTCGAGCGAGACCAAGGTAATAAAGATCGAGGTTTCCACCCTTAATCTTCGGCATCGGATGAACTGCATACACTCCCCAAAAGGTAGAACCGTGATCAGGCGGCGCGTCAAAAACGCCAGTTCCGTTCGACACTGGCTTCAAAGCGAATCCATGGATGTTCCACGATGAGGCCTTCCAGTTCAGGCTGCCACCATCGAACGTTTGGCGCACATTAGGTCCCTCTCTGACGTCCACTAAGCGGCCGTCCCCGAGCTCGAATTCCTGTCGTCCGAGACGCAATACCAACTTGTCGCTGGGTACTTTCGATAGCGTAATGTCGGCGAATGCTTCTTCAAAAAACAACTTTGACTCATCGATCACTGGTCTTGGGCCGCCATTCCGTCCCGCTTCTATATCGCTCGTGAGTTGTACGAACAGCCGAATACGAGGCGCCGCGTGAATATCGCTGTAGATCGAAAGACGCTGAAAGAGATAACCATTAGTATCCCGGGGACCGGAACCCCAACTCGCATTGTGAAAGCCTTCGTACCACTCCCGTATCTCGCCGCCGAGCGTGAGAAATGTATTTTGATTTGATCCCAGTTGCACATACTTGAGACGATCCCAATAGTCGTCCCAGCAGGCTGGGTTACTCAGATATCGGTAGTCTTCGTCCTGTCGGAGCAGTCCGTATGCTGGTGCACTCGTGGGGCACTCTGTCTGAGCAAACACAGTGCCCCAAGCCAGCACGAGAATGCACAATCCTGAACGAACAAAGCGAATCATCTCGAATTCCCCCAACCGTCAAACCCGTCCAGCCTTGGAGCTGCCGCATGATTGCCGCGACGTCTGCGACTTTTCAATGCTCCGTGAGTTGCCCATTTTTGACTCGGTGGCTTTCAGAGGTCACCGCCTCAGTCCTCTTGGCAGTGATAGCTACGCGCGTTTTGTCTGCGGCTGAGTGCCCAACAACTGAAACTCCCAGGCGAGACTGGTGCCGATATTGCCGCCGTGCCGCGACATGATTTCTCCGATACCTGCTATCGTCTTCTCCCTTGCCCAGTCGCGTTGTAACTCGCTTGCGAACCCGATCCAAGTGAGCGGCGCCGCGCCCGCCTGGACCATGCGCTGTATGGCCATCTGGTGTGCCTCCACGCTGACACCGCCTGAGGCGTCGGTCACGATGAACACCTCATAGCCTTCGCCGAGAGCGCTCAATACCGGATATGCCAAACAGATCTCGGTCCAGAGGAGGCTGCATTCATGGCGTCGATCACGATGCGGCTGTCCCCATCGCGCGAGACCGGCGACCGCATCGGTGTGAGCTGACCAGGGCACCGCGAGGAATACGACGTCCGCCTTCGCGGCCACCTTGAGCTCCGCGGCTGTGATTCCGGCGCCAATGGCTTGCACAATCGAAGACAGAGAGCTCGGTCCGCGACTGTTGCTGATTGAGGCCGGAATTCCTGCGCGGGCGTGCCGTTTCGCAATGGCCTGTCCGATGCTGCCGGCACCAATGATTCCAATTGTCATACTGGTCTCCTCGTCTCTGCCTTTTTCTCCTGTATCGCTTGTCCTGTTTCGGATAGGGCCGCTGACTGTTGCGGCTTGGCATCCCAAGGAGCAAGCCCGAAGCCATTCGAGAGAATGCTCGATGCTCCTCCAATAACCCGTTTGGATCGAGTAAGCTGTGCGTATTGATGGAACTGGGGAGAGAACTCTGGTTCAGGAATCGCCTGCATGGGAATACGCATCTTGTTTACGGATGCGCACTGCTACGTGCTGACCGCCGCGATACCGTGCTTCTGCAGCCGAACATATAGCTGCGTACGGGTGAGGCCTAGCCGTTTGGAGGCCAAAGATTTGTTGCCCTTACACTCCCGCATGACCCGACCGATAGTCTCCCGCTCCACGACATTCAGGTCTGTACAGGCAGCACTCGGGTTGGAGACTGCCGGCGACATGTCCAAAGCGAGATGGTCGATGTCGATCAGAGCACCCTCGCTAAGGATCGCCGCCCGTTCCAGGACATTCCGCAATTCCCGGACGTTTCCAGGCCAATGGTACGCCAGGAGTGCCTCCTTGGCGCGCCGGGTCAGCCCAGCGGGCGGGCGGCCGAATGATTTAGCGAATTCATCAAGAAAGGCTTCTGTAAATAGCAAAAGGTCATCGACCCGGCTTCGCAACGGTGGCAGGCTAATGTCGAATACGCTCAGCCGGTAGTACAAGTCTTCCCGAAAGTCCCCGCGTTCCATGGCCTGTTTTAGGTTGCGGTTCGTCGCGGCCACTACACGGATGTCGGCCTTCAGGAGTCGGGTTCCGCCGACCCGCCGAAATTCCCGTTCTTGCAGGACGCGCAGAAGCTTCGCCTGGGCGCACGGGACCATTTCTGACACCTCGTCGAGAAACAGAATGCCGCCGGCGGCGAGTTCGATCTGTCCAGGCTTGGACTGGAGGGCGCTTGTGAACGCCCCTCGCTCGTAGCCGAATAGCTCCGATTCCAGGAGCTGTTCAGGCAACGCGGCGCAATTAACCGCGAGCAACGGCGCGTCTTTCCGCGCCGACGCGCGATGGATAAAGCGCGCGACCACCTCCTTGCCGGTGCCGGATTCGCCGGTGAGCAAAACCGTCGTATCTGTTGCTGCTACTTGAGCCGCTCGCTTGAGGACTGCCCTCCATTCCTTCGATTGTCCGATCACCCGTCTGTAGCCGCTTTTCGCGTCAAGCTCCTCCACAAGTGATCGCACTCGGAGTTCCAGGCGTTCGGCCCTCGCACGCTCTTCCACGATTTTCCGTTCCGCCTCCGCGATTTGTTGATGGGAGAGTGCCAACCCGACGCAGTCGGCCACGCGCCGCGCCACGGGAAGATCCCGCAAGCTGTATGCGTTTGGCCGTTTCGACCAGAAATGAAGAGCGAAAGAACGATGACGAGTCGAGGTGTGCGCGGCCAAGACCGACCGGTAGCCGGCTGCGAGCATCTGTGTCTGGAAATCGGCCGGTTCTACCACCGGAAGGTACTCGGCTGCCAGATCTCCGATCAGCTTAAATCCAGCGGCGACGGCTTCGTCGAGGTCGGAGACCTTTAGCCTGCGCTGCTCGAGCGGGATTGCTTCATCGCTCGTAGCGGCCTGAAAAACTAGGTGCCCTTGGTCTTCGAAGGTTAAGGCCAATCGATCGTGCGGCAAAACCGCGGCCACATTCTCGGACACCCGCGAAAATACCTCCCGCGGATCGAGCACGTCGGCCAGAGTATTGATCAGATTTTCGAACATTCGCGATACAGAATGGTCCCGAAAGAGCTCGGCACAGAGGTAATCAGCGAGCGTCTTCGCTTTCGGAAGCACCTCATCGCAGTATGCGCCCTGGCTGTGCGCATGCAAGATCAAGAAACCACCTACCTCATTCGTGATTCTCAGCGGCACTCGCACGCCAGAGCCAAAACCGCGCGCGCGCGTCTCGTCCTCGGTCATCAGTCGTACAACATCCATCTCGCCCGGTGGCCGGGGCTCCTCAACCTTTGGATCGGTGCCTTGTGTGCTCAGAAAGAGAGACCTATGCAGCCTGCCCCGCGGCCAGAGCGTCAGCGTGGCTTCGTGGTGGGGTATCAGCAGGGCTGCGAAAGCGCTCAGTTCCCGAAACTCATCAGGTGTTAACACGCCTTCGGATTCCACTCCTTCGGATCAAGCTTACCGCTCCCACTAGCACGCCTTAAGCCATTCGTAAGTCATTGAAAAGGTTGGGTACGCAAGACATGGCTCGCCGCGATTAACATGAATGTCGCGATATTCGTGAATATCGTGAATCCGCGGTTCAGGATCTTCAGGGAAGTACTAGCGGAATCTGAACTGGCGTTTGTCGATTTTCAGCGTCTTGATGCGGCTCTCAAGGGTAGTAGGTGGAACCTGAAGCTTAGCCGCCGCTCCGGACGGACCGGGAACCCGGCATCTGCTCTCGGCCAGCGCCGCCTCGATAAACTCCCGCTCGCTTCGCGTTTCAACATTCAAAGCGGGCAACGTTTTAGCCCGCGATGCCTGCGGAAAAGTCCTTTTGGAAAGCCACAACTCATCAAGTGAAAAAACATCCGTGGAGCTCAGGATGATGGACCTTTCAATAATGTTCTGCAACTCACGGATGTTGCCCGGCCAGTCGTAGGACTGCAATAGATCCAAAGTCTTCTGGTCGATCGATCTGATATTTCTGCCCGCCCGGCTGGCGTAGCGCTGCACGAAATACTCGACCAGCATCAAAATGTCTTCTTTCCGTTCTCGCAAAGGCGGCATTTCGATGGGAAACACATGCAGCCGATAGAGGAGATCCTGGCGGAAGGTCCCAGTCGCTACGGCGGCGTTCAAATCGCGATTCGTCGCAGCGATAACCCGAACGTCGACTTGGATAGGCTGACCTCCACCCAAGCGCTCGATTTCCCGCTCCTGCAGCACTCTCAATAACGCGGCTTGGGTGTCGGGCAAGAGCTCACCCACTTCGTCTAGGAATATCGTTCCGCCATCAGCCATTTCGAAGCGGCCAAGTCGACGCTCCGTGGCTCCCGTGAAGGCTCCCTTTTCATGGCCAAACAATTCCGAGGCAACCAGCGTGGGTGGAAGCGCAGCACAATTCACACTAATGAAGGGGCCACGAAATCTTTGGGATCGTTTGTGAACGGCACGGGCGATGAGTTCTTTGCCTGTGCCGGTTTCCCCGGTAATCAGAACGGTGGAGTCGGTCGGACCGACTTTGGCAATTCGGGAAAGAACGGCCTTCAGAGACCTCGATGTGCCGACAATCTCCTCGAACATCGAAGCCTTGTCGATCTCCTCGCGAAGCGCAACATTCTCGTGTTGGAGTTTCTCCTCAGCTCTCTTGCGTTCATCAATATCCGTACACGCAAGATACCAGCGCATGATCTGTCCCTTGTCGTCGCACACAGGGTTGCAACGAGCCAGAAACCAGCGATAACTTCCATCGCTTTTCCTTAGGCGCACCTCCAACTCGAAACCAGCTCCGCTGGAGACCGAACGGTCAAAATGACTGGTCGCCCGTTCCCAGTCATCAG
>Ga0137393_10002718_pt1 | contig 11470 bp, 11 predicted proteins | sample 15con2h34BmetaG_FD_101396 | JGI IMG/M metagenome (GOLD analysis project Ga0137393, IMG submission 101396) | Vadose zone soil microbial communities from Angelo Coast Range Reserve, California, USA - 15con2h3.4B metaG | ecosystem: Environmental > Terrestrial > Soil > Vadose zone > Saprolite...
GGTGAGGGCAGGTCAACTACGCGATTTTCCGCGTGAGGAATTCTTGGTGGAGGGTAAGGGATTCGTAGGCGGCAATACCTTAAGTATTAGATGTTTATAGCTCGGAACTTGGCAAAACGCTGCAGAACGCTGCAAAGGCTTCCGATCCGGCGCGCCAATGCGCGCCAAGATTTCCAGAAGCAGAGAGTCTCCACGTGCATGCGCATCAGTTCAGCTGTTATAGGACAGCGGCCCTCAAGAAATGGAGTCCAGAAGCTACTCCGGGTCCCAGATCGTTCCCAGTATCTGGGCCGGCGACGGGTGGCCGCGAAGTATTCGGCCGCTCCTATCGCTCCCTCGTACACGGGTTCGAATCCCCAAGGGGACCCGCATGGTAGTGGGCCACGAGCTTACCTTCGAGGTGAGCGGCATCGCCGTCCGGGCTTAGCACGGTCAGGCCTCCGGGAGTTCCACTACGCGCTCCCCCAGTCCGATCGACTAGTTGCATGATGTCGACTCAACATCTCACTCCCCGGGACTCAAATTCAGCTGGGATTTTAGTCCCTGCAAGGTGCCCCCAAGAGGGCGAGGCAGATTGAGTCTCAGGAGCTGAGACTATCGCGAGACATTCCACGAGAAACTGGGACTTGGACTGAATGTTGCATGGCGCGGTACGGCGGACCCCCGCGAAGCCCTCTTTGCAAATCGAGGGCCCGCAACCACTTGCAGGCAAACAGGTCGCTGGTGTTCCAGTTCGAGATCACGGCCTGAAACCCGTGTTTCAGCTGCGACCACGTTTTCGCTATGTCTAATCGTAGCTTGCGGTGCGCTTCGTCCACAAGAGACCGGCACGATTAAAACACGAGGGTGCACTGAAGGGCCGCGAAAGCCTGTGAACTCGCCGACCGAAAAATTTAGCCTGAAGACGCTGAGTATTTTCAGACCTGCCGCCGCTGCCCTCCCCGGATAAGGCAACGAATACCTATAACAGCACCGCCTTCGCCATCAGCGTGGGCCGGTCGAAAGACGTCGAGCCGTCTGCTTCAACATCAGCGGATCGACCACGAGCCGATCCTCGGCCCGCGCGCTGGGCTGACGACGGGACAACTCCTGGACGACCAGCCGCATGACGGCATCCCGTAGTTCTGGCGTGGGCACGGTTCCCGTGATCGCGAGGACGAATGGTAAGCGGCGCCAGAACGATCCGACCGCGAAGGCCGTGATCGGCAAGCCCACGAGCGACGGATCCAGCAGCAGAGCGTCGGAGATCTGCGACTGGAGCGACACGGCCTCATCCTCGCGCTTGCGTTTCCGATCGAACAGCTTGACGGCGACGCCGATCGCCAAGAGCATAACGAGCACCACCGCTAGGATGGCAACGGATCCTCCGGACGCAGAGGGGGACTGCGTCGGCCCGGCTGGGTCGACCCCAGCGGTTTGCGCGCCAGCGCGGGCCGGGAAGGGCAGCAGTGGAAGCAAGCGGGAGATGAGATGAGCGGGTTGAGTGACTCTCATGGCGATCCTCCCCTGTCCGTCGACTTCGAGGCCAGAAGGGCTGCAGTCACCACAGCTGAGGGGCTGTCTAGGACCCGAGTCTGGGGCCTCCTCGCCCCTGCGAGCCGGACGGTTCCCACTCGGTAGGTGGCCGCAGGCTCGGCGGGTCGGCGAGACCCGTCAAATGGATGCTGCACCGATGCGGGCAGCTCTGGTCGATCCCGCCGCGTTCGGCTCCGAGAGCCCCGCCACGGGAGTGTCCGCCGCCACAGGGCTGGCTCATCTGCTCCCTGCCTGTCGAGCTCCCGGGTCACGGCTCGCGCGTGGCGCCGTCTCCCGGGAGACCGCTCGACCACGCTGATCGGGTTCCCGCCGGGCCAACGCGAACGCAGGACCATCCCTGCGCTCAAATCGTCGGGGCCACATGTACTCTGGGGCGGACCACGATTTCGTTCAGCACATCAGCGACACCCGGAATTGCCCGGACGATGTTGTACGCCGTCTCCCGCTGGTCCTCCCGATCCACCATGCCGCCGATCAACACGTAGCCGCGGCTGCTGCTCACAGCGAGGCCCAACGTGCGCGTGGCTGGCTCCGCCAGCAGCGCGACCTTCGCTTGGGCGACGATGCTCTGGTCCGTGAGCTGTTGCCGAGATTCGGCTGTTCCGACAAATCTGTGGGTTTCGAGCAGCGCGCGAAGCGTTTGGACCGCTGTCTCAACCGTAATCTGGTCCGTGTTCAGCACAATGTGGTAGCCGAGTGGATCATTCCAGTCAATGGCGTACAGGAACCTGATGCGCGCGGCACGCTCGTGGTCTGTCCGCCGCACGAAGTCGAGCGCCGCGTCATACGTGAGCCCGTCGCGCTGGTGCACACGCTGGGCCCGCACGGGTTCTGGGGCGTCCATTCTGACTCGCAGCACATGCGGGATGCCGCGCAGGACAAAAGCCGCCCCCCGGCCACAGAGCACGACATTGTCGCGGGCAGCCATCTCCAGGACGCTCGCCTCGACCGCGGCCACGTAGGGGCGCTCGCTGTGCCTCAAGCGCTCAAGGAGCTTTGGTCGCTCCTCGGTGACATGGATCAGCGGGAGCAAGTCCTCGTGAAAACGCTTGGCAGCGACCGCGATGATCTCGCGGTCAGCGAACTGAAGCGTAAGCGTTCGCGCCAGTGCGAGCCCGACCTCGTCGCCGAGGCTGCCAGTGGTAGAAGAGATCGCTACGGTGCTCATTGCTGGCCTCCCTGCCGTCGAATCTGACCGGCATCGTCAAACGCCCAACCCATTACTTTCCCGCCATGGCTTGAGGACACCGAGCCACCAGGGACTCAGGGCACGTGCTTGCCCATCAACGGGTCGACCACGATCCGATCTTCGGCCCGGGCGCCGGGTTGACGACGGGACAACTCCCGTTCAACCAGTCGCATGACCGCATCCCGGACCTCCGGTGCGGGCACGGGTCCCGTGACCGCGACCACTGCTGAGCGTCGCCAAAGGGAGCCGCTCGCGAAGGCCGCGATCGGCAAGCCCGCGAGCGAGGGCTCGAGAAGCAGCGCGTCGGAGACGAGCGACTGGAGAGACAGTACCTCTGCCTCACGCTGGCGCTTGAGGTCGTAGAGTTTGATGCCGACTACGATCGCCAGCAGCAGCGCCAGCAGTAGTGCCACCTCCATGCCGGCGATGGTTCCGCCCGGAGCGGAGGATGTTGGGGGCGCGGCGGGCGCAGCGGCCCCTGTGCCCCCTGTGGTTTGGGCCATCGCACGGATCGGGAACGCGAGCAGCGGAAGCAGCTGGGCGATGAGGTTGGCGGATCGAGTGGCTCTCATCCGAGATTCCCGATATGGATTCATCCCCGCCTCCTGTCGTGGTGTCGAGTGAGCGCAGGATGCAATCGGTCAGCCCGCTCACCCCGTTCCAAAACGTTGACGGTAGTGTCTACGTCAGACGGTGACGGAGTTCGCGACGTCTCGCCCCTTCCTTTCAACCAGGTCATCCTCTGTCGGAATGGGATGCTTCGGGTATGGGATAAGCTGGAGCTTGAACCCCACGAGATGGCGGAGACCGACCCGGGTACCGCCCGACAACTCGAACCGATCCCCAAGGAGAAACGAGTGCGTGTAGCGAATGACTTGCCCCGGCAAGAGCCGGGTCACCTTGCGGTGCGATGTCTCGGCTGTTCCCGTGATCTCAAGCCAACACCCAGTGTGAGGAATGCAGGCGATCTCCTGTCCATCTCCGAACATGGCGGCACCATAGTAGTCAGACCACAGCACCTCCATGACCTCGCCCACTTGCGCGGTGTGACGCGGAATGAGTGCACGAATGCAGTACGCTCCCATCGGAGGTCTCCTCGTCGGGTTGGGTGAGCGTCTCGGCGAGGCTCCTCTCAGCTCACGGAGCGTTTCCCGCTTCAGCGAGACGTCGGACAACCCCAGGTCTGTCGTTAGGACGCCAGAATCCTCCTCGCGCGCGTGGCCCAGGGGGCGAGCGGCGGGCCACGCAGAGTCGAAGGCCTGCGGTCACGTTGCAACTGATCCCCCGCGTCTTCGGAGGTCTCCTCGTGAGCTCCTGAGGGCTGGATCATTCGGCTGTAGAGCGTGCCCTCTCCATCGACGATGGTCGAAGGGAGACGCGCCACCGGAATACGGCGCTCGGGTCCACCGCGTCTTCTCGTCGATACCGGTGATCAGTCCGGTGAACATGCATCCCGCTTCGCGGCGGACTGGCTGGCCCGCGCGCGTGAGGATAGGTTGGGCAGGTTACCCGATCCCGGGGCATCGGCGCCTCCTGAGAGCCGGACCCGATCACGTCGAGCCAACTGTCCACGCCTACTCCGTGGTTGTCAAGCCGACATAGGCCCGTGGCGTATGCTGCTTCCTTCGCTTCGGATGGCTTTGGCCAGGGAGCCTCCGACTCGATGGCCGTGAAGCTCCAGGTAGCTTGTGATACCGATCTACCGGCCAATGATGTTACCTGACTACCTCCAATCGCAGATCCCGTGCCACAGAGCCACTCGCCTGTATCGAAAGCACTCCGCCGTAGAAGCCATCAAGCCTGGCTGGGTATGACTGCAACCCTTGCAGATCCGCCATTGGGTGCAGTCGGACTCGCATCAGGGTCCCGTTTCTTCGTGGAGTCATAGATGGCCCCGACCGCCGCATCGGCAGCCTGGCTGCAAGGATTGCAGATCTAAACTGGCGGCGCGGCGGAGTGTCTCCTCCCATCTCCCGGTAACTAGTCGGCACCGCGGCCAGATTGGACGGGCCATGCTTGTTACGGGGATAGAGCCTCAAGACGCAGGGCCGTGATTCCAAGAAGGCACAGGAAGCCAACCCTCAACCCGGTGGCGGCCCTCAGCCAGCGCCCTAGCGGCCGATGCCAGGGCCAGCATCACGTCCGGCTCCGGCTAGGCCCGGCTCGCAGCCCTCGCACAGAAATGGGGCTGCTGGGGCGGGTACCGCATCGTGGTGGGCGGCCCGCCCCACGCCGCCGGGATCGCGAGAGTTCACCTCCGGTCCGCCACGCAGGCCCGCAGCAAGCCCTCCAGCAGCACCGCGAACGCGTGGAGTCCGATTGGCTTGCCCACATAGGCTGTTGCTCCGGCCTCGAACGCCTGGCGCCCAGTGCCATCGGCGGGCGATCCCGTCACGATGATCACGACGGGCGGCATGCGAGTCCCACGAGCGATGCGGACGACATCGAGGCCGTCCCCGTCACTAAGCCGGACGTCGACAACGACTAGTCGAACGCGTTCACAGGAGAGATATCTAAGCGCCTCCCGCCGGCTTCGAGCGCTGAACACCCGACAGCCGAAACGCTGCAGCAACCGCTCGTAGGACGCGAGAAGCTCCGGATCACTGTCCACTACGAGAACGGGAGCAAGCGCAATCCTACCCTCACGTTCGAATCGTGAAGGGATCTGCCTTCCCATTGCGGCATTCATTGCGACCGACTGTGAGCCGCGGACATGTTGCGACGACGTCTCCGGCGTTCTGCAGAACACGCGTTCGAGACTTCCGCCCCAGCAACTTTCATCGTTGACCCGGCACACGGTTCTGCTCTACCGGAGCTTGATGATGGGTGATGCGAGCTGCCTCGACGCCTCGCGAGTTCAGCATCGCCTTCGGGCGTCGCCCCCCCAAGAACCACGGTGAACTCACTCGGGCCACGCTCATCACAGGACACGTCCCACTAGCACCGGAGTCTCCCCGATCCGACTTTGGCGATTCCTCATTTGTCGCCAGGCTCTTCGTGCCCCTCGGTCTGATGCCATATCGGTCGAAGTCAACGGAGATGCCGCGCCGCTCTCCGACCGCCGCGAACTCCCTGGGCGCTGGCGATATCTCTGATGGCTGGGCGCTTCGCGTCTGATTGCTCTCTCCGGCCACCGCAGCCGCCCCGGAACCCCCGCCTCGACCCAACTTGGCTGAGGCACTGGGTGTTCGTGGCGTCACCGTCGACGCCGCACACTTCGCGTACTCGGCGATGACCGGCCCGAGTATCAGAACACTCCACGCGACCATCATCTTCCCGCTCGGCATCATGAACGACTCGCCCGCAACACCTGAACCATGCCCTCTTTACCGGCAAGCGACGTGCCAGGGCACACGTGCCATCTTGACCGCTCGAACAGGAGCACGCCCCGGAGGGAAGGCCGATGCATCGGAGCGCGTACCTACTGGAGCCACTGGAGGAATCACGGACGTGTCTCGCCGGATCAGATCAAGTCCCTGCGCTGATCGGCCGGTGCCCGCGTCGCGAGATCCCATCGTCCGAATATCCACTGCACTTCTTGCAGGCGACTGACCGAGCTCCGGCCATCCGACGAGGAGATTCCTCGTCATTGCACACGCATCGTGGATTGGTATGAGGAATGCTGCCCGACAAGACTGTGGGCAGCTATTTCGGCAGGTCGCGGATTCCTTCGGGAGCGCTCGAAGGGATGTTCACCGCTCGCGAGTATTGTCGCATGGTGGACACGGTCGAACGCCACTTCGTCGACAGCCAGTTCAATGATTCTCACGGCGTCTGGCGCGGACAGTGCCTGCCGGCCTTCTATTCCTTTGCCGCGGGGGACGTCTCCTCGGCGGTCCGGGTGTTGAACGACCTGCTCAGGCAGCAACCAGCGAATCGACGGCTCCACCGCTTGATCGGTCTCGTATACGTCTCTCAGGGGCGTTTGCGTGGAGCCACGAAACACCTGGAACTCGCACGCCGACTCCTCCGACGGGAACGGGCGTCCACATATAGTCTGCAACACGCGATCTACGTTCACCTGGAGAGCGCCTTCCTGCACTACACCCTGCTCTCCCTGTACTTCAGACTCGGCCGTCCGGAGGACGCACGCGCGCTCGTGGAAGAGGAGCGATTGAATCTCTAGCGCACGCTCCACAGAACCACCACATGGGGGCGGCATGGTTGAAGAACCGGGTCGTCGAGAGTTCGAGACCAAGACGGACGTCGAGGTGCTGGCGGAGCACGCCCGCTCTCTTGAGCGAGCGGGACTGCTCCGGCACGCACTCTGGGTTTGGCGGGACGTGCTTCAACGTGACGGAAACTACCTCCCGGCATGGGAAGCGTCAAGCCGACTCCTTGGAACGCTCTCCCGGCAAGATGGGGAGGACTCATCCTCATGAGGGCGCCGCTCTCCGCCTCTGGAGACGGGTGCATAGCGGCATGGCGGTGGGCGCCGAGCGCGTGTCGGTAGAAGGCGCACTGGCCACGTACGAGCCCATTGTCGCGCACCTGCGCATGCTCTCTGAGCATATCAGCGCCCGTCCCGCGGGGACCGGGAAAGCTGGAGAAGCACGCCACTACATCAAACAAACGATCCAGCGGATTGGCGGCTCACCGGAGACCCATCCGTTCTCCATGGTCATCCCCCGGTATCAGCACTGCGCGCTCATGACAGATACGGGGCGTCTGATCCCATGCCTCCCCGCGCTGGGCTCGGCCTCGACACCGGGAGTACTCCGGGCAATCCCGAACCCGTGGCGAGACGGTATTGCGGGTGATGTGCAAGCCGACCGTGAGGACAGCTTTCTCCTCTGCCCGGTCGGGCCCAATCCGGTGGACGCCTACACCCGGTTTGCGTCCGAGCGCAAGGCAGCCGGGGTCATTCTCTACCATCCAAATGTTCCGGATCTCTATTCCGAGGTGCTCCCACGTCGCGACGAGGGTGTGCCTTGTGTGACGGTGCGCCGCGCCGATGCCGAGTGGCTCGCTCAGGAACAGCTTCCCGTTCGGTTGCATGTCGCACGAGCGCCGGTCAAGATCTCCTGTTCGAACATCCTGGTGGAAGTGGGCACCGTCGGGCACCCGCTCCTCCTCCTGGCTCACTACGACACGCGACCCGCAAGTCCAGGCGCCCTGTGCAATGCCTCCGGGACCGCGATCTTGCTGGAGTTGTTCAGCCGATTGCGTGGTTGGAGTGGCCCGCGCATCCTGCTGGGTTTCCTCGACGGCGAGGAACTCGAGGCCTCCGGCTCCCGGCATTGTCGCGACGTCCTCCACGCGATGGGCACCTTGAAGCACCTCCGTGGCGTGATCTATGTGTCCGACATCGGCCTGCAGCCCATGAGGACCCTCTCGCCGACGAGAGACTCCACGTCGCAACGATCCAGCGTGGCGGGACAATTCCGTCTTGTGACGGCCGCGAAGCAATGCGTGGTCGACGAGAAGATCGCCCTCGCTGACGACCCCGCCGATCCCGGACACACGCCGATTCCTCCTGGGGTCTGGCCGTGCCCAACGATCGGCCTCGCAGGGCCCCCCATGTCCGTTCGTCACACGACCGCGGATCGGCCCGCCTTCATTCACCCAAAGCATCTCTTCGCCACCGTGACGGCACTCAATCGCTTGGTCCATGCCTTGTGACGGAACCACCCTGGCGCAGCCGAAGGAGTCCCCAGATGGACATCCGTGAGGCAGATCCCGCAGACGTGCGGGCGGTCTCTGAGGTCCGTCAGCTACGCGCGCTTGACTTCCCGTCAGCGGATGCTCTCCTCAGACTTCGGGGAAGACTAGACATCCTCATGCCCGTCGCCCGCGTCGACACCGAGATCGTCGGCTTTGCGCTCGCCGCGCTCGTCGCCGCGGAGGAGGGCCGGTTGGGTACCGTCCGCTATCTGTTCGCCTTGGTCGACGAGGGCCCAGTCGCTTGGGCCATTAAGACGGCTCTGCTATCCAGGCTCGAACAGCAGTGCCGGGCTTTCGACACCGATGAAATCCAACTCAGCGCCGAGCACTCGGCGGGTTTCCTTGAGCAGCTTGGGCAGAGCGGCTATCGGCCTCACGGTTCGGTCGCGGACAGCTTCTTCAGTGCCGGTCCAGGGCCGCGGCTCCTCAAGCGGTTGAACGCGGTGCGCCCGATCTGGGACACGAGTGGCTCCGCGTAGCCGGCGCGCATGACGAGTGCTACACTTGGCGTCGGGAGGTCAGAAGCCCTGGAATCCTGGGCTCGGGATCGTCTGTTCTCACTCGTCGCGGACCTCCACGAGTGGTCGATCATCGGTCGAGCACCCCGCCCCGCAATCCCAGTCAGTTCCGATCTGCCAACCCGCTGACCCATGTTTCGGCCAGCTCCTTCCTCCGCGTTCTGGCGCGCACTCCCGCTCCGTCTCGTTCTCTCGATAGTCGGTCTTCTGGCTCTGGTGCTCGCCACCGGAGTCTTGGTCGGAGCGAGATATGCGGCGGCTCTGCTCGAAACGGCGGTGAGTCCTGCGGTGCGAATCAGATTGACGAACCAGGGCATCCTGCTCGCCAGCCTGTTCTTACTCCCGGCCCTTGGGGTCCTCGCGTTCATGACCTTTCAGAGCTACCTGGCGGTCACGCGGAGGTTCGAGCGGTCCAAGACGTTGATGCGCAACATCCTCGACACCATCCCGACCGGTGTGCTCACCACCGATTCTCACGCGATACTGACCTCCTTCAACCGGGCCGCCGAACGGCTCTTGGGGTTTCCGTGCTCCGCCGCCGTTGGACGTCCCGTCGACGACCTGAGGGCCGTTGCCCCTGAGTTCGTCGCATGGGTCCATCCGCGTCTCGCGGGCGATTGCCGCACTCAGGAGGCCGAGCTCTCGCTCGCGCGCGACGGCGATCCGCGTGTGACTCTGCGCGTCTGGGCTTCCGATCTACCGGGCGCCCGTGGGAAGTCAGAGGGCCTCGTTGTCCTCTTCCGCGATGTCACCGAGATCAACCGGCTGGAGCTGCAGCTGCGGCGTGCGGACAAGCTGGCCGCGCTCGGCACCCTGGCGGCGGGCGTGGCTCACGAGGTCAAGAATCCCCTCCATGCCTTGAGCCTCAATCTCCACCTCCTCACCCAGGAATTGGCCGCTCCACAACAATCAGACGCCGAGGTCGGCGGGTATTTAAACATCCTTCGTGCAGAGATCCAACGGATTCATCGGATCGTCGAGAACTTCCTGCGCTTCGCACGACCTCCGATCCCGGACACGAAGCCGATCGATCTCAACGGAACGATCGAGCGGGTCCTCTCCCTCGTAACATACGAAGCTGCCGCCCGCGGCCTCGTGGTTCGAGCCGAGCTCGATTCCAGTCTCGACTCCATTCCCGCCGATGAGGGGCAACTCGCTCAGGTGTTCTTGAACGTCGCGATCAACGCGCTCCAGGCCATGCAAGCGGGCGATTCGCTCACCGTCCGCACGCGTGTTGACGGCCCGTTCGTCGAAAGTCTCTTCACGGACACGGGAGAAGGCATCCGCCCAGAGCATCTTCCGCACCTCTTCGATCCCTATTTCACCACGCGCCCTGCGGGAGTCGGGTTGGGCTTGGCCATCGCCCACCGCATCGTCGAGGGTCACCACGGCACGATCGACGTGCACAGCGAGCCGGGCGCGGGCACCGCGGTGGTCATCCGGCTGCCTCGCGCGGGACCGAGCCGCGACGGGCACGACGAGTCATAATGGCCGCGCGCATCTTGGTCGTCGACGACGACCTCAACGGACGCACAGGTCTCGGGCGAATTCTTGAGAAGCTTGGCTATGAGGTGACGGTGGCCGAGAGCGGGGACCAGGCCTTGAGTCTGCTCCACGAGGCGTCGTTCAACCTCGTGGTGACCGATCTGAAGATGGTGGGGGCCAACGGCATCGAGGTCCTTCGTGCGGTGAAGCAGTCCCATCCGGACACGGAGACCATTCTCCTCACCGCCTACGGCACGATTGAGAGCGCCGTGGAAGCCATGAAGTTCGATGCCTACGACTACCTCACAAAGCCGGTGGAGCCAGAGGGGCTCACGCGCGTGGTGGCGAAGGCGCTCGAGCATGGGGCGCTGCGGGCCGAGGTGCGCCACTTGCGGGAGCACATTAACGTCCGCAAGGCCTTTTACCATATCGTCGGCAGAAGCCTCCAGATGCGCAACGTCTACGAACAGGTTCGCCAAGTGGCCCCGACCCTCGCCACCGTATTAATCAGCGGAGAGTCAGGGACCGGCAAGGAACTTGTGGCCCACGCCATTCATGCCGCCAGTCCCCGCGGAGACGGCCCCTTCGTGACCGTCAACTGCGGCGCGTTGCCTGAGACCCTGTTGGAGTCCGAGCTCTTCGGCTACGAACGGGGTGCCTTTACCGGAGCGGTCAGCCCGCGTCCCGGCAGGATCGAGCAAGCCGGTGGCGGGACGCTCTTCCTGGATGAGGTTGCCGAAATGAGTCCCAAGACACAAGTGGATTTCCTCCGGGTGCTGCAGGAGCGGGAGGTCCGACGGTTGGGGGGAACACACTCGATCACTATCGACGTCCGCTTCATCGCCGCAACGAATAAGAATCTCGAGGAGGCGGTCCGTTTGGGCACGTTGCGTGAGGATCTCTACTACCGTCTCGCGGTGATCCCCATCGCCCTTCCGCCCCTACGGGAACGCCCGGACGACATTCCGCTCATCGCCGTCGTGTTCCTGCGGGAGCTCTGCAGAAAATATGGGCGAGAAGAGAAGGTGCTGGCCCCGGCAACCCTCCAGGCCTTGCAGGAACACGCGTGGCCGGGCAA
>Ga0137393_10002727_pt1 | contig 11443 bp, 6 predicted proteins | sample 15con2h34BmetaG_FD_101396 | JGI IMG/M metagenome (GOLD analysis project Ga0137393, IMG submission 101396) | Vadose zone soil microbial communities from Angelo Coast Range Reserve, California, USA - 15con2h3.4B metaG | ecosystem: Environmental > Terrestrial > Soil > Vadose zone > Saprolite...
CTCCAGCGTCTGGTTGAGCGCGGCGAGCTCGCGGCGCTGGCGCGCCTCCCGGTCGTGGAGCCGCTTCTTCTCCAGGCACGCGCCGATCCGGGCCTGGAGCAGCACCGGATCGAAGGGCTTCCCGAGATAGTCCTCGGCCCCGAGCTGGATGCAGCGCACCACGCTGTCGAGCTCGTCCAGCGCCGAGATCATGAGGACCGGGATGTCGCGCAGGGCGGGATCGGCCTTGAGCCGCTCCAGCACCGCGTAGCCGTCGAGGTCCGGCATCATGACGTCGAGGAGCACGAGATCGACCGGGCTCCCCGCGAGCGCGGCGAGCGCGGCGCGCCCGCCCGCCGCGGTCTGCACCTCGTAGCCCTGGCGCCGGAGCCGGCGGGCGAGCATGTCGCGGTTGTCCTCGCCGTCGTCCACCACCAGGATGACCGCGCGCGGCGGAGCCGGCGCGTCGGCGGCGGCCCCCCCGCGCGGCTCCGGCCCCGGGTCCGACGGAGCGGACCGCGCGGCTCCGCCCAGCAGCTCGTCGAGCCGCCCGGTGGCGGCCCGGATGCGGTCCAGGTCGGCCAGCCGCGCCCCGGTGCCGGCCGCCACCGCGCGCCGGTGGAGGCTCTCTCCCGCGGCGCGGACCCGGTCGAGCGGGGGCGCGAGCGTGCCCCGCGCGGCCGCGAGGTCCGGCGGCCCGGTCTGGCCCCGCGCCAGCACCTCGTTCAGCAGGGTCAGGAGCTGGCGGGCGTCGGCGCGGAGGGCGGCGAGGTCCGCGGCGAGCTCGGGCTGGTCGCCCGCCTCCAGCTCCTCGAGGAGCAGCTCGGTGTAGCCGATGATGTGGTTGAGCGGCGTGCGCAGCTCGTGGCGGAGCTGCGCCCCGGGCTCGATGCTCACGGCTCCCCGCTCACGCGCCGGCCGCCCGCCCGAGCTGCGCCTCGATCTTCTCGAGCAGCCGGGCGAGATCGACGGGCTTGGTGTCGAAGTCGTCGCAGCCCGCTGCGACCGCCTTCTCCCGGTCGCCCGACATGGCGTGCGCGGTGAGCGCGATCACCGGGATCGCGCGCGTCTCCGGGGCGGCCTTGATCCGGCGGGTCGCCTCCCAGCCGTCCAGGCCCGGCAGGCTCATGTCCATCAGGATGAGCGCGGGCGCCTCCGAGCGCGCCATCGCCACCCCCTGCTCGCCGTCGACCGCGATGGCGACCTCGTAGCCGCGCCGGGCGAGCCGACGGGAGAGCATGTCCCGGTTCATCTCGTTGTCCTCGACGAGCAGAATCTTGGCCATCAGGCCCGGGGCCTCCGGCGGGCCACGCTGGCTGAGACCAGCTCGCGCACCTCGGCGAGCAGCTGGTCGCGGCCGTGGGTGCCCTTCTGGAGGATCTTCTGCACGTGGCCGTTGAGCCGCTCCCGGTCGTCCTGGGACAGGTCCTTGGCGGTGACGACGACGATCGGGATGGCGCGCCAGGCCTCGTGGCGGCGGAACTCCGCCACGAACTCGAAGCCGTCCATCTCCGGCATCATCAGGTCGAGCAGGATCACGCTCGGCCGGACGTCGTCCAGGCGGTCGAGCGCCACGCGGCCGTTCTCCGCCTCCACCACCGTGAAGCCCTCCGGCTCGAGCATCCGCCGCAGGAGCTGCCGGAGCCCCGCATCGTCGTCCACCACGAGCACCGGGAGATCGCGCCGGTGCTGCGTGAGCACCTTCACCAGCCGCTCGCGATCGATCGGCTTGGTGAGGTAGTCGGAGGCGCCCAGCGCGTAGCCCAGGTTCTTGTCGTCCACGATGGTCAACATGATCACCGGGATGTCGGCGACCGCCGCGTCGGCCTTGAGCGCCGACAGCACCGCCCAGCCGTCCATCCCCGGCATCATGACGTCCAGGGTGATCGCGTCGGGCCGCAGCTCGCGGGCCCGCCGCAGGCCCTCCTCGCCGCCGGGCGCGGTGACGACCCGGAACCCCTCCCGGGTGAGGAACCGCTGCATCAGGTCCCGCACCGCCGCCTCGTCGTCGATCACCAGCACGGTACCGATGCCCGACGAGTCGGCGGCGACCGGCTCGGCGGCCGCGGCCGGCGCCCCGGCCGCCTCGGCCACCAGCACCGGCAGCCGGATGGTGAACGTGCTGCCCCGGCCCGCCACGCTCTCCACCGTGACGTCGCCGCCCATCATCCGGCAGAGCCGGCGGCTCAACGCGAGGCCGAGGCCGGTCCCGCCGTAGCGGCGCGTGGTGGCCGCGTCGGCCTGCGAGAAGGCCTCGAAGAGGCGGGTGAGCTGCTCCGGGGTCATCCCGATGCCGGTGTCGCTCACGCGGAACGCCATGAAGTCCCGGCCGTCGATCGCCTCCCGGGCCACCGCCAGCCCAACCGTCCCCCGGTCGGTGAACTTGCAGGCGTTGCTCAGCAGGTTGAAGAGGGCCTGGCGCACCTTCGTGAGGTCCGCCCGCATCGTCCCGGTCTCCGGCGGGCAGCGGACCTCGAGGCGATTGGCGTTCTTGCCGGCCAGCGGCTGGATCACCGCCGCGATGTCCCGGACGAGCCCGGCCACGTCGAAGGTCTCCAGATACAGCTCCATCTTGCCGGCCTCGATCTTGGAGAGATCGAGCACCGCGTTGATCAGCTCCAGCAAGTGCTTGCCCGCCGCGTTGATCCTCCCGAGGTCGTCGGTGAACTGCTCCGCTCCCAGGTCGGCCGCGTCCTCCTGGAGCATCTCGCTGTAGCCGATGATCGCGTTGAGCGGGGTGCGCAGCTCGTGCGACATGTTGGCGAGGAACTCCGACTTGTGGCGGTCGGCCAGCTCGAGCTGGCGGCTCTTGTCCCCGATCTCCCGGAAGAGGCGGGCGTTCTGGATCGCCACCGCCGACTGGCTCGCGAAGGTCTTGAGGAGGTCGATGACCGCGGGGGAGAACTCTCCCGGCGTCTTCTTGTTCACGGTCAGCCCGCCGATCAACACGCTCTCACGCAGCAGCGGCACCGCCATGAGGGCGCGGGTGCCCGACCTCAGCAGCACGTCGCGGAGGGGGCTGTGGTAGGCGCCGTCCGCCCCGATGTCGGCGATCTGCACCGGCTCGCGCGTCGCCGCCATCCGCCCGAGCACCCCCTCGCCCCGGGGCACCGGCGTCCGCCGCGCCATCGCGACCACCTCCTCGTCGAGATTGTCGGTCGCCCGCAGGTGGAACGCCTCGCTCCCCTCGTCGTACTCGTAGACCGAGCCCCCGTCGGTGCCCGCGATCTGGGTGGCGCGGGACACGATCGTGTTGAGCACGATTTCGAGGTCGAGGGTGGAGCTGAGGACCTGGCTCACCTCGCCCAGCGCCTGAAGCTCCGTGACCGAGCGGGTGAGCGCCTCGGTCCGGGCCTGGAGCTCGGTGAGCAATCGGGCGTTCTCGATCGCGATGGCGGCCTGGTCGGCAAAGGTCTCAAGCACCGCGATCTGGCTGTCAGTGAACGCGCGGACCTCGTACCGGTAGATGAGGATCACCCCCAGCAGCTCGCCCGCCCTGAGCATGGGGATCGCCAGCACGGTCCGGATCGGGACCGGGTCGACCTGCCGCGACGGGAAGGTGAACTCGAGGTCGGCCTGGACATCTTGAATGTGAATGGTGCGCCGCTCGAGCGCCGCGCGCGCCGCGCCGCTGTGCCGCCCGGGAGCGATCGGCGTCCGCTCGACGAGCTCTCTCATCTCCGGGGTGGGATTGTGGATGGCCACGACTCGCAGGACCTGGCCGTCGAAGCGGAAGATCAACGCCCGCTCGGCCTCGCACAGCCGCACCGCGTTCTCGGCCAGGGTCTCGAAGACCGGCTGGAGATCGAAGGTCGAGCGCCCGATCACCTTCAGCAGCTCGCTGGTCGCGGTTTGCTGCTCCAGCGCGTCCTTCAGCTCACCGTTGCGCGCCTCCAGCTCCTTGAAGAGGCGAACGTTCTCGATCGCGATGACCGCCTGATCCGCAAATGTCCGCAAGAGGTCGATGTGTCCCTCGGCAAACAAACCGGGCTCTGGGCGGGCGATGACGATCGCGCCGATGGGCTCGCTACCGCGCAGCATCGGGACCGCGAGCTGGCTTCGCCAGCGGGCGGTCGACGCCAGATCCCGCGAGTAGAGCGGGTCGACGAGCATGTCCTCGATCTGCGCCACCGCTCGACCGAGGATCGCCCGCCCCGAGACCTGGTCCGGCTGGGGAAGCCGCGGGTACATCCTCCCCAGGACCTCGAGCACCTCGGGCGCGTAGTTCGAATGGGCGACGAAGTGCACGAGCTCGCCATCGAACTGGTACACCGCGCCCTGATGCGCCCCGCAGAGGCTCACCGCATTGGCCACGATGGTGTCGAAGACGGGCTGGACATTGGTCTGCGAACGCCCGATCACCCGCAGGATCTCGCTGGTCGCGGTCTGCTGCTCCAGGGCCTCGGTGAGATCCGCGTTCTTGGTCTGGAGCTCGCCGAACAGTCGCGCGTTCTCGATCGCGATGGCCGCTTGGTCGGCGAAGGTCTCCATGAGGGCGACCTGGCTGTCGGTAAACGCCCGCACCTCGTGCCGGAAGATGAGGATCACCCCCAGGAGCTCCCCCGCCCGGAGCATCGGGACCGCGAGGGTCGTCCGGCTCGGCTCGATCTCGCGGGCCCGGAACGTATACTCCGGGTCCGTCTGGACGTCGAGGATGTGGACCGTCCGTCGCTCGAGGGCGGCGCGCGCGGTCGCGCTGTGGCGGCCCGGGGCGATGGGATTGTCCTCGAGGAAGGTCCGGAGCTCCGGGGTGACGTTCTGGACCGCCACCACCCGCAGCACCCGTCCGTCGAAGCGCGAGATCGCCGCTCGCTTCGCCTCACACAGTCGGATCGCGTGCTCGGCCAGGGTCTCGAAGACCGGCTGCAGATCGAAGGTGGACCGGCCGATCACCTTGAGCAGCTCGCTGGTCGCGGTCTGCTGCTCGAGGGCCACCCGCAGCTCCCCGTTGCGCGCCTCCAGCTCGGTGAACAGGCGGACGTTCTCCAGCGCGATGACCGCCTGGTCGGCGAACGTCTGCAGCAGCCTGATCTGCTTGCCGGTGAACGGCCGCACTTCACCACGCCAGACGGTCAGCGCGCCGATGGGGAGCCCCTCACGATAGATGGGGACGCTCAGAATGGACCGCAGCGCGATGGTATCGCGGAGGGGATGCGTGTAGTCGGGATCGAGCCGGCTGTCCTCGAGGTGTACGACGCGCCGATCCAGGATCGCGCGCCCGGAGGTGGTGTCGCGGCCGACCGGGCGCGGGTAGACTTCCTGAAGAGCGGCGATCCCGGCCGAGTCCACGCCCTGGACGGCCGCGAGCTTGAGCTGGCCCTCCTCGGCGAGAAACACCACACTGAAGCTCGCCTCGCAGAGGCTGCGGGCGCTCCGCACGATCGTGTCGAACACCGGCTGCTCGTCCGTGGGGGAGCTCGAGATGACCCGCAGGATCTCGCTGGTCGCCGTCTGCTGCTCCAGCGCCACGGTGAGATCGGCGTTCTTGGTCTGCAGCTCGCTGAGTAGCCGGGCGTTCTCGATGGCGATGGCGGCCTGATCGGCGAAGGTCTCCATCAGGGTGACCTGGCCGTCGGTGAACGGTCTGACCTCGTGTCGATAGATCAGGATGACGCCCAGCAGCTCGTCCGCCCGGAGCATGGGGATGGCGAGCACGGTCCGGTAGGGATCCACCCGGTGGCCGCCGTAGCTGTACTCCGGGTCGCTCAGGACATCGTGATTGTGGACGGTGCGCCGCTCGAGAGCGGCGCGCCCCGCGTTGCTCCCGCGCCCCGGAGCCATGGGATTCTGGGCGAAGAACTCGACGAGCGCGGGAGAGACGTTGTGGCCGACCGTGAATCGCAAGAACTGCCCATCGAATCGGAAGATCAACCCGCGCTCGGCCTCGCACAGCCGGACCGCGTGCTCGGCCAGCGTCTCGAAGACGGGCTGCACGTCGAACGTGGACCGGCCGATCACCTTGAGGACCTCGCTGGTCGCGGTCTGTTGTTCGAGCGCCACCCGCAGCTCCCCGTTGCGCGCCGCCAGCTCCTTGAACAGGCGCACGTTCTCGATCGCGATGACCGCCTGGTCGGCGAAGGTCTCGAGCAGCCTGACCTGCTTGTCAGAGAAGGGGAGAACCTCCATGCGCCGAACCAAGATCGCTCCAAGAGCGACGCCTTCGCGCAGCAATGGAGTAGCCAGCGTCGTGCGGTGGCCGGTCTGTTGCTGGAAGACTTTTACCATCGGATACTCGGAGTCCGATTCTGCCGGGAGGTCGTGTACGTGAATGGTCCGTCGATCAACGACGGCGCGTCCGGTCACCCACCCGCGGCTGATCGGCCGCCCCACAACCTCCGGGATCGGCCCGTGGGACGCCACCCGAGACAAGGATCCGTCCTCCACGCGGAAAATCTGCGCATCGCTCGCGCCGCACAACCTGGCCGCATTTTCAGCGACCGCATCCAGGACCGGTTGGAGATCGGTCGGCGAGCTCGAGATAACGCGCAGGATCTCGCTCGTCGCGGTCTGCTGCTCCAGGGCCTCGGTGAGGTCCGCATTCCGGGCCTGTAGCTCACCGAGCAGTCGCGCGTTCTCGATCGCGATGACCGCCTGGTCGGCGAACGTCTCGAGGAGCCCGACCTGTCGCTCCGTGAACAGGTGCGCCTCGATCCGGCGGAGGGCGATCACCCCGACCGCGGAGGATCCGCGCATCAGAGGAACGCAGAGGATGGCCCGGAAGCCAAGGCGCCGCGCCGACTCGGAGCTCTCGGGAAACGCGGCGTCGCCGGCCTGAAGGTTGGCCACGTGGACGGTCTCCGCTTCCAGCACCGCGCGCCCCGCCGCGGTTCCGCGCACGAGAGGCAGGGAGAACTCCCCGAGAGGGCCGGTGGCGATCGTGCCGTGATGGGCGACGAGAACGAGCCGGTCGCCCTCGGGACGGTAGATGGCGGCGTCGCTCGACTCGCAGAGTCGAGCCGCACTCGCCGCGACCGTCTCGAGCACCGGGTGAATGTCGGCGGGCGAGCGGCTGATGACACGTAGGATCTCGCCGGTCGCCGCCTGCTGCTCCAGCGCCTCGGAGAGCGTCTGTTCGAGCCGGGCGCTCTTGGCCCTCACCTCGCCGAGCGAGGCCTGGAGGGCCTCGACCAGCGCGGCGAGCTCGGCGTCGGCATGTGGTGTCATCATTCGACCCCGGAGGAGGCGGGTTGGGGGCACACTCTAGCACACCGGCGTTAGCCGGCGGCACCGCCTAGGAGGCCCTCCCGCCCCTCACCTCGCGCGCGTACAGGCGCAGGACCGCCACCGCCAGCGCCATGAGCACCGGCCCCGCGATGAGCCCCGGCAGCCCGAGCACCTCGAGGCCGCCGAAGAGGGCGAGGAAGGTCAGGATCGCGGGCATGCCCTCGTCGCCGACGAGCCGCGGGCGGATCACGTAGTCGCTGAAGCCCACCACCACCAGCGCGCCCCACGCGAGCTCCGCCACCGCCGCGCCCGGCGATCCAACCGCCAGCAGGTAGAGGCCCGCGGGGACCCAGACCAGCAGGGTGCCGACCGCGGGCACCAGCGAGGCGATCGCGGCGGCGATGCCCAGGAAGAGCGGCCGGGGCACCCCGGTCATCCAGAAGCCGAGCCCGGCGAGCGCCCCCTGGACGAGACCGGTCACCACGGTACCGGAGAGCGTGATGCGCCCCACGGTGCGGAACTCCTCCAGCAGCGCCCGGGTGTCGTCGCGACGGAGCGGCGAGACCTCGGCGACGGTCGTGATGATGCGAGCCCAGTGCCGCAGGGTCACGTGCATGGTGAGCAGGGCGAAGAAGAGACCGAGCAGGCTTCCCACCGTGACCGACGCGACCGTCCCCGCCACCGAGGCCGACCCGGTCGCGATGTCGCCGGCCGCCGCACGCAGCCGCTCCACGATCGCGTCGGGCGAGATCCCGAGGTGGCCGAGCCAGCCGGTCACGGTGGTCACCCAGGTGGCGAGCGCGCCCCCCGGCTTCAGCTCTTCCCGCACCGCGGCCGCGAAGGTCACCGCCTGGGTGACGAAGACCGAGACGAAGCCCACCACGCTTCCCACGATGGCGAGCCCGGCGGCCAGGACGACCGCGACCGAGGCGAGCGTGGGACGGCCGCTCCACGTGGCGAGCCGCGCGTAGACCGGCTGCAGGGTGAAGCCCATCAGGGCGCCGAGCAGCAGCCCGGTCGCGAACGGGTGGGCGAGCCACGCGATCACCACCACCGCGCCGCCGGCGAGCCACGCGAGGACCTGGCGTGAGGTCACGGTCGACTCAGCAGTCGAAGTCCTCCTCGGGGACTGCGCGTGGGATCGGCCTGCGGGCGGTAGTGTATCGCAGGTCGCGCCGCCCGACCGCGATACGCTTGCGCAGGCCGCGGGGGCGCGGTAGAAGGGAGGGGCCAAGGAGGCCTCCATGCCGAAGATCAAGCACATCGCGCTGTCCACCCAGGACCCCGAGAAGACGGCCAAGTTCTACGTGGACGTCTTCGGCATGAAGCAGATCGGGCGCGTCGATCACCCCGCGGTCAGCGGCTTCTTCCTGACCGACGGCGATCTCAACCTGGCGGTGCTGAACTTCAAGAACGACGCGGTGGCCGGGGTCGAGCGGGGCCGGGAGTTCTCGGGCATCCACCACATCGGCTTCCAGGTGCACAGCCTGGAGGAGATCGCCCTGCGGCTGGCCGCGGCGGGCTCGCCGCGCCGCGACGACATCAACGACGCCCTCGGCGTCGGCCACGGGGATCAGCGCTACGCCAACGTCGAGGTCAAGTACTCCGGGCCGGACGGGGTCATGCTGGATGTCTCCGAGACCGGCTGGGTCGGCGCCTCCGGCTTCCGTCCGCAGTAGCCCGCTCTCCATGGGCAAGCGCGTCGAGGGCAAGGCCGCCATCGTCGTCGGAGGCGGGCAGACGCCCGGTCAGACGGTGGGCAACGGCCGGGCCACCGCCATCGTGCTGGGACGCGAGGGCGCGCACGTCTGCGTGGTCGACCGGGCAATCGCCTCCGCGCAGGAGACCGTCGATCTGATCGCGGCGGAGGGTGGCCGCGCCTGGGCCTTCGCGGCCGACGTCACGCGCGAGGCCGACGTCGAGGGCCTGATGGCGGCGGCGCGCGAGCGCTTCGGCCGGATCGACATCCTGCACAACAACGTGGGGGCGAGCCTGGCCCTCGGCGACGCGGTGGCCACCGATCTCACCGAGGAGGCCTTCGACCGGAGCCTGGCCGTGAACCTTAAAGCGACCTGGCTCACCTGCAAGCACGCCCTGCCCGCCCTGCGGGAGACCCACGGCTCGATCGTGAACATCGCGTCGATGGCCGCGCTGAACGCCTACCCGCTGGTGGGCTACAAGACCACCAAGGCCGCGGTGGTCGCGTTCACCGAGAACCTGGCCGCCCACAACGCGAAGTTCGGCGTGCGCGCCAACTCGATCCTGCCCGGCTTGATGAACACCCCCATGGCCATCGAGTCGCGGGTGGCGGCCGGCACGCCGCGCGACGAGGTCATCGCCTCGCGCGACCGCCGGGTGCCCCTCGGCCGGCGCATGGGCACCGGCTGGGACGTGGCCAACGCGGCGCTCTTCCTGCACTCCGAGGAGGCGGGCTTCATCACCGGGGTCTCGCTCATCGTGGACGGCGGCGAGTCCGTCGCCTGGGGCTCCTGAGATGGCGGCGACCGGGCTCCCGGAGAACGCGTACCGCGCCCGCGCCGAGCGCGGCGAGATCCAGATCGGCACCTGGATCACCATGATCCGCACCCCCTCGGTGCTCGCGCTGCTGCAGGCCGCCGGCCTCGACTACGCGCGCCTCGATCTCGAGCACTCCGCGTTCTCGATCGAGACGGTCGCCGACATGGCCACCCTGGCGCGCGCGCTGGATTTCCCGTTGGTGGTCCGGCCGCCGGACGGCAACCGCGAGTGGATCACCCGGCTGCTCGACGCCGGGGTGTGGAACCTGCACATTCCCCAGGTGGAGTCGGGCGAGCACGCGGCCGCGGTGGTGGCCGCCACGCGCTACGCCCCCCTCGGCTCGCGAGGGATGTACGGCTCGGGCCCGCACACGGCTTTCCGGGTGCGCCCGCCCGCCGACCACATGGCGACCGCCAATGCCCGCGTGCACGTGACCGCGATGCTCGAGAGCAAGGGCGCCTTCGAGCGCCTCGACGAGATCGCGGCGGTGCCGGGCATCGACGCGCTCACCATCGGCCCCACCGACCTGGCCCAGGACCTGGGCGTCCTCGGCACCCCTTCCCAGTCCACGGTCCTGCGGGAGCACCGGATCCGGCTGGGCGAGGCGGCGCGCAAGCACGGCAAGACGGTGGCGATGGCGGTCGACACCTTCGACGCGGTGCGGGAAGTGATCGCGCTCGGCGCGACGATCGTGAACTACTCCTCCGACGCGGGCGTGCTGCGGTCGGGCTACGCGGCCGCGGTGGCGGAGATCCGCAAGCCAAAGGAGGCGTCATGAAGGTCAAGGCGGTCAACGGCTTCGCGCGCATTCTCAAGTCCGAGGGTACCCCGTGGGTGAGCTGCTACCCGACGAGCCCGGTCAACAACGCGCTCGGCGAGGAGGGCATGCCCATCCTCATGATGGGCGAGGAGCGCTTCGCGGTCGCGGTGGCCGACGGCTTCTCGCGCGTGACCAATGGCAAGCAGATCGGGGTGTGCACGGTCATGGCCGGCCTCAACGCGGCGGGCATCCAGATGGCGTTCGGTGCGGTGGCCCAGGCGTGGGAGGACTCCTCCCCGATGCTGGTGATCGCAGAGGGCCTCGGCGTCGGCGCGAGCCGGCACACCCACTTCGACATGGCGGAGGCGTTCAAGCCGGTCACCAAGTGGGTGGGCAAGATCGACCGCGCCGATCTCGTTCCCGAGTACACCCGCCGCGCCTACACGCACCTCCGCTCCGGCCGGCCGGGCCCGGTGCTGCTGCTGATCCCGCGCGATCTCGGCGAGTACGATCCGGACGAGCGTCCCTACGCGCCGGTCAAGGGCTGGCGCACCGGCCCCGATCCGGACGACGTCAAGTCGGCGATCCGGGCCCTGCTCGCGGCCAGGGATCCCCTGCTCCACGTGGGCGAGGGCGTGTGCTACGCCGACGCGGCGGCCGAGCTGCTGCAGTTCGCGGAGGCGGCCCAGATCCCGGTGCTGACCACGCTCAAGGCCAAGGGGGTGTTCCCGGAGAACCACCCGCTCTCGGTCGGGGTGCGCGGCTCGATGGCCGACCACTTCCTGCGCAAGTGCGACCTGCTGTTCTCGATCGGCTCGAGCCTCTTCCCCGGCCGCTTCAGCCACGCGGTGCCGGACGCCCACAAGAAGACCATCGTGCAGTGCACGATCGACACCCTCGACATCAACCGCAGCTACGAGACCCGGCACGCGGTGATCGGCGACGCCAAGCTCACCCTCCAGGCCCTGGTCGCCGAGCTTCAGGCCAAGGGCGCGCGCAAGAAGCCGGAGGTGCTGGAAGAGA
>Ga0137393_10002733_pt1 | contig 11430 bp, 8 predicted proteins | sample 15con2h34BmetaG_FD_101396 | JGI IMG/M metagenome (GOLD analysis project Ga0137393, IMG submission 101396) | Vadose zone soil microbial communities from Angelo Coast Range Reserve, California, USA - 15con2h3.4B metaG | ecosystem: Environmental > Terrestrial > Soil > Vadose zone > Saprolite...
ATTCAATTACAAGGGAGCCGAAAAGATCTAAGCATAGACATACTCTGATCTTTCAGGCCACGTCCAAAGTTTCGCATGACCATCCACGCGTAGATAAAGGTCATGATAAGAAGCAAGATCGAGATGACGGCTGCAACGACATCAGGAGCGCAATGAACTATTCAGCACACAGCACTGACCAAATGTGGAGAGTGACTCCCAGACATGAGAAAACTGTGTGTTTTTGTTGACTATGACTTTGATGAACTAGATATCAGGAGGCCAAAATGAGAGGCTAACAAACAGTAACGTGGTAACGCATACCTTATAACAGAAGTATATCATGGCACCGACACAACCGGAAAGGAACGAGATCATCATCCACTTATTTTCGTAGCGAGCTGCCAAATGGCCGTCTACCAGTAGCACAATTGACAGCGGTAGCGCGGCACAAGTGACATAGAACTGCAACGAGTGACTGTCCAACACCAGCCAGGCGATCTGCACACAGAAACCGACCCAGAAAAAGATGTCAAACTTGATAAGGCATTGGTAAATCTGCCACGCCGCGAACATCTTCTTGATTTGTCGATCAGCCCCTAAGAACTTGTACACTTTCCAGCCAAACTCCTTGTAGATTGTCCACGCAAGCGCAATGTAAGCAAGCTCGGCGATAGAAATGACAATTGGAAGAGCTGTTGTAAGAACGTTGACGGAAAGGTGCGAGAATCCATCTTGTGAGGAAACGTTGGTCAAAGAGTGCCGAACTTCAGAAGACTGTATGATTGCATATAGGAGGAACAAGGCATTGAAGACTCTGGAAAAGAAGGGAGAAGTTATGGTAATGTACTTTTCACAAGCAGGTAGCGGGCTGAACTCACGTGAGTGCGAAAAACTGCAGGGTGTTCCGAGCGTACACGGCGTCTAATGCCATAGCTAACTGGAACACGCTGGGAATATCGCATTAACGGAAAAGAAAAGATGAGTACTGGGGAACATACTGAGCCAGAGCGAAGACAGAAAGGAAAACAGGCATTTTCTGCGAGGTGATGTCGCCTGACTGCGACGACATTTTGTGGGCCTTTTCTGCCTTATGGAATCGTAGTAGAAGATCACCCTCTATCACCAAGTCGATGGTTGTCTCCACTAGAACAGTGATAACATAGAGACGGCATGCCATTGAGTCTGGTAAGAGCTGGAGGAAATAATGAGAACATGAAGAATGGGTTTTAACGCATAAAACTGTGAAGGGAGATGCAGACCTTTTGCCACCATGTGCGGTTGTCTGGTGCCGGTAGTTGGGGAGTTGGGGGATATGCTGTCCGTGCGGTTAAGTCTCCGTCGTCTTCATCATAGAACTCGCCCTTTTGTTCCTTCTGCAGAAAGTATGAGCATTAAAACCAATCATAATGGGGAAAAACAAGCTCACGGATGTGTCGAGAAAATACGACTTGTGCTGGGAGTTTGGTGCAAAGGCTGTAACATTGGTGTCTACGAGGTTGTCGTGCGAAGCTTTGTATGTGTCTAAGGAAAATTGTAGTCGAGATTGAGGGAGTGACATGGTTTCAATAAGGATAGTGGGTGGAGGACCGGCCTGGGATGAAGTGGGAGACGAAGCCTGAGGCTGGGAGGCTGTGAGGCTGTGGCTCCGTTATGACGGCGAAACGGTCGTGAACTCGACCGCGGCGTGGGCGTGAGAACTCAGATCCTAATCAGCTCTACTCCCCCCATAATGCAGTCTTCCACCCGACCCAGTATTTCCCTCATTCCCCTCGTCCACGATAATAATCTTCCTCCTCTTGACTCTCCCAGAAACCGCTATCAGATCCCCCGTTCAGGTATACCATTCTGTCCTCGCTGAGCCATTCCAATCCCAGATACATCTCGCAGCTGTCATCCTCTCGGTCATGTTCTTCATCGTGCTACTACTCCTGGCTTTATTCATCGCCCTCTTTACGTCCTTCGTGCAAGCCCAAGGGTCTGCTGGTGCTGCCTCCGAGACGCCCCCTTAGCCTATCCCCCGCCTCAATGGATTATCCTTGTGTATTCATCTCAATCTTGGTGCCGCACATGTAACCCATCCATATCCATTTCATCGCAACTACATTATCTTGTATTATTATCGTTCGATACAGCAGTCTATCAGAATAACCAGAGCATACCAGTGACTCAATTGACGAGGCGAATGGGTGCTTCAAATGTCCCTGTTTCCGAGCTGAATCGTTCTATCGCGTCCCGCTCTCCACTCACCTGACCCTATTCCTAATATTGTTCTTGAACCGGCGGCTCTCTGAGTACGTCCCCTTGTTAAAGTCACGATATCAGCGTGTGCGCAATTTTGCAGGGACTAAGATGATCCATACGCGTCTGGAATGGACCACGCACAGATATTCAAGATCTGCGCTTAGAATAGGTGGGTAGTTCCCAATGACGTGCCAGTGCGTACCAATTTGCATTCTTCGGCTGGTTCGGGTTGTATCCTACCAGGGTCCCAAGGTCACCATCAAGCCTCCGAGCCCGTTTCATCGTCATCAACACGATCTTCGTGTATCCTGATTCGTTCGCATGTTGTTGTGGGTGTTGCAGGGTAGAGCACCGTGGCCCAAGGAGTATCCGAGAGAAGCACTTCCCAATGTGAGCGCACCGAGGAGCGGCACACCTGTGGTTACAGGTTTCAGTAATGCGATGATGCCTCGGTACCGGGTGGAATCTCCACAATCCACTGCTATATGGGGAAAGGCCGACATTCGGCCTTTCACGCCCGGGTGACTCGGAACGAAGAGCAATGCCAAGACGACCAAGTCGTCCCGAGTCGTTCTCACAACTGCCAGAGGTACTGCTGTTATATGTCCTCACATTTTTCTCCAAATTATACAACGACACACCTCAAGCGGCTGGACCTGTGACGGTGGCTAGTGGCTACCGCATAAAAAGTCACATCTAATGGAGTCCGGTGTCTGTTCTGATCGGTAGCGTCGGCGTTATAGTCAACTATGATACACTTAAAAACAATTTGGTTGTTAACGCGATGCTTTCTCACTGTTGGAAACTCGTATCTTCGAAACCGAGTTTGTAACAGTCTATTCAATGGCGTTGCGCTCGCCTGGGTTATCCACATCTCCGATACGCTCTGCTATGCGTCCGTCTCAGGTGCCGACCCCAGATCTAATGGGAAATTATCAGTCATTATAAATATCGACATACCGTGACACCCTTGACTAGACAATAGTATCACTATGTCAAGTGCAGCGGGGTGACTCGGATGTCCAGCTTCTCTGGTGACACTAGATCAGCATCTCAGCGTCATGATCCGGAATACGTGATGCGCATCAGCCCGAAGGTTGTTATGCTGTGATGCACCACTACATGGGGTCCAGCTGTCAACTATCTTTGTCCTGGCGATCCACGGCTACATCATTCCGGGGTAGACCCGCATTTGTCCAGCTTCTGATGTTATCATACCAGCTCTTTACAGTCGCTGTTGACATCTAAAAATTATGCATAAACTTTCGTACTTTTTTTATTTATTTACTTTTTATTGTTATTTTCCCATAACTTTGCACTAGCACAATTCCCATATACTGTATATTTGAGTCGCAAGTTTCAAACAGCTGTAGCCCATTCAATTCAACACACATTGCCAAGTCCTTGTAAATATGAGTTTATGTGACCATAACGCCCTGGTAAAGTGGGGTCGTCGATGAAAAGATCTTCATCAGAGGAAATAGTTTATCAGATTCATATTTTAATTAAGTGATACGGCACGACATTTCCCACCCACCGCCTAGAACAAAACATACTCGGAGATCCTCGGCCTGTGAATACTGCATTATGATTTGCTTTACAAATTGTAACATGGACCAAGGAAAGACCAAGTTAAGCCAAAGGATGAAGCGATGGCATCGTTTATGTCATTAAAATGAGGCGAGAACAACCATGGAAAGGAGCGGGGCCAAGGCCAAAACGAAGAGGACCAAAAGCAGGCTGTGAGTAGGTGAGAGGAGTAAACACGTACTCCAGTAGATGTTCGATGGGTGAAAAGCATCATATCAATATGGACCTCGCATTCTACGATGGCATAAGATGTTTGACACGTTCACCGGGGGCAATCAGTTTACGATAGTTGTGTGATATTGCTATAGAACACTACTGGTACAAGTGACATCAGTTTTACAAAGTAGCAAAGTAACAATGACCTCTAGATTGTGTAATCTGGGTACATGCTTTACAGACTCAGACCGTAAACAGCGCTACAAGGAAGCCGAGAGCACCAGCACCACCAAACCCTGTCATGGTGAGCCCACTGGCGCCATTGGAAGCGTTAGTAGAAGAGAAATTGGTACAGGGGATATTGGATGGGATGATAAAGTTTTGCGCCAGTGTCAGGTCTGCGCACTGCATGAAAATAGAAAGTTCAATCATATACGAAAGGAAGGTGAACAAGCAACTCTAAGACTCACCTGGGAAAGGTTACCATCCCCTCCATTGTAGACAAACTGAAGTGTCACGTTGGCACCACTTGAAACGCCACTAATTCCAGTGTCGGACAGGTTGAGCGGGATGCAAAAGCCACCAGTTCCAATGGCACTGGCAAAGTTTCGGGCCAATTGCTGTCCTCCAGACGAATTTGTAAAGTTGTTGGAGGATGTCGGATCTTGCACGGTTGAAAGCAAGATGCCAACTAATATACTGAGTCAACAAATGGAAATGACTCAGGACAATTAGTACTCGGACGTACGACTCCAGGTCGGATGCTCCGAATTCAGCGTGATGAATCCCCCGCTGAGAGGGAATTCGCTCCTATTACTCACGGCATTCGAGTAGTTGTCTAACGCGAATATAAGGCCTCGTATGGACAAGAAACGAGCTACATTACCACAAAAATTGACTTCATTGTTGTCATCGAAGGAGCCTCGGGGCGGCGGGAAGGCCAACTGGAAGTGGGCGTTGACCGCAGTGATTGCGCTAGCCAGCAGAGCAAATGTAGAGAACTTGAAATGCATTGCAGTTTCCGAACCTCTAGAAAACGATGGTTGGTGACTTTATACGGTGGGAAAGTCAGCGTGGAAAAAGTGAGAAAAAGTTTTTCATCCCTGATTATTTTTAGTGGCCGCGGTTTGAAAATCGATATTTATCACCTGTAACCGTTTGAAAAAAAAAGTCGATCATATCCTGGAAAAGATGATCTCGTTTTAAGTAGACACTTCCTTAGCATCCACAACCCCAGCAAGCTCTGGTAAACTACAGATGCGCATAAGCAAGCCGCCCGAATAGACCTCTCCAAGACACAACCCAACAATAATTGAGATTATCTACACTGCCTGGATCGCCCTAGAGGCCAGGGAAGCATAAATTGAGGAGCGAGGACAAGGATTGGCAACTCACTTCACGGCCGAGTTAACATAAGAGCATAGACGAGTGATGCTTGCAGAGAGTACAAGGTACCTACCCCTCGCGGGAAGCATGAATCGTGGGAGAAGTACGGCTCCTCTTTGTTTCTACACTGTGAGACACTTGCGTTGAGCTGATAGCCTCACACTGGGTGCCCTTCTCTTTACTCTTGATTCCTCCAGGGGTATGCGATCTCCATAGGGGAGAGCAGTGTTCCGAGAGCACTAGCCAACATTGAAGTAGAATGAAGTCTATACCTCCTCCACGTGACGAGCATCCTTAGACTCACGAGTAGCAAGAAGTAACCACTCTAAAACGGCGAGGCGCGATGCTTGCACCTGCGATAGCACCTTGCGAGGATGGGTGCCATAACCTGAAAGTACAGATGGTCTCCCCGCCAGCGAAATGGAGATAGGATGTCATCGCGATAGTCCGGATGTGTTTGTTGGGCTCGTGCTACGAGGACGAGCTGGTGACGGGCTCGGGTTCGCCTAGGTAAGTCACATGTGTCAGACTCGGGAAACACGCCAAGCAACCGCAACCCCGGGTCGCATGCAAAGTAAACGTATCATGACCGTCGAATGTAACAAGTCATAGCTGGGGGCCCAAGAAGAGAAACCTTGTTCAATAACATGGGATCAAAGTCGGAGAGGACATCGCGGGACAAGCTTCGGAGAACTACGCTCGCACTTGAATCCCAGACGCCAACAAAGGAGGGCTCGTGGTCAAAGGCAGGACCATAAAACCTAGAGCAACGAGGCAAGTAGAGCGAGAAGCTAATCATGAAACAAAATTTTCCGGACAGGGCTTGGTGAGGACTACGTTCCAGCGTGCACTAGCAGTTTGTGGCATGAGAGGACACTAATGGGGGAGTTAGTACCGGTAGATAGTAAATTGGGCCTCGAACAGCGCATAAATTGAGTCTGAGGTCAAGAGGAAAAGCTGGGGGCGGGAGCGGGACAAGCGGGAAGGGGTGGTAAAGGGGTGCGTACGATGGGATGGGCCTGCAGGCCTCAGCCCCAAGTAAAGGCTTTATAATAGGCTTTATAATATTTGGAAAGGACACCACAAACGGTGAGGCAATTTCCAGCCAATCATCATAATGCCTCACGTTGATCGCGACGGCCGAGTGAGTCACGTGCGATGATGTAACCCGTTGCCCTACGGTGTGCCAGAATCTGGGTTGTCAACCTCGTATCCAACCTAACTCGAAGTCTGCAGATCAAGTTACACACTGTGCAACATGAGCAGTACTTGACTGCAGGAACACAGCAGATGACTGGGCGTTTCAGCCAATCAAAATATTCGATTTTCGAGACAATAAGACCAAATAAAGCGTTCACAACTTTGATGAAAAGAAGTCCATCGACGTATACAAGCAAAATTGAATATGATAACAGGCATGTCTTTGAAATGGTCTTTCAGACCACCCTCCAAACTGAACGACAATGCTGTTGTGTAGTCTTGCTATATTGATGGATAAGGATTTCTTATTGTTGTAAGTGCAAGCCTGAGACATAATATCGATATATTGACCACTCGATGTCATAGTACTATAGTACTAAAACACTGTATATCGTGATGGGAAACACACCACCAGGTGTACCTGTGGACTTGATTTTGCGGTCGGGATTCATAAAAAATACCAGGTGGTGTGCATGCCAATGAGCCAATGCGAATTAAATCAGACCAGTGAAACACTGGACAGGCGGCGACACCGGACGTCGCTACTTACAGTAAAACACAATGATGACTTCATGGTATAAATATCCTTTCTTCTTTCGTGCATATATGTATAGCAGAGCTCTATACATTGTGTAAGGTGCCACGACTCGCAGGCAGTATGAAGTTTGGGCCGAGGGTAAAAACTGTAACAACATTTGTTTTGCACCAAACACATTCTTGTCCTCGACCTCCAACAGCGTAAAACTTACTCGGGTCGTTAGGTAACCTCAATTCCTATTTCCCATTGCGAATACATCCACTTGTTGGGAAAAAGAGAAGGGGCTCTACTACTTAAGCGACTCAGGCCGTAAGCAGCGCTACAAGGAAGCCGAGCACGTCAGCATATCCTGTCGCTGTGATTCCACTGGCGCCACTTTTATTGTTGGTGCTGTTGCCGTTGGTGCCATTGGTGTTAGTAGAAGTCGCATTGATACAGGAGATATTGGACGGGATGGAAAAATTTGGTGTCGGTGTCAGGTCTGCGCAATGGGAGAAAAAGATTCTGTCGCGACGACGAATATTATATGGAGGGTGAGCAAGTAACCCGAAGAATTACCTGGTAGAGGCTACCATCCCCTGCATTGTAAACGATTTGAATTGTCACGTCGGCGCCATCTGAAACGCCGCTAATCCCGGTATTGGACAGGTCGAGGGAAACGTCAAAAGTTGCTAACACCAGAGCCGGTGGCAAAGTCTCGGACCAAACTCTCCAGTCGAATTAGCGAAGTTACCGAAAGAAGTCGGATTTCGCGTGGTTGAAAGCGAGACGGCAACTAATTTATCGAGACAACAAGTGGAAATGGCCGAGGACGGTCAGTAATACGACGTACGATTCCAGTTGGGATGTCTGAGTGCAGCGTGACGTAGCCCCCGCTGACAGGACACCCGGCCCTGTTATCCATAGTACTCACATAATTGTCTGCCGCGAACTTTTGGGACTCGAATAGGCGAGAAACGAACCACATTACCACAAACGTTGACCTCGTTCTTCGCATCGAAGGGACTTCGGACGTGCTGGGTAGGCCAGCTGGAAGTGGGCGTTGACCACAGTAATTGCACTACTCAGCAGAGCAAACGAAGAGAAACGCATGGCAGTTTCTAGTCAATGTTGTAAGTGACTTTATATAGTGGGAAACTGAGCTGGAAAAGAAGGTAGGTACGGGCCGGTGAAAATTTTTTCGGTCTCTTACCTCCTTCGGTGGGCCTGTCACGGAAATTCTCACCCTATCAGTCGCCAAGTCAGCGATCAGGCCAGCTGGCCAGTAGACGACAAAATTACGGGCAGCATCCAAGGAAGAGAAAAATTTCCGAGAGTACAGTACAGAATTCCTTTGTATTCAAAACCGTCGGGTAAGCTCTGGTAGATTACAGGTGCACATGAGCGAGCCGCCCAAATAGAACTTCTCCAAGACCCAGCCCGACAACGATTGAAATGATGTACGCTGCCTGGAACGTCCTAGAGGCCAGGGAATGCATAAATTGAGAAGGGGCGAGGACAAGGACTAGCAGCTCACATTACGGCCAACATAAGAGCATAGACGAGTAATGCTTGCACAGCGTACAAAGCACCCCTCCCAGCATCGCGGGCCAGCACAAATGGCGGGAGGGTACGATTCCTTTGTACATTGCGAGACACTTGCGTTGAGCCAATAACCTCAACTTGGGCATTCTCTTCTCTCTTCTCCTGTTTTCTCCAGAGGAATGCACGATTTCCAGCGGGGAGATCAGGGTTCAAGGCAAGAGCGCTAAGCCAAACATTGAAGCAGACCTAATCGAAGTAGTTATGAAGCCCGTACCTTCTCCTCCAACGAGCATCCATGGCCCTACGGGTAGCATGAAGAAACCTCTCTAATATTGCTAATATGAGAAGTGCGATGCTCGCCCCTGCGATAGCACCATGGGAGGACGGGTGCCATGACTTGAAGTACAGGTAACCTCCCCCAGTGAAGTGGAAATAGGGTATCATCGTGACTAATCTGGAAGAGTCTGTCTGGTTCACTGTGTAGTCCATGAGGACGACGAGTCGGTGATGGATTGTCAAGAGAGTGAGCTGGCCCAAGCGTGTCAAAACCGGGTTGTGCCGGATACGTCACGTGATGTATACCGGCACAACCCTTCACACGCTTGGGCCAGCTGGCCCCAGCTCACTCAATGCTCGGTTATCGTAGAACGGTAATCGCTGCGTTCACTCTGCATGCATGGAGTGGGTTTTTGCGGTAGTTAATATGGGACGTCGGGGAGGATATCATGGGACAAGCGCTCGCATTTGAACCCGGAGGCCGGCAGGAGCACTGGCAGCCTCGCAGTTAGAGGCAGGATCAGAAAATCTGGAGTCATAATGTCATCTAGGCGAGTAGAGCAAGCAGCCAATCATGTAAAAACGGATTCCAGGATAGGCTTGTGAGGATTACGTTCCAGCGAGCACTTGCGTTACGTGGCACGAGACAGCTCGAGTTGGGGGTTACCAGTAGCACAGAGAATTGGGCCCCTAAAACACAGTTTTTGAAGAGTAAGGGCTAAAGGCTACAATCCACAGAGAGGAAACTGGGGGCGGAATGACCTGATGAGCGGGAAGGGTTGGTAAGGGGTATGTTCGTCGTGGGAGGATGAAGGTATGAGGCAATTTTTGGCCAATCGTAGTAATGCCTCATCAGCCCTCAGGGACGGTAACGGCCACTGCCGAGAGTCACGTGTACTTATGTAAACTTAGCTAGCGCTACTTAAAGCGATCCAGAGATAGTTGGCACGAGTACTCGTTCGAAATGCTCCGTGCCAGCTTCATATCCTTGTCCTCCACACGCCACAGTCTCCGGATCGCCCGACCGGTCGTGGTATTTGGAACTCGATTCAACTCGTCGCAAACTCCAGAACAGAAAAGGGCCCTCAATAAAGAAAGAAGGGAATTGCAAAAGGATTGGATTGCGCCAATTCTCACATACGAGCAAGTGAAACACAAGTCCCAACAACCGAGCGAAGTGCGTACTTCTCTCCCCGTCCGCACCATCGATTCTCAAACTCGGCAAAGAATGCGTATTTGATCGATGTGCGGGAACCGGACGAGGTATTGCAGGGCATGATCCCCTCAGCAGTTAATCTCCCACTCTCTGACCTTTCTGGGGCGCTGCACATGGACGGGGCCAAGTTCAAGGAAAAGTACGGCTTTCAAAAGCCAGAATTTGGCCAGGAAGTTGTTTTCTACTGTCGCAGCGGCAAGCGCAGTGCGACCGCGAGTGACGTTGCGCGGAGGAACGGGTACAAAAAGTATGCGTATTCCAACGCTGACTCGACTACCTGCATTAATATGCCTTACTCCCAGTATCTCAAGCTATACAGGGTCCTGGTTAGACTGGACGGCGAGGGAGAGCAAGCAATCGACGTAGCATTTCCCATTTCCATTCTCCCTACCAACGTCACCGTTATTGCATTGCGTGGCCCGCGGCAATGAGCTTAATGTTTATATGTAAATCCAACATCGGATGAAACCCTAAAAACTAGCCTTGGCTTATTTGGGGGGAGTATCGAACGCCTCGACGGATGCCTATGCGTCGTTCTGTATGCTAAAGTGTCCTGATTGAATTTTGGGATCATATCCTTACATCCTTGACTTTACAACGGTGTTTTAGTACTCGTGCGAGAAAAATATAATCATGTGGGAGCTCTGCAATGCGGTTAATAACAGAGGTTAAGGCCGACTCACTCGGAGCGATTGCGTGTCTTAAATAGGGTCGCGTGTCGTAGCATAAGGCGCTTGCGATGCTTGCTCACACTACCGTGACCGCGACCACGCCATGTACATAAGAACATCTCCGCAGCTATTCTTTGCTTTCTCGAGAACTCGCCTTGTCACTAGATGTCTACACCGCGTAACACTCCCGCCCATTGGCCACCGTATCTCACAGACACGCTCGTTCACTACTCCGGCTCCTCAAGTGGCACAGAGGTTTGGCGTCGCTCTCTCTCCTTTAATTTACACATTCGTGATGATCGTTGTAAAACGCTACTCTTGTGTTCTCGGCCAACAGCTTTCTCCAACAATCTGAATACGATACATTTGCCGACGCTGCCATGGAGGAGATACTTGACAAGCTACAGGATATCTTAGATTCACATGGGGATTCTTCACTAGAAGTCGAGTATAATGTGCGTCTTTCCTCGCACCGCGCGTGTTTTGCACCTCTGTTTCGCTGATTGTCCCTGTTTCACAGAGTGGGGTCATTACCCTCGATCTGGGCCAACGTGGTACGTATGTGATCAACAAGCAGCCGCCCAACAAACAAATCTGGCTCTCCTCTCCTGTTAGGTCTGTAAATCGATTGTTTTTCGCGGTCTCTTATC
>Ga0137393_10002743_pt1 | contig 11407 bp, 11 predicted proteins | sample 15con2h34BmetaG_FD_101396 | JGI IMG/M metagenome (GOLD analysis project Ga0137393, IMG submission 101396) | Vadose zone soil microbial communities from Angelo Coast Range Reserve, California, USA - 15con2h3.4B metaG | ecosystem: Environmental > Terrestrial > Soil > Vadose zone > Saprolite...
GTGCGCCCCGGCAGCCTTATCGGGGCCCGGACTGGTGCCCCCCGCACCTGCAGGCGGCCCCGCCTTGAGCCGTCCCGCATCGGTCGCGGCGCCCGCGCTGATTCCTCCCGCACCAGTGCCGGCACCGACGGCCGGTCCCGAAGCTCGCGCGGCTCCTTCTGCGGGCCCTCCCCCCGGTTTCGCCGATCGCAAGCCCATCCGCCCCCAAACGCCGACTCGTCCACCGACGCGCATCCCTCCGCCCGTCGTGCCGGCCCCGGCGACAGCGCCCGCGAAGAGCGGTCCCAACCAGGATTTTCCCACGCCGGCGGGGGGCAATCCCGCCATCGCTCCCCCGCGACCAGCCGCCGCACCGCCGCCTGCCGCCGGACCGCTGCCTGTGGCCGCACCAACTTCCGCCGCCGACCCTTCGGGACACGGGTCGCTGTTCGGCGAGGTTCCGCCCGGCGCCGCGCCGTCTCCCGGCGGTCCGCCCTGGCCAGTGCCGGTTCCGGTGGCCGCGTGCAAGGCGAGCGCGCTGCAGCTGCTCGGCTCGAAGACGAAGACGTTGCCGCCCGACACGCCCCCTCAGATTGCCGCCTCGGCGCGCAAGATCGCCGGCGGGCTCGCCTCGACCGAGCGCGCTGCCTTGGAGCAGGCCGGCCCCGACTCCGTGCTCGCCGACGCGCTGGCGGCGAGAATCGCGCTCGACGCCGCGACCGCCGAGGGTGTCCGGCTCTATTCGGCCATCCCCCCGCCCGTCTTCGACCAGGCTGCCTCCACCTCGCTCACGCAGCTCGCCGACGCGGCCTCGGCGCGCCTGCAGCAGCAGGCCAACGCCGCCATCGGGAACGGCGAGGTCGAGACGCTCCAGCTCGTGACCGCCGTCAGCGCCGCGCTGGGCCGCGACCTGGTCACTTACAAGGAGACCGCCGGCCGTCTGCGAGGCATGTGGAGCGCGCCGCGGCGGGGCGGCGGCTCACTCGATCCCAGCGTCATCCTCCCCGGACAGCAGCCGCGCTCGGCCGCGGCCAGGAGCGCCACGCCCGCGTCGGTGCGCTCCGAGCTGCGCGACTTCACGGCCTTGGACAATTACACGCGAATCAGTTGGAAGCGGATCGCGCTCATCGCCGCCGCGGTGCTGTTCGTCGCCGCTCTCGCGTATGCCTGGTTCTTCGCTCTGCCGCGCACGGTGGAGATCCCGCCCAACGCGGCCGGCTCCAACGTAGTGCGCATCGACGTGAGCGGCAACGCGGCGCTGGTCGTGGTCACCCAGGCCTGGGTCGACCGCTACGAGAACGAACTGCCGCTCCTGGTCAACGTGCTGCGCGCGGAAGGCGTGGAGAGAGCGCTGCTCGTGCTTCCCAGCGGCAGGTCGGCCGGCATCGTCGACGTGGCCAACGGCAAGGCCCTCGGCATCGTGCGCCCGCCAAAATGAATCAGAACGAGGGAACCTCGGCGATGTCGGAGTAAGCCGAGCCGTGCAGCGTCTCCTGGTACAGGTAGTTACCCTGCACGCTGTTGTCGGGGCAAGGCGTGAACGCGCTCCCAAATCCTTGGAGGCTGCCGCACGCCGTGATCACCATCGTGTCCGGCGCCTGCACCGTGTACAGGTAGCGCATGCGGATGGCGCCTTCGGGCGGGAAGGGCAGATCTCTCCAGCCGTTGGCCGACGCGACCCAGGAGGCGGGAGTTCCCGGAGCGCCTGGCGGATTGAGCGCGCTCGAGTTGCCCACCGGGACCGCGTTGGTGGCGAAGGTACCCTGGTTGTCGTAGAGGTTCCTGTAATAGAGGCGCATCTTGCTGATGAGCGTCAGCGCCTCGGCGCGGAACGTGCGCGCCCGCATCTTCTGGTAGTACGGGATGGCGAACGAGCTGATGATCCCGATGATGAGGACCACCAGCATCAGCTCGACGAGGGTGAATCCGCGGGCAAATCGCTTACGCATGAAGGATTCTGGCCCCCCTACCCCTCGAGGCGCAAGTCTTCATCCCCTCACCGGGACCTACCTCTTCTTCTCCAGCACATCGGCGGGCAACACTGCGCCCGGGCCGAACTTTTCCGCGATGGCGTCGAGCGACTTGTTGAGCCGCTCCCGCTTCTTCGTCTCCGCGTCGAAGAGACCGAGCTGCGGCGCGGCCGGGCCGAGGTCGCCCGCGTGCACACCCGTGAGCCGGACCGGGAGCGCGTCGGCTTTCTGCAAGAGGCGCGAGGCGACCCGGTAGATCTCCGCCCCGTCGTCGGTCGGCGCCGGCAGCGTCTCCTGCCGCGTCGCGATGCGGAAGTCGGCGTACTTGACCTTGAGGTGAATCGATCGCGCCCGCACGCCCGCGCGCCGCAGCCGCGCCGCCACGCGCAGCGCCTGCTGGTGGATGAACGGCAGGAGCGCCTCGCCTTCCAGGTCCTCCTCGAACGTCTCCTCCGCGCCGATGCTCTTCGCCTCCGCGTCGGGTTCGACGATGCGGTCGTCGATGCCGTTGGCCAGGTCGTGCAGCCACGGGCCCATCGATCCGAGCTGCGCCTCGAGGAAGGTGCGGTCGGCGTTCGCCACCTCGCCGATCTTGCGCAGCCCGAGCCGCCGCAGCTGCTCGTCGGTGCGCGGCCCCACGCCCCACAGGCGCGACGCGGGCAGCGGCGCGAGGAAATCGCGCACCTGCCCGCGCGGCACTTCCAGGAGGCCGTCGGGCTTGCAGAGTTCCGAGGCGATCTTGGCCGCGAACTTCACCTCGGCCAGGCCGACGCTGGCGGTGAGCTGCGTGCGTTCGCGGATCCTCGCCTTGATGTCCTTCGCCTGCTGCAAGGGCGGCCCGAGCAGCGCCTGCGAGCGCGTCACGTCGAGGAAGGCTCCGTCGAGCGAGAGCCCCTCCACCTCGGGCGTGAAGGTGTGGAACACCTCGAAGACCTGGTCGCTGACGGCCGAATAGCGGGTGAAGTCGGGCGGCACGACGATGAGGCCGGGGCAGAGACGCAGCGCGCGCGCCATCGGCATGGCGGAGCGGACGCCGAAGGGCCGCGCCTCGTAGCTCGCCGCGCACACCACGCCGCGGCGGGAGGGACCGCCCACCGCCACCGGCTTGCCGCGCAGGCGCGGGTCGTCGCGCTGCTCCACCGAAGCGTAGAAGGCGTCCATGTCGACGTGCAGGATGGCCCTTTCCACGGGCGCATAGTATTCCGCGCCGATGCTGCCGGGGATGGGAAACCGCGTGCTCCGCTGGCTCTTCGGCCGCGACCTGGCGGTGTGGCACGCGCCGGAGTACCGGCTGCCGCTCAGCGGGGTGGAGGCGCGCACCGGGTTCGACATGCGGCGCGCCGAGCACGCTCTCTGGTTCCTCCTCGAGCGCCACGCCATCGCGCGCGGCAACCTGCGCGCGCCCCGGCGGGCCGAGTACCAGGAGCTGGCGCGCGTGCACACCGCCGAGCTGCTCGACTCGCTCGGGCGCGCCGAGACGCTGGCGCGCATCTGGTCGGTCGACCCCAGCGACGTTCCCGTCGACGAGGTGATGACCAGCATCCGCCTCGCCTGCGGCGCAACCATCGATGCGGCCCGCGAGCTCTTGAAGCCCGCAACGCGCCAGGCGGGCCGGCGCGCGCTCAACCTCCTCGGCGGCTTCCATCACGCGAAGCGCGACGTGGCGGGCGGGTTCTGCCCCGTCAACGACGTCGCGGTGGCGGTGGCGGCGGTGCGCGCCGAGGGCTTTCGCGGCCGCGTGCTGGTGATCGATCTCGACGCGCACCCGCCCGACGGCACCGCCGACTGTCTCGCCGGCGACCCGGCGCACTTCATCGGGTCGCTCTCCGGTTCCGACTGGGGCGAGTTGAAGGGCGTCGACGAGACGGTGCTGCCCGAGGGGACCGGCGACGAAGGATACCTGCGCGCCTTGCGCGCGCTGCTCGAGCGCATGCCGCCGGGGGAGCTGGCGTTCGTCTGCGCGGGCGGCGACGTGCTGGCCGGCGATCCGCTGGGCAAGATGGGCCTCACCGTCGGCGGCTGCCGCGAGCGCGACCTGCTCGTCGCTGACGCGCTCTTGCACGTGCCGTCGGTATGGCTGCCGTCGGGCGGCTACACGCCCGACGCCTGGCGCGTGCTGGCCGGCACGGGCCTGGCACTGGGCGTGCGCAGCCGCGCGCCCATCCCGCGCAAGTACGACCCGCTGGTGGCGAAGTTCTCCAGCATCGCGCGCAGCCTCGCGCCCGAGGACCTGGGCGGAGACTTCATCGGCGCCGACGACGTCGAGCGCGACCTGCGGCTCGCGGGCGGCGAGCGCAAGCTGTTTCTCGGGTTCTACAGCGCGGAGGGACTCGAGCACGCGCTGCACCGCTACGGCCTCCTCGGCGAGCTGAAGCGGCTCGGGTACGGGCCGTTCCGCGTCGAGATCCGCGACGAGGGCGTGGGCCAGAGCGCGCGGCTCGTGGACGTGCCGACAGGGCAAGCGCTCATCGAGGTGGTGCTGGAGAAGCGGCGAGTCGGCGGGGCGGAGATGCTCTACGTGCACTGGCTCGCGCTGCGCAACCCGCGCGCGCGGTTTTCCCAGGAGCGGCCGCGGTTGCCCGGCCAGGAAGTGCCCGGGCTGGGCATGGCGCGGGAGATCACGCAGCTTCTGCTGCGCATGGCGGCGCGGCTCGCTCTCGAAGGGATCGCGCTGCGGCCCTCGGCGTATCACCTCGCGTACAGCGGGCGGGCCGTGATGCGGTTCGTCGATCCCGCCCGGCAGGGCCGCTTCGAGGCGCTGGTCGACGCGCTCCGCGGCCTGCCGCTCATCGACGCGACGCACGCCGTCGCAGAGCAGCGCGTGCGGCTCGACGGCGTGCCCTACCAATGGGAGCCGGCCGAGATGGTCCACTGGCTCAAGCCGCCGGCCGACGATCGGGAAGCGATCGAGGCCGAAAAAAAGCGCGTCAAGTTCGAACTCGGTTAATTCTAAGAGCCGGGCGCGGGGCCGGGTGCGTGTACGGTCACGGGGAGGGGGAGGGGGACGGGGACGTCCCACGGACCCTGTTACGTGAACCGTACCCGTCCGCGTGCCCGTCAACGTACACGCACCCGGTCCCGGGCCCGGTAGTTGACGCAGGAACGACTCTGCTCGCAGTTGTTCTAGAGTGGCGGCATGACGCCCGAGGAATTCCGCCGCCGGGGCCACCAGCTCATCGACTGGATCGCCGACTACCGCCAGAACGTCTCGCGTCTGCCGGTGATGTCGCGCGCCGAGCCGGGTGGGGTGCGCGCGCAACTTCCGGGAAAACCTCCTCAGGACCCGGAGCCGTTCGAGGCGGTCTTTCGCGATCTGGAGAGAATCATCATGCCGGGGCTGTCGCACTGGCAGCACCCCGACTTCTTCGGGTACTTCCCTTCCAACGGCGAGCTGTCGTCGGTCCTGGGCGACTATCTCAGCACGGGCCTCGGCGTGCTGGGCCTCTCGTGGCAGTCCAGTCCCGCGCTGACTGAGTTGGAGGAGGTCGTCACCGATTGGGTACGGCAGATGGTCGGCCTGCCCGAGACGTTTTCCGGCGTCATCCAGGACACTGCTTCGACCTCGACGCTGGTGGCGCTCCTCTGCGCGCGCGAGCGGACCAGCGGATACTCGCTCGCGACCAAGGGGCTGCAGGGCGGGGAGCGGCCGCTCGTCGTCTACTGCTCGGCGCAAGCGCACAGCTCGGTCGACAAGGCGGCGCTGTTGGCCGGCTTCGGCCGCGACCACCTGCGCCACGTCGCCACCGACGCGAGCTACGCCATGCGCCCCGACGCGCTCGCCGCCGCGGTGCGCGAGGACTTGCAGCGCGGGCTGCGCCCGTGCGCCGTGGTGGCCACGACCGGCACCACCACCTCGACGGCGCTCGACCCGGTGGGCGGCGTCGCCTCGGTCGCGCGCGAGCACGGCTTGTGGCTGCACGTCGACGCTGCCATGGCCGGGTCGGCGATGGTGCTCCCCGAGTGTCGATGGATGTGGCAGGGGATCGAGGCGGCCGACTCGCTGGTCTTGAACCCGCACAAATGGCTCGGCGCGGCCTTCGATTGCTCGGTTTACCTCATAGCCGATCCCCAGCACCTCGTGCGCGTGATGAGCACCAACCCGAGTTACCTAACATCCAGCGTCGACGCGCGCGTGAAGAACCTGCGCGACTGGGGCGTTCCGCTGGGGCGGCGGTTCCGCGCGCTGAAACTGTGGTGCCTCATTAGAGAGCAGGGCGTGGCGGGGCTGCAGAAGCGGCTTCGCCGGGACCTGGAAAATGCCCGCTGGCTCGAGGGGCAGGTCAAGGCCGCGCCGGGGTGGCGCGTGCTTGCGCCGGTGCCATTGCAGACGCTGTGCGTGCGGCACGAGCCGCCGGGGCTCGCCGGAGAAGACCTCGACCGCCACACCCTCGGGTGGGTAGAGCGGATCAACCGATCCGGCGCGGCCTATCTCACGCCGGCGGTGCTCGACGGGCGCTGGATGGTTCGAGTCTCGATCGGGGCCATCGCCACCGAGCGGGAGCACGTCGAAGCGCTCTGGGGGCTGATGCGCTCGACGGCGGCGCCGTCGTCGAGCGGCCCTTGAAGGCTCACGCGTCCGCATCGTGCGGCGGCGTTTCCGGCGCGCTCGCCTCCAGGTCCTCGATTCGCCTGCGCAGCTCTTCCCAGAGCTGGATCTTCCGCCCCGCCCGATAATCCATCATGACCACCACCGATTCACCCTCCGCGGCAATGGCCCGCCCTTGCGCGCGGCTGCGCATGCGCAAGCCCATGGTGAACGAGGTCTTGCCCAGCTTGATCACCGTGGTGGCGACGCGGAGGGTGTCGGGATATTGCAAAGGCAACCGATAATCGATCGTTTGACGCGCAAGGATCGGCCCCACCCGCTCGGTCGCCATGCGCTCGAGGATGCCGGCCCGCTCGAAGTAGGCGATGCGCGCCGACTCGAACCAGCGCAGGTAGACGACGTTGTTGACGTGTGCGAAGGAGTCCATGTCGCCCCACTGCACGGGCAACTCCACCGTGACGGGCCAGCGGTTCACGCGAGGTCGATCCGCTCGATGGCGTGGTACGGGACGACGGTGATGTGATCGTTCTCCATCTTCAGCACCACCGTGTAGCCCGCGGCGTGGTGGTCCATCTGCAAGATGCGCCCCGAGACGTGCGAACCGCCGCCGAGGTGCAGCGTGACGCGGCGCAGGTCCTCGGCCATCGATTTCAGGTTCAAGGTATGCGCGCCGGTGGCCTCGATGCCGAACGCCACCGCCTCGCGGTACAGCTCGTTGGTGGTGCGCAGGCGCGCGGCGACGATGGCCGCCATGTTGCGGTAGAAGGCCGCTGCGATGTCGGGCCGCTCGCGCTGCACCCGCGCGAAGCTTTGCCGCGAGAGCACGAGGAACTCGCTCGCTTCGGTGATGCGCGCGCTGGCCGACCGGCGCGCGCCGTCGATGAAGCTCATCTCGCCGATCAAGTCGCCCGGCCCGAACGAGGCGAGCGAGCGGTCCACGTCGCCGCGGATGTTCTTGAAAATGTCGACGCGCCCGCTCTGCACGATGAAGAGCGAGTCGCCCGGGTCGTTCTCGTGGAACAGCTCCTCGCTGGCGACGAGGATCCGCTTCTCGCAGGCGGTGAGCAGGAAAGCGGCGTCCGCGGAGGTGAGCTCCGCGAACAATCGCGACCGGTTCAGCTTGTCCTCAGCCGCCACGTAGCCTCCTTGGGGAACCCCCGCCCGCACGTGCATCGCACGGACCGCCAAGGCCGGGCAAGTTCAAGGCTGCGCGGAAAGGACTAGCGCGGCGTAGATGGCGCGATGGGCCGGCACAGCCACGCCGTGCGCCTGGGCGCGCCGCACCACCGCGCCGCTCAGCCAGTCCAGTTCCAGCCGGCGGCCGCGCAAGAGGTCCTGCGCCATCGAGGAGAACATGCCGGGCGCGAGCGAATCGACGAGCTGGAGCTGCCGCGCGGCGTCGACCGGGCAGCCTTCCGCCCCCGCCAGCGCCGCCGCTTCGCGCAGGGCGTCGGCGAGCATGGCGCGGGTTACGGGGTTCTCGCGGATGGGCCCGATCGGCTTGCGCGTCAGCGCTGTCATGCCGCTCACCGCGGTGAGGAAGACGAACTTCTCCCAGGTGAGCCGGCGGATCTCGTCGCTCGCCGTCGCCTCGACGCCGGCGGACTTGAACGCCGCGACGGCCGCCTCGAGGCGCCGCGTTCGCGAGCCGTCCAGCTCTCCCAGCGTCACGCGCTGCAGCTTGCCGGTGTGGGCGATCACCCCCGGCTCGGCGATGACCGCCGCGACGTGCGTGGTGCCGCCCAGCACGTGTTCACGGCCCACGGCGCGCGCCAGCACCTCGTCCTTGTCGATGCCGTTCTGCAGCGAGACGGCCACCGTGCCGGGGCCGATGAGCGGCTTGATCTGATTCGCCGCCGCCTCGCTGTCCCAGACCTTGACGGCGAGGACCACCAGGTCGACGGGCCCGACTTGCGCGGGGTCTTCGAAGACGCGCACGCCTTCGAGGTGTGCATCGCCCAGCTCGCTCTTGATGACCAGTCCCTTGCTGTGCATCGCCGCCGCGTGCGCCCCGCGCGCGATGAACGACACTTCGTGGCCTGCCTGGGCGAGGCGCGCGCCGTAATAGCCGCCCACCCCGCCGCTGCCCATCATCGCGATCTTCATCGGCCGCTGATGTACGTCTCGAGCTGGGAGATGAGGAACTGCTTGTCGTCGAGCATGAGCTGGATGACGTCGCGCATGGAGATGATGCCCACCACCTTGCCGCTCTCCTCCACTAATAGATGCCGGGTGTACTGCGTGCGCATCACCTCGCTGGTCTCGCTCTCGGTCGACTGGGGAGAGATGCTCGGCAGGTCGGTGCGCATGGCTTCGCCGATGGGCATCGAGCCGTTGTCGCCGGTGGCGAGAACGCGGAAGACCAGGTCGCGCTCGGTGACGATGCCGACGATGCGGCCGCCCTCGCGCACCGCGACGGCGCCTATCTTCTTCTCCGCCATCACCTTGGCGGCCTCGCGGCAGGGCGTGGTGGCGTCGAGACCGACGACCTGCCTCGTGACGTGCCTCTCGATGTTCGCCATGCGGGCCTCCCGGCGGACGAGTATAGGGAACCGGGTGGATCTGGAACAACACTTTGCGAAGCTCGGTGCGCTGCTCGACAGGGAGCGCGCAGCGGAGAAGGAGAGATTCGCGCAGGCGCGGGCGCGGCTCTCGCTGGCGGAGAGGGACGCGCGCGGGTTGGCGCTGGCCGACGTCGAGGCGGTCGATGAGGGCGGGCTGGCCGGGCGCTCGCTGGTGACGTACGCGCGGCCGGGCAGGGGCGAGCTGGGCGGGTCGCAGATCGGCGTCGGCTCGCCGGTGCGCGTGGTGCCCAAGCGCGCCGAGGCCGACGACGCGCCGGCCGGGATCGTCGCGCGCCGGCAGCGCTCGCGGCTGGCGGTGGCGTTCGACGAGCCGCCGCCCGACTGGGCGACCGAAGGGCGGGTGATCCTCGAGCTGCAGCCGTCGTCGGCGACGTATGATCGGCTCTCGGGCGCCGTCCGGCGCATGGCCGGCGCGCGCCGCTGGCACGGCATCCTGCGCGGGGAAGCGCCGCGCTTCGAGCAGCGGCCGCGGGGTCCGGAGCTGGATACCGCGCTCAACGGGGAGCAGCTCGCCGCGCTGGACCTCGCCGACCGCGCGCAGGACGTGATGCTCGTTCACGGCCCGCCGGGGACGGGGAAAACCACTGTGCTGGTCGAGGCGATCCGGCGCGCCGCGGCCCGCGGAGAGAAGGTGCTCGCGTCGGCCCCATCCAACCTGGCGGTGGACAATCTGGTCGAGCGGCTCGTCGCAGCGGGCATCGACGCGGTGCGGGTCGGCCACCCTGCGCGTGTCCTGCCCGCGGTGGTCGAGCACACGCTCGATGAGCGCGTGCGCGCGCACGAGCAGGCGCGCATCGCTGCCGATCTGGTCGACCAGGCGCTGCGGCTCCGCGCCGACGCGCGCAAGCGCCAGCAGCGGCGCGGGCCGGGCCGCTTCAGCGAGGCGCGCGCAGCGGAGCGCGAGGCGCGCAAGCTGCTGGCCGAGGCGCGCGAGCTGGAGGACCGGGCGGAGCTGGCCGTGCTCGATCGCGCGCAGGTGGTGCTGGCCACGCTGACCGGCCTCGAGTCGCGCGCGCTTTCGCAAAGGAGGTTCGATGTGGCCGTGGTCGACGAGGCCACGCAGGCCGTCGAGCCGGCCGCGTACCTCGCTCTTTTGAAGGCCGATCGCGCGGTGCTGGCGGGAGATCACAAGCAACTCCCGCCCACGGTGATCGCCCCCGACGCGCTGGAGCTTTCGCTCTCGCTCTTCGAGCGGCTCGCCGCGCTCCACCCCGCGGCCATGGTCACCCTCGCCGAGCAGTACCGCATGAACGAGCGGATCATGCGCTACCCATCCGACGCGCTCTACGGCGGCAAGCTGCGCGCCCATCCCGCCGTCGCGCGCCACGCCATCGACGACGCGCCGCTCGAGGTCATCGACACGGCCGGGCGCGGCTTCGAGGAAGAGACTCCGCCGGGCAGCGACTCGAAGATGAACGCTGGCGAAGCGGCGCTGGCGGCGTCGCGCGTGCGCCGGCTGCTCGCGCTGCTCAGACCGCAGGACATCGCGGTGATCTCGCCCTACGACGCGCAGGTGCAGAAGATTCGACAACTGCTCGCCGATGTTCCCGAGGTGGAGATCGATACGGTCGACGGTTTCCAGGGGCGCGAAAAGGAGGCCATCGTCGTCTCGCTGGTGCGCTCCAACGACGAGGGACAGCTCGGATTCGTGGCCGACATCCGCCGCATCAACGTGGCGCTCACGCGCGCGCGCAAGAAGCTGGTGGTGATCGGCGACGGCGCGACGGTGGCGCGCCACCCGTTTTACGACGGCTTTCTCAAGCATGCGCAGGGCGTGGGGGCGTGGCATTCGGCGTGGGAGGAATAATCGCAAACGCGCTCCGAATCGGAAGCGGACTTTAAAACTACGCGATTGCGATTGCGATTTGGATTGGGAGCAAGCCCGCGCCACCGCCTTCGGCGTTGTCACTGGGGCTTGCAAGCTTTTCGATCAACAGCGGATAAGCCCGCTCAGGAGTGCATAGACTCTGCCGCCCAGCGCCGCCCCCAGGCGAGCGCCTGCATCGCAGTCGCCACAGAGCCCTGCAATGTGCAGCGCAGCCACCGTTTCGGAAGCTTCGCCACGTGCGATGCGAAACACGCGCTTCTGATCCGCCCCAGTGCGGCCCGTAGCCTCAGCAATATTCAAGCACACACTCTTGGCAGCTCGCAGAGCCTGGTCGCGCAGCTTCAGATCTGCGATCTCCGCCTTCTTCACCGCGACGAGCAGCTCGCAAGCGACCTGATACGCAGCCAAGGTTTCGTGTGGAAGAGTCGTCCAGTTCGTCATCGTCGGCCTCCCTCAAAAAACGGCGCAGCCGGGGAGGCCGACGATGACGAACGGACGA
>Ga0137393_10002744_pt1 | contig 11401 bp, 8 predicted proteins | sample 15con2h34BmetaG_FD_101396 | JGI IMG/M metagenome (GOLD analysis project Ga0137393, IMG submission 101396) | Vadose zone soil microbial communities from Angelo Coast Range Reserve, California, USA - 15con2h3.4B metaG | ecosystem: Environmental > Terrestrial > Soil > Vadose zone > Saprolite...
CCCTTTAGCAAGCGGATGCGGCGACGGCGTTTGCAGATACTCGGCCAGCACTATGCGCAAGGCTTCGCGAGCGCGCAAGCCGCGCTCCATGGGCATAAAAGCGTCGGCTTCGCGCCAACGCAGCGCGCGGTCTTCATCATAGGCCACCAGCATGCGTATGTGTTCGCGCTTCCCCTCGACAGGCGGAGCGATTGGGCGCTCGTCAGTGCCTTGTAGGGTCTTGGCTTCTTCTTTGTGCGTGAGCTTGATGATATAGACCCCGCTGATCAGGATACTCAGCAGCAGAAGCGCAATCGTGATTTGAAAATGGCGCGGGATCACTGAGCACCTGCTTGTCCGCGCGACCTGGCAATACCCGATGCCACAGCGGAAGCGACGGCACTCTGCATTCTTGCGCTGGCGAGGGCCTGGGGATCGTCGGGTTCGGCGGCAATCTCTACGGCAATCGCCGGAGCCACAACATTGTTCAGTGGACGCAAAGGGGCGCTTAGCCGCGTGACCTGAAAGTCGGTTTTTTCGAGTTCCTTGGCCACGGCGTCAGCAATTGCTTTGCTCCGAGGCAGCGAGGCGGTCTGCGCGGTGTCCCAGGGAATGAAGCGCCCGGTTGTTCCCTGGGGCTGCGCCGGCAACAGCGGCGCATAGACGCGCACTCCCGTTCCCGGCACGCCTGCATGAAGCGCGATGTATATCCCGGTGTGTTGGCCATTGGCCGCTTCGGCGCGACGCTCCAGGCTTACCGTAGTGTCGGAATCGCGCATCATGCGCGCCCCGATGCCGCGGTTTTCCAGCGCAGACCGAAGTTGCCGCGCGAAACTCAGTGTCACATCTTTTTCCGCGAGCTTGTTGCGGAAGATTGCGCCGGAGTCGTCTCCACCGTGGCCGGCGTCGATTAGAACGAAAAACTCAGGCGCTGCGGGCTTGGGAGTTTCCGTCTGCGAGGGCGCCGCTGGCGGTTGCTCAGGAGCGGTCTGTGCTGGCGCACTGGGCGCATTCTGGCCCAGCGGCGTGGCTGACAAACCCAGCAACGCGCAGCCGAGCAGGGCAGCGGTGATCCAGGCGCTAAGGCGAGTCGGGACGCTGAGCGTCCGCTTCTCCCGCCTTGTGCTAGTCCAACGCATAGATTGCGAGCCCGCTCAGGAGTTTGGGATAGAAATCCGTGGACTTCTGCGGCAACACTTCGCCGGCGAACGCCACGTCGCGGACCTGCTCGATGCGCGCCGGATTCATCAGGAACGCCACATTCGCGCCCTGGCGCACCCATGAGATGGCTTCAAAGGCGTCGCGTTCGTACTTCACGTGGTCTTGGTTGCGGACCGCTTCTTCGGAGATTCCGAGTATGCGCTCGATCAGGATCTTGTGAAGCTGGACCACGTCGAGCCCTCGCTGGCGCGCGGAGACGTCCTTGAGCGTGTCCTGCACGGCGCGTTTTTTGGCGCGCAGCAGGTACGGCCCTTGCCGCGTGACCGCGACAAACGCCGTGCCGTTCTCTCCGGCCTCTTCCAGCAGCGTGGTTGCGCTGCGGCTCTCGGTTCGCAAATCGATGCGGGAAATATCAAAAAACTTTTTGGCTCCCTCGAGCAGGCGTTCCCGGTCAAAGTCCGCCAGGCCGTGGACGATCCGGTGGGTCGGCAGAATCGCCAGGCCACGATCTTCCATGCGGACCAGGGTCATCATCACGAACTCGTGCGACGCGTTGGGAACGCTGCCACCCGCGGCGGCGCGCCGCTCGTTGCGGTACGCCACCGCGGTTTCGTAACGGTGATGTCCGTCGGCGATCAGGACCTTCTTGTCCTTCATGCGCTGTTGAACCGCGTGAACCAGGGCGGGATCGTGGATCCTCCACACCCGGTGCAGCACTTCGTATTCGTCCAATACGGAGATGTCCGGATCATCATCCGTCTTCAGCAGGGCCTCCACTTCGGCCAGTGGATCGCTGTACAGCATGAATATCTGGCCAAAATGCGCGCGCGTCGCGCGAAGAAGGTTGAGGCGGTCTTCCCGCGGCTTGGAATGCGTCAGTTCATGACGAAAGACCACGCCGTCAGCGTAATCGTGCAGCCGGCCCAGCACCGTGAGTCCGCGGCGCTCCGCCAGATCGCGCGTGCCGGGAATGGTGAACGTCTGCGAGTAGAGATAGATGGACGGCTCCGCGTCCTGCTTAAGGATGCCGCCCGCGCGCCAATCGTGTAGATACTCCGCCGCGCGCGTGTAGACGTTGAACACCTCGTTGTCCGTCTCGCCATGGCGTCCCAGGATGATCCGCACCAGATTGTGGGCGCTCTTGTCGTAGTACTTGGCTTGCATTTCTGGCGTGATCTTGTCGTAGGGTTGGGTAACAACGTCTTCCAGGCGGACCTGGTGTGGATCATAGCGAAGGGCTTGAAAGGGAAGAATCTCTGGCATTTGGGAAAGGCGGGCCTGCCTGGGCGCGCGCAAGGTGCCGCAAGAATGGCCCGCTATTGCATTCTATCAAGGGGAAAACGGAAAACCGCTTCAGAGTTTCTCACATCTCAATATCGGGCGTTTCGCCGTCAGCATTCCAGCCCGGCAACGGTAACTTAATCGGGCGTTATGAATCATAGAAGTTGGAATTTAAGGGGCTGTGGCGCTGTGATACTATCGACCAGTAAGAGGTTCCATATGGCCCGCTCAGAACGTCGCGGGTATAGAACATCCCGTTCACCCGGACTCTTGCGGTTTGCGTCCCGGCGCATGGCGGTCATGCGTGGCCTCTTTGCGTTCGTGGTTCTTCTTGTCTTGTGCCGCTTCGGCGTAGCCCAGGACGTGAATGTCCACATTGAGCCCCGCTCGAAGACTGATCCCGCCAAGACTGATTCCAATACCGCTGCAAAGGCCCCCGATGCAGCTCCCGACAAGGACGTTCCCGGAAAAGGCACCACTTCAACCACTGAAAGCGCGTTCAAACAGCGTGGAATGATTGTTCCGGTTGACCTGGTTCTGGTGAACGTGACGGTGACCGACGATTGGAACCGCATTGTCACCGGTTTGGAAAAAGAAAACTTCGCAGTGATGGAAGGCAATGAGATCCAGATGGTAAAGCACTTTTCCAGTGAGGATGCTCCCATCTCGCTGGGCGTGATCTTCGATATGAGCGGCAGCATGTCCGACAAGATCGAGAAGGCCCGCGACGCCGTAATTGAGTTTTTCAAAACGGCCAATCCGCAGGACGAGTTTTTCATGGTGGCGTTCTCCGACCGGCCCCAGCTTATCGCCGACTTTACCAAGTCGATTGAGGATATACAGGGCAAGCTCGTATATACCGTGCCGCAGGGGCGTACAGCGCTGATCGATGCCGTGTACATGGGCGTGAGCAAGATGAAAGACGCCCGCAATTCCAAGAAAGCCCTGCTGATCATCTCCGATGGTGGCGACAACCACAGCCGTTATACTGAGAACGAGATTAAATCCATGGTGAAAGAGGCCGATGTACAGATCTATTCCATCGGCATCTTCAGCCTCAATCCTGTTCAGCCGGAAGAGCAGAGTGGTCCCGCGTTGTTGACAGACATCTCGGAAGTCACTGGCGGACGGATGTTCACGATCAATAACCCTAACGAACTGGCGGACGTGGCAACAAAGATTGGGATAGAACTGCGCAACCAATATGTGCTCGGCTACCGTCCAAGCAACAAGACCAAGGACGGTCATTGGCGCAAAATCAAAGTCAAGCTGATTCCGCCCAAAGGCCTGCCCCATCTCAACGTTTTCGCCAGAACCGGATACTATGCTCCCTCGCAATAATGCGGCTTTGTGGATTTGCGCCTTTTGCCTGCTTGGTCTCTGCTCTTTCCGGGCCCTTGCTCTCGACGGTCAGCCTCAGACTCAGACAGCCCAGCCCAAGCTTCAGCCCACGCCCTTACCGGCCGATGTAGACCCGTCTGATCCTGCCGTCCCTGTCTGGATGCGTCCTGCCAACCTTCCCTCCAAGGGCGAAACAACGCCTGCACCCAACGTGCCCACGGGCCGGGGCGCTGTGGGTGAAGTGACCAAGGGCGGCAGCGGATACCGCATGATCATACAAAGCAACGAGGTCATTTTGCCGGTGACGGTGCTGGACCAGAAACGGCATCTGGTAACCACGCTATCGCAAAATGATTTTGTCGTGTATGAGGATGACCAGCCGCAGCGCATCGTTAACTTCCGCAGCGATGACGTTCCCGTCTCTATCGGTATCCTGGTGGACAATTCCGGCTCCATGCGCGAAAAACGCGCCGCTGTTACTAAAGCCGTGGTGAACCTGGTGAAAGCCAGCAACAAGGATGACGAAGCCTTTGTGGTGAATTTCAACGATGAACCTTATCTCGACCAGGATTTCACCAGCGACGTCAACCTGATGCGTGAGGCCCTGGATCGTCTCGACTCGAGAGGCGGCACGGCGCTCTACGAAGCCGTGATTGCCGCCGCTGACCATCTGGCCAAGCTCGGCCGCAAAGACAAGAAAGTCCTGCTGGTGATCACAGACGGCGAAGACAACGAGAGCCGCCAAACGCTGGAAGAAGCCATCCGCAACGTCCAGAACGAGAACGGCCCTACCATCTATACGATCGGAATCCTGGGCGGCGAAGGCAAGGAACGCCGGGCCAAGCGCGCGCTGGAAGCGCTCTCCTTACAGACCGGCGGAGTGGCCTTTTTCCCCAAGAACCTTGACGAAGTAGATGAGGTCAGCCAGCAGGTGGCCCACGACATCCGCAACCAATACACCATTACCTACAAGCCCACCAACCCGCAAGTCAACGGCGGCTACCGCCGGGTAAGAGTGGTGGCCCGTGCCTCCGGCTACAAAGACCTTCAAGTCCGCACCAAGAGCGGATACTTCGCCGGCCAACAGAAAACCGCCTCGGTCCGGTAGGCTTTTTCTTTATCCCGAAGCGCAGCGAGGGATCCATATGCCACGAGGATTTCCGGGACTGTATCCGGGTCTGAGCTGAGGAGTCGGCAGCGGATCGCCCCCGGCGCCAGCGGCGGAACCATAGGAAGCCAAGCCAATGAATATCCAGCACCTTTAGGTGCGGCGCCTGCCCGCCCAAATGATAATCGCGGCAATATAGATCCCTCGCTGCGCTTCGGGATTGCAGAAGAAGGTTTCCCGCTTAAAAGAACGAGCCATCCATCACAGATATGGGTTATATTGGCAGGACTTTTTACCTGTGAGGTAGCAATGTCCCGAATCGTTCGCGGTGGATTGATCCAGGCGAGCAACGCGCTGAGCCCGTCCGAACCCCTGGCCAAGATCAAGCAGGCCATGATTGACAAGCACCTGAAGCTGATCGAGCAAGCGGCCAAAAAGAAGGTCCAGGTGCTTTGTTTGCAGGAGCTGTTTTACGGCCCGTATTTCTGCGCCGAGCAGAACACTCGCTGGTACGAGCTGACCGAGCCGGTCCCGGATGGTCCCACCACCAAGCTGATGCAGCGCCTGGCCGCTAAACACCGTATGGTGATTGTGGTCCCGGTCTATGAGAAGGAGATGACCGGCCTCTACTACAACACCGCCGCCGTGATTGATGCTGACGGAAAGTTTCTGGGCAAGTATCGCAAGCACCACATCCCGCAGGTGGCGCCGGGGTTCTGGGAGAAGTTTTATTTCACTCCCGGTGATGGCGGATATCCCGTCTTCAACACCAAGTACGCGAAGGTCGGCGTATACATCTGCTATGACCGCCATTTTCCCGAAGGCGCTCGCATCCTCGGGATGAACGGTGCTGAGATTGTCTTTAATCCGTCAGCCACCGTAGCCGGACTCTCCGAGTATCTCTGGGAACTGGAGCAGCCCGCGCATGCTGTTGCCAATGGATATTTTGTCGGCGCGATCAACCGCGTGGGCAGGGAAGCGCCGTGGAATATCGGCGAATTTTACGGCAAAAGCTACTTCTGCAACCCGCGCGGCAAGATCGTCGCGCAGGCCAGCCGCCACAAAGATGAAGTCGTGGTAACAGACCTGGACCTCGACATGATTGCCGAAGTCCGCAACACCTGGCAGTTCTTCCGCGACCGACGTCCGGATAGCTACAGGCCAATTGTGGCGCAGACCGGGAGAGCGGTAGCTGGCGGTTAGCTGCTAGCTTCTAGCTCTTGGCCAGAGCAGAGTCGTGCCTCGAATGAGAGCGCCTCCAACCCATGGGCAATGATTCGTGCGAACGCCAAAGGAACGACGGAAAGATAAACGATCCTACTAGCAGCTAGCAGCTAGCAGCTAGGAGCTATTCATGTCCACCAGCACCTCACTCTCGAAGAACATCGAATCCAGCCCGCTCTACAACCCCGACCTCGCGCCGGTCACGGGAGAGCGGCGCACTTGGACGACCTACAACTACGCCGCGTTGTGGGTTTCCATGTCGGTGAACATTCTCACGTACATGCTGGCAGCCAGCCTGATCGAAAAGGGCATGAACTGGAAGCAAGCCGTGTTGACGATTTTCGTCGGCAACACCATTGTGCTGGCGCCTATGCTTTTGAACTCCCATCCCGGTGCGCGCTACGGCGTGCCGTTTCCGGTACTGGCCCGCGCGTCATTTGGAGTGCTGGGCGCCAACGTGGCGGCGGTGCTTCGCGGACTTGTGGCTTGCGGATGGTTTGGAATCCAGAGCTGGATTGGCGGCGAAGCCATCAACACGCTGCTGGGGACGATCTGGCCGGCGTGGCGTGGCTTTGCCCATGGAACGCCGGTATGTTTCATGCTCTTCTGGCTGATCAATCTGCTGGTCATTCTCAAGGGCATTGAGTACATACGCTTTCTACAAGGTCTGAGCGCGCCCATTCTGCTCGGTGTGGGCCTGCTGCTTCTGGGATGGGCCTACTTTGCCGCAGGCGGATTCGGCACTATGCTGTCCGCGCCGTCAAAGTTTCGCAACAATGCGGATTTCTTCAAAGCCTTGGTCCCCGCGCTGAACGGCGCTGTGGGCTTCTGGTCGACCGTGTCACTGAATATTCCCGACTTCACCCGCTTTGCTAAAAACGAGCGCGGTCAGGCGATCGGGCAGGCCATCGCGCTTCCTTTGACCATGACGCTGTATTCATTCATCGGTGTGGCCGTGACATCCGCCACAGTCGTGATCTACGGCTCCGCGATATGGGACCCGGTTAAGCTGCTCAGCCGCTTTCATTCGCCCGTGGCCGTAGTCATATCGCTGGTGGCGATCCTGTTGGCCACGCTCAACGTAAACATCGGCGCCAACGTCGTTTCGCCCGCGAATGATTTCTCTAATCTGTGGCCGAAGAAAATCTCTTTCAAGATTGGTGGCGTGATCACCTGTTTTATCGGCATCGCAATGATGCCCTGGAAGCTGCTGGCGAATTACGACACCTTCGTCGTCGCGTGGCTGGGCGGATATGCTGCGGTGCTCGGTTCCGTCGCCGGAATCATGATCTGCGACTACTATGTTGTCCGCCGCAGACGTCTGCTCACCAACGATCTCTATCTCCGCAACGGCGTGTACGAGTATTCGGGCGGCTTCAACTGGCGAGCGATTGCCACGCTGGCGATTGCTTCCGCAGTAGCGCTCGTGGGATTAGTGCTGCCTTCGGTCCGGTTCTTGTATGACTACTCGTGGTTCGTGGGATTTGTTGTGGCGTTCGCGGTGTATTGGGCGATTATGGCAACCCAAGAGAACAAGGTGCCAGTTAGAGCCTGATCTCTAGACACGCCGCTCACACCAGATCGAACTTGAGTTCGCCCAGCTTTTCCAGGCTGCAGGCAATCTTGTCTCCCGGCTTGAGCCATACCTGCTTGTCTTTTGGCTTGCCCTGAATCACGCCTTCCGGAGTGCCGGTGAAAATAATGTCGCCGGGTTTCAGCGTTATGTGGCGCGAGATGTAGCTGATGATTTGCTTGCTGTTAAAGATCATGTCACTGGTGTTGGAGGATTGGCGGGTTTCACCATTGGCCCGGCATTCCAGTTTCAGGTTGTCGGGATCGATCTGGTCGGCGGTGACCATGTACGGACCCAGCGGCGCGAACTGGTCCGGCGTTTTGCCGATCATCCACTGGCCGCCGGTCTCCATTTGCAGGTCTCGAGCCGTGAAATCGTTGCCCGTACAGTAGCCGGCCACGCAGGAGAGCGCGTCCGCCTCGCTTACATTTCTCGCTGTTTTGCCCATCACGATCACCAGCTCGACTTCGTAGTCAAACTTGGTTGCCACCTCTACCGGCAGCTTGATGGCGCCATTGTGATAGTTGAGTGCGGTGTTGTACTTGTTGAAGAGGATCGGCTTTTTGGGAACGGGCTGTCCGGTCTCTTGCGCGTGCTTGCGGTAGTTAAGGCCGATGCACACGATCTTTTCCGGACGCGTAACCACCGGGCCATACCCAATGCCCTCTTCCTTCACAAAAGCGCTGTGAGCGGAGTTCGATTTCAGTGCCGCATCCACCAGCGAATTCAGGAGCGGGCCGTCCTCGTTCTGGAGCAACTCGTCCACATCGGCGGGCGCGTGGACGCGCAGCGATTTTGCGGCCTCCGGCACGATCAAAATGCCTTTGTCAGTCTTGACGGCCAGTGCGTAAGCGCCATTGCGGCGAATGTTCAGCACGGTCAGTCCGCGGGCCAGGCCTCGCGGACGCTCCGGGTCTGGAACGCTCTCAGCATGTGTGTGTAGGCCGCCGGTGACAGCCACTGCGGCGAGGGCGCCTGCTCCTTTTAAAACACTTCTGCGTTTCATGACTGTGGCTCCTTATCTTCAACAATAAAAAGTCTGCGTGGCCGGCCTACTTTCCGCCTGCCAACAAATCTTCCATACTGCGCTGCGGACTCTTCCCCCGAGCTTCCTGCAACTGCTTCCAACTCATGTGTGGACGTCCGGTGTCCATCTCAGCCATGGTGATACATCCGGGTACCGGACACACCAACGCGCAGAGATTGCAGCCGACGCACTCATCTTCCAGAACCAGCGGCACGTGTCTAAGATCAACGCCGTGGCGGAGATCGCCTTGCGGGCGCTCGTCTACGCGTATGCACTGGTGCGCGCCGTCTTCGCACGCAATGTAGCAGAGATTGCAGCCGATACACTTCTCCGCGTCGATCTTGGCGACGATCTTGTAGTTCAGGTCGAGATTGCCCCAGTCGTCAATGCGCGGGGTGGACTTGCCCACAATGTCCATGGCCGAAGCGAAGCCTTTGTCTTCGAGATAATTCTCAAGGCCCTCGATCATGTCGCGGACAATGCGGAAGCCGTAGTGCATGGCCGCGGTGCAGACCTGAACCGAGGTCGCGCCCAGAAGCATGAATTCCACCGCATCGCGCCAGTTGCCGATGCCGCCGATTCCGGAGATGGGAATGTCAACCGTCTTGGCGACGGAAGACACCATGTGCAGCGCGATCGGCTTGACCGCGGGACCGCAGTATCCGCCGTGACTGCCGCGCCCGGCGACTGCGGGACGCGGAGCGTAGTTATCAAGGTCTACGCCAACGATGCTGTTAAAGGTGTTGACCAGTGAAACTGCGTCCGCATGGCCGTTCTTGGCCGCAACCGCCATGTGCGCAATGTCGGTGACGTTGGGCGTGAGCTTAACGATGACCGGAGTCTTCGCAACTTCTTTCACCCAATTCGTGATCATCGTGGCGTACTCGGGGACCTGACCAACGGCCGCGCCCATGCCGCGCTCCGACATACCGTGCGGACAGCCAAAATTCAACTCTAGGAGATCGGCGCCGGAATCCTCCGCGCGGCGCACAATGTCATGCCAGGTTTCGCGCTTCGACTCAACCATCAGCGAGGCGACCACGGTGTGCTTAGGAAAACGTTTTTTGACTTCGGCGATTTCGCGCAGGTTCACGTCAATGGAGCGGTCGCTGATCAATTCAATGTTGTTCAGTCCCATCATGCGCTCGTTCTTCAGATCAATGGATCCGTAGCGCGATGCCGTATTGATGATCGGCTCGCCGATGGTCTTCCACACAGCGCCACCCCACCCCGCATCAAAGGCGCGCATGACTTGATAAGCCGTGTTCGTCGGCGGCCCTGAGGCCAGCCAGAACGGATTGAGTGAACGTACTCCGCAGAAGTTGATACTGAGATCAGGCATGGGCCCTCCTGCCTTTGGAAGCTTCAAGCGTCTGGTGGATTCCCGCCGCGGCTTTCTTTCCGTGAGCAACGGCATCTACGACTTCGCCGCCGCCGTTCACGCAGTCTCCGCCGGCAAAATAGCGCGGATTGCTGGAACTCATGGTCTTGGGATCAACCACGACGCATCCGTTCTTCAATTCGAGATTCGAAATCTGCGTATAGAATTCAAGCTTGCGTTTCTGGCCAAGCGCCTTGACTACCATTCCGACATCCAGATCGAATTCGCTTCCCGGAGATGGGACATAGGTAATGCGTCCTCTGGCGTCTTTTGGGCCGGGCGCAGTGCGCAGACACTCGAGAGCGGCAACGTGTCCGTGGCCATCGTCAACCACTCGAACCGGTGCGGCTTGCCATATAAAGGTCACGCCATCGTGCTTGGCCAGCGCATATTCGTAGTCAAAAGCCGACATCTCTTGCGGACTGCGCCGGTAAACCATGTAAACCTCTTCCGCTCCCAGCCTGCGTGCCGCGGTGACGACATCGATTGCCGTGTTGCCGCCGCCGATGACCGCGATTCGCCGGGCGATATGCACCTCGTCAAAGCGCTTGCTCTTGGTGTCTTCAATAAACGTGAGTGCGTCCATGCATCCGCTGAGATTTTCTCCTGGAATGCCGAGATCGTCGGTGTCGCCCAGGCCGACTCCTATAAAGACTGCGTCGAAGTCGCGCTCCATGTCGGCAATGGTCACGTCTTTTCCTACTTGCACGCCGGATCTGATCTCGACACCAAGCGCGCGGACCATTTCAATTTCCTTCAGCGTCTCATGTACGCGCATTTTGTACGCTGCGATGCCGTAAGTGTCGAGCCCGCCAGGCAGCGGATTCGCGTCAAAGATCACGGTTTCATATCCCCGCTTGCGCAGCTCCGCCGCGCACGAGAGACTGGCAGGTCCAGCGCCGATCAGCGCAACGCGATATCCATTGGGCGCGCCCGCCTTGAAGATCTGGACACCGCTCACGATTACTGGATCGACGGCGTAACGCTGAAGCTTGCCGATCTCAACTGGTCTCTTGCCTTGAACGTTGAGCACGCACGAGCCTTCGCACAAAACCGACGTCGGGCAGACGCGAGCGCAGCTGTGGCCGAGGATGTTGGCCTCCAGAATGGTTCTGGCCGAGCCGCGCAGGTTGCCGGAAATGATCTGGCGGATGAAAAGTGGAACGTCAATCTCCGTAGGGCAGGCCTTGATGCAAGGCGCGTCGTGGCAGAACAGGCAGCGCGATGCTTCTTCCAGCGCCTGACCTTCGCTAAGCGGAGGATTGATGTCGGCAAAGTTCTTCTCTAACTGGTCGAGCGACAGCTTTGGGGCTGGGTCATTAGACA
>Ga0137393_10002745_pt1 | contig 11399 bp, 9 predicted proteins | sample 15con2h34BmetaG_FD_101396 | JGI IMG/M metagenome (GOLD analysis project Ga0137393, IMG submission 101396) | Vadose zone soil microbial communities from Angelo Coast Range Reserve, California, USA - 15con2h3.4B metaG | ecosystem: Environmental > Terrestrial > Soil > Vadose zone > Saprolite...
AAGAGGCAGGGGCGGCGTGCGCAGTTCGAGATTGTTGACCAGAATGCTCTCTCCCCCCAGGGGAAAGCCGGTCTTCAGGTCGCGCGGGCCGGCCTGATTGATGCCGAATCCGCGCAGAGAATTACTGCCGCCGGCGAAGAATCTCTCCGGCAGGGGCACGAAAGCGGTGTTGTTGAACGGTTTTTCAAATCCGATGCGCGTCGAGCGCGCGAACACCCAGCGCTTTTTGTGAAAGCGGTAGTAGGTGGAATTCTGCGTCAGCAGCCGGCTGAAGCTCGCCTGCGAACCGAAGATTCCGGAAGCGAGGCCCGCATCGAGAGTGGTGAACGCGCCTTTGTGCGATTCCGTCGGATCGTCGCGCGTGTCGCGGATGTAGGTGAAAGCCGGTATTCCCACCCGCACCGGCTGGGAGAACAGAGGAATCAGATTGGGGTCGATCAGAAGGCTGTCGGAGGGAACGTTGACCCTGCGGTAGGTGAAGCGGTAGAGCAGCGTGGTGCCCTTGTTGAGCGATTGCTTGATTTCGCCCGAACCTTCCAGCCGCCGCGATTCGAACGTGCGAACGTTGAAGGTGTCGTCATAGAAAGCGGTAATGCTCATGCTGAGACTGGGATTGCCAAACCAGCGCGGCGCGCCGTAGCTGATCAGGGCGCGCTTCTGCAGGTTGCCGTAGCGGGTCTGCAATGTAATCGTGTGATCGCGGCCCCGGAAGTTGAGCCGGGTCACGTCGAATGAAACCCGGGCGCTGGCCCCCGTATTTCCCTGGGGATTGCTGACGGAGCCGGTGGGCTGCCCGGTCTGTACTTCGAACCCGACTCCGTAATTGAAGGTGTACCGCCGCGCCTCCTCGATCTGAACATTCAGGTTCTTGCGGATGGCGTCGCCTTCGGGGTTTTGCACCGCCATATCCACCGAGTTGAAAATACCGAGATCGTAAAGGCGGCGCTGCAGGTCGAGCATCTTCTCCTGGTTCAGCGGGTCGCCGCTCACGACGTTCACGCCTTTTTCCTCCCGCTCCACCACCAGCGGTTTGGTATAGTGCAGGCCCGAAACCAGAATCTGGTCGAAATAGAAGCGCTGCCCTTCGGTGATCTTGTAAGTGAGTTCCATTCGTTCAGGGTTGTCTTTCACGGGCCGGGCGGTGGCCTCGAATTTCACGTTGGGGTAGCCCTGGTTGAAATAGAAATTCGTGACCTGGGTCTGGTCGCTCGCCAGGTTGGCGTCGGAGTAAGGCTGGCCTTCCGAGGAAACGATCATGCCGAGGATTTCGCCGCCCTGAAACGTGTCGTTCCCGGTGATCGTCAGTTTGCCCACCAGGGTCTGCGGTCCTTCATCAACGGCGACGGTAACTTTCACCCGACCGGCTTCGTTCTGGTAATCGTCCTGCACTACCGGAGTCACTTTGACCTGGAGAAAGCCGCTGTCGTGGTAGAGGTTTTCAATGGCCTGAACGTCGCGGGCGAGCATCGACTGGCTGTACAAACCGTAAAGCAGCAGCCCGCCGGCGGGCTGTGTTTCCATGCGCTCACGGATGGTTTCACGGGGGAAATATCGATTGCCGGTGATCTCCACCCCCACCACTTTATGGCGGTCGCCGCGGTTGATGTGGAAGGTCACCTCGCGCCGGTCCTGCGCCGCATCCTGCTTCTGTTCGAATGACACCTTCGCGTCAAAATACCCCTTCGTCTGAAAGTAGTCGCGTATTTTGTGACTGCCTTCGGTGAGCAGATCTTCGTCAAGCGCGTTTTCCTCGTAAATGGGGACGAATTTCTTTACCAGGCCGGCGCGCAGTTTTTCACCTTCCACTTTAACGTCAACGCGCGGTCCGCGAACGATCTCAAAGGTGTAATCGAGGGTATTGTTCTCAGGCTGATAATCCTGGTGAGTGACGGTAACCTGGGCCTCAAGACGGGCGTCCTTTTGGTAGCGCTTGCGCAGGCGTTTCAGGGCCCGCGTAACGTTTTCCGCGCTTACCGGGTCGCCCGGATGCAGGTCCGAGGCATCGAGAAAGTGCTGCATATCGAGGCCGGGCGTGCCCGCCAGATTGATCACGCCGATTCGGGCGCGCGGCCCGCGCGTTACTGTGAAAACCACCTTAACCTGCTGGTTGGGCGGGTCCCACTCATAAGCGATCTGGATGACCGCCTCGTAGTATCCGTTTTCACGGAGGATGTGCTGCATGCTGGCCAGACCGGCGGCGATTTTGGCGTCGGTGAACTGCTCGCCCAGAACCAGCTTGCTGGCGTTGGCCAGCTGCGTGCCAGTGGGCTTGTCGTGCGATCCTTCCACCAGGATCGATCCGAAGTAATAACTTTCGATGCTGTTGAAAACCAGCGCCACCTCGCCTTTCGGCGTGGTTTGCGCCTCGACCTCGATGGTGGAGAAACGCCCGGTGTCATAGAGCGCCTGCACGCTTTGCCGTACCTTGTACTTATCGAGCGGCTCGCCCGCCTTTTGCAGCACCAGGGCATTCAGCCAGCTGGTGTCTTTCATGGCGGTACAGCGTATCTGCACCGAGACCACCGGCAGGCCCCGCATGCTGTTGAGACCGGGCACAGCGGATGAGGTTCCACCGGAGGCCGGTTGCTGTTCCTGTGAGGCTGCGGGAATGCCCGGCTGCGGGGCAGGAGCCGGGCTCGTCACCTGCTGCGCAGGGGACGAAAGACCGCACATCCCGGCCAGCAATATAACCAGGCTCACTGGTTGAAAACGCAGCAAAAAATCGCCTCTATTGGGTTGGACTGATTCTATCTTGTTTCGATGACTTTGAACGTGAGCGGTGTTGCTTTGGTCAAGGCGCTTCCAACGAGAATTGTAAGCCTTACCCATTCAAATTCAGTATTTTGCGCCCCGTTCGGCCAGTGCCGTTCGAGGTAACAACCCGGATGCCACTCATCACCGCTTTTCAATTATCAATTACAAATTTCAAATTACCAATCTTCAGGTTTTGCCGAAACTCTATAATCGGGCTGTGCCCTTCGCAGACCGATATTCGCGCCAGATTCTGTTTCCCGGCATCGGGCCGGAAGGTCAGGAAAAGCTGCGCCGAGCCAGTGTCGTCGTCGTGGGCTGCGGTGCAACCGGCACGGCGGGTGCCGGACTGCTGGCGCGCGCCGGGGTTGGCCGTCTCCGCATCGTCGATCGGGACTACGTGGAGGCGAGCAACCTTCAGCGCCAGACGCTGTTCGATGAAGCCGACGCCGCGGAATCCCTGCCCAAGGCCGTAGCCGCCGCGCGCAAGATAGCGACATTCAATTCCGAGATCCATGTACAGGCCGAGGCCGCCGATCTTACCCCCGCGAACGTGGAAGAGCTTCTGGGCGGGACCGATCTGATTCTCGACGCCACCGACAACTTCGAGACCCGTTATCTGATCAACGACTACGCCGTGAAAAACGGACGCCCCTGGATTTACGCCGCAGCCGTCGCGTCGTATGGCGTCACGATGAACGTTTTGCCCGGCGAGACTGCCTGTCTGGCCTGCGTTTTCCCCGCCCAGCCCGAGGGAACGGTTGCCACCTGCGACACCGCCGGAATCCTGAACTCGGTGGTCAACCTGATCGCCTCGATCCAGACCACGGAGGCCGTTAAGTATCTGGTTGGCGCCCGCGACAAAATGCGCCGGTCGCTCGTGTCGTTCGATGTCTGGAACAACGATCACGCCGAAATCTCCGCGGCGAAGCCCCGCACGGACTGCCGGACGTGCGCGCAGCGCGAATTTCCTTACCTGGCCGGAGAAGGCCGTCCGCAGATTACGCTGTGCGGACGGAACTCCGTGCAGATTCACGAGCGCCGCCGCCCGGTGGATTTCGCGGTCATGGCGGCCAGGCTGCGGCCCCACGGTTCGGTGAAGCACAACGATTTTGTTCTGAAGTTCCTGCGGGAACCGTATGAGATGACGCTGTTCCCGGATGGACGGGCCATTATCAAAGGCACAACCGATACCGGAGTGGCGAGAAGTTTGTATGCGAGGTTTGTGGGGAGCTGAGCACGGCTTTTTTCGTGGATGTTCACCGGGAAAAACGTAAGATTAAAACCTTGAAATGCAGCGCGACGAAGCCGCAACCAAAACCCCTCACCGCAGAGATCGCAGAGGGCGCAGAGATACGCAGGAAAAGCAAAGGCAGGCGGATAGAGAGTTCCGGTTTGTTTGAATTGTTGCAGCAATAGAAGAATTCTTGCTGCCCAGATGGTCCACCACGATGGTGGTGTCCAACAGAACGCTACCAGTCGCGTTCATCCACTTGCTCGCAACCTTCTTCGATGATCCGGGCTAGCTCATTTCCTTCTTCCGTTGTCAGAGAGCCCGCAGTCCGGTCTATGATCGCGGACCTCTCAGAATCGCTGATTGTCCTGAGTTTGTGAATATAATCAGCGGCACTCTCCAGGCGGTTGGGTGGCAGCGTCTTAAGATCTTCGATGATGGATTCGAATGTGCTCACGCTCTGTCGAAATTACCACGCGTTATGGCTGTGTTCAAGCTGAAGGGCTTGTCCAGGGCCAGTCTGTGAGTCACGTTCCTGGTTTTGGTTTCCATTGCCTTTTCGTTTCCATTTGAAATAAATAAGCCACCTCAGGTGGTATAATTTACTTGAGGGAACTAAAATGTCCGAATTGTTTTCCGTACGGGAGGCAGCGGCAATCGCTGAAGTGTCGCCGGATGCGGTCCGCATGGCACTGGAAAAGAAATCGATCAAACCGTCTTCAAGACGGAAAGCCGGGAAATCGATTCGCTATGAGTTTTCGGTGAGCGACCTGCTGCTCCTGAAATTATTCACCGAGTTTCCCTTTCCTCTGGCGAAGAGCGACAAGACCGCCCTGAAGGACCTTCTGGTGCACGGAGCCACCGAACGGAAGAACTGGCGGGCAGAAGGAGCGGATCTGGTGCTCACTTCGGGCGGAATGCTGTTTATCGTCCAATACAAGACCATGCGCACTCAACTCGCTCACAACGTCGCCGCTTTTCACTGGGGGAAGAGGCGCATTATTTCCGTGCCCAAGGTGTTGAGCGGCGAGCCGGTTTTTCGAGGCACGCGCATTCCCCTGGAACAGGTGGCCGGTCTCTTCCGCAAGGGAATCAGCCTTCAGGAAATCGCTGAGGATTTTCCGGCTCTTAGCGCGCGTGACCTGGCCTACGCGCGAGTCTATTCACGTATGGGGGCCGCCCCTGGTCGTCCTGTAAAGTCGATTCAGTTGCGTAAAATGGCCAGGCGTGATCAAAAGAACATCACCGATCAATAGCTGAATGATCGTCAGCTGAATGATCGTCTCAGTCGAACCACTCAATCTCCCTGACATTGACCGCCGGTATCCGCGCCAGCGTTTTGCGGTAGGCCTCATCGATCTCCGTCATCGGCGTCTTGCATTCGGGCCTGCGCTTCACATCCGATTCGTAGGTGTAGCTCTGGCCGGACTTCCCCGGAAAATCGCAGATGCGGATGCGCACTCCCTCGAACGGACTGCATGCGAGATAGTCGCCATACCAGTGGCTGTCGCCCTGGCTCCATTTCCACCCTCCCATCTCGTTGAGGCGCCAGCGCAGGCTGTCGGTGGATGAGTATGCACAGTCAAAGGCGTAGGCTCCGGTCATGGCATCTCCTTATCCTGTGAACCAATATAACCGCCGACAGAAGCAAAACCATAAACCTCGAAACGCAGAGGAAGAAGAGGAAACGGAGGGGATTGGAAAGGAATCCTCCGCCGTCTCACCCGTATTTCCGAGGCGCACGAAAATCTCCGGTCATCGTTACAATCCCAAAAAAACCTCCGTTTCCTCCGCTTCCTATGCGTTTTCAGGTTTATGGTTTTGACTTTGCTTTTGCTTGTGGCTACCTTTTGTTATCTTGTCGAAGCACGTTGCCGCGAGGAGTCCCGATGTCTGAAACCGATTCCGCCAAATCCCAGCTGCGCCGCGAAATGGGCTTCTGGGATGTCATGTTGTTCAACATCGCGGCCGTGCTGGGCCCGCGCTGGATCGCCGCCGCCGCCCACAACGGGACGTCATCCATCAGCCTCTGGGTGCTGGCCGCGACGCTGTTCTTTCTGCCCACGGCGCTGATCATCGTCGAGCTTTCCACCCGCTTTCCGTCGGAAGGCGGTCTCTACGTCTGGAGCAAGGAAGCCTTCGGCGATTTTCACGGTTTCGTCGCCGGCTGGGCCTACTGGATTTATACGTTCTTCTACTTCCCGGGGTTGCTTACCGCCAGCGTGGCCATGTCCGTTTATATCGGCGGGCCGAAGTACGCGTGGCTGGCCGCCAATCCGCGCTATCTGCTGTGGGCCTCGATGAGTCTGCTGGGTGTTGCGGTGCTGCTCAATATTATCGGCCTGAATATCGGCAAATGGCTGCAGAACGCCGGAGGCGTCGGCACCTACGTTCCCCTGCTGATGCTTCTGGGAATGGCCATCTATCTGGGCCTTCATCGCGGCAGCGCGACCCAATTCACGTGGAAGTCTTCGCTGCCCGACTGGAACTGGGATACCGTAAATTTCTGGTCTCAGATCGCCTTCGCGTTTACCGGCATGGAACTGGTGTGCGCGATGAGCGAAGAAGTACGGGACCCGCGCAAGACCTTCCCCCGCGCCATCTATAGCGCGGCGGGACTGATCGCCGTGATCTATATCGTCGCGACCGTGGCCCTGCTGGTCATTTTGCCCGCGGCAGGAGTGGACGCCCGCGCCGGAGTGTTTCAGGCGATTACCAGCGGTTCCGCCACCATGCGTATCGCATGGTTCGGCATGCTGGCCGCGCTTCTGGTCACCGCCGGCAATGCGGGAGGCGTGGGAGCCACCGTGGCCGGTGTCGCCCGAGTGCCTTTTGTGGCGGGCATCGACCGCTATCTGCCTTCGTTCTTCGGGGCTGTCCATCCGCGCTGGAAGACGCCTTACATTTCCATCTTGATCCAGGCGGGAATTTCGGCTGTGGTGCTGTATTTTTCTCAGAAGAATGCCACCATACTTGAGGCCTACCAGTTCCTGGTGGATATGGCGATCATTCTCTACTTCATTCCCTTCCTGTACATGTATGCCGCAGTCATCAAGTTGTCGAATCGTCCCGACCGTACGAGTAACGAGCATGCGGTCCTGGTTCCCGGCGGCAAGCCGGGGGTCTTGATTGCCGGAGTGCTGGGCTTTATCGCCACCCTGGGGTCGATGGCGCTGGCCATGGTCCCCCCGGGAGGCGTGAAGAGCAAGCCTGTTTTTGAGTTAAAGCTGATCTTCTGGACATCGGTATTTATCGGGGCAGGGTTACTCTTGTACTGGCGTGGTTCGCGGTCAAAGGCGCTGCCAGGACCTCCCCTTGCGCAGGCTGCGCAGCCCTCGGGGACGCCACCGCCGCCTCGTCCAACGGCCTAGCGTGCTCTCTGTCGGGGGTTCTGCAAGGGGCTCCGGGCGGTTGGTCCGGTTGTGCGAACCCTGCGTAAAACTTACACTGATAGCGGGGGTTAAAATCTTAATAGAAATCCAAATTTAAGGATTTCCCGGTAACTTTGGTACTTTAGGGAAATCCTGAATGCAATCATTCGGTACAACGAAGCAGCTAGTCCGCCGCATCAGATGAAGATAGCGGCCCCAAAGGGCAAATTGACACAAGTTAAAAAAGTCATCGCACCGGGACTGTCAGAGGCAGAGGCGATTGATAGGGCAAAGAACGGCGATGCCGAGGCTTTTGAAGCCCTGTACGGGCTCCATAAGCGGCGAGTTTATTCGCTGTGTTTGCGCATGGTGAGCAACACTTCGGAAGCTGAGGACCTTACACAGGAAGCGTTCTTGCAGCTGTACCGCAAGATCTCGACCTTTCGCGGAGAGTCGGCGTTTTCAACGTGGCTCCACCGCCTGTCGGTGAATGTAGTGCTCATGCATCTGCGCAAGAAGTCGCTGCCCGAGGTTTCGCTCGACGAAATGCTCGAGCCGGTGCAGGAAGACGCGCCGAAGAAAGACATCGGTTCGCCCGATACCACGCTGACCGGGTCCATTGACCGGGTCAATCTGGAACGGGCCATTGAAGACCTGCCACCGGGGTACAGAATCATTTTTGTTCTGCACGATATCGAGGGGTACGAACACAACGAAATCGCTGAAATGATGGGCTGTTCGATCGGGAACAGCAAGTCGCAGCTGCATAAGGCGCGCATGAAGCTGCGCGAGCATCTAAAGTTCAGCAGGGCCGAAAAGACTGCCGGCCGGTAGGGGCCGTCAGACACCGGTAGGGGCCGGTAGACAGAGGATGGGGAACGGACATGAATTGCGAGCAACTCCAGGAAATACTGCCTCATGTGATCGACGAGGGCGGCAACGCCGACGCGGACGCTCATCTGGCATCGTGCGCTTCGTGCGGCGAGCTGGCGCATGACCTGAAGCACATTGCCACTCAGGCCGGACTGCTTTTGCCGATGCACGACCCGAGTCCGCGCGTGTGGAACAATATCCAGCAGTCCCTGGTCAGCGAAGGGCTGATCCGGGGGGGGCGAACGCCAGGGTCAGCCGGTGTAACCGCATTCCCTCAGCGTGTTGCCCCGCCACACCGGGCCTGGACGCCGTTGGGCTCGTTCATCGCCGCCGCCGCGGTATTGCTGCTGGCGGTCGTGCTGTTTCGGTATACTCCCTCTGCCGCCGGCACACAGGCCGCCAACCAGGCTTCCGCCTCAGGCGATCAGCAGTTGATCAGCCGGATTTCCAAAGGCGATCCCGCGGTGGGCAAAGCCTATGAAGAAAGTCTGAAGCAGGTGAATTCCTATATTGCCGACGCGGAAAAAGCGGCCAAAGACAACAGCGGCGACGCTTTCGCCAGCGAGCAATTGATGGACGCCTATCAGCATAAGGCCATGCTCTATGAAATGGCCGCCGCGCGTTCGACCGAATAAGCACACAGGGTTGCAGGGAGACACAAACAAAATGACGAAACTAAACTCAACCGCCGTAATTGGCGCGCTTGTAATCATGAGCGCGAGCATGGCCGTGGCCGGCAATGTAAAGCAGTCCAGGCTCAATCTGAACCCTGGCGCCGTGCTCACCATTGTCAACGGCGGAGGATCGGTTTCTCTGCACGCCGGCACGGAGCAGCAGGTCGTGATCAATGCCACCACATATTCCGACAAGGTTGAGGTGGATACGCGCGTGACGGCCGACCGCACGCGCGGCGAAGTGATCACCCACACGCTCTCCCAGCAGAGGCCGAGCGCCGAAGACGCGAAAGTCGACTACGACATCGCGGTGCCCTCGGGAATCTCTGTGATCGTCAACACTTCCACCGCTCCCATTACCGTCGAGGGCGTCAGCGGAGACATTACCGTTTCATCCGACACCGGTCAGATCGTGGCGCGTCGCGCCAGCAAATCGCATTTGCACGTGCGCAGCATTAACGCCTCGGTCGAGATCGCCGATGTGAACGGCACCCATGTTGAGGTCACAACCGCCGGCGGTCCTGTTCGCCTGACGCGCGTCTCCGGCCCCTCGGTGGAAGTCAGCACCACCACCGGCAAAATCACCTATATCGGCGACTGCGCCGGCGGCGGAAAATACAAGCTCTCCACTCATAACGCGCCCATCGATGTTTTTCTTCCCGAAACCGCGTCGGTTGACATGGAGGCGCGCTCCTCCGAGGGCTCGGTGGATTCCGACTTCCCGTTCACCAAGAAAGACCATGAGTCCTATCCTCCCACGGGGGCAAATCAGGGGCGTGCCTTTTCAGGCACCTCCAATTCCGGTTTATCTTCCGTCGATCTGCGCTCCTACAGTGGTAGAATCCGCGTAAAGAAGCAATAAATTTGGCGCGAGCCGCCGTTGTTTTGACGGCATGACCGCCTGCCCTTCACCGATGACGGGTCCATCGACAACCCGGCGTGTCTTTCTGGTCGGGTTCATGGGCGCGGGCAAGACCAGTGTCGGCCAGGAACTCGCCCGGCGCCTGGGATGGCGTTTCCACGATCTGGACGCTGTGATTGAAGCCCGCGAGCGGTCGACCGTGGATGCGATTTTTGCGGCTTCCGGCGAAGTCGGTTTCCGCCAGGTCGAAAACGCGGCGTTGCTTGAACTGCTGGAGCGCGATCTCACTCACGACAACGCCATCGTGGCCCTCGGCGGCGGGACTTTTGTGCAGTCTGCCAACCGCGAGGCGCTGCGGCGGCACGGAGCCATCACCGTGTTGCTCGACGCTCCGCTGGAAGAGCTGGAACGCCGCTGCCGGAATGCCGGGAATGTGCGGCCGCTGACGCGGGAGAAGAGCGGGTTTGAGCGGTTATTCGCCGACCGGCGCGACGCCTATCTGCTTGCGCAGTTTCGGGTGGAGACGGCGGGCAGAGATATCGCGCAGGTGGCGCAGGAAGTCGAAAATATTCTTAAGATCGACGCGGAACGGAAAGCCTGAAGAACGGCCGGGGGGACGAAAGCATTGAAAAACGGACTTATCATCATCGCATTATTGATTATGGCGGCGGGCGCCGGGGCGCAGGATAAAGACAAAGGAAACCGGAAGTCCTCAGCCAATAAGGTCGCGGATTCCGGGTCATTCGGGATTTTCATTCAGGGCAAACGCGTGGGTACCGAGACCTTTCGCATCGAAGAAGGCGCGGATGTAAGCGCGGCCACCTCCTCGGTCAAAGTGGATGACGGCACAAACAAAGCGGAACAAACTTCGGAAATGCGCCTGGACCATTCCGGCAACCTGAAATATTATCGCTGGCGCTCAACCGTGCCGACCAAAGAGGAAACCGTGGTCGAGCCCAACGAAGATCTTCTGGTGGAGCACATCATCCCGGCCGATTTGAAAAAAATGGATCTGCCGCACATTCTGCCTCTTTCCACATCGATTCTCGATGACAACTTCTTCTCGCATCGGGAAATTCTGGCCTGGCGCTTTATTGCCACCAACTGTCCGCCCGATAAGGACGGCCGCCGCTCCTGCACCCCCGGAGACTTCAGCATTCTCGTCCCCCGACAGCATCTCGCCGGCAATGCCAGAATCGAACTCGTCGGCAGAAACGCCATCAAAGTGAAGGGCGTTGAAAAAGAAATGGACGAACTCAAGGTCGATACCGGCGGGGCCCTGTGGCTTATCTGGATCGGCGAGGACCTGAAGGTCATGAAGATTTCGATTCCGTCGAACGGGGTTGAAGTGATTCGGGACTAAAATCAAAACCTTAAACCTTGAAACGCAGAGGAAGCGGAGGAAGCAGAGGTTTTTGGGGTTGTAAAAGCCGGCCGAACATTTTCGTGCGCCTGAGAAATGACTGTTGGTCTCGCGACAGGCCACCCTTAAAATCCTCCGCTTCCTCCGCTTCCTCTGCAGTGCTAATCCTGAAAGTCTTCGCAGCTTGCGACGATTTTTACCCGAAAATCTAATCCCCTGCTTTGTTTTTCCGTGCCCTCATCTTTCTGCTGGGGAGACAAGTTCGAAATAT
>Ga0137393_10002748_pt1 | contig 11393 bp, 10 predicted proteins | sample 15con2h34BmetaG_FD_101396 | JGI IMG/M metagenome (GOLD analysis project Ga0137393, IMG submission 101396) | Vadose zone soil microbial communities from Angelo Coast Range Reserve, California, USA - 15con2h3.4B metaG | ecosystem: Environmental > Terrestrial > Soil > Vadose zone > Saprolite...
CCCTTCACGACGACGAGATTCGAACCCGGCTCGCGGGTGAGCGTCAAATCCGGTTTCACGTCCGCCGCTGAAGTGATCACATTATTTTCGACCAGGAAGTCCGGCGTCGCGGGAGCCACCGCCGCTTGCACGGCGTTGCCGGGCTGTTCGCCGGGCGTCAACGTCAGCGCCACGGTGTTGTCGCTCACGACGATCGCGGAGATGGCCGCGCCGTACTCCCAAACCATGTCGTCGATTTCCCAGCCGTTCGGATAGCGCTCCCGCGGAAAGTAACTGTCGTCGCCGATGATGTCTCCGGAGATTTCCTTGACTCCCTTGGCCGCCACCGCGTCGGCAAGATCGGCAAGCGCCTTCTCCTGCGGCCCGTCAAATTCTTCCTTCAACTCGTAGGGAAATTTCCTGTTCGAAAGATTCGGGTCGCCGCGCCCCACGAGCACGAGATCTCCGCCTAGCACACCTTCTTTGGAAATCGCGCCCGGCGTTTCCAGCGTGGTGTGGAAGCGGTACTCCGGTCCGAGTTTCGCCAGCGCCAGCGCGGTAGTGAACAGCTTCATGTTCGAAGCCGGGACGAAGTACTTGTCCGCGTTTTGCTCGTAGAGCGTCTCGCCGCTCTCAGCATCCACGATGAGCAGCCCCCACTCCCCTTTGCTCGCCGGCGCTGTTCCCAGCAAGGCTTCCGCGCGCGCGGCGAATTTCGCTGTGGCCTTCTTCGCCGCCGCACCCGGCTTCTTCGCGCCACAGCACGCCGCCTCCGCGTTTGCTTTTGTTTGAGCGACCAGACATGGCGTGCCTATGCCGAAAGCCCACACCGCGCCTGCCGCCATCACCGCCGCAACTTGCCGCCGCATTTTCTCGATGGTCCTTTTTTCTCCGCGCCTCAGCCGCGCTGCAAAAGTATAGTCGAAAGGCAACGTCTTCCGCCGCCCCGGCGTCCAATTTAAAGTACCAACCCCGGTAGCAAGCCCGTTTCCAAGGTTGCGCCCAGCCTGCGGGCACTCTATGATGGCTGTAGCCCAGAAATCCACGACGAGGTGAACTGTGATCAAGCGCATGATTTCCACCCTGATGGCGTTGCTGCTTGTGGCGCTTCCGCTCCTGGCTTCCGGAGACAAGAAGGAAGCCGATCGCCTGGAGAATTGTGGGATGATCATCAAGGAAGTGATGGATATTCCAGATAACATTCCTGAAGATCTTATTAATAAGGCGGAATGCATCATTATCTACCCCTCGGTGCTCAAGGCGGCCTTTGTTGTGGGCGGGAGCTACGGCCGGGGGGCGATGACCTGCCGGTCCGGCGAGCATTTTACCGGTCCTTGGAGCGCTCCGACGATGATGGCTCTGGAAGGCGGCAGCGTGGGTTTGCAGATCGGCGGTCAAGCCACGGATTTCGTCCTGCTAGTCATGAATCCGCGCGGCGCTCGCGCCATCTTAAGCAGCAGGGTTAAGCTGGGCGCCGATGCCTCGGCGGCGGCGGGTCCCAAGGGCCGCACCGCGAATGCCTCCACCGATGTCACCATGCGCGCGGAGGTCTTGAGCTATTCCCGCGCCCGCGGACTCTTCGCCGGCCTGTCGTTGGAAGGCTCGACGGTCCGTCCCGACAACGACGGCAACGAACGCCTCTATGGCAAGAAGGTCGAAGCGGAGTCCATCGTGTTCAAGGGCGCGGTCGCCGTTCCTCCCCCTGCTCAAAAAATGATTGCCTATCTCAATCAGAAGTCCCCGAAGAACACTTCGGACCCCGATTCCCTGAAGTAGTAGCTGCAATTCTCTGGTACGACCCCGAACACCCCGGTGCAAGCTGGGGTGTTTGTATTTTTGTCCCGCCCCGTTCGGCGAGCCCCGTGCCAGGAATCCGGGTGGAATTGCCGAAAAGTTTGATGCTTGACAAAGGGCCGTCTATGACCTATAGTCACATATGAGCATTGGTCACCAATGGCCCGCCACTCCAACCCGATTTCCCGTAGCGATCTCGACGGCTCTAGTTCGACCACCAGCCGCCGCCAGCGGCGCAGCGCCGACATCCGCGACCGCCTTTTCCATGCCTCTCTTCAACTCTTCGCGCAGAAGGGCTTTTTGGAAACTACCGTCGAGGACATCACCGAGGCCGCGGACGTCGGCAAGGGCACCTTTTTCAACTATTTTCCAAGCAAGGACCACATCCTGCTGGCTTTCGGGGAAATGCAGCTCGGCAAACTGGAAGCCGCCATTGAAATGGCCCGCAAGTCGGGCGAACCCATGCCGGAGTTCCTCCGGGCGCTCGGTGTGCGCATGACTCAGGAGCCCACGCGCAACCCGGCGATCATCCGGGCGCTTCTCCAAGCCTTTCTTTCAACGACCCCGGTTCGCGAAGCCATGATGGACCTGCAAAGACGCGTCCAAGCGCTCCACACCGAGATGATCCAGCTCGGCCAAGAGCGCGGCGAAATCCGCAACGACGTTCCGGCTTCGGAGATCGCCCAGGTTTTTCGTCAAACCATTTTCGGCACGCTGCTGATCTGGTCGCTTCACGGCGACGCCACCTTGCATTCCCGGATCGAGGCCGCCTTCAACATTCTCTGGTCCGGCTTGACGCCTCGTGGGAACTCGACGACGCCGTTGCCAGTTCCTCTCTTCACGTGTGGAGATTAGGTTCATGAATCGCAAGCGCATCCTCATTATTCTTCTCGCTGCTGCCGCGGTGCTGACCGCCACGGCGCTGTATGCCGGGTGGTTCAACCGCGACACGGGCCTGCAAGGCTCCGGGACTGTCGAAGCCCGCAATATCCGCGTGGGCTCGAAGATCGGCGGGCGCATCGACAAAGTTTTGGTGCGCGAAGGCGATTCCGTCCAGCCGGGCCAGGTTTTGATCACCTTTGACGACAAGGAACTAAAGGCTTCTCTCGAGGAGTCCCACGCCAACGCTGAGAAGGCCCGGCGCGGCTACCGTCCCGAAGAAATCGCGGAAGCCCGCGCCAGCGCCGCTCAGGCCAAAGCAGACTATGAGCTAAAAAGGAACGGCTATCGCCAGGAAGATATTGCCGCCGCGCAAGCCGATCTCGATCGCGCGAAGGCCGACGAAATCCGCACGCATTTGGATTTCGACCGCTACGAAGCGCTTGCAAAAAAGGATCTCGTCTCCAAGCAACAGCGCGATACCGCAGAAGCCAATTGGAAAGTGGCTGTGGCGCAGCAACAGAGCGCCCAGCACAGACTTGATGAACTCCAGCGCGGCTACCGTCCGGAGGAAATTGCTTCCGCCGAGGCGCACTACCGTCAGACGCAGGCCAACTTGGAAAAACTCGAGCGCGGCAACCGTCGCGAGGACGTCGACCTCGCCAAAGCCGCCTATGCCTACGACGAAGCGCGCTTCCGCGAACGCCAGGTCACGGCGCCGTCCGCCGCGACCGTCGAAGTCCTTGACGTACGCCCCGGCGATCTTATCGCGCCCAATACACCTGTCGCCACGCTTTTGGAGAAAGATCAGATCTACGTTCGCATCTACATTCCCGAAACCGAATATGGCCGCCTTAAGCTCGGGCAGAAGGCCGAAGTCAGAGTCGATGCTTTTCCCAAGACAGTTTTCGAAGGGGTGCTCGAACAAATCAACCAGCAGGCCGAATTCCTGCCGCGCAACGTGCAAACTCGCGAAGAGCGCGTCCACCAGGTCATCGGCATAAAAATTCGCATTAATGATCCCGCCGGACACGTGCTAGCCGGCATGGCCGCCGACGTGAAGCTGAAAGCGGGGAATTGAAGCCGTGGTTACAACGTCTCAAGCTCCCGGCGCCGCCGCCATCTCCGCTGAACATCTCGTGCGTCGTTTCGGCACCTTCACCGCCGTCAACGACGTCAGCTTCCGCGTCGAGAAGGGCGAAATTTTCGGCTTCCTCGGCCCCAACGGCAGCGGAAAAACCACCGTCATCAAAATGCTCACGGGCCTTTTGCCGCTCAGCAGCGGCTCGGCTCATGTCGAGGGTCTCAACGTCCGCACCGACTCCGAAGCCGTCCGCGAACGCATCGGCTACATGTCTCAGAATTTCAGCCTGTACTTCGATCTAACTGTAGAGGAAAACCTGAAATTCTACGGCCGCATTTACAGCCTCGAACCCGCGCGGCTGAAGCGCCGCATCGACGAGATCGTCCAACTCAACGGCCTCGAACCATATCTGAACCGCCTAGCCTCGCAACTTTCCGGCGGCTGGAAACAGCGCCTCGCCCTCGGCTGCGCGATGCTTCATGAGCCGACGCTCCTCTTCCTCGACGAGCCCACTGCCGGCATCGATCCGGTCGCACGCCGCCAGCTCTGGGATCTGCTCTTCGAGCTTTCCGGTCACGGCATCACCTTTTTCGTCACCACTCACTATATGGACGAAGCCGAGCGCTGCAGCCACGTCGCGTACATTTATTACGGCAAGCTCATCGCCGACGGCACACCGAATTCCCTCCGCGAACTCCCGGACGTTCAGCCGCAAGGCACGCTGCGCGTGGAAATCACCACTCCGGAGGTCACGCGGGCGCTGCGCTTCGCGCGTCACCTTCACGGCATCCGCAGCGCCACCATTTTCGGGCAATCCATCCATGCGCTCATCGAGGATCAATTCAATCTCGATGATCTGCGCCAACAACTCCTGAAAAACGGCATCACCGTCACTGACATTCGTCCGCTCGCTCCCAGCCTCGAGGACGTTTTCGTCGAGCTCACCTACAAGCACCAAGCCCTGCTGGAGGCCGTCCGTGCGTAATTACTTCCGCGGTTTCGGCGCTGTTTTCTACAAGGAAGTGCTGCACGTACGGCGTGATCCCGCGACGCTCTTTTTTTCCCTGGTGATTCCGCTGCTGCAAATGGTGGTGCTCGGTTTCGGCATCGATACCAACATCCACCAGGTTAACACCGTGGTTTACAACGCCGACGGGCGCCGCGAAAGCCGGGAACTCATCGACCGCCTGAAAAACTCCGACACCTTTCACATCAACCGATACGTGCAGAACGACGGCGATCTCAACGACGCCATCATTGGCGGAAAAGCGCGCGTGGGCATCAAGATTCCCGTGGATTATTCCGACCGTCTGCTGCACAACATGAGCTCCCAGGTTCTCGTGCTCATCGACGGCTCGGACTCTTCGGTCGCCGGGCAGGCCATCAACGTCACCACCGCCATCGGCCTCGACGAATCGCTTCGCCGCGTTCTGCAGGATCGCTCCACCTTTGCCGTCGATATGCGCCCTGAACTGCTCTTCAACCCGGACTCGCGTTCGCCGAATTTTCTTTTGCCCGGCTTGACCGCCATTCTCCTCTTGAACGTCACCACGTTCCTCACCGCCTTCTCCATCGTCCGCGAAAAAGAGCGCGGAACGCTCGAACAGTTGTTCGTCACGCCGGTGCGCCCCATGGGCCTTCTTCTCGGCAAGCTCCTTCCCTATCTCGCGATCGGCTTTTCGGAACTTTGCGCGATTCTCACCTTCATGCGCTTCGTCTTTCAGGTTCCCATTCATGGCAACGTTTTTCTTCTGGCGTTCCTTTCTCTGCCCTATCTTTTCGTTTCGCTCTCCATCGGCATACTCGTCTCCAGCAAAGCCAACACCCAGTCCGAAGCCATCCAGCTCGCCTTCCTAACCTTTCTCCCCAGCATCTTCTTCTCCGGCTACATTTTCCCGCGCGAGACCATGCCCACGATCTTCTACATCATCAGCTATTTCATTCCCGCCAGCTATTTCATCAACATCACCCGCGGCATCATTCTCCGCGGCGCGGGCCTCTCTCATCTTTGGCTGGACGGCCTCGCTCTCTTCATCATCGGTTCCGTCCTTCTGATCATCGCCGCGCGCCGCTTCCAAAACAAAGTCATCATGGCGTGAATTTTCGTTCGCTTAATGTTTCTGTTCGAGATGACACGGACGTTGCTGTTTCCCGCCCATGCGTCCGCTGTGTCGTATCAGATGACATAAAGGTAGTACTCTTAGTACGACTTGTCTAATTTTGAACAGACGGGAGCGACCTCGATTTATAGCCTTATTTTGAGGTAACTGTGAGCGAGCCGGGGGGCAAACTGGGCTTCATTCATTACAATGGCGGACTTCAGGTCCACAATTCCCTCTTGAGCGTCGTCCTGCACGAGTAACCGCCACTTTCGTCTGGTGGCAAAGAGAGGCCTAGCTCCTGCAAACTTCAAGAGTGAGATATCGGTGTGTCCATCACGGAGACGCCGGCGTCTTGAACATCCCTGAACATAATCTAGTGCGCTTAGGGCCGGCAAAGGTGTTCAATCCCCAACGCAGAGAGGCCTTCCGCGATGAGTGAAAAGCAAGGAACAAACCAAGGCTTGACGCCCGAACAGCAGTTCCTCAACGACCTATGGGAAAAGCATATCCGCGAGGAGTTCACCACGCACGATACAAATGCCACCCTTGACACTATGGTGCCGGATGCTTACGTGAACCACATCCCGGTGTTGACCGGCGGGATCGGCCGCGAGCAGTTGCGCGAATTTTACTCGCGGCACTTCATCCCCAGGATGCCCCCGGATACGGAGATCGAGCCAATCTCGCGGACCATCGGCGCGGAGCGGCTGGTGGACGAGATGATTTTTCGCTTCACCCACACAACGGAGATGGATTGGATGCTTCCCGGCGTTGCTCCCACAGGGAAACGCGTAGAGTGCGCCCTGGTCGTCATTGTCCACTTTCGGGAAGGAAAGCTCGCCCACGAGCACATCTACTGGGACCAGGCTTCCGTCCTGGTTCAACTCGGACTCTTGGATTCGTCCAGTCTGCCCGTCGCGGGCAACGAGACCGCCAGAAAGTTGTCTGATCCCGGCCTGCCCTCGAACGACTTAATCCGGAGGGCCCAGGCCGCGCGTAGTCGGTAGTCTTACGGCTATTTTGGGCGGCCGGTCTGCCTGACCATGCACAGGATGTGTGTAAGTGTCGCGCATTGTTCGTCAATCGGCGCCTGCGGGAAGCAGCATGGCGCCGAATTTCACCGTGGCCTCCACCTGCTTGATTTTGTCTTTTATTGCCGCGCAGCGTATTCTGCTGAACTGTCCTGACGTTCTGAGGAGATTGCTTGTCCTGCCCGATCTGCGAGAAACGCAAAGCCGCGCGCTTCTGCCCCGCCAAAGGGGAGAGAATCTGCGCCGTTTGCTGCGGCACAGAGCGGGAAGTCACCATCGATTGCCCCTCCGATTGCTCCTATCTGATCTCGGCCCACCGCTATGAAGACGGCCACCAGCGCTCCATCCCCGCGGAAACTCCGTTGCTCGACGAAAAAATCCCGCAGGATATCGTTTACACGCACCAACAGCTCATGGCCGGGCTGGCCTTCTCGATCGCCAAGTTCTGCGCCGTCCAGCCCGCCGCCGTGGACGCCGATGTCCTCTCTGCCATCCACGCTCTCGCCCAGACCTACAAAACACTGAGTTCCGGCATCATCTACGAAAAACCGCCCGACACGCCTCTCCCGCGCGAACTCTACGCCGCGTTGATCGCCTTCATCACCGAAGTCAAAAAGCAGCAAGCGGAACGCGCGGGCTCCGCCACCCTCAAGGACATGGACGTGTTCTATTTGTGGATTTTTCTCTACCGTATGGGTCTGCTGCGCACCAACGGCCGTCCGCGCTCGCGCCGCTTCATCGAATTCCTTCGCAGCCAGTTCCCACAAGCCCCGGAACTCAAGCGCGAAGAGTCCCGCATCATCGTCCCGTAGCAGGTTTTCTGCGGCCACTCCTGGTTGTGCAACTTCTTGGCCGCCTATCCTGCCGCGCAGGATTGCCCCGGCTTCATCTGCTGTGCCACCGCTGCCGCGTCCCAGCCCAATGACAACTGAGCGCAAGGCGCTGTGTGCTTGTTTTCCACCCACGGCCGCGCTGCAAAGCCAAATTTCTCCCGTATTCTCGCCACCCGCTGCGAAGCCTTCTTGCGGTACTCTTCCGGCGCGTATCCATTTTTCGCATACCACTCGTCATACTGCTTGGCCAGCCGGGGAAACTTTTCTCGCACAAACGGCAAGAACTGTTTCGCGGAGGACGGCATCAAGAACAGCACCCCAGAAAAGAACCATTGGGCACCCGCCCCCTTCGCCGCCTCAGCAATCGCTTCTAAGTCCCCGTCGCGATCCGTGATTCCAGGAATTAGAGGCGAGGCCGATACGCCGACGGCAAGCCCCCCTTCGCGCAACTGCCTCACCGCCGCCAGCCGCAGGTCCGGCCGCGGCGCGCGCGGCTCGAGTAGGCGGGTCAGACCGGCCCGCAAAGTCGTGATGGTAATGTCGATCCCCAGGTTTGACCGTTCCGCAATCCGCTGCAGCACGTCGATGTCCCGGACGATCTGGTTTGACTTGGTAATGATTGAAACGCTTAGCCCTTCCCTCTTCGCCAGTTCTTCCAAACAAGTGCGCGTCACTCCGTATTCGCGTTCCGCCGGCTGATATGGATCCGTTGCCGTCCCAATGGCAATGTGGTCTGGCCGCGCCCCGCCCGAGGCTTCCGAAGTGTAGGAATATTTATGCGTAACGTCCCACGCCAGCAACGGCGCGGCATCCTTCTTCACATAAATCTTTTTCTCGAACTCCGATCCGTCCAATTCCATGTATTCGTGTGTGTACCGCGCGTAGCAATACTTGCAGGCAAACTCGCATCCTCGGTAGGGATTGATGGTCCATTCGAACGGCACGCGTTTTGAATCGCACCGGTTCAGTATCGACTTCACCGGCAGCACAAAATATTCCGGCTTCTCGGCGGACTTCCGCCGCGTCTCCGCCGGGGGAGAGGATGCCGCGAGGCGGGCAATGCCAACCAGCCGCGCGTGAGCGCGTTCTGGGGGCGTCGCGGCATCGTTTCGAATCGGACCTGGTTCACGGTTTGGGGTTCCGTGCCCGGTCGTGGACGCCGGGGGGCAATCCGCCGTCGCTCGATTCGAAGCGCTGCCGCGTTGGTCCGCAACCGGGGCAGGGTCACGAACCACTTCCATTGGGCTTAAAACATCAGGGCACTCTGGAAAGAGTCCTGCTGTGGATCGCGAAGCGCGGCGCCGGGTCGGTAAACGCGGTGCCGTTAGGGAGTGAACTGGAGACATAGCCCGCCTCGAAGCCAGTGCAGTATTTCGCTTTTTGTTCGCTTTGTCAAGAACTATTTTCGCTTTTCATTCTCACGTGGCCAGCCTTCGCCTCTGCGCTTCCTGCCCGTACATCCATGGATACTCTTCACGAATCGCGCAGGCAATTGCCTCTATGCCCCGGTCGGGGTATGCTAATTGGCCGGGAGAACCGCAGCCGCCATGCCTGAGGGGTCTAGACACGTTCTGGTTGTGGCATCCCTGTTTTTCGCGGGGCTGTCGACGAGCAGCTTCGGTCAGAATGCTCCTTCGACGGCAAAGAAGCTACCTGCCGGGCCCGCTGCCCCCCAATCCACCCACTACCCCATTCTGATCCTGGCCTTTGGCAACGAGCCGAACTGGAGCCTCCGCATCGGCCAGAAAGGCCCGGAACGCTTGGATCGCCCTGGGTATCCCCCAATTCCACTCGAACCTGCCGAGGTCACCCACGAAGCCGTCGTCGATTCCTGGACGTATCACGCCAAGGACACCGCCACCGGCGCGGTGGTAGCCCTGCACCTTACGCGCGAAGCGTGTACCGACGCCACGAACGATATGTTGACCGCCACGCCGCCGCCCTCGGGAAAGTACCCCTTTCGAGCCGCCCTCGAACACACGCAGATCGGATCGCTGAAAGGGTGCGCGCGCATCGCCGCCGAGCTCTTCCCCAAGATTAAGAATCAAGCCGATGACGACGACGCAGACGCCGACACGAAAAAGCCCGCCGCCCCAACGATTACCAACTTCAAGCCTCCCGTCGCCGTTGCCTACCTGAATTCGGCGGGAAACGTGGTTCTTAGCCGCGGCAAAGTGAAGAAGATAGCCGCGCCGGACGGCGCTGAATTGGCTCTCTCGCACGACGGGAAGAAACTTCTCTTCACCAGGTCCGATTCCAAGACCAGTCCCGACCGCACCATTGTTCTTTACGATTTTGACTCCGGCAAGTCGCAGGACTTGATGCACGGTCTGGTGCGCCAAGCCTTCTGGTCACCCGACGACTCCCGCATCGCTTTTCTCAAGGCCGCGGATCAATCGTGGCAGGTCTGGTCTTTCCCCGCTTCCATGCCCGAGGCCGTCGCGCTCTTTTCTTCTCAGCCGGTGAATTCTCTTCATGGCTGGGTTGACAATCACACGATCCTGGCCACAGATATGTTGAATGCCTACTGGCTCAGCGAAGACAACCAGCAATTAGTCGTGGCCCTCAAGGATATTTACGGTCCTACATTTCAAATCATGAGTTCCGACACGATTCGCGTGCACCCCCTCAATTCCGACTTGCTGCTCGTTTCCGCTGATTATATGTCCCCGCCTGCGGGATCGCCCGTCGACTCCATGGGTTTGGCTGCGGGTTTCTTCCTGTACGAACTACGTTCAAAACGCCGCGTGGTTCTTTGCCCCGCTGACCAACCCGGCCGCGCCGCGGAGTGGTCGCGTGACGGCCTGCAGGTTTTCTTCTCTGGGAGTGACACCGCGCATCGTCAAGGCATCTATCGAATTCTTTAGGATGCCACGGGCTTGCAGCGTTTACTCACCGGCAGCAACTATGTGATCGGCCAGTAGCCATCGCACTTTGGGCGATTCGGTCAGGGGCCCGGCCGCCATTGCCTGATACTGCGCAGCCCCTTGCTTCGGCACCCGCCGCTGCGGCGGAGGTGGTATACTGCGTATTGTGAGTACTAGTCCTACGCCAGCCCTTCAGCAAGTCGGCATTCTCGTCCTCGACGACAACGCCCCGGGGGGGAGCGCGGTCAAGCAGATCCTGGACTCCGAGGGATGGCGCGTTCGCATCGTCCCCGACTCCCACATGCTTCTAGCCGAACTGAAAACCGGCGAATGGTCTCTAGTGATCGCCGATGTAGCTCTTACTGGGGTCGATGGTCCTGCTTTTGTCACCCTGCGCGAGCTTGCCAGTGTTTCTGCCGCCGACGGCGGCCGCGTCCGCGTCTTGTTTCTCATACCGGAACAAGCCAGCGGCCAATACGTTCTCCAACTGGAAGCCGCACGCCTTCCCTATGTGCTTCGCCCCTACCATCTTCACGATTTTCTCGAAAAAGTCAGCGATCTGCTCGTCGAAGTGAAGGCCATCGAGGGTCCCATCCGCCAGGTCCGCCACGAATTCGGCGCCCTGCGTAAGAAGAAGAAACTGGCCAGCCGGTCCAACTCCATGTTCGCCACGCGCGACTCTTTTTCCTACACTGACGAGGAACTTGCCGAATACGAGAAGCAGGAAAGCGAAGCCTCCAACTCCAGGCGCAAGCCCCGCGTCAATCTAGGTGATCCAAACCGCTGAAGCGCAGCCGCCTTCCCTTTTCTTACTTCCTTTCTAC
>Ga0137393_10002754_pt1 | contig 11373 bp, 9 predicted proteins | sample 15con2h34BmetaG_FD_101396 | JGI IMG/M metagenome (GOLD analysis project Ga0137393, IMG submission 101396) | Vadose zone soil microbial communities from Angelo Coast Range Reserve, California, USA - 15con2h3.4B metaG | ecosystem: Environmental > Terrestrial > Soil > Vadose zone > Saprolite...
ACATACCAGGCGGGCCTGGGTCTTTTGCGACCGCCCCAGCTTCCGGCCACGATTGCAGTGGATCTCGCCGGCGCGGAACGGGCTGTCAGCTTATCGCTGGCATTGCTTCTCCAGTATTCGAAGACAAGCAAAGCCGGATGTGCCTGGGTCTCTCTGCACGAATGCGCGCGCGAACTTTCCGAGCCGCTGACCGCAGGTTTAACGGCTGCGGGCGGTGTTCTGGGCGGAGGCTCTCCCTTCTATTCTTTTTACGAAACCAGCGACGGCTGGATCGCACTGGCCGCGCTTGAGCCGCATTTCGCCAACCAGCTGGTCGCTGAGCTTGGACTTGAATCCGGCGAGCGTTCGGCGCTGGCGCGGACGTTCCGGACCCGTAGCGCGGCAGAGTGGGAAGCTTGGGCCAGAGAGCGGCAACTCCCATTGGCCGCAGTGCGAAGTTAAGAGATCAACTCTGCATTTGGCCGCCGCTGTTGCTGGCGTGTACGATGGTGCTCGCGGAGGGACTTGTGTTCCAGAACAATCTGCTTTCAGGAAAGCGAATCCTTGTCACCGGCGGCGCAACCGGGCTGGGCAAGAGCATGGGCAAGCGCTTTCTTGAGCTCGGCGCCACGCTGTATATCTGCGGACGTCGCGAGGAAGTCCTCAAGCAAGCCGCGGACGAGCTCAGCAAAGCCACGGGCGGCACCGTCAAGACCTTCCCCTGCGATGTCCGTGACGCGGAGCGCGTGGAAGCAATGATTGAGGCCATCTGGAAGGACGGCCCTCTGGATATTCTGGTCAACAACGCCGCCGGCAACTTCATCTCGCGGACCGAAGACCTTTCAACCGGCGCCTACGAAGCAGTCATCGGGATCGTGCTCATGGGTACCATCCACGCAACCATGTCCTGCGGACGCCGCTGGCTCAAAGACGGACACAAAGCCAACGTGCTGAACATATCCACCACGTACGCTGAACTCGGTTCGGGATACGTTGTACCCTCCGCCATCGCCAAGGCCGGCGTGCTCGCGATGACGCGCAGCCTCGCAGTTGAATGGGGCAAGAGCGGAATCCGCTTCAACGCGATTGGTCCGGGCGCAATCCCCACCGAAGGCGCATTCTCGCGACTGCTTCCCATGAAGGAATTGGAGGAAGAAGCCAAGAAGCACAGTCCGGTTGGACGCTTTGGCACACATGAAGAGCTGGCGAACCTGGCGTCATTTCTGGTTAGCGACTACTCCGGCTACGTCAACGGCGAATTCATCGTCATGGATGGCGGCGCATTGCTGAAAGGCGCCGGCTCATTCAATCTCTATGGCGATATGCTCACTGACGCCCAGTGGCAGGCCATCAAGCCGAAGAAGAAACCGGCGCAGAGTTGAAGCAGTTCTCGCAATGAAGCCGGTTCTCGCCAAATTCATCACGTCGGCCGCCAGCCCCGGCGGCTTCCCGGCCGAGGGCCCTCCGGAATTCGCTTTTCTTGGACGCTCGAATGTCGGAAAGTCCAGCCTCATTAATTCCCTGCTCGGGCAAAGGCTCGCCCATGTGAGCTCAACTCCGGGACGTACGCGGACCATCAATTTTATTGGCATTTACGAAAAGCTGGCCCAGCCCGCTCCCAGGATCATGCTCGTAGATCTGCCAGGGTATGGATATGCCAAGCTCTCGCGCACGATCACCGCGGAGTGGCCAAAATTCATTGAGCCTTATCTGACAGCCCGAGACGTTTTGCAACTGGCCATTGTGCTGATTGATGCGAACGTCCCGGCGCAGGATTCCGATAGACAGCTCATCGATTTTCTGCGGGCAGCCGGTCGCGACTTCCTGATCGTCGCCACAAAGACCGACAAGCTTCCCAGCAGTAAGTTGCGGCACACACTCAACTTGCTGGCTGGCGAACACGGCGCAGAGAAGGTTCTGGCTTACTCCACGAAAACAGGCGCGGGCCGGGCCGACCTGTGGCGGGAAATTCACGCACGCGCCGGACAGTAATTCTCATGGACCCATTCGCCAAGAAAATGCTGCAGGCGTCGGGAGCACTAGGCGCCGTGATGCTGCTGATGTTCACAGTTCTCACTGTTGTTTATCTGCACGTGCGTCCGCCGTGTCTCGACCAGGTCGTCGCCTCCGAGCAGAGTCCCGGCAAACGGTGGATCGCGGCGGCGATGGAGCGCCGGTGCGGCAGTGAGTCTCCCTTTTTGACGCATGTGAACCTGCGGCCAGTGGACCAGCCTATAAGACTCGGATATCTCACCGGCAAAGCAGAAGAGGGCGAGATCTTCCTGATTGAGCAGGACGCAGAGTCCGCTCATGTAACTATTGATTGGAGTTCCGACCGCCAGCTCACGGTCCGATGTGCCGGATGCTCCAGCGCTGTTCAGTTAAAGCGAGACCAGCGCTGGAATGACATTGATATCCGATACGAACTGCGTTAGCGTCCACCCAATGCGCCGCCGGAAGCGCGCTGCTGCAGCCATCCCGCCAGATTGGGCTGCTGCTGGTTCTTGTAAGCGATGCATGAGTTGATGCCCTCCACCGCCAGTTTGAGGGTGCGGTCGGCGGAAGCAACTTTGTGGTCAGTGAAGAATTTCTGCACATCGTCGCGCGACTCAGGGTCGCAGAACCCGCCCGCCGCGCCCACGATTCTTCCTCCGCTCGACATGGTGGTCTTGGCTTCCACGGCAGGCCAATTCGCCTTTATCCACTCCCACGCGGTTTTGCGCGCGCGCGGGTTCCACAGGACACGCCCGACGTAGCCTGCCGCATCCTGATTACGAACCTCCGGCGAGACGCTGATCTCCAGCCAGCGCCGTATCAGGTTGGGATCACTAAACGCGCCAAGCGCATCAGCCAGGTTGTAGTGGGTCTCGGGTGAACGCGACTGCCGCATGGCTGCCAGGAACTCGTCGAATAAGTCCGAATTTCCGAAAGCAGCCGCCAATTGCAAAACGCCCGACGCAATCGTCGGGTCCACGGAATTGGGATCACGCACATATTTGTGGGCCAGTTCAGCGGCCTTGCGAATGGTTTCCGGGTCCTCACCGAAGAAACCCAAGATGCGGATGAGATCGGCGCGCACGTTGCGGCTGTCGTCGCTCTCGCCGGGAGCGGATTCCCAGCCGACCTTCGCCATCATGGGACGGAAGTTGCTCCGCACCCATGCGCGAAACGACGCCGTGTTCCCATCTGTCAGGAGATTGTCATTGAATGACGCCAACGAGCGCAGGTAGCTGTCGACCACGTTATGCTCGGCGTCCTGATTTAAGGCTGTAATCAAGTCCAGATACTCCGCCGCGCTTTCCTTTCCCGATCTTACTAATGCGGATTGATCGGTGAGCAACGAGATGCGCTCCGCGGTCGTGAGCTGCGTGGCCGCTACTGAATCCAGTTGGCGCAACACCGTGCCTTCGTATTTCGACCGATAGTAACCTGCCGCGCCGGCGTTGCTGAATACCCAGTTGGAGCAGCCCGTCATAGGAATGACCTGCTTTTGCTGCGTCAGCAGTTGACAGAAAGGCTTGGCGTCACTGCCCTTGATGCATACCGGGACAATCCACGTTTCTGATTTAGTGTCCTCGGCTCCAGGCTCCCCAAGAAAGCGCTGCTGTGAAAGCGTGATCTCGGTCTTGGGCTGGGGTTTGCCGATTTTCTTGGCCCGCCTGGACTTTCGACCACGCGCTGGTGCGCTTACCTGCGGTTGCACGCACTCCGATTTGATACTCACCAACGGAACTCCCGGCTGCGCGATGAACGTGGGCATGATCTTGTCCACCGGACGCCCGGAAGCTACCGTAATAGCGCTCCAAAAGTCTTCCGCCGTGGCATTGCCGTAAGCGAACTTCCGCAGATAGGCATTTACGCCGCGCTTGAAAACGTCGGGGCTGACATACGATTCGATCATCCGTAAAACAGCTGCGCCCTTCTCGTACGAGATGCCGTCAAATAGTTCATTGATCTCTTCCGGCGTCTCAGCCTTGGCGCGGATCGCGTGGGTGTTCTTCAGCGAATCCAGTTGCATTGCCCCGTTGGTCGCGCGAACACCGCCCAGGACCGCGTTCCACTCCGGGTGTAATGCCTGCGAGGGCTTGAGCGCCATCCAGGTGGCGAAGCCTTCGTTGAGCCAGATGTTGTCCCACCACTTCATCGTGACCAGATCGCCGAACCACTGGTGCGCCATCTCATGCGCCAGAACTTCGAAGACGGCTTGGTGAGAATCGACAGACGACTGTTTGTCGTCGATGAACAGAAGAGACTCGCGATAGAAAATGGCCGCCGTGTTCTCCATGGCGCCCGCTTCAAAGTCGGGGACACCCAGAATGTCGAGCTTGCCGAATGGATATTTGATTCCGTAATACTGGTTGTAAAACTTCAGGATCTCTTCCGCGTAACGAAGCGCCACCCGGCCCAGTTCCTTTTTGTCGGGAGTCCCGCAGACGCGGATGGGAATGTCGTCCGCCGAGCCTTCCACGCACTGGAAATCGCCGACGGCCATCGCAACCAGATAGCTGGACATCTTTGCCGTCTGCGAAAATTTCAGGGTGTGCTTTCCCGCGATCGGACCGGGAGTGTCCGACACAATGCTGCCATTGGAGATGGCGGTGTCACCGTTGTCCACTACCAGCGTTATGTCAAACGTAGCTTTGAAGGCAGGCTCGTCAAAAGACGGAAACGCGCGCCGGGCGTCTGTATTTTCCAGCTGTGTAGTCGCGTAATTCCGCAACTTGGTCTTGGCCAGGTAAAAGCCGCGCAGCTTGTCATTCAAAATCCCCGTGAAAGTGATGCGAATGGTTGCCGGACCCGCCGCCAGTTGATTTGCAACAGTAAGCGTCGCCTGCTCTTTCGCCGGATCGAATGACGATTTGGCTTCCTGACTGTTTCCACCCTGCTCCACTGTTACATTCTGAAACTCCAGCTCGGCCGCATTCAACGTGATGGAGTGGGACGCCTTGGTCAGATGGACCTCAATCACCTCGTCTCCGGCGAAGGTGGCCTTTTTGAGGTCAGGGGTAAGAACGAGAGTGTAATGATCGGGAATTGCGTCTTGCGGCAGACGCTGGGCACTTAGACATACAGGAACCAGAGCGATCAATATGAGGACGAGCTTCTTTAACAGTGCCATGCTTCTCCTTGAAATTAAGGCAAATAGTTGACCCTATCCTAAGCGATTCGCGGACGGAATCCCAGTAGAGGAACCGCTTAGTTGTCTCACCAATAATAGAAGACTGCATGCGCGGCGAAAGATATCACTGTGCGCTGGCACAACGACAACCCCCCTGGCCGAAAGCCAGGGGGGCTTGTATGCACGGGCGTGAGAAAACTTACTTGTGCGCGGTCATGCGGTCATAGATGAAGCCCGCCACGCCGCCAGAGACTGCGCCGATTCCGGCGCCCTTACCGCCGCCTGCCAGTGCGCCGATGGCTGCGCCGGCTCCGGCCGACCCTGCCACGATCGCTACCGACTTCTTGGTGGAGCGCTGGTGATGGACAACGGGTTCCCCGGAAGAATCGCGGCTCGCCGCGGAATTGCTCGCTTGCGCGTAGCGCGCGCGGTGCTGGAGCGCGGGCTTTGGTTCGGACGCGGTCTGCGTCTGATCGGCAGAAGCAGCCGGCTGCAACGTGGAACCTTGATTATCAGCCTGGGCACTCGTGTGAGGCAGCGCGTAGTACGCAACTGCCGAGACCGCCAACGCGGTGATCAATGAAGTGAGTACTGCGGTACGAATCAATGTGGATTTCATGTTTCCCTCCTGCGTGCTGCTGCTATCGTTCCTTGACTATTGCAGCTCTCGTGCCAATCTCTAAATCATTGAAAAATAATCCAGATGAACATCAAGATAGGTTAAGAATGTAATTTCTTCCAGCAGAGCGGGAAGAAGCGTAATAAGAGATTTTCCGTAGAGCTATACTCATCGCGAGGAAATTCTCATGACTGCTTCTCCCTCGGCAGGCGTCAACTTCGAATCGCAGGTCACGCATGGCTACGCCGACTCCAACGGCGTCAAGATCCATTACGCCACCATAGGCAGCGGACCACTGATGGTGATGGTCCATGGCTTCCCTGATTTCTGGTACTCGTGGCGACATCAGATGCAAGGCCTGGCCGACAGCTACCAGTGCGTGGCCATTGACCAGCGCGGCTACAATCTGAGCGATAAGCCTGAAGGTGACGAGAATTACGACATGCGCCTGATGGTGGGCGACGTCGTTGCCGTCATTCAACACTTTGGCCGGGAGAAGGCCATCGTTGTGGGTCACGACTGGGGTGGAGTGGTGGCATGGCAGCTGGCGTTAAATGTCCCACAATTTGTGGAGCGGCTGATCATCTTGAACCTGCCGCATCCCAAAGGTCTGATGCACGAGTTGGCACACAATCCCAAGCAACAGGCGGCCAGCGAGTACGCGCGCAACTTCCAGAAAGAAGGCTCGGACAAGATGCTCAAGCCGGAGCAACTTGCCTTCTGGATCACCGACCCTGAAGCGCGGCCAAAATATATTGAAGCTTTCCAGTGCTCCAGCATCAAGGCCATGATGGCGTACTACAAGCGCAACTATCCGCACCAGCCGTACCAGGAAGACCAATCGCCGGTAAGAAAAACACAGATGCCGGTGCTGATGATTCACGGGCTGCAGGACATTGCTCTGCTTCCAGGCGCGCTCAACAACACCTGGGAGTGGATGGGAAAGGACCTGACGCTGGTGACCATCCCGGAAGCAGGCCACTTCGTACAGCAGGACGCAGCCGACCTGGTCACGCGCTCCATGCGGGCGTGGTTGGGACGATAAATCCTCCGGCGTCTTGACAGTCCAGCCGAGCATCTTTAGACTCCGTGCCTGTTGCGATCCGAAAGGAGGCGCCGTGGCATCACGAATTGTAAAATCGTTGTTTGCGGGAGCGCTCGCGTTTTGCGCGATTATCGCAGGAGCTCAAATGTTACCCAATCCCTATGGTGAACCCATCAGTCTGGCAGATGCCAGGAAGGCGGCCGACGCTGCACTGGCCGAAGCGAGCAAGAACCACTGGACCATGGCTGCGGCCGTGGTGGACCCCAACGGCACGTTGATCTACTACTCCAAGATGGACAACACTCAGATCGGCAGCGCGGACGTGTCGATCGCCAAGGCGCGCTCGGCAGCGAAATTCAAGCGTCCCACCAAATCGTTTCAGGACGCTGTGGCCGGCGGTGGCGTAGGACTTCGGGTACTGGGTTTGGAAGGCGCAGTCCCCCTGGAAGGCGGGATTCCCATCATCAACAAAGACGGCAAGATCGTGGGAGCGATCGGCCTTTCCGGCGACAGCAGCGATCATGACGGAATCTGCGCCCAGGCCGGAATTAATGCGCTGAAGTAGAAACGACGTCAATGAGTGGACCCCTGCTGGACGCCAGTGCACTCGCTGGCTCCAGCCTGCACCCCCGGCGGTGACAGCTCTCCATTCGGGCCGACCTGGACTGCGTCTTGCTTGAAATCCTCCTCTGACAGCGAACGCAGAATGGGAAGAATACGTTTCTCCGAATCGATCTTTGGTCCGCTTCCTTTTTCCTGCCAGGTTGGATACGCGCACCCGCTGAGAAATGAGCCATCGGCGGCAAGCCGCGCTTTGAGTACCGCCGATAAACCCGACACGCCGCTCACGTTGATCGCGCCGTAAGTAGCAAAATTACCCAGCGAGTACGCGATCAGCTTACCGTGGTAGATTTCCATCCCGCGCACTACGTGCGGACCGCTGCCCAATATGAGCTGCGCTCCGGCATCAATTGCCGCGTGGGCAAAGCGGCGCAAATCTCCGCGGTTTTCGCCCAGAAAAAACTCTGCGCTGTAGGGGACGTGTTGATGCGTTACGCCTTCCGCTCCGCCATGAAATGAGACGATCACAATGTCGGCCTTCGCCCGGGTCTCACGGATGACGCCAACCGTATCTTCCAAATCCAGGAAATTGTGCGCACCGGGATATGTAGCAAAAGAAATGACCGCGACCTTCTTGTTCTTGACGCTGAGCCATGCGATGTCGCCGATTTCGCCAGAGTGGGCAATGCCGAGCGTCTCCAGTGTCTTCCGTGAACTTGCGCGGCCGTCCTGGCCAAAGTCAAGAGCGTGATTGTTCGCCAGGCCCATCACGTTGAAGCCGGCAGCCTTTAAGTGCGCGCCATAGCGTGTGGGCACGCGAAACGCGTAGCAACTTCCCGGGCGTTTGTGCCGGCACTTGCCGCTCGAGCCGCCATCCATCAGCGGTCCTTCAAGATTGCCGAAGACGACGTCACCTTCCTTCAGATAGGGAGTCACATCTTTCAGCAGATCAGCACCGTCGTTCGGAGGCAATTCGCCGCCGCTGGCGTCGGGAAACGTAGATCCCAGCATTACATCGCCGACAGCGGTTACAACGACCTCGTCAAGAGCCGGGTCATTGTTTCCAGTGAAGAACATAAACACGTTGCTTCCGTTGCCTATAGACCCGAACGAGCTGTTTCCATTGTCTGTGGATCCGAGATGCAATGACGGCGCCAATACGGAAAGCACATTCGGCTCTGGCGTCTCGCTCGGTGGGGATTGCTGGAGCGGAATGGCCTGAGAGCAGATACAGCAAGGCGCCACCAATATCATCGCAGCAATGACAGCCGGCAACCGCCAATGCTTCTGTAGTTCATTCATATACTATTTGTCCCAATGCTATTTTTTTAACACAGCGATTCCACGCAAACCAGTAGCCAATTTCACGGTAGTCCTCCACGTCAAAGATCGCCAGATCAGCATCTTTACCGGGCTCGATGCTTCCCTTCCTTTCCTGAAGACCAAGGGCACGCGCGGCATTGATGGTCGTGGCAGCGATAGCTTCCGCCGGATCCATTTTCATGTGGGTACACGCCAACGAGACCACAAAGCTCATGCTGGGAGTGGGCGCTGTCCCGGGATTGAAATCCGTGGCCAATGCGATCGCGACACCCGAATCGATCAGGCTGCGCGCGTCAGGATAGTCCTTATGCCCAAGAAAATAGTTAGTGCCGGGAAGCAGCGTCGCAATTGTGTTTGTACGCGCCAGCAGCGCGATGTCTTCGGGAGAGACGCAATCCATGTGGTCCAGAGAAGCCGGCTGATGTTGCAGCAGCGTCCCCAGCTTTGACGCAGTGAACTGGCAGACGTGAGCTCGCACGCCCAGACTGTGGCAGCGGGCAGCGGCGAATATCCTTTCCGACTGTGCGAGAGTGAACGCACCACGCTCACAGAAAACGTCCACAAAGCTGGCCAACTTTTTCTTTGCGACCAATGGAATAATCTGCTCGCAAACCAACTGAACATAGTCATCTTCTTTGCCTTCAAATTCCGGCGGGACTACATGTGCCGCAAGAAGCGTGGCAACTACGGTTCCCGGCCAATGACTCGCGGCGCTGCGAATCGTCTCGAGCGATTTGATTTCCGCTTCCGTGCTCAGACCATACCCAGATTTGGCTTCAACAGTAGTGGTGCCCTGTTGCAGCATGGCATCGAACGCCGTACTGATATTCTCGACAAGCCGGGCGCGTGACGCCTTACGCACAGCCGCCACGCTGGAGCGAATACCGCCGCCCGCAGCTGCGATCTCCTGATAACTTGCGCCGCTGATACGCTTCTCAAAATCCAGCAGGCGCGGCTCAGCAAAGACCGGGTGGGTATGCGAATCAACAAACCCGGGAAGGACAACGCCACTCGAGCAGTCAACCTCGTGGACCTTGCGGCGATTCTTCTTAAGCCAGGGATCGCGCAGAATTTCACGCTGTTTCCCGGCGGCTATGATTTTGCCGCCACCGCAGAGGACAGCCGCATCGTCGATGAGGCCAATTTCCTTAAGCGCGGCCCCGCGACGCGGACCCGAGTCTCCCGCCAACGTCAGGAGTTGGCCGATGTTGGCCAGTAATGTATAGGCGCTTGGAGTAGTCGCTCGCAAAATGTCCTCTGAGATTACCAGCTACTCTCAGGATTTCAGAAAAGGGACCTTGACGCCGTTCTTGTTGGCGAATGTGACTGCCTCTTCGTAACCGGCGTCGACATGCCGTGCTACGCCGATTCCTGGGTCGTTGGTCAGAACGCGTTCGATTCTTCGCGCCATGGCTTCTGTTCCATCCGCGACTGTGACTTGCCCGGCGTGCAGCGAATATCCAATGCCCACTCCGCCGCCGTTATGCACCGAGACCCAGCTTGCTCCGCTGGCGGTGTTCAGAAGCGCGTTCAGGATTGGCCAATCGGCAACGGCGTCGCTTCCGTCCTTCATGCTTTCGGTTTCGCGGTAGGGCGAAGCAACCGAGCCGCAGTCGAGATGGTCGCGCCCCATCACGATTGGCGACTTGAGCTTGCCCTTCTTCACGAACTCATTCAAGGCAAGCCCAAACTCGGCGCGTTCGCCGTAGCCCAGCCAGCATATCCGTGCAGGCAGGCCCTGGAACTTGATCCGCTTGCGGGCAAGATTGATCCAGCGATCGAGAATGCGATTCTGCGGAAAAAGCGTTAATACCAGATCGTCTGTTACTGCGATGTCTGCAGGATCACCGGAGAGCGCAACCCAACGAAATGGACCGCGGCCTTCACAGAATAGCGGCCGAATATACGCGGGAACGAATCCGGGAAAATCGTATGCATTCTTCACGCCGCGCTGGAACGCAAAGGTCCTGATGTTGTTGCCATAATCAAAGGTCACACTGCCCATCTTCTGGAGACGCAGCATGCCTTCCACGTGACGCGCAATCGAATCGAGCGACCGCTCCTGATATCCCTTGGGGTCGTTCTTTCTCAGCTCGAGAGCTCGCTCCAGAGACATGCCATTGGGCACGTATCCATTCAGGGGATCGTGCGCGGACGTTTGGTCGGTGAGAATATCGGGAAGAACGCCGCGGTCGGCGAGCTCTGGTATCACATCGGCGCAATTGGCGACCAGTCCAACGGAAATTGCTTCTTTCTTGCGGACTGCATTCTTCAAAATGCGCAGCGCTTCATCCAGATTGTTGACCATGAAGTCGCAGTAGCCGGTCTTCAGGCGCTTTTTGATTCGCTCCGCATCAACATCAATTCCCAGGAAGCTTGCGCCGGCCATAGTGGCGGCAAGAGGCTGAGCGCCGCCCATGCCTCCCATGCCGCCGCTGACGATCAGCTTGCCGGCGAGGTCGCCGCCAAAATGTTTTTCGCCGGCAGAGGAAAAAGTCTCGAACGTTCCCTGAATGATTCCCTGCGAACCAATGTAAATCCAAGATCCGGCGGTCATCTGGCCGTACATCATCAGGCCGGCGCGCTCCAGTTCGTTGAACTTTCCCCAGTTCGACCAATGTCCGACCAGATTCGAATTCGCAATCAGTACTCGCGGCGCATACTCATGCGTCTTGAACACTCCCACTGGCTTGCCTGACTGCACCAGCAGCGTCTCGTCATTCCCCA
>Ga0137393_10002756_pt1 | contig 11371 bp, 21 predicted proteins | sample 15con2h34BmetaG_FD_101396 | JGI IMG/M metagenome (GOLD analysis project Ga0137393, IMG submission 101396) | Vadose zone soil microbial communities from Angelo Coast Range Reserve, California, USA - 15con2h3.4B metaG | ecosystem: Environmental > Terrestrial > Soil > Vadose zone > Saprolite...
TCATAGCCGATAATCGACCAGGAAAAGAGCACGAGCGCCACGAGCATCGTATTGTACAGAAATCCATCAGTGTGTCTTGTGGCAAGAAGCACAATGCCCGTCAGCGTTGTCATGATGACCGCCGGTACCGCTAGTTGCACGTTCCGATATGGCGAGTCATCCCGTGCGATTTCTGGCCTCTCTGCCTTCACACGTTGCGTTTCCTGCCGTATTGCTGAGAGCTTCCGTGTCACGTCGTCGCCGTCGCTCACAACCGGAAAAGGCGTCACGAACTGGCGGCGTGCTACCGGTGTGCGCAGCGTTGGCTGCTCTTTGATGTCAACTTTCATATCCATTCTCCCTGCCAGTATTTGCGTGGTGTCTCATCGCCCTCATGCGCGTACTCTCTTCGTTAAATGCTCGCTTTGCTTACGTCGAGCTTCCTCAGAGTCGAGTAACCTTTTGTGTGTTTCACTCATTTTGCGTCGGGTTTCTTCGGAGTGAGCCCTTCCTTTATGAGCATCGCTCATCTTACGACGCCAATCCTCAGAACTGGCCCTTCTCTTGTTAGACACGCGAAGCTTACGACGCCCTCCCTCGGTGTATACACGTGTCTTAGCAGACTCACTCATCTTGTGTTGCATCTCTGAAGATGCCCATTGCTTTCTGGTAGCCTCGCTGAGTTTATTTCGATGCTCTTCGGAATATTCCCGCCCAGAGGCACCTTCACCCCCGTTTGTTTGATTTGTGAGACCATCCATAAAAAAGATCAAAGCAATTTCATACTGAAAAGCTTCTTTCTGGGTTTCAAAGCGGGCGAGGATTTCCTTTATAACCTGCTCACCCTCGCGCCAAATCTTGCGAATAATATTCGACTTATGATCTGTCCGCTTGCTGTTTCGTGCATACTTCTCATGGTCATTGATTCTATTGCCGGTACCCTTACCGACATAGAAAATTCGTCCATCAGGATAGTAGAGGGCATAGACGTAGTGAGGCTTGTCTTGAGGAGCACGGGATGATACAGTGTTCACGGCGAACCTCCTATACAGGTTTGTCCGGCCCTCGGATGTTACCAGCATCGCGGGGGCAAACATATTTTCTAACTGTACATATTGTATCATATTCTACCTCATAAAGCCAGTCTACAGGCGGATTTGTGCTATTTCAATAGGGCGCGGTTTCATCACCTTCAAGGCGGTAAGATCTCCATTCGCGCTTGATCTGGTTATAGTCCTTCGCCTCCGCCTCTATGGCACGGTAATCTCTGATCTCGTCGATTTGTGCTTCAATCTCTTGCGGCACATCGAAGAGGCCGAGCTGGCCGCGTAGTGGGATAAAATCAACGGGATGCCGTTGGGTAAGCACGAAGCCATGCGGCCCAATAAACCACCAACTACTAGATTGCGTCACCGTGTAGGCAAGTGTGGCATAGCCGACGATCCCGCCTCGCTCGTACTCTTCAAATGTTTGCGGCATGATAGCGGCAATAGACTCCCCGCAAACATTCTCAGCCCGGGGAAGCCACAATGTCTTTCCATCATCGGCAAAGAATGTCCCATCAACTTGCTTTCCGGCATGGATAAGCACAAACCCCTTATAGCTGGTATTCCATGTCCGATTCTCAATGTCCTTGTAGCCATTCACGATCAACCATGCGAACGGCTGTTGTATCGATAATGCTTTCATCTTGCTCCTTTCAGTGTATCGTTGCTGCCAGTTCGCACACGATCAAAAACATGGCGATGATTGCCAGGATGATACCGATCACCAGAATTCTGACGGTCCAGGCGACGTACTTCATCGTTGTACTTCCTCCATCTCAGCATAGCGCTGCTTCAGTGCGATAAGGCACGTTGCCTCATCTCTAGTGAAAACTCCCGGCAAATCTGGCGGGCGTGCTTGTTTGTCCTCATGCTTCACCTTGTGCTCAAGATAGAGCAGCCACACGCCGGACAGCGTAAACCAGGCGATGATGAGAAGAGGCCAGATCATGTCATCCCCCCTATTTCCAATGCTGCCAATTCGTCAGCCGTAAAGGGCGTTACCGTTGTGTACGGCTCATAGGGGTTTCTGGACCTGCCATCGAAAAACACATAGGTTCCATTGAGAAGCACATTCCAAATGGTAAACGGGACGTGCTCTATCTCTACCATAGTTACGTCTTCAGGCTCCAACTCCAACTCGTCGAGCGCGGCCTGGAGAAACCACATTAAACATTCCATCTCATTCCCCCTTGTGCTGTTCGGAGAGCACTGTACGATACGATTTTCCATTCATCTCATCCCCCTATTTCTGCCAACTCTTCAAGGTTGTAAAACCTCGTCTGTGCCAACTCAAACCCCAACGATATCTCTCCAACCGGGCCGTTGCGATGCTTGGCAATGATAATATCAGCGATGCCTTTCTTCGCTGTCTCGCGGCTATATACCTCATCGCGGTAGATGAAGAGCACAACATCCGCATCCTGCTCCAATGAGCCGCTGTCTCTCAGGTCGGACAGTTGCGGTACTTTCGTAGCGCGCTGCTCGACGTTGCGCGAAAGCTGAGAAAGTGCCAGTATCGGGATATCCAACTCCATCGCTAAGAGCTTCAAGCCCCGACTGATATCCGAGATTTCTTGCACCCGGTTGGCGTGCTGTTTCGGGTCCGCACTTTGCATCAGCTGCAGGTAGTCCACAATCAGCAAGTCCAGGCCATGCCGTGCCTGCAATCTACGGCATTTGGAGCGCATGGCAGCGATGGAAAGCCCGGTGGTATCGGCAATCCACAGCTTACCCTCAGAAAGCGTGTCCACAGCAGCGACAATCTTGTCCCAGTCGCGCTCTTCTATCCACCCCGTACGTAACTTCTGCAAATCGACAGGCGCGGTCATAGCGACCATGCGTTGTGCTAGTTGGCGCTTGCTCATCTCCAGCGAGAAGATACCAACAGACTTGTTGTAGTTGATGGCGGCGTTGTGCGCGACGGTCAAGGCCAGCGAGGTTTTACCCTGTGAGGGTCGCGCAGCCAGGATGATAAGGTCAGATTTCTGCATGCCGCCTACTATGCCGTCGAGCGCATATAGGCCAGTCGGTACGCCAACAATGCGGCCCCGGTGCTCGTGCAAATAATCGAGCTCATTCAAATAGCCGCTCGTGATCTCGGTCATGGCTTCAAAGTCTCCCTGCCCGCGACGAGTACCTATCGCGTAGATAATGCGTTCAGACTGTTCGTAGGCATCCTCAGCCTGTTCATAGGCGCAGGCGGCAATCTGTCCGGCTCCGTGAATTAAGCGCCGTAGGACCGCTGTACGCTCGACGATGCGCCCATAGAACTCGACGTTGCCGGAGGTCGGTACCTGGTTGACGAGCGAGGAAATGTAACTGGACCCTCCAACCTCTTCGAGCATATTGCGCCGCGTGAGTTCGTCACAGAGTTCGATGAAGTCGGCCGGCTCGTGTCGATCAAAGAAGCGCAGCATTATCTCGTAGATCGTGCGATGCGCATTGCGGTAGAAGTCATCAGCCTGCAAGAAATCCGCTACCTGCGCGATGGCTTCAGGATCAATTATCAGGCTGCCCAGGACACCGCACTCGGCTTCGATGTTTTGCGGTAAGAGCTTTTCAATCATCATAATTGTATTTCCTTGTTGTCTTGAACTTCGGTAATCCACTGACGCCGCGCTCTGGTTCATCTATCTTCGGTAACTGCGCCGGCTCTTCTGGCTTCTCTTGTGAGGATTGCCAGCCTTCCCAATTCTTCGCAATATCGAGCAGCGTTACCGCCCCCTTGCGCTTATCCCTGAACCATTCAGGGTTGCTCGTGAAACAGAAGCCCCGCACAGTTTTCAAATCCTCCACAGATGGATTGCACGGCGCGAGTAGCTTCGCTGCTTTTATCAGGCTGTCCGTGAGCGGATACCGTTTATTCATGGCGATAAACCAGCGGTCAATCACGGTCTGCTCTTCAGGTGAGAGGATTGGCGCCGAGGTCGCTGGACGTTTGGGAACCGTATGCGGTTTGTGTATAGTCGGATTACTGGCACCAGTAACATGATCCCCCGATGCCTGCGCAGTGGTAGCGCCCGATGCAGTGCTACCTGCTGGGGGGAAATCAGCCTGCGCAGGCTCCGAGTCAAGAAGGAGAGACCGAGATGCCTGGACAGGGCCAGGCGTGTGCTCAAGAACTGTGGACTGCCGGGAAGGATCGTTGTCGATGGGGGCCTGTCCAGCAGCCACAGCTTGCTTATTGGCTACTGGCTTCGATGGCAGCGTGAGCCTGCCCGGTGTATCCAGGCGCTCGTTTCTTATAGCAGCGCTGGCTATATGATACGGTGTCTCATTAGCAGGCTTCACCTGGGCTTGCAGCGCCTTTTTCCATGCATCCTGATTGATCGGGTCAGCGTCGGGCAAATCCGAACGATAGCCGAAAGGATACGGGTCCAGGCCATGATAGGGATTGCGTGTGTGGATAATCGGATTGCTCTCTAAGATATCGTAAGCCTGTACCGCTTTGTGCTTATCGGTGATGCGTATGCCGGTCTCGACGCGCTCTCCTGCTACCTGATGACCAAACCTTAAGAGATTATTTCTTTCCTCATCTGAGAAGGATGTGGGCGCGTCGGGTTCGTCAGAACCCGCGCTACTCTCTTCTGTGGGTATCTGTGATGAATCTGCGGTTCCTGTGTAATACTGTGATGTACCCCCATTTGGGTATAGTCCTGTACCCGTTTGGGTAGTTGTCGTACCCATATGGGTAGACCCTATACCCGTTTGGGTAGGGTCTGTACCCATATGGGTATAGTCCGTCTCTTCTGTACCCGTTTGGGTAGTGGCATCTGGTTTCTTTGTTCCTTTAGGGATAAAGACAGGAAATAGCGGTAGTTCGCTTAGAAGTTCACGTACTACCTTCTTGTTAATGCGATATTCATAATCGGCAAAGCGGGGATCGTGGTTTTCGCGCTGCTCGATAACTTTCTTTTTGACGAGGTAGTCGAGTGTACGAATGACCGTGTTATAGCCGAGTGATTGCCCGGATTCACGCACAAAGTCATTGTAGGACATGTAAATCCACACCCTAGCTTCGACTTCTTCAGGCATGAACAGGGGAAGGTTTTGTTTCTTGCGCTGTTCTATCTCTTTGAGAATATCATCACGCTTCTTTTCCAGCCAGCGATAGATGATGTGGTAGACGAGCGCGGCGGAGTCTTTGCGCTCAAAGATGCATTGCATATCTTCACGAAACGCAATCACGCGGTAGTTTGCCCGGCGCTCTATCCCTTCGAAGTTTAGCGCCTCATACTCAATGACAATCTCTTCTTTCACTTCGCGCTGGCTCATTCTGTCACCTTCACCAATCTACCATTCTCATGGAAAACTTGATGACAGCCCTGGCAGAGCGTGGTTAAATCAGCGTCATTTTCGTATCCCCGGCGTGTATAGTCCCGATGGTGTACATTGAGCCGATCGGGGGAATTACATACCTGACATTTGTATCCGTCGCGCTCAAGGATACGTTTACGACGCTCCCGCCATTCAGGCGTTTGAAGATATTCCTGATAGCGCATGAAATGCAATTCTTCCAGGCGCTCCTCAATTGCTCGTTTGGTAGCAAATTCTTGCGCTTTTTTCTGCGCCTCTTCTTCAGTGACAGCAAAGGTTTTGCAGAGCATAGCCGAGATGTTCTTTGTCCAGAGATAGAGCTGAGCAATATACTCATCTCTATGTTCAGGTTGAATATAATCATTGAGCATCTTGAAAAGCTCTGGTACGGCCTTTTGTCCAATGAGATTGATACCATCAATAGCCTTGTCTACTCGATCAACCTCTTCGTTCACACTACACCTCGATCCGCGCTGAGCGTGACAGGCTCGATCCCATGGCGCTCAAACCACGCGGGTTTGCTCCGACTATGCCGAGGATGGCGCGTGTCGAGCAAGTACCATGTCGGGGCTGTCCTGTGATAGTGCTCTGTATTATGTTCGATGTGCAACACCTGGCACTCCTGGCCGTGGTAGAGACCAGCGACTTTGACGCGCACCAGCTCGCCTTTGGTGATGTCTTCAGGCATGCTCCACCTCGCTCTCCGGCTCTCCTACCTCACCGAGAATAACCTTCAATGTCATCTCGATGCTATCGATGGCATAGCGTTTGCGGTCAAGCGTAGCCTTTGAAACATGCGAACTCAATTCAGGCTCGTCGTATTTGTCTTTCGCCTGTTCACATTCAGCCAGGCGGCGGCGAAGAATAGCGAGTAGGCGCTCATATTTCTCTTCAGCCATTGCGCACCTCGCTCACTGTGCGTGGCTTGCCCTGTATCCTCCTGTTGAGCACATCAGCCATGCGCTCGTAGCTCTGCCTTTTTAGTTCGCTCAGTTCTTCCCATGGTGAGAACTTGAAAGCAATGCCGATCTGCGCATAGCGCTCTCGCGCTTCAGATGGGCTCGTGACTTCAGTGTAGGCATCGTGGATGTCACGCCCGCTCAGCGGCGTTGTTCCGAGCATAGTATCCCCTTTTCTAGACCCCCAGCTTGCTATCCGATAACAGATAGCTTATAATTGCAGCATAGGGTCTTCTGAAAACTCGGGCGCTGGTATGTCTCCGCAAAAAGCAATACCGGCGTCCTTTAACATTATTCCGCTTTACATTGACTCAAGCATTTCTTCATGCTACAATTCCCCTAGCAAGCACTCATCTATCCCTTGCTGACTTTCAACTATATACCCACAGTATAACTTGATAAAGTAAAGATACATTTTCTTACTCTGGCGGGGCTGCGAACGCGCTCCCTAAGCCAGGTCTACGCTAGAACGGCTTTTCTACGCTACGTATCTTTCCGCGGTCTAGATCGCCTGGCGATGTAATCATCCAACGCACTTTGAGGGATGCGGTACTCACGATCAACCGTGAACGCTTCCAGCTCTCCCCGCTTAATCATGCGATGGATGGTACGCAGATGGACGCGAAGAATTTGAGCCACTTCCTCAGCGGTATAGATGTGTTCCCTGGTCATGCTGATCGCGCTCATTGCGCTTCCCTTCCTTTGGGTCATAGTTTCTGGTGTCACATGACGTGGCATGATGTAGCATAACATATCCCTTCAAGATGAGTCAAGGGATTTCCTCGGCAATTTCTTCAGGTTGCGAAATCTCTACCGGATTTGACGAAACGTGATTCCATACGTCATATTACGTAGATCGTTGCGTAGTGCCTCCCTATCCTGGCCCTCGCAGTCTCTCTCCCGGCTGCGAGAGCACTCTATCCACAGGTTATCCACATCTAGCTAGGACTGCTGTGCGGATGCTTGAAGAACGCCAACCATAGCATCGATGACGCTTTTCCCCATCGCCCGGTACGTCTCATACAGCCCTTGTGCGCTTGGATTCTGTGAGATGTATTTCTTTGCCTCTTCGTCAGTAGCAGGTAACTCTTCACGTGCATCCATCTCACCTGTTACGAAATTGTACCAGTATTGCGTGCTTTTTCCTTCTGTGCTCATTTCATCTCCTGCACAGTCACAACCCAATCACCCGTTCCATCCATCGAGAGATACACTTGCCCGCCCTGATGCTCCTCAGTTTCGCCTGTCGTCGCCGTCGCCGTGCCTTTGCACGTGGCATTGACAGCCACATCGACCGGCGTATTGTCGGAGCCGTAGACCGTCACCACGAGCGCACCGTCAACCGCCGTCCCGCCGATGTCCTGGCCCTTGCAAGAATAGAGTATCTTCCAATCATCAGGAGCCTGAAATATTCCAGTCTTCTTGCTCCCGTTGCCGCTGATCGTCTGCACAGTGGTCCATTTGGCCGTGTGCGTTGGCGTGGCCGGTGCCCGTGTCGCCTGTGTTGTTGGCGTCGTTGCGATCTGCGTGGGCGCTTGTGCTGCCTCACCGCAGGCAATGCCAGTGAGCGCCAGGAATAGGATGATGCAAAGTAATCGCTTTTTCATTGTTACGAGCCTTTCTACGAATATGTTACAATGTTCACAGTAGTTAGGCCAGCGCAGTTGATTGGTTGGATTGGTCTCTGCTAGTTAATACGCTGGCCCTGGCTCAAGCAGCATTTTTATTTACTGCCTTGATACGCGGTTCTGTCTTTACTTTCCTGCTCTTCTTAGGATAGAGCTTGATTGCTCTGGCGTCGGCTTCCCAGTAGAGATAGCCCATCGGCGTCTGAAGAGCAGGCTCAAAACCCGCTCGCCCTTTCCTATGACGTTGACGTACCGAGAAGCGCGTATAGTTCGTGGTATAGCCCATCTCCCGCGCCCGCTCGTTCCAAATGTGAGCCACCTCAGCGGGAGTAAGCATCCGACCTTTTCCCTCTTGCATTGCACCTCCTTGTGTACACTATCGTGTATGTGATAGAGAGAATTGTACACGCTCGTGATTGATCTTGTCAAGACACTTTCCAACGAGTTTTCCGGTTAGAACAGGACTTAGAACAAAACCTATTGACATTTGATACACGCTAGGGTATAATTCGTATATAGAGAGATACACGATAGTGAACCAAGAACCTTAAAAACTGAATAGCCCCCGAGACGCTGAGAGGCCACCCGTACAGAAGTTCGGAACACAATCCAGAGCTGATACATCGGACCAGGAAGCGGAGATGAGGCAGGAGACAAGCCAGAGGGAAGGGACAAAGAACGAGTTCGACTCCGTTCCTGGCAATGACCCGTAGTTGAATAGAGAAAGAGAAACGATCATGTATACAGAAACCTTGACCTACCTGCAAATTAAAAACGAACTTGACTGCTGGTGTGACGAGTACGGCATTTACCCAAGCGACGACATGCATTATCCGTGGCAGCCGGACCTGTGCCTGAGCATCATGCAGTGCTTGTGGCGCATGCATCAGGAAGGCCGAGTAAATACAATGCGCGGGCTGCGCGGCTACTTTGATCGCCATGTCGCATTCAAGCACATTCAGCCAGTTGCAGCGTGGTAATCCGTTAGCGGAAGCCTGCCAGCCTCGCGAGACTGGTAAGCTCCCTCTAAAGGGAGAAACAAGGCGGGACGGAAGCCGCAGAGATTGCCGAGCGCCACCCGCCCAAGTACAGGAGTTACGAAGATGACCATCAATTCATTTAGTGATATCACCCAGCGATACGAGACGACATTAGACAGTTGCACATGCCCTGACCGGGACTTCTGCCCGAACCGCCCAGGCGGGTGCAAGCATATGGAAGTTCTGCAGCGCGCCTACCAGCGGGCAAAGGCCGAGACGTTCGCAGGGCTGCGCAAGCAGTTCGATTGCCGGCTGAACGGGCAAGAGCGGGCGCAGTACCTAAACTTTTGCCTATCAATGGGAATATAAGAGTAGAAAGGCAACATCATGAAACATCAAAAATGGGAAGCGAACCGCAAACAGTCAGCGGCGCTCCTGGCATGGGCGCAAAGTTCAGAGCGCTACTATCCCGCCTACAGGGTAGGTAGCCAGTGGATCCGCTTCAGCTCGCGTGGGCAGGATGTGGGCTTTGCGACGGAGCAAGAAGCGGCTGAGTACCTGCGCGGCGTGGCTGGTGACACACACATCGAATACGAGTAGTCGAGGCGGCGGGCATTATGCCCGCTCCTTGTTCACATGAAATCTCTGGTAAGGAGGATGTATGCAAGACGGACGATTGATTTCTCTACGGGCTGAGGCAAGCCAGGGCTATGATCTCTCCAACAGTGGAGAGGCAGCAGCGGGCTACATGCAGGCTATCATGCTTGCTGAGATTGCGCTGCAGCTGGCAAAGCAGAATGAGCACCTGGAGCGCATCGCCAATCGGCTCGACGATATCGGCAAGGACATGAGCGCGGTCAATTTGTCGGATTTGTAGGTGATGTATGTTGAACGAAATTGAATTAGTCGAAGAAACCCTGGTCTTGCAGAACACGGTATGCTTCCTGCAAGACCAGCTGAGGGAGGCAAGGAACATGAGTGATGCACGAGGCCCGAACATGAGTAGGGCATGGCTCGATGAGATGGGCGCAAAGCTCGATACGATTGTCGGGCGAGAGCGCCAGATGAACGCACAAGAGTTGATTGCGCGTGAGTGCAGAGTGGCCGATGAGCTGCTGATCGTCGTCATGGAAGATGAGCCGGTGCATACCGATTCTCATCCATTTTGCAGTGATCCTACTTGCGAGTGCAGGTACGATACTCTGCTTTTGCAGGAGTATGTCTATGGCCCGATGGAGCGCGGAGAGCTTACCAAAGCAGAGGCGGCCCGGCTTCGTTGGGGCAAACAAGTGTAGGGCGTGGCCCGTTTCCACTTTTATCGTAGTGATTTAGAATAGGAGAGTAGTACGATGAGTTACATCGGAATTCACGCCTGTGGAAGTCGGAGCGCTGGCTTGTTCGCACGAACAAGTGAAACTCCGGTCGATGAAGCAGGAACCGAACATGTTTCGGATAACGGCGTGGCCCTGGAGGTGTCGTACGATTATTAGCACCTCCCCCTCACTCATTCACACATGCCTATTCCCCTTTTCAGCATTGGAGGTTTTTAGTTATGGCAGAACAAACGAAAGCAGTAGCGACCCAAGATATGAGCACAGAAGTACAGATATACGAAGATCGATCTGTTAGTGATTTCAACCCGAATGAGCATCTTATCCAGATACCGAGCAAGGATGGGAAGAAAGACTATCTGCCTGTGCAATGGCGGCTCGTCTGGTTCCGGTTGATGTGCCCGCAAGGGACGATTGATACCGAAGAGCTTGAGGTTGATAATGACCGTGAGTGTGAGGCGGAAATCTCCGCATGGAACGCCGAGACCAGGCGCAGTGAGAAAGTTATCAAGAAGGCCCTTGGCTACGCTCGTTATCGGGCGGTGGTCACTGACGGCAAGGGCGGGCGAGCTAGTGCCACCAAGACAGAACGCATGGTGGATTTCCCTGACTTCGTGGAGAAAGCGGAAACAGGAGCCGTAGGGCGGGCGCTGGCTATGCTTGGCTATGGCACGCAGTTTGCTATGATTGAGTTCGATGAGGGCGAGCGCATTGTGGATGCTCCGGTCGCTCGCCCAGCAAAACCCTATCAGGAACGCCGCGCATTTGTGGAAGCTGATAAGCCTGAGACTTCGGCATCGGCACCAATTACCGATCAGCAGAAAGCCAGCATTCGCAAGCTCTATGAGCATACTGGCGAAGCGTTTGTTGAGGATCAGGTAGCGGCCATGACCTATCAGCAGGCGAAGGATGCCATTGTCGATCTGTCTGCAAAATACAATCAGATGAAGGGGAGGACTCCTGCGCCAGTGGCCGAGGCTCCACAACCGCAAACCAACGGGCATCAGGATGCTACTGTAGCGGTTACGCGTGGCGATCTCTACACACGCGGCGAGGAGAAGGGACTTTGGAGTCGCACCAGTCCTGATAAATTCTACGCCTGGGCCAGTTCCATTTCTGCCAGGCCGCAGA
>Ga0137393_10002760_pt1 | contig 11364 bp, 7 predicted proteins | sample 15con2h34BmetaG_FD_101396 | JGI IMG/M metagenome (GOLD analysis project Ga0137393, IMG submission 101396) | Vadose zone soil microbial communities from Angelo Coast Range Reserve, California, USA - 15con2h3.4B metaG | ecosystem: Environmental > Terrestrial > Soil > Vadose zone > Saprolite...
GGCCGGCCAGCTTCTGCGCTGCCCCGTACATCAGGAAGCCATTCAATAGGAAACCGAGCAAGGCAATAAAGGACGCACCATAGCTGCCCCAGAAAGTGGGTGAGATTTGTGTCAATGTCACGGCTTTGAGGTCCCTTGGCCAGTTTTCGAGTCGGCGCCGGCATACGGCGAAGGCAGCCAGTGCGCCACGATGACGGCCAGCGGAGCAAAGATCGCCGCGACGCTAGCATGGCTCGCCCAAAATGCGGCAATCGCCGGTGTGGCGGTGTTCGCGATCGCGGTAAGCAGCAGCACAACAGTGGGCAGATAAGCAGCGTACTTTTTCAAGATAGTATCTCCTTGTAATAGCGTTACACTTATGTCGATTAGGACTCTGGTGAAGCCGGTCAAACCCTGATGCCCCACTCATACGCTGCCCCCGGCGAGCGCTTCGTCAAAGCTTCCTGGCGCGATAACAATCCTTCTTGCGCCAGGCCGACGTGGACCCATCCGTACTCGAGGATAAGTTGGTCGTATTCGATGTCGGACTTCAGGATGGCTAGCGCCACTTCCGCCGGCGTACCGAACGCGGAGCAAACGAAGTCGCACGCCAAGCCGTGGCAATGGGCGCTCGTTCCCACTCCGCCCACAGCATGATTTACCTCGGCCGAACGGTAGCCGCTATGCACGACGATGGGTCTGTCCCCAAGCAGCGTTCTAATCCTTTCCATGACCGCCGCCACCAGCGCCAGGTTTGTAATAACAATCTCGGTCGGAGTGTTGTCGAGACCGAGCTGAGCCGCCGCTTCCGAGAAGGAAAGTTCCTCCAACGTGAAATGCTCTGAGATGTTCATGGGGTTTTCACGGCTTCGGTCCGCACATTTCGCACGGCGAGTTCACTCATCGCGTTAGTTTTACAACCACCACGTCGGCGCGACAGTTCTGCACGGCGGTGTTAGTGGGCGTGTAAACGTCCGGGGCTCCTGCCCAAGTGATATTTCCATCCACAAACGTTCCCATCCCGGCGACCGTCGAGATCTGGTGAGTCGACCAGTCAGGTTGAGTTGCTCCAGTTGTACACGGCGATGCCGAGCACGATTGCACCTTGTAGAGATAGTCTCCAGAGTCATTGGAGAGGTTCGGGTAAATCACCGTCCCCACGGGATAGTCGGCGTTGTCATTCGGATTCCATTTCGGCCCTCCAACATTACACTTCGGTAGGAAGGTCGAGGGATTTCCTGGGGTACCCACCGAACTACCTAACTGACCCATAAGATCGGTTGCCTGGAGAATATACTTCCCCGTCTGCGAAATTACCGAGATGCAACTGTACACGTCGAATGAACGGTGCCAACCTGTACCGTAGCAATGACTAAGCCGTCGCACTTGGCCGAGAGTACCGAGCGGGCACATAATGGCGTCGTAGGCACAGTTCAGGTTCCCAGGAGAATAGTACGGCGGGGCCACCATGAAATTTTCCATATACAGCGCACTCGGCAAGACGCCATGCAATAGGTCAGTCGTCGGCCCCTCGTCCGTACTAGTGACGTGGAGCCAGTTCGTATCTGTGGGGTTATCGTTAGGATTTCCGAGGTGCTGGTCGCCAGCCGAAGTAACGAAAGTCCCCGGAGGGTTGTGCGGTCCCAATGCCAAGCGGGGGAGTTGCGTGTTCGTATAATTTCCGTAGGTGTAATTCTTTCCCCAAGCGAACCCGAGAGCGCCTTTCCATTTGTGGCCGGCGCCGGAGTAGGTGAAATAGGGGCTGGTGCCGCTCCCGATGCCCACATTGCGCCAGACTGGGCCGGTGCCGCTTGGTCCTCCGGTTCCAAGAAGCTCCGCTACATCATGCCCCGGAGTCTGGTCCCATACTGGAGGGGTTGCACCGCTGGTTCCAGACACCCCATCAATGATCTGGTAGAGATATCCGCCAGTATTAGTGCTGAGTGGCACTACGCGGTTCCCGTCAACGTAAGCGTTCGAGGCTTTCCAGTTCGGCGCTCCAGTGCCGCTCGGAATAGCGTTCAGTTCTCCATCCCAGACATAATCATCGACGTTATACGTGCCGTAAATGAAGGTGCTTTCCGTTGGTGCTACTTCGGTATAGGTCGGGTTCGGTTGGTTGCCATCGTGAATCTTCCAGCGGTCAGATTTACCGCCATAAGCACCGCCCCACGGCGCGTCAGTGATCGTTCCAAGCAATACCCCGTTGTTCGTCACTGTGCCTGTACAAGTATTCCAAACGCGACATCCGGGCTGGCCAACGCCCCAGCGAGCGACGTAGCAACCGCTGCCTTGTCCGCCTTTAACGGAAAAGAATGAAGTGAAGACCGATTCGTCTTTGGGAGTGCTTAACGCTCCCTGCCATTGATTCAGCGGGAAAGAGGTGGCCGTTGCCGTCCCAGAATCCGATGCTCCCGTTACCGCCGAAGTGACCTTGAATTGTGAACTGGTCAATCCAGAACTCAGTACCGTGAATGATGCATTGGTAAACGCACCAATAGTGGTCACGGTCACGGTCTGGTTAGCCGCATAGTTATTGACTGCTTGAAACGTTACCTGAGTGCCACTGCCGCTCCATGACGTAATCGTGGCGAGGCGAGCCGGGTCAGTGGGATAGCCATTGACCGTGTTCATCAGGCATTGCGAGTTAGTGTAGTCGAACGTGGTTGAGGTTGTGAGGGCCCCTGCGTCCTGCCTCAACGTCACGGTATTGTCTTGAAGGACGATGCCGGGTCCGGTCGAGTTATCGTGGGTGAAGAGGTGGTTGTTGTGAATGTAAGACCAGATCGTTCCCCCAGGAAACGTAATATACGGGTTTACTGGGTAAGTCGCGGTTCGTAACAGATGGGGAGCACCAGTGCCATCGTCCCGCAAGAAAACGTACTGTGACCCACCGTTGACGATCAACTCAAAAGCCGCATCGTCGTTACTCCACAAATTGACGCTCGGCTCGTCGGCGGTCTGCCAAATCGTTCCAGGATTGCTGACTCCAGGAACCGTGTCCGTGTTCACGTCCGTAACCCGCGTCATGATGGCGTGGAAGTCGTCGTTGGTAGTAACGACCGTTCCCGCGCCGGTCAAATTGCCGCACTGGGCGAGCGTTGCCATGCTGGTGGAGTCGCAGGTGTTCGGCCCCCAGCTTGGAATGGGAAGGGCGTAGGGATGGATGGCGGTGTCGGAGATCGAGCAGGGTGGAGCGTAGTCGGGCGGTCCGCAGACCGACGCACCATACTCCGCCGAGACCGAGTTCAGCCCGTGACCCGAGTACGCCGCTTGCCCGAAGGCGGGAAGGCAAAAGAATGCAACTGCCAGAATTTTCTTCATCGGTATTTGCTCCGCGAACCCGAGGTGATTCCGGCACTACCCTCGGGTAAGGGCCGCTTAAGGGCGAAATTTCACCCTGCCGAAAGCCCGAAACCCGTACCAATCGCAACTACGCGAATGCGTCTCCCGCCTTCGCTATAATGTTTATTTGCTTTTGCCCCCGCCACTTGCGCAGGGCTTCATGGAAAGGGAACTATGCCGATTGACGTAGTGATGCCCCAGATGGGCGAATCAATTTTCGAGGGAACCATCACCAAGTGGCTGAAAAAGCCGGGTGACAAGGTCCAGCGCGATGAACCTCTGTTCGAGATTTCCACCGACAAGGTCGACGCCGAAATCCCCGCGCCCGCCAGCGGCGTGCTTCAGGAAATCAAGGTTTCCGAAGGCAACACCGTTCAGGTCAACACCGTCGTCGGTGTGATTGGCGACGGTAGCGGCGCTTCCGCTTCGGCCCCAGCCAAGGTCGCTGCTCCTGCTCCCGCTCCTGCCGCACCGGCATCGGCAAAGAAAGAAGCTATCGCTCCGCCGCCCGCGCCCGCCGCCCGCGCTCCCGAGGACGAAGAAGATTCCGACGTCCGCTCTTCCCCGCTCGTCCGCAAGCTCGCCCGCGAGAACAATGTGGACCTTGCAAAAGTCAGTGGCACCGGCACTGGCGGCCGCGTTACCAAGCAGGACGTTCTCGATTTCGTCGAGCACCGCACGACTGCTCCAGTTGCGGCCCCCGCACCCCGTCAAGCCTCAGCCCCTGCGCCGGCTGTCATTCCAGGCGACCTGGTGCCGATGTCCAATATGCGCAAGATCATCGCGCAGCGCATGATCGAATCACGCCGCACCAGCGCTCACGTCCACGCCATGTTCGAAGTGGATATGACTCGCATCGTCAATTTGCGAAACAAGCTCAAGAACGGTTTCGAGAAGCGCCACGGGGCGCGGCTCACCTTCATGCCTTTCTTTGTGCGCGCTGCCATCATCGCGCTGCAGCAATATCCGATCGTCAACAGCTCGCTCGAAGGCGACAGCATCCGCTACCACCAGCACGTCAACGCTGGCATCGCCGTTGCCCTTGATTGGGGACTCATCGTCCCCGTTCTCAAAAATGCCGACGAGCTCAACTTCCTCGGACTGCAGCGCGGCATCACCGACCTCGGCGAGCGCGCCCGTTCGAAGAAGCTCATGCCGGCCGACGTCGAAGGTTCCACCTTCACCATTACCAACCCCGGCCAGTTTGGCGCCGTCTTCGGCTTGCCCATCATCAACCAGCCGAATGTGGCCATCATGGGTGTCGGCGGTATCACCAAGCAGCCCCTGGTGATCACCGACAAAGATGGCGCGGATTCCATCGCAATTCGCTCCGTCGTTCACCTCACGCTGGGTTACGACCATCGCGTCGTCGACGGAGCCGTCGCCGACCAGTTCATGGCCGTGGTGAAGAAGGCGCTAGAAAACTGGAGTGAAGAAGTCGGCTAGCCTAGCTCGTTGATGGAGCGACGGGCGTCTCGCCCGTCCACCACCGTTGTTCGCGCGGAAGTCAAACCAACGGCGCTTCACCCAGCAGCAACGCCCCATCTTCCGACCGTTCGATGAAATATCGAGCCACTTCATCGCGGAGTCCAGGTTTGTTTCCGGTCCAACGCCACAATCCCTGGTAATCTCGCGCGATGTCGCTGGCGGGATTGAAATGCCATTTCTGCAGCAGCGCCCAGCGCTCTCCGTAAGCGCGCAATGATTTGCTGCCGTGAAACGCATGGGTTGCGAAGTTATCAATGCACCCCATTGGGGACCGGCCTTCGATACGGTTCAGTTTCGCGGCGCGCGCTTGCCAATTGAGCACTGTGTCGAGGTAAGATCCGGTACACCGTTTCATTTCGGCGGCCACGTTCGTCGCTTGTACCAGTCCGAAAGCTTGATGCCAATCCGCGCTGCCCAGGATGCAGGTATCCAACATCCCACCCACCATATTGAAAGCATCGCGACGCCACGACCACGCGCCTCCCGTCGCACCGGGCGGATGGCCGAAAGGGAAAGCCTCAGTCGGTCGGAGGGGAGCGTAGTAAGTATCAGCTCCTCCGCGCCGCGCCCGCCGCGAACTCAGGAATTCAGGTTGGTGCAAATAATTCCACGCAAAACTCGTGCTCATGCGGTAAGGACGATGGCCAAGATGGCTGGTCGCGGTTTCACCTGTCAGGTCGGCGTATGTGCTGAACAACTGGACGAAGCTGTGGTGTTGGAGCATGTGAATTGCCTCCAGCGCCCAGTCGTGTCGTGTGAAGTGGAAGTCGCCATCCACATAGCCACCGTATTGCCAGTCGGGCGGGAACCGTCTTACCCCCTCGTTGATGGCGCATTCCTTGATCCAAAGGCTCGAGTCCGTCCGCAGCTGCAAATCGAGCGGATTGTCGGGGCTGGTGACTTCATGCGGTCGATCTCCGAAGGCAACCTCGACGACATGCAGCACAACGTTCGGACTGGCCTCCATGTGGAACCGAAAATCATGGAACGTTTCTCGTCTGCGCTGCCAGCGGTACGGGTTTGAGTACACCGATACAATGTGCAGCTTCTGTGTTTCGGAGTACCCACGAACTCACGGTGAACGTTTGGATGCTTGAAGGACACTGCCACTCTCCTCGATCTTGTGCCGACGGCTACTTTTCAATCATTCCTGCTCTCGGCGCGAGCAGCAATGCTCCAGCAGGTATCCGCTAGTGGGCGGAGTCGCAATCGCTTCAACGATCACGATCTTCACAATGGGTAAGATTCCACCAAGAGTGTCGAGCCCGGTAGACGTCTGGCCCGGTGCCGCCGGCGTCAAATCCCAGTTGATATCGGCTGCCGGATCATCTGGGCTGGTTGTCACTGTCAACGTCGCATGACCCGGTGAAGGGTGGGTAATATTCAAAGTCACGCTTGACGCGACGGTTCCCGTGTACTGCAAGTTCTCAAAGGCGTGGCACGGAACTGGAAACGGCCCACTCGCCCCACAACTAGCCGCCGGTGGATCCCAATACTCATGTGAGATCGAGTGTGTGTTAACGTCCCATCCCGCATTGATCCAACCCTGTACTTCGCCGACGATCGACTGCGAATAACTCCCGCCAGTAACTACCGCGATCGAGAGCGGTATCGCTTTGGCACTCATAATCGGAAGCAGTGAGCTGATATAGGCGTCGCTGTACTGCACCAGTCCGGGATCGTCATAACTCACCGTCGTATATGCCGGCCACCGGTGCCACTCGCGCACCCAGGGCGCCGTTTCGGACGCGACGTTATGCAAGCCCGCAGTCGGTCCGGGAGTTCCGGAGGTATCCACCGTCAGCGCCGTTGCCAGATTGTTGGCATAAAGGTGACAGTAGTCATAACTCACCGCTCCCTGCACGTTATCCACAATCCCGTATGCGCGATTGGCGTATCCGCGGCAGTTCTTGATCTCAAAAGCGCACCCGCCGCCGCTACAGCCATCAAAACGGTAGCCGGCATAGTTCATATTGGCGTCGGTGTTGTAAAGATGGATGTCCACCGGCGTGCCGCTCGAATGAACGTAGAAGCCTAGCGGCACCGCGCCGTTCTCCACTTCACTGTCAGCCGCTATATTCGCAAGCCAGAGATGATCGCTCGCTCCCTGCACCTGTACTCCGTAGCCGTCGAACCAGTCAATTTGCAAATGCTGAATCTCCAGCCACGAGACGCTATTCAAATTCAGCACGCTGCCGCCGCTGAGCACGATTGGCGCAACGGTAGAGTAATGAGACGCCGGATTGCCGCTGGCGCTGTACACGTACAAAATGCAATTCGCCGAGTCGTACCAGAAATCCCGATCTTGACTAAGTGCAGCCTGGCTCCCCTTCGCTATCCCCCACGTCGTGCCGAACCGCACATACTGTAACTGGGATGGCGATTGTGTCAGGCAGTAGAAGCCCCGAACGCCGCACTGCACCACAGTTGCCAGCCCGCTGGTGCCTGAATACAGCGTTGCCGACCAGACATTCGTGCTTCCCACCTGGGTCCACCACCGCGCCGCGATCGGCAAGTAGCCGGTCAAATGCGGCGGCTGACCATTGCCGTAGCTGTCGATCTTGATTAACGAACCAATGCTCCCGCTCGAGGGTGGAGTCAACGTTTCGTTCCAAGTGCAGTCCCGCCGCAGGTTGATCGTGTCACCCGGCTGAAAGGTGGAGATCCCAACTTCCAGCATGGTGCGCCAAGCCTGTTGCGGACTGGTGCCGGGGTTCCCATTCGACCCGTAGTTGCAATCAACGTAATAATCCGAGGCACACGCCAGCGGCGCTCCTATAAATAGGAGCAACAACACTCGTTTGATCATGGTAGCCTTAGTTGATCGCCCAGTTAGGCGCGCTTGTGGTCGCGTAGCCATCGGAAGGACAAGTCGCCGTGGCCGGCAAAGTGCCCCCCGCAGTAACACTCACGTTCGAGTTAGCGCCGCCGGAACTCCCTGCGAAGGTAAACCCGCCGGTATCGCCAATCAGCGTCGCGCAGCTCGTGGTGCAGCTCGTCGTATACGCGAGGTAGTAACGTCCCGGCTGCAGGGTGACGGAACCGCCCGTCCAGCTCGTCGTCTTCCATCCTGTCGATGCGGCAAATGTAGTTCCCGCAGTCGGGCCGATGTGTGCTTGCTGCGTACACGTTCCGCCCGAAGTACCCGAGTAGACGCCCACGTCGTAGGTGTTCGACGTGTTGTCCGCAGTCGATACGTTATAGCTGACCTGGCTCGTGGTCTTTGCGAAATCCAAGACCACCCCGGTAAAGATGGCCTTGTTGGTTGCCGTCGAAAAATTGATGTTGCTGCCACCATGCGAAAAAGTGAGCCACGGAATTGTCGTCGAATTCGCAGGGAGCGAGCTCTGTACAAATGCTGTCGTCGCCAGTTTAGTCGAACTATCCCCAGGGTTCGCCGTCGGCCCAGACGCGGTGCCCGTGAAAGTAGGCGATGCCAGGGGCGCTGCTCCCGTAACCTGAGATACCGTATAGTCACCGCTGGTCGCCACAACCGCTCCTGAGCGTCCAAATACGGTATTAACCCCTCCACCGCCGCCAGATCCGCAAGGGCTTCCAGTGGAGGCAATCACGCCGGACGCAACATTGAGGCAACCATTCGACAGTCCGGCGAGCGTAACGCTCTGATCGAATTTTGCCGGAACGTTGAACTCTTTCAGCGATGCGCTCAACCTTTCCAGCCAATTCGCGGTTATGCCATCGCCGGTGTGAGCGATGTAATTCGTGATCGAGACCGGGGCTCCAAACGCAAGCTGCCCGAGAGTCAATCCCACTCCGCCACTCGGCACGTCGGTCCCGATCCACACATCATTAGCGCTCGCGGGTGGCCGATATACTGATGTTGCTTGGGTCAGCGCAGGCTGCGAATCACTCAGCGTGATGATATGGTGCGGACCTATCGTGATGAAAGGCGAAGTAGCGAAGTTCAGCCTTCCCTTAGTAAGCGTCATTCCGCCACCCGTCTCTCCGCCATCCGTCAGAATCGTGGCCGTCTGGTTCTTCACGGCGTTGTTCGCGGTCGTGATGCTTGCAAGGCAGGTGGTATAACCCCCCGGCGATGCCTGCCCGAAAGCAGAGCAGTTGTGTGTAACCTGAATCGGGTTGCTATTCAATCCAACGCCCACTACTGGGCCTTGTTCTACCTCGGTTGTCACCGTCCGGTTGACGGATACCAAAGCACCGGGCCAGAAGTTGAGTTGGCCGCTGTAGTTGCCTTGCTGGACCGTGTACGCGGAAGTGGATGATGCCCCATTATCCGTGTAGGCGCAAACTAATGACCCGCCGCAGGCCGTTGCTTGGGTCAATCCCAGCGCCACATATCCGCAGGTTCCCCCGATCCCGCCCGGACATCCTCCTGGATAAGGGAATGTGCCTGCGCCCGTAACTCCAGCGGGAGTCGTCATGCGAATCACGTCATAGCAGATGGAGTCGAGTTGATTTGCGACTCTCGGCCAGTGAACGGGGATCGAGTCGCTTCCGGTGGAACTCCAATTCAGCACTTGCATGGGAGAGGTCTGCGTGTGCGTCCCGCTTCCGCAACTCGCTCCCGTCCAATCGTTGGCCACGATGAAGTAGGAGTAAGGCGCGCCACCGGAACCGCCGCTCGCAAATCCCCCGGAGAGACTGCTGCCCCCGGAGATTTCAAAATTCCCCGCCCCGCTCGTGATACCCGCGATCAAACCAGCCGTACCCGTTCCCGCAAACGGCGAGTAGCACGGACCTGGCGAGCAAGAAGGGTTCAGACCGGGGTTCGACTCCGAATAAATGTTCTTGAGATAGGCTCCCTGATAATTCCCCCGAATGTTCGAGGACTTCACTTGCCACGGACCCGACGCCTGAATCACCGTATTTTCGATGTACAGGCCGTTCGAGTTGTCGACCGTAACCCCGTTCGACAACTGGGCGGTGATGGTGGAATCCCGCAGCGTAATGACCGGTGCCCACTGCTGCGTGGGATTGCCGGCGGGGCCGATGGGATTGCCACCGGAATAAAGGAAGGCTCCCGTCCAGTTCACGTTGCGGGTTAAGTTGATTCCATTGTTGTTGAAGTGTTCGACGAGAGCGTTTTCGTCATCCCAAAAATCGAAGAAATTGTTAAAGCTGCCCGACTCCCCCGTATTGTCATACTGGATGTCCTGGAAATGTGTATTCTGTGCATTGTCAAGGATGGCGTCGTAGGCCAGAGCCACTACCCCCGGTGTGCTCTGAGCGGTGGCGGTCGAAATAAAGTGCTTGCTGAAGGTGAATGTCGTTCCCGAAGCCGTCGCCACGATGGCATCGCCCCAGTACATACCGTTGTCAGTGAACTGAATGGTGACCAAATCTCCAGGACGGAAGCCGCAGGCGCTGGCCGTGGTAATGGTCGCGACCGTTCCCGTGCTCTGCGTCTGGGTGATGGCGCAACCGTTATAAGCGGGGTTGGCCGAATTGTTGTTGGGAGCGCGGAAAGCAAGTCCCTGGACGGTATCGTTTTGATATTCAGTCGTTTTGATCTGATCGCCCACTTGGAGACACGGACCACGCCCCAGACAATTTAGGGACACGCCCCGGCCGTTCAGGACGGATTGGTTGGAGTGGAAAAAGATCGTCCCGTAGACGTTGTAATTGTTGAGCGACCATAACGGCCCGCTGCCAAGATATGGACCGTTTGCTGGAATAGTCACATTGCACTGACTATTCCAGTAAGTAGTTGACATTGTCCCGCACGCCGCGTTGATCGTCTCCTGAATTCCCGACGATGCCGAACCGATGGTTTAGGAAGTATGGGTGAAGAACGGGGTAAAGGTAATCGAACAATTTCCGCCACCCGTAGACCCACTGGTCACCGCAACCGCTTCGCTCGACGCACCATCTGTGATATAGACCTGATACCCCGCGCCAGAGGTATAGTCCACCCCCGTTGGGCAAGGCGTAAGGAGTACGGTTCCTGGCGACCCTCCTGTTAATGAACTGGAGATGGTCTGTGTCCAATTCAGCGCCGTCGTGGCATAAGTAATGCCGGCCGGCGCGCCGCTACCACAGGATCCCCACGTCGAGTTACCGTTTAAACAAGTAGCCGAGCTGGCGACTCCCGCTCCCAATTCGCCGGACGGAACAGTCCCATTCACCACATCCGCTTTCACCGAAAGCCCGCTGTCCACATAGTGCCGGTCAGTAGCCTGGTTAGGTGCGGCCGGATCCGCGGGCAGGGTTAATGGACCAGTCATAGTATCCCCCGCCTTGGAGACAAATGATCCCGCGCCTACATTCGCCACTGCCGCATCCACATAACCCTTGTTCGCAGCGTCATTGGCGCCGGCCGGCGCCGGAAGCGCCGGAGGCACAGCAAACTGTTTCGCGCCGCTGATCGTCTCCGTCCCAGCCAGGTGCACCACCGTGGCGTCGAGCGCGCGATTCGCCACTGCCGCATTCACGTACTGCTGCGTCGCGGCGAAGTTTCCCAGCCCTGTACCCGGTGTCGTCAGCACCGCGGCAATCGTTGTCGGCGATGTCGCTGGAACCGCCCAATATTCCGTCCGGACGGTTCCGTCATCCAGTTGGAAAACCACAACA
>Ga0137393_10002761_pt1 | contig 11361 bp, 14 predicted proteins | sample 15con2h34BmetaG_FD_101396 | JGI IMG/M metagenome (GOLD analysis project Ga0137393, IMG submission 101396) | Vadose zone soil microbial communities from Angelo Coast Range Reserve, California, USA - 15con2h3.4B metaG | ecosystem: Environmental > Terrestrial > Soil > Vadose zone > Saprolite...
ATCATCGCCATGAGCCGGCACGAAAAACGACAGAAGCTCGCTCTGGAGTTTGGCGCGACAGACATCGTGACGGAGCGCGGTGATGAAGGCGAGGCCCGCATCAAGGATCTGACGAAAGGTGTAGGGGTGGATGCGGCACTGGAGTGCGTCGGCACTCAGGAGTCCATGATGCAGGCGATCCGCTCGACGCGGCCCGGTGGCTACGTCAGCTATGTCGGCGTTCCACATGGCGTGGAACTCCAGGGTGAGGAGTTGTTCTTCGCCCACGTTCACCTTCATGGCGGTCCCGCACCAGTCCGCCGCTTTCTGCCGAAGCTGATTGATCTCGTCTGGAAGGAAAAGATCCATCCTGGCAAAGTCTTCGACCTTACACTCCCCCTGGATCAGGTTGCCGAGGGTTACCGCGCAATGGACGAGCGCCGCGCTATCAAGGCCATCCTGCAACCTTAAAGCGAAGCATCGAAAGGTCGGCGACATGGACACGATTCGCAAAGTAAAGAGACCGATCAATCCTTCGCGGCGCGACGTGCTGAAAACGAGCGTGCCCCTCATGATTGCTGTGCTGTGGGGAGCAGGCTCTGCGGTCGCCCAGGAGAATAAAATGACAGACACAAAGAAACCGAACACGCTGCCTTCCGTGTTGACGTATGACGATGTGAGAGCGGTCTCACCGGCGCTAGAGTACTAGCTAGAGTACTACACGAAAGGACCGCTGCTCGACAGTTTGTGGAAGCGGCCCGATCTGTCACCACGGGATCGAAGCGTCATCACCGTGTCTTCCCTCATCGCACGTATCCAAACGATCAAGATGCCATTTCACTTTGCGTTGGCACTGGACAACGGTGTGAAAGCGAGTGAGCTCTCCGAGATCATCACGCACCTTGCGTTTTACGCAGGATGGGCGAACGCAATGTCCGCTGTCGCCGTGGCGAAGGACATCTTTCACCACCGCGGAATCGGCATCGATCAACTGCCGCCCGCGAAGGACAAGTTGCTTCCACTGAATGAAGAGGCCGAGACCCAGAGAGCCACGCAGGTCAACAACAACTTCGGCTCGGTCTCACCCGGACTCGTCCAGAACACCACGGACCTGCTGTTCCGTGAGCTCTGGTTGCGGCCAGCGCTGGCACCTCGTGATCGCAGCCTTGTAACGGTTAGCTCGCTGATCGCTTCGGGACAAGTGGCACAAATCACGTATCACCTGAACCGAGCCATGGACAACGGTCTGACGAAGGAACAAGCCTCAGAGATGGTGACTCATATTGCCTTCTACGCTGGCTGGCCCAATGCGTTTTCAGCTCTTCCCATTATTAAGGAAGTCTTTGAGAAGCGGCAGAAATAGGCATCGTGGCTAAGAAACAGGAAGGCCGATCGCGGGAAAATAGCCCTATCCGCTCTGCATCACGTCTTGCCGGAAGTCTCTACAAACCATTGACAATACAATAGTTTAGATGACACCTGGATTCACTAGATTATATTGTTTGGCAACTTCACATATTGTGAAGTATTCTGGGTGAGTGCACATCGTTACGCGTAAGCATCTGAGCGAGGCGATGGAACGCTACCCGGATGCGGCGAACGAAATCAAAGCGTGGGTGGGCATCGTCGAGGCGGTCCCGTGGCACAATTTTGCGGAAGTGCGCGGCATGTTTAAGGATGCCGATCCCGTGGATGACTACGTGATCTTTAACATCAGACAGAACCGGTACAGGCTTATCACCGTCGTCCACTATTCAAAGACGACGGATGAAAAGCAGACCGAAGGACACGTCTACATCCGATCTTTTTTGACGCATAAGGAATACAACAATCGCAGTAACTGGGATAGGAGGTTTGGAACAAAATGAGCATAGTTCTCGCAAACCCTGCGGAAATGATTGCGCACGGCGCTCCCCACGTCATACACAATGACGCGGAACTTGAAGCGTATACCAACGCTCTCTTCCAACTAACAGCGCTGGAAAGCCCCTCTAGCTCTGAAGTGGAAGCAATCGAACTCCTAACCTTGCTCGTGGAACGTTACGAGCAGGAGCATTACTCTATTCCTGCCGCTGATCCGGCTTCAATTGTGCGGTTTCTCATTGAACAGCAGAATCTCACGCAACGTGACCTGATTCCTCAATTTGGTTCGGAGAGTGCGGTTTCGATGTTCTTGGCAGGGCAACGCAATCTCACCATAGAACAAGTGCGGAAATTGAGCACTCGGTTCAAACTTCCCGCCGATGTTTTCATCCCAAAGGGGGCCGTGGGGGCTAGAGCCTAATACAACAAATGGTGCCTTCGACGCTGAAACTGGCGATGCCCCAGACCGCCTGTCGAATGGATTTTCTTTAGCAAGCCCGGCTTTTCAACAAGCAAAATTGTACGATAATTGTGCGATGGATAGGCTTGTGTAGGCCTTTTGGCACTTTCTTCCTTTTGTAGAATCAGTAGGTTACAGATTCTAAATAGCGCGGGAAAGCTCGACTCCCGTCGCTTCCACCACTATCTCATTTATTATCAATCGCTTGCAGGAACATTTTAATTTCGCACAATAAGGTTTGCAGCGTCGGATCCTCCGCCAGACTTCTTGCACGGTCATTCTTTCGCTGTACAAATCAATCGAACGATCAGATTGTTCCTGGCAGAACTTGCTGAGGAGAAATTGGGGTGACTGGGTTTTCGCGCGGCTGGACTGCACACGCGGATGTCAAGGACGAGCCGAATGTAGCATGCGCCTCGTCCTTGCCGACGACAACACTAGGTCTGTGATTCCCAAATGACGTCAATTTTGTGGTCCTCTTCAACCCGAAGTCGCCGTATTACCGTGATCCCGTTCTCACTAAGAAGAAACAGCGAGCCTGTATCTTCGTTCGAGAGACGCTGTGTCACTCCCGGAATCGTCGCAAGTAAGTTGGGATGAGAGGCTTTAGAGTTGTCCCATACCTTATACGTTGGATCGCTGTCAGCAATCGGTCCGACCGCAGCATTTCTGGATGCTGACAAGAGGCCTGTCTCTCCGAGCTTCTCCGCAGTTTCTGTACCTGTGAAAGCCGACGCATCACCGAGCACGGGATGTTTGCAGTGTTTGAAGTTAAGGAGCGCCTCGCCAGAGCCGTCGCGATAGCGAACCAATACACTGTTATTTCCGATAGACTCGACGAAATCAAATGGCGAGGGAACAACCAGCCGAGTTTCGCCGATGCGCTGAATTCTAGCTGGATCGCTCACATCGAGAGCAGTAAGCTCGTTGCCCTCCGCCGATTCGACGTAGAGCACAGTCCTTCCGTCGCCGCTCTTGTGCAGGTACATCGCTTCGCTGTTCGCCTCGGCTAGCACTGGCAAGATAGAGGGTGACTCTATAACAATAGTTCTTGAGTGTGGTGGTTTATTCGTAACGGCGTTAGCAGTCATGGTAATAGCCAAGACCGCGAATACGAGGGGTGCGAAAAGTTGTGTTCTCATACCGAATCTCCTTGATTAATTTCCTTTCTGAGATCAGTCTGCCCCCGCACATCGCACTTCGTCCAAGTAGTATTTGTTATTCCGTATTAGCGTCATGAAGGTGGTGATCCTGGGGATGGGAACACTAGCCAACAGTGCGCACGAGAGGCTGTTTTCCTGTTGGGCGAGGCGCAAGATCAAGAGAATTAGATAGCAGGAATCTGTAACGCTCCCACATTGCCTGTGGGCGCAGGTCCGGCAGGATACGCGATCGAGAACTGTCTTGAGAGCTTCAACCCCCGAACGCGTGCAACCTTCAGCGTCCCCAGCGACAGTTGATTGCGTACGGCCCACCGCGAAACGAACGTCACGCCAAGGCCCGCCTCCACCGCGCTCAGCAACCCTTCTGTGGAATCAAGTTCCATTTGGATCCTCAGATCTTTTTTTCGCAACCGCGCACCCACGATTGCCTTTTCGACTACACGTCGGGAACCAGAGCCGAATTCCCGCATCAATAGCGGTTGTTGCTTCAATGCCTCGACGTCAATCTCCTGGTCTGCCCATTCATGGCTTGTGGGAACTACGAGCACCATATGATCCTGTAAGAATGGTTCGATGTTGAGATCCTTACGCTGGTCCGGTCCCTCGACCAAGGCGAGCTGTATCTCATGTGCCAGGAGGGCGTCCAGCATAGCTCCGGTGTTGCCGCTGCGGGCGATAATCCGAATGCGTGGATGAGCCTTGACGAAGCCAGCAATGAAGTTTGGAAGGAGGTATTGTCCAATCGTTTGCGAAGCCCCGACGGCCAACTCGCCTGCCTGCTCTCCCGAGGTTTCCGCGACAGCGGCGAAAGCCTGATCGGAGACCTCTTTCATTCTATCCGCAAATGGCAGCAACACCTTGCCACCTGCCGTGAGCGCGATGCGTCCCCCGCTGCGATCAAAGAGCGGAATCCCGATTTCGTCTTCGAGCGCCTTCACTTGTTGTGTGACCGCAGGCTGCGTTAAGAACAATTCTTCAGCCGCACGACTGAAGTTCAGATGATGCGCAACCGTTCGAAAGACCCGGATTCTGAAGTTTTCAAGCACGAGTGGCTAGCCTCACTACGAGGAAACGAAAAAGTCGATCGCAACCTTCATGAAGATGAACCCGTCTGTTGATCGTCAAAGCGGCGTTCCTGCCGGAGCATGGAGTATTTCGGCGCCTCAATCCAAACGCGGAAAGCCGGCCATCGCCACCAGACCAGAAGGACGGCGAACATGATGGCTGAAATTGCGATCACAATTAGATTGATCATTGTCCTGAGTTCTCCTGAGATGGACCATAGAGAGAGCGCACGAATTCGACCAGGGCGCGCCGCTCATCTGCGGTGAGTTGGCTCCGCCACGGCGGCATTGCCGTTCCTGGCACGCCATTTTCCAAAACATCCCACGCTCTTTCCTGCGTAGGCTTCTTAAGGTGAAAGTTTGTTGGTGATGGAGCGAGCGCCCCTGCTGCCGGTCCGTTGCCCTCACCTGCATCGCCGTGACAACTGGCGCAGTTGGCCGCAAAAAGGAATTTTCCGACGTTCAGATTCGTAGAGTCTTGTGTTGACGGCGCAGCAACTGGAAGGTGCAAACTATCGACGTAGGCAACCAGAGCGCGCAAGTCTTCGGTGGGCAGCTGGCGCCAGGGCGGCATGGCAGACCCTGCGACTCCATTCCACAGCACGCTGCTCAATCGTTCATCGGAGAAGCGGGCAGCAGCAAGGTTGGCCGGTCTCGGCAATAGACTCGCGGAAGCTTTGCCATCGCCCCTTCCGGCGGGTCCATGACACGAAGCACAATTGCCGGCGAAAAGAAGTCCGCCGCGGCTCACTTCTTCCTCCAAGTCGTCCGGATCCGACGCAGGATGCAGAACGGGTGCGCTCAGGCTGTATCCTCCCATCATGGCAATCGGAATAGCGGGAGGAGTGGCTCTTGCTGAGGGCTCGCTCGTCATTGCCATCTCCGAGGTGTCCGACCGGACGGTTGACGCTAGCGTCTGCCGGTCAAAACCGGAAAGTTCTCGAGCGCGCCCAAGCGATTGAATATAGGCCAGCACGTCCAAACCTTCTTGTGTGGGCTGATTGGGACTGCCATCAAATAGCCACGGATATGGAGGCATTACGGAATCCCGCACCACAAGCCGAGGATTATAAAGATGAGTGAACTGCCAGTCGCGGGGACGAAGATTGAATTCGCGCGACAAATCCGGCCCGATGCGGCGAGTACCCCAAAGTTGCGGGTAATCATACTTGGTCTCCCAAGGTTCGGTCGGCGCGCCGAAACGGCGCACATCCGCCGCGAGAGACCGGATTTGCTGCGTATGACAGTAGGCGCATCCTTCGCGTCCATAGATGACTCGGCCCCGTTGTTCTGAGGCAGTGAGCGTTGGCATGGTGACTGGAGCCACCTGTTTGATTTCATCTTCCAGTTCTCTTCCAGGAAGGATCGCAAGAACAAGAAATGAAAGCGCGAAGAAACCTACACCCGCACCGAAGGCGACGACGTGTGCATAGCTCAGCCAACCGGTCGAGTTGAGTTTGTCTGAAACCGGCGAGACGTTCTCGAAGGCGACGACGTTTTCTGAAGCCTCGCGGCTGGTCCCAGACGCGATGGCCTCTGACAACCTTGGTCCCGTAACGAGAGAAGTCCAGAAAAGAACAAAACCCGCGAGAATAGGGAGCCCTGAGAGTGTACGCACCAGCCAGTAACTTCCGACCGCACGGACAGAATCGATCCATGGAGCACTCGACTGCCAGACCTGAGCCTCTACCAGGCCGGCAATTGTGAGATCGGCGACCATCAGCGTCAGGCCTGCTGCAAGAAGCCAGAACGACCAATTCATCAGGCGCTCGTTGTAGCGGGTTCCGGGGATGCGTTGCCACAAATGCGCGATACCGCCGAGCGCGATGAAACTTGCAAAACCGATCATTGCCAAGTGCGAATGGCCGATGACCCAGTCCGTAAAATGAATGAAGCGGTTGACGGGCATCAATGCCTGTACCGAACCCTGCAGACTCACCAGAAGATAGGAGATAACACCAAACCAGACGAAACGCAGCGGCACGTCCTTCGATACAGTGCCACTACTTCCGCGGAGAGACAGTAGCCAATTAGTGACGACCAAAATCACGGCCATTCCAAGATAGGCCGAAGCGACGATCGCGCCCTTTTGTGCGGCCATAGGGATTGCCGAATAGACGTAGTGGTGCGTCCCATTTAAAGGGTAAGTAAAGAAGAGCAGCCAAAAGCCCACCATCGAGAGGAAATGACTGAAGATTGGACGGCGCGTAGTTGCAGGGATTACGTAGTAAGCGATGGCGGCAGCAAAGGGCGTCACGAACAGACCAACAGCGTCGTGAATCCAGAGACCGCTGAACGCTGCGCCCCGCGCACCGGGAACCAGCTCGGGTACAAGATTCCCGACCGGATAGGCAAGCATCGTGAAGATAATGCCGCCGATAATGTACCAGCCACTTACATACAAGTCGGAGAGTCGAGCTTTAAGAAATGGCAGGACAAACTCGAAGACCATCAGAATGAAAGCAACGACGACGAAAGCGTCTACGACGAGTGGAAACTCAGCCCACTCCAGCGGCTGGCTGAAACCGGCAGCAACCAGCACCCATCCTGGAAGGACCACCGCAAAATTCCAGATCACGAACAGAAGCCATCCGAGTCTGCGGCTCAAAACCGGCCGACTTGCCAGGCGCGGCACAACGTAATAAAAGAATGCCAGGAACGCGTTGCCCAGCCATCCAAAAAATATGCCTTGCGTGTGGTTGTATCGAAGCCTGCCCCACGTAAGCCATCCGTGGCCTCCCACAAATTCTGGAAAGGTAAACTTGGTAGCGACGAGAATTCCGAACAGGACGGAGATCACTAAGGTGACGAGTGATGCGAAGACGTGGGCACGGATCAGGTCATATTCAATCGACGGAAGCGCACCCTCTCTCTGGGTATTTGATCGCTTATTTTGAGCGGATAGATTTTGTGCGACAGTCGTCATTCACCCGTACCTCCGCCGGCATTCTTGTCGCGATCGAAACTGCTCAGAATCCAACTCGCAAGCGCGATGCGGTCATCAAGCGACAGCCCGGACTCCGAAGGGCCCGGTGCAAAATTGCCCCACCCTGGCTGCGGATGTGTCACTGCCGAGGCTAGTCGCGAGCGCAAATCCGGATTGCCAGCCGAGGAAAGAGATCCACGGTGATAGAAGGTCACAATTTCCTGATAACTGGGTGCGCTGGAACGTGTGGCCCTTTCGTGACAACCAGCGCATTGTCGCTGTGAAATTTGGGAGCCACGGTCCAGCAATGCACTCTCTTCTTGCGTGAGCTGCGGAAGAACCATACCCGCTGCAGCAACCGGTTCGCGCAGGGATTCTCCAAACAGACGACGATGGTCGCGTGTTCCCCACCAGGCAAGCAGCGTGCCCAGTAGCAGTACTGAAGCCAGCAGGCGTACCGGTGGCCGCGACTGATGCTCACGTCCGATGTCATTCGCCATATGCGCCTTTGTGACCAGTGCCGGCTTTTCCATTGATAGCAAACACGTAGTCCGTAATTCTCAGCACCTGCTCATCAGAAATATGTGCACCGTAGGTGTCTTTCATTTTGTTGACTTCGCCCAGCCACGTAGCCTGGGAAAATCTCGGCTGCATCGTGATGTATCGCGGTGAATGGCAAACCACGCACGCGGTCACAAATTCATCACGCCCAGGACCCGGCGGAAACAGCGGCTCGTCATGCGGCATCACGATGGTATGAACCGGGTTGTCTGCCTTTGAATCAGGCTTTAAATCAGACGTCGATTCCATTTTGGCGTTGGCGATGCCCTGATCTGTTTCCTTAGAGACGTTTGACGGACGTCCACAGCCGGCGACCAATGTTGCAAGCCCCAGCGAGAGAACCAAGCTCTTTGTTTTTGGGGTCATGCGTTATTACTCCACCTTTACGTCAACTTGCTGGATTACATTCCACATAAAGCCACTGCGGTTCCACTGTTCCTTGCTCTGAGCGTCTCCCACTGCATTTGTCGCGCGAGCCATCAGTCGAAACTGCCCGCGGTTTCTCGGTGTCCAGGACGCCCGCCAGCGTCGCCAGGAGTACTTCCCAATCTCCGGATCCAGTCGAGCATCTGCCCAGCTCGCTCCTCCGTCTGTCGACACCTCAACTCGTCGAATCCCGTAACCGGAGTCGAAAGCGACGCCCTCAATTTCAATCCGCATTCCGGGATGCAACATTTCATCCGGGTCGGGTCGAACGAATATGGAACGCACGTTGAAGCGATTGATAGGAACAGTGTCTTTGGCCAAATCCTTAGGCGATTCGGTACCGTTTGGACCGCTGGGAATGCGATAGGCTTTGTCTGTCCAGAAGTTGCTGAAGGGCTGGGGCAACACGGTGATGTCGCTGAGAGCTTTCACCCAATAAGTTCCATACCACCCAGGCACGACGAGGCGCAGCGGGAAGCCGTTCACCATCGGCAACGGTTGGTCGTTCATAGCGTAGGCGATCATCACCTCCCCATCCCGTGCGTGTTCGATCGAAAGGGCCTTCACGAAGTCAGCCACGGAGGGCAGTGGCGGAGCGTCAAGCCCGTTGAAGGAGACATCCACTGCGCCTGACTTCACTTGGGCACGATCCAAAATTGACTTCACGTGAACACCGGTCCATTTGGCATTCCCGACTGCACCATGCTTCCATTGACCGCCTGGAACGCGAGGCTCGAAAAAGCTACGAGAATTGCCGGAACATTGATTGACGGCGATAATGGAGCTTGGCTGGAACTGTGATCGAAGATCGTCCACACTAAGCTGCAACGGTTGCCGGACGTGGCCGCTGACATTGACCCGGAATGTTCGAAGATCCACCGAAGTCGGGATTCCTTCGAGGTGCCACCGAACGAAGAAGGCTTCGTTCGGCGTGAGGTCCTGTCGAAAATAATGAAGCGGAGTTTCCAACTGTGGCGGCCGGTCGGTGAGCAGGATCATCTCTTCTTTTTCCGGAAATCGAGCGAGGTCAGACGGACTCGATAGAATCCCCACCACAGAATTCATTCGATTACAGGAAGCCGCCAATGCCGCAGCACCGGTAGCACCAACGAGCTGCAAGAATCCCCGCCGGTTCATGAACACCTCTGACGTTTGCTGTGCCATCAGGCCACTGACCACAACTTTCTCCCCACACTCACAGCAAGTTCGGTTCCAGTGGCAGGAGGCAGCGAAGTGGCACAGAGTGAACACGTCACCACTGGTCTTGCGGCGTATGAAGGACGCGCCCTGCCGTTGTTTTCGCTGCCACCGAGGGGAGTAGTGTCAGTCCGTGGACAGCGTCCGTCCAGATATGGTCAAGTCGTTCCATTTAGTGCTGTAGTTCGACCACGAGCAAGTCCTGTCACCTAAGGACGAGCTTCGCGAAGATGATGATGAATCAAGGATTGTTGGAAGGAACGCGATCGGAATCCTCGCCTGCCCAGCAAAAGGCAGGCAACTTGCGTTTCCTCTCAGAGCGGGGACATCTGGTCAGAATTACAAGTCGAATCCGACGACAAACAAGAACAATGCTCGTCGGATTCACTGCTTCTCCCGTCTGCAAACTCCGGCGAGTCTGGGCCTCGCCAGATTGAGAAGGAGGGAAGATGGAGCGTGTTAGGCTCAAAGTTTTTCGGGTAGTTGCACGACACTTGAATTTCAGTCGCGCCGCGGAAGAATTACTTCTGACACAGCCTGCCGTCACGCATCAAATCAACTCTGGCGGCGAAGACCAGGGAGTAACTCCGTTACGCCATGCTGCGGCAGACGAAATCCGCATGCGGACTCAGTGAGAGAATTATTGGACCTTTTTTTCAAGTCCAAAATTGAGGACACTGGGCTTGAGGTCCGCCAACTACCTGCGAGGGATCGGCGAACCTCGCGTTGCTCCCACCACAGATACCATCGGTGGTCTTAAGGCCCTCGCGGGCCCCCTCCCGGACTCGGGTGCGAGCCCGGACGAAATTCTTGCGTTGCTCGACAATGTCGCCGCGGCGGCCACGATTGCCGGCCATGCCGGACGGTATTTCGGATTCGTCGTAGGTGGCACTGTACCGGGGGCACTGGTCGCCAGTTGGTTGAACAGTACCTGGGATCAATGCTGTGGACTCAACGTTATGTCCCCGGCAGGAGCGCAACTGGAATCTGTCGCGTTGGAGTGGGTGATCGAAGTCCTTGGCTTGCCCTCCGGATGTGGGGGCGGTGTCGTCACCGGCTGTACCATGGCCAATTTTTCAGCGATCACAGCGGCTCGCTATGCGTTGCTTGAGAGAGTAGGTTGGGATGTCGTGAGCAAGGGGCTATACGGGGGCGCTCTGGATCAAAATCGTCTCAACACCTTCGGAGCAGGCGATTTGGTCGTAGAAGTGCTGCTGTTTTTTCGAAGTCAAAAAGGAAATTCTGGTTGAGATCATCAAGAGAGAGCTTTACTTATGGACTGGAGCAAGAACGGAGTCAAAATCGTACATGCCGCCGAGCTGGACATGAATACGCCACAGACGTCGGGCATGACGCGGGCTGCCGCAATTACACATGCGAAAGACGGAGCAGCCACATTGTGGGCTGGGACTGATTAACGCGACGCCAGAGGCTCCTTCCACCATATTCACATAAGTTGTATCCACGCCGGCGTCTTCCAGGCCATTGCGCAACTGCGTTCCAAAAGCGTCGTTGCCAACGTTTCCTAACATCGAAACGGGGTACCCGAGTTTGGCTGCTGCGACTGCCTGGTTTGCCCCTTTTCCACCGTAAAAAGTGTTAAAGCTATTGCCAATGATCGTCTCCCCAACCTGGGGAATACGATCAGCTGCCGCGACCAAGTCGAGATTGATGCTGCCGACGACGACGAGAGGTTTCAGCATGAAATCCGATTCTGGCTAA
>Ga0137393_10002765_pt1 | contig 11356 bp, 8 predicted proteins | sample 15con2h34BmetaG_FD_101396 | JGI IMG/M metagenome (GOLD analysis project Ga0137393, IMG submission 101396) | Vadose zone soil microbial communities from Angelo Coast Range Reserve, California, USA - 15con2h3.4B metaG | ecosystem: Environmental > Terrestrial > Soil > Vadose zone > Saprolite...
GCGAGAGCCCCCCAGCGTCGGTCGCGCAATGCGGATCGCCGGGTTGGGACTTCCACCGGCGAGGGCCTGAGTGGCCGTGTACATGACCAGCTCGGAAGGCTGTTCGCTGGCGAGGTTGCTCGCCCAGAGATTGCCATCGGCATCGAATGCCAGATCGATTGGATGGTTCAGGGGATTGCCGGGGCCGACGTTGCTGAGGGTCGTACTTGGCGCGGGCGACCCGTCGGTAAGCAACTGGGACGGGCTGAATTTTACCAGGCGATCATTCACGAAATCGGCCACCCAGAGATTTCCCGCGCGATCGAAAGCGAGCGCGCTGGGATACCAGCTCGAGTAGCCGCGAATTGTCACCTCCGGCGTGGGGTTAGGATCGCTCAACCGCAGACGCGAGGCGGCGAACTTCAAGATCCGGCGATCGGTTGGACCCGACGGAGCATTGCTCGTGAGCCATAGATTTCCGGAGGGGTCGAACGCAAGCCCGCTGACGAAATTCAGCCACCCTCCTTCCCGTCCGCTGCCGAGGACCAGATCCGGTGTTGCCCCACTTTCGAGGCGACCCGACGAGTACCTGGCGATGGTGAATGGATCGACCAGGACGCAGATATCACCGTCGGTCGCCAAAGCTCCGGAGGTCGCAAAGCCACTCTCCCCTGAACCGATGACGATCCCGGCGCTTACTCTACCCGGGCCACTCAGAGAACCCCCGCCATAAGCTCGCAGCCGCGCCGACCCAGCATCGACCACCCAAAGATGCCCTGAGCCCCGTCGAGCGCTGTACGCGATATCAATAGTCGCCGTGCCGCCGGCCGCAACCTGTGCCGGGCTCCCGCTAATCCCCGGTAGATACACGGCAGAGACAATCGGGCCGGGCCACAGCTCGGGGCTTCCCGATGCGCGGTAGCTGCCGGGGATCAGGCCAGAGAGGATTTCGCTGGTGCTCAACGAGCGGGAAAATCCGCCCGGACCGATCAGAGAGACGTTGGGCCTGAGGCCGATTCCGGCGGGGATAACGAGATGGATCGCGAGATTTCCAACCGGCCTTTGCACCAGAATGGTCGCCCTCGCTGTTCTCGGCGGGCTGGACAGATGCGCGGTGAGTACTGCGGTTGTGTCCGCTTCAATGCTCGGAGGTGGCAAATACCTGGCGGTAAGGGGGGTGGAGAAGGAAAGGCTTCCGGGGCCAACCAGAGACCAGGTCACCTCGCCCGATCCTCCGGAGATCGCCGCGGTGAAATCGATCGCCCCTCCTCCGGCGTACCGGCTGATTGAGGCTGGTGACACGCGCAAGGTGACGTCTTGGGGTCGGGGATCTCCGCCATCCGGCAAGTCAACGGCCGCGTCTCTGGGAACAATTTGAATGTCCGCGGTGGTGCCCCTCCCGGCAGAGGCGATGGTCGCCGAAAGGACGCAGGGGGTGCTGACGGGAACAGTTGCTGGAGGGGTGTAGGCAACCGCGGTATCGCCCCGCGCCGAGAGCGCACCGGGACCCTCGAGCGACCAGGTGATTCTTCCCGCATCGGCCGGAACGGTTGCGGTGAAGATCACCGGATCGCTGCCCGCCCTGACATTGACTTTGGCCGGCGAGACCGAAATCGCCCCGCGCAACGAGTCATCGGAGCCGCATCCCGCAGCCCCCGTGATCAGAAGCCCGAGCAACCCACCATAGATGGCACCTTTCGACATCGCTGCTCCCTTTTCGTGCCCGCGGCGCGGGAATCCCGTTGATGCCGTGGTTTGCAAACGCCGCACCGGCAGACATCGAGCGGGATTAGGAGACGCTTTGTCTATTTCGCGGGACCTAGGTCCGCCCGCCGAGACGGTTCAACAGGTGGTGGGAGCGCGGAGCTTGACGGGAACCCCTACGCCTGGACGCCAAAATCGCGAAGTGCCGCATTCAGCGTCGTCTTCTTGTCGGTGCTGGCGCGACGCTGTCCAATGATGAGAGCGCAGGGAACGGAATAACTTCCCGCAGGGAAGATCTTAGGCTTCGAACCGGGAATGACGACGCTGCGCGCCGGAACACGACCCTTGAAGATCCGCTCTTCCGGACCGGTGACGTCGATAATCGGGGTTGAAGCAGTGAGGACCACGTTCGCGCCGAGGACAGCTTCTTCCTCTACCACCACGCCCTCCACCACAATGCAGCGAGAACCAATGAACGCACCATCCTCGATGATCACCGGCGATGCGGAGGGGGGCTCGAGCACGCCGCCCAGACCAACGCCGCCGGACAAGTGAACGTTTCGCCCGACCTGCGCGCAAGAGCCCACTGTCGCCCAGGTGTCCACCATGCTGCCCGAGCCGACGTATGCTCCGATGTTGACGTAACCGGGCATGACGATCGCGCCGCTTTCCACGAAAGCGCCGTACCGGATCGCCCCGGGAGGAACGAGCCGAACTCCTGCCTTGTCCAGGCCCTTCTTCAAGGGAAGCTTGTCGTGGAACTCGAACGGACCCACCTCCATCAGCTTCATCTCGGAGATGGCAAAAAAGAGCAGGACCGCTTCCTTGACCCAGGCATTCACGCGCCAACCGATGTCGCTCTTTTCGGCGACCCTGAGTTTTCCCTCGTCCAGGAGTGCCACCGCGGCGCGGACTGCATTCGCGAACTCCGGTTGCTTCAGCTTCGCCAGGTCGGCGTAGGCCGCCGAGATCTTGTCTTGAAGGTCATTCACAGCTCCCCCTTAGCTCAACCAGACGCGCCGGGAAACCGCTTCCGGGCCAGGAACTTGAAGTCTTCGCCCGAAGGACAGACAGAGCTTCGCTGGGGTCGGCCTTTTTGGTGCGGTCAATAGATCTTCGACTGCCGGGGCTGTCCGGTATAATCGAAAAAAACCGTCTTGAGCTGGGTGAAGAACTCCGCCCCTTCCTCGGACATCTCGCGCTCGCCAATGCCGGTGGACTTCCAGCCTCCAAAAGGAAGCTGGGCCTCGCCTCCAACCGTGGGGTTGTTCACATGCACCATTCCGACTTCCGATCGCTCGATGAAGCTCATCGCCGAATTGGCGTCGCGGGTGTAGATGGAGCTCGACAAACCGAAGTCGACTGCGTTGGCGGCTTCCACGGCCTCATCGAACGTGTCCACTTCGACAATGGCGATCACCGGTCCAAAAATCTCTTCCTGGTGGATTCGCATTCCCGGCTCAACTCCCCGGAATACGGTCGGCTCGATGAAGTAACCCTTTTCGTAGTCGCCTCCCTTACAGCGCTTCCCACCGAAGAGCAGTTTCGCACCCTCGCTCTGACCGATCTCGATGTAGCGAAGATCGGTTTGGAGCTGTGCCTCGTCAACCGCCGGTCCCATGTCGATTCCGGCGTTCAACCCGTTCCCAATCCTAAGGCTACTGGCACCTTGAACCAGGGCGTTCACGACTTGCTCAGCGACGCGCCGTTGCACGATCACCCGCGAGGTCGCCGTACAACGCTGACCCGTCGACCCGAAGGCACCCTGAAGAATACCGGTACACGCGAGCGTCAAATCGGCGTCCTCAAGCACCACCACCGGGTTCTTCCCGCCCATTTCACAGGTAACCCTGATCCCCCGCCGGGCGCACCGTTCGTTGAGGGCAATGCCGATGGCGTTGGAGCCGGTAAAGGAAACCGCTTTGACGTCCGGGTGTTCGACCAGAGCACTGCCAACTGCTCCCCCCGAACCGGCGACCAGATTGAAAACGCCCTTCGGCAGACCCGCCTCCTGAAGGACCTGCGCGATCAAAATCGCCGTTCCCGGCGTGTTCGAAGCCGGCTTGAGGACGACCGTATTGCCGGCGACCAGGGCAGGGGCGGTCTTCCAGGCCGGAATGGCGAAGGGGAAATTCCAGGGCGAGATCAGCGCGACCACGCCAACCGGCTGGCGGAAGGTGAAGGTGAATGTTTTGGGCATCTCGGAGGGGACCGTCTTGCCGCGCAGGCGAAACCCCTCGCCCGCGTAGAACTCGAACAGATTGATGCCCTTGATGATCTCGCCGCGCGACTCGGCGAGGGTTTTTCCCTCCTCGCGACAGAGCACGCGGGCAATCTCCTCCAGGCGGGAGCGGAAGATCTCTACCGCCTTGGCGAGTACCCGCCCCCGGCTCGGGCCCGGCGTGCCTGACCAGCCGGCAAAGGCGGCCTTCGCCGCGTCCACCGCGGCCGAGCCGTCCTTTGCGCCCGAAGCAGGGTACTCCCCGACGACGTCGTCCAGATCGGCCGGATTCCTGTTCGGCGCATAGTCGCCAGAAACCGGGGGCACCCATTGCCCACCGATGAAGTTTTCGAACCGCTCGGCAGACCGCTGAAGTTTTCGCATCGGCAGGACCTTTCCCCAGAAGCAAGCGATCTACTCTCGCCCGCGCCGGCTGCGCAACGCATCGCCACAAAATCCAGGGGGTTCAGGGGATCAGCGCGTGTCCGAAGTCAGCTTCTCGCTCTCGCTCTTCATCGCGCGAAGCTGGGCGAGTTGCGGCGTTTGGGGGAAGCGAGACTCCGCGAGCCTGAGCACCTCCTGGCCCTGGCGGGCCCGGCTCGACCGCAGGAGAGATTTAGCCAGGTCGAGCGCTCCCGCCATTCCCTCCGGTCCGTCGCTCACAAATGCGACGGCGTACGGAGATCCGGCGCGCAAAGAGGGATCGGCGGACTGGATGCGGACGCCGAATCCGACCGACGAGGGAGAGAGCAAAAGCAGCTTGGGTTGGTCGGACACGAGGACGAGTTCAGGCAAGGAAGCTGGCCTGCCAGATTCGGCCGCTGCTTTGAACTTCTTTTGCCACGTTTCGAAAGACCCAGCGTCGAGCACGCCGATCAAACCCCCGGGAGGCCCGACGATGATCGCCGCCATCGACCTGGACGAGCTGTCCTCGGTGAAAGCGACGAGGAAATCCACCGCGGAAAACGTCTGGTCGGCGAAGTTTGCGTTGTAGGGCACTGCGGCGCCGGTGAAACCGATCACCGCTTTGCCAATCCCGATCCGGGTCGCGGTGGCGAGGGTGTCGTTCGGCTCGACCTCCATCTGGCCATCGGTCGGTGTCAGGCTCACGGTGAGGCTGTAGGAGGCGTGGGTAGTCTCTCTTGGCGGTCGCGGCGGTTCGGTGAAATAGGCGCGCTCCTGAATCCGGACGTAGAGCGGTCCGGCTTGTGCCGCCAGCGCGTCCACCCGCTCTCCCGCTCCGGCGGGAGCATCGTCGAGAAAGAGCCTGGAAATCAGCTTCTGCTCTCCGTTCGCCGATGTTTCCAGCTGCAGAACTTCAAGAACGAGATTCATGTCGGGTACGCCAGTCAGGTCCACCGTCAGTGACGCCGGCTCGGCGAGATTGAGGACGAAGAGGTCGCGATCCGAATCGCGAGCTGAGAGGGGGGTACCGATCATCCCCCGGATGGGCGAACCGAGCGCGATGCGGTTTGCCTGCGAAGGCTCGTTGTTCGGCTCCCGCTCGATGCTGTTGGGTTTCAGGTCCACTTCCCGCTGCCAATATCGGACGCCGCCCGCGGTCAGCCCGGCCAACAAAAGGAGAACTGCCAGCGGGGTCAGGATCCGCTTGATGCGCAGAGATTGCTCGTACCGATCAAAATCCTCGCGGCGCGCCATCCTCGAGCCGGTGACCTCGTCCGGGACCGGAGTGAAGTAGTACTTGGCCGGCGCCGGCTCAGACCGAACGCATTCCAGCGCTTCTCGCATTTGTTCGGCGTTGGCGAAGCGCTCCTTGCGATCCTTGCCGAGCGCTTTGCGAACGACTTGCTCCAGGCCGTGGCTGAGTGATTTCTCGGGCGCGACATCCGAGAATCGCGGGGCCGATTCGGTCATGTGCTTGGTAATGATGCTCAGCGCGGTGGGGCCGACAAACGGACCTCTACCGGTCAGCAGCTCGAAGAGCATCGCGCCGACGGAGTAAAGATCGCTGCGGGCGTCGAGCACTTCTCCCTTGGCCTGCTCGGGAGACATGTACGCCGGAGTGCCCAGAAAATCAGCCACGCCGGTGATGTGTTTGCGCTGCTCGTCCTCGGTGAGCTTGGCGATTCCGAAGTCGAGCACCTTCACCCGATCCTCGCCTGCCTTGCCCTTGAGCAGCATGACGTTCGCCGGCTTGATGTCGCGGTGGATGATGTTGTGCTCGTGCGCCTCGGCGAGCGAGGCGAGCACCTGAGACCCGATCGAAATCGCCCGGCGCTCCGGCAGCGAGCCATGGCTCCTGAGCGTCCAGGCGAGGTCGCGCCCGGAGAGATATTCCATCGCGATGTACAGCGAACCGTCCTCCAACTCGCCGAAGTCAAAGACCTGAATCGTGTTCGAGTGGGAAAGTTTGGAGACGAGCCGCGCCTCCTGATGGAACCGCTGCTTGATCTTCTTGTCGATCGCGATTTCCGGCCGCAAAACCTTCAGCGCCAGAACTTTGCCCATCCGGACGTGCTCGACCTTGTAGACCGTGCCCATCCCACCTTCGCCAAGTTTCTCGGTGAGCCGGTAACGGCCGTCGATAATTGCCCCCGCCCACGGGCCGGCCAGAGTGCCCGACTCGGGGGTCAGGCCGCGAAGATCCTCCCCGCATGCGGGGCAGAAGTTCGCTGCTCCGTCCAGTTGCTTACGGCATTTTGGGCAAGTGGAAGAGGGGTCCAAGGTCCGGCTGCGCGACCAGCCAATTCGATTCCACAACGGTAGCCCAAGGTTGGCTAAGATAGAAACTGCACTGGAAGATAGGGGCTTGCCGAGGGAGCGGGTGTGGGTTAAGGGCGCTGCTTCGAAATAGGAGCACGGAGAGGACTTGAAAGTCTCGGTTGTCATTCCCGTCTTCAACGAAGCAAGAACCCTGGAGGAGGCATTGCGCCGCCTGCTCAAGGTCGACTTTCCCAAGGAGCTGGTGATCGTCGACGACTGCTCAACCGACGGCAGCCGCGAGATCCTGGAGCGGATTTCCAGGGAAGGCACCCCGGTGATTCCCGAGGCCAAGCCCGCGCAATTGGTCGGATTGAGAGTCCTTTTTCAGGAGAGGAACCAGGGTAAGGGAGCTGCGCTTCGACGCGCCTTTAGTGAAGCGACCGGGGATATTGTGGTCATCCAGGACGCGGACCTCGAGTACGACCCCAACGACATCCCCAAGCTCATCCAGCCGATTGCGGACGGCGACGCCGACGTGGTCTTCGGGAGCCGCTTTACTGGAACCCCGCGGCGCGTGCTGTATTTCTGGCACACGATGCTGAACAATCTGCTCACCACCATGTCCAATGTGTCGACCGGACTCAATCTGACGGACATGGAAACCTGCTACAAGGCGTTCCGGACAGACGTCCTGAGGAATATCCAAATCGAAGAGGACCGGTTCGGGGTGGAGCCAGAACTCACCGCCAAGGTCGCAAGGGGCCGGCACAGGATTTATGAGGTGCCGATCAGCTATCATGGGCGGACATATGCGGACGGGAAGAAGATCGGGTGGAAAGACGGACTACGAGCTCTGTACGTGGTGGTAAAATACACCCTGAAGCGCTGACAGAATTCATCCAGAGTAAAGCCTTGCCGGGCGACCACCGCGCGATCACCGCCAACCAAGAAACAGGGAGATGCTGTGGGTTCGGTCTGAACCGCGCCGCGCCCCGCGAGAGAGCCATCCACGATGTTTGACTGGGTCCACACGTTGTTCAGCCGCGATCTGGCGATCGACCTCGGCACCGCGAACACTCTGATTTATATCCGCGGGGTGGGAATCGTTTCCAACGAGCCCTCGGTGGTCGCGGTGCAGCAAGACGCGCGCGGCGGCAAAAAGGTGCTCGCGGTGGGGAAGGAGGCGAAAGAGATGCTCGGCAGGACGCCGGGGAACATCGTCGCCATCCGACCGATGAAGGACGGCGTGATTGCCGATTTCGAGATTACCGCCGCGATGTTGAGGTACTTCATTCAAAGCGCGCACAATCGCAAGACGCTGGTCAAGCCCCGCATCATCATTGGCATCCCCTCGGGGATCACCGAAGTGGAGCGAAGGGCAGTTCGCGAGGCGGCCGAGAACGCCGGCGCGCGCGAGGTCTACTTGATCGAGCAGCCGATGGCGGCGGCGATCGGCGCGGGGCTCCCGGTGACTGAGCCCTCCGGGAACATGATCGTCGATATCGGCGGAGGAACTTCGGACGTGGCGGTGATTTCCCTCGCCGGAATCGTCTATGCGAAGAGCGTGCGGATCGGCGGGGACAAGCTGGACGAGGCGATCATCCAGTACGTCAAGCGCAAGTACAATCTGCTCATCGGCGAACGCACCGCCGAGTTGATCAAGATAGGGATCGGGACAGCCTACCCCACGGACGAAGTGATGAGCATGGAGATCAAGGGGAGGGACCTGGTCGCGGGGGTCCCGCGCACACTGACGATCACCTCGGACGAAGTTCGGGAGTCTCTGACCGAGGCGGTGAACGGGATCGTCGACGCGGTGAAGATGACCCTCGAGCGCACCCCACCGGAGCTTGCCGGCGACATCGCCGATCGAGGCATCGTGCTTGCTGGTGGCGGCGCCCTTCTCAAGAACTTCGACACCCTGCTGCGCGAGGAAACCGGCCTCCCCGTTTTTTTGGCGGAGGACCCCCTGAGCGCGGTGGTGATCGGTGCTGGGAAGGCACTCGAGTCGCTGGACATCCTGCGCCAGGTCTGCCGGTCGGTCTAACGAGGTAGCTGGACCGCTCTGCGGGCCTACCAGAGGATGTCCTGGTCTTCCACCACGCCAGGCAGGCCATCAACCGAGAGAACCTTCTTGTCCAACCTGATCCGTCCTTCGAAGAGGCCCAGCGGCTGAACGAAGTGACTCTTTACAATCTTATAGTCCCGCTCTTCGCGGTGGGCATGCACTGGACGAAATCGCAGCTCGATCCCGCCATCATTCGTCGTGACCCGCCAGGGACCGAGCACTCGACTTCGGTCGTATTCGAATCGGGCGCGGTCGAGGGGAATTAAGCGCTCCCCGATCCAGAGCGCATTCTCGTTCGCTTCTTCACTGGCCTCGTTGAACCCTTCCACCAGGTTTAGACCGACGGCCGTGCCATCCGAGAGCCGTCCTGAGGCGAAAGCCCAGCGCCAGGCTGTCCTTCGGGCCAGATATCCATTGGTGTAGTCCAGCCCAGCCATTCCATCTTCCAGCGCATATCGCCGACCACCGGCTTCAAGCGTTCCCGATACCGGAAGGGCTGACCATTTCTGGGTGACGTTCACGACACCATCGGCCGGGACTGGTCCAATCATCGTCAACGGCGGCGCTTGTCCCGCGGCGATCACAGCGGAACAGGAGAAACGGCCACCCCGCCAGCGGCTCGCTCGGACACTGATTTGGTATGGGTCCTCGTTCCGGGGCCGAGCGATGGTGAACCGGGCGCCGGGTCCATGAAACCTGGCCGAAGCTCCTCCGGAAGGGTGATTGGAAATCGTGGTGAATGGCGATGGCAATCCCATGTAGCCGCGATCGAAGAGCATCTTGGCTTCCCGAAGATCGACGGCGCAGACGAATGCGTTGGCGGTATATCCGAGGTCGGCCACCGAGAGCACGGCGAGAACCTCCGGCGTCGCAAGCATCACGTACTGCCAACGCTTGTGCTTGGCGAGGCGACCGGCCATCCCCAAGTGGTACACACCGCGCAGGCGGGCCAAATTCACCTCCGGAATTGAGCCCGCGTAGCTTCCGAATCGGGGCTGGCCATGGTCATCCTCAACCGAGGCAGGGGCGGCGGGCAGGTCCATGCTCCGGAGCGGGTTCATGCGATCAGGGATCCTCGCAGCCATGCGGCAAATTGTCTCCCCGTTTTGCGGAGCACGGCATTTCCGAAGAGCGGGTTGTGCGCTGCGGGTTCACTGCGACCGAGGCGATTGCCGCGATCGCGCGAAAGGGAGCAACACAAGTCCGCTTCACCGGCGAAACCTCGTCGGGCGGTGTTTCCATTCCGCTCGACGCGACTCAAGCGGTGAGTTTTCAACCTTGATCGCGTAGGGAGCTGTCCCAGAGTGCCCCACCGCGCCTTTACCATTGGCGGCAACCCTGCGATTGTGTGCGTCATGGCTTTCGATCCTTTTCTGGAAAAAGTGAGGAAGCTCACACCGGGAGAGCTGAAAAAGCTGGCGAACCAACGGCTCTCGCAGATCGTGCTCAAATCGGTGGCGAGCTCCCGTCGTCGCGTCGCGGGGTTGTCGAAACGGTATCCTTCCGCACATCAGCGCGAGCTTGCGCAACGCCTGATCGACAGCAAAAAGGAGATCGCCAGCATGGCTGGCGGGGTGAGTGGCATCTTCGGCCTAGTCTCCCTTCCCGCGGATCTGCTGGTGATGAGCTGGCTGCAAATCGTTCTCCTCGTGGAGATCGCCTGCGTCTACGGAGTGAATCTCAACAGCTCTCGCGCCCGCAAGGAACTGCTGGATATTTTCGCTTACGCCAATGGGGTCGGCCCTCTCCAAAGGGCGGGACCCAAGGTTTTGGGAAAGGTGGCCGGAAAGCTGCTCGAACGCGGTGGCCTCGGGACTTTCGGCCGCGCGCTGCCACTGGTCGCGGTGCCGATTACCGCGTACCTGAACAATCGGCACATCCAATCCGTAGGCGATCAGGCGCTGCGCTACTACCACGGATTTCCAAGGGCTCACGAGAAACGCCGCACCGGGTAGAATAGAGCGCAAGTTGACCGACGTCGCCCACTATATCGACCTCCTTACCGGCGCCTGGAAGAAGGAATATTTCGAGCTTCAGCTCGCTCGGGCTGTCGCCAGAGCACAGCGACTTCGGGATCCGCTGTCGCTGGTGCTGGTGGACGTCGACCAGCTGCAAGAGCACAACGATGTGCATGGGGCGACCCAGCTCGATGACTCCATTGGATGGTTGGCGACGAAGATTGCCGAAGTCGTGGATGGCCGCGGGCCGATCGGGCGCTCGGGAGGTGGCTCGTTCGGGACGTACCTGCCGACCTTCACCGAAGATCGGGCGCTTAGGCTAGCGCAGCGCCTGCGCCGAACGGTCGCTGCCACTCCGCACGCATCCACTTTCGGCGATTATCACCTTACCGTCTCGGTCGGAGTGGCGACGCTTCGACGCGGAGAGCCCTGGGGAAATCTGATTGAAGCTGCTGAGCGCGCCTGCCTCAAGGCAAAGCAAGGCGGCCGCGATACAGTCGTCTCCCGCTGAGCCTGACGCTATTCAGCGACCCAATCGGACCGCGTCACCACCGGCAGCTGTAGTGCACGCTCTCGCTCCAAGTCGAGATTTCCGATGTGCAGGGAGAGCGGAGACTGAACCCACTTGAAGATCGACAGCAGGAAAAGCCTGGTGAACTTGTCGACGAACGCCTTCAGTCGTTCCGCTGGTTCGTCGGGGAACATTCCGGTGAGTACTGAAACCACCTCGGCGGGCAAAAGCTTTTCGCCGGCGAAGAGGTA
>Ga0137393_10002771_pt1 | contig 11349 bp, 7 predicted proteins | sample 15con2h34BmetaG_FD_101396 | JGI IMG/M metagenome (GOLD analysis project Ga0137393, IMG submission 101396) | Vadose zone soil microbial communities from Angelo Coast Range Reserve, California, USA - 15con2h3.4B metaG | ecosystem: Environmental > Terrestrial > Soil > Vadose zone > Saprolite...
TTCGCGGCGGCGGGGGTTCCTGTCCTGGGGCGCGTTGACAATGAGGAGTCCATCGGGCGCTCAAGGTACGACGGGATGAACGTTTCGTATCGCCGCAGGATGTCGAATCGTTTCAGCATTAACACGAGCTATGTCCTTTCAAAGGGCGTGGCTTACAAAGGTAATGCGGCGGCCTTCCGCAACCGGCCAACCAATCCGAACGATCCTTTCAATGCGATTGATTTCGGCCCGGTGCCGACTGACGAGCGCCACCGCTTCGTATTTTCCGGCGTATTCGATCTGCCCTGGAGAGTATCCGTGGCTCCGATTTTCCAGGCTTCCTCGGCTCGTCCGTATGACGGAATCGAAGGAGCGGACGTTTTGGGAGTCGGAAGTGGCCGTGGGAACTACAGCGTTGTTGTGCTGAACTCTTCTCCGACTAACTTGCTGGCGACAGCGTCGTTCACCACGGCGCAACTGCGTGCTTGCCTGGCCGCACAGACCTGCCACTCGATCGGGTTCGACGCTCTCCGCGGCGATCCCTTCGTGCAGATGGATCTGCGCGTCACCAAGTCCTTCAAGTTTGGCGATCGGATGGATCTTCGGCTGATATCGCAGTTCTTCGACCTGTTTAACCGCGCCAATTTTGGGAACAACTTTGGCGCAAATATTCGAAGCAGCACGTTCCAGCAGCCCATCAACTTCATTACGCCGAACGGCGTAGTTGTGCCGAAATCGTTCCGCGCCGAGTTTGGCGCTGAATTTCGCTTCTAATCCAGTCTCTTTCTCCGGAGGTGTCGCCCGTGTGGGCTGCACCTCCGGATTCTTTTTGCCCGCCCAAGTTCTCCGGTAACGAATCTGTGTTGTCTGGTGATCCCGCTGCCTGGAGTAATAGGTAATGTCTGGCCGACTCGATCCTTGGGATCAGTTGGCCGCCGAGGAGCGGCCGAGGGCGGCGGAGAGGTCGGCATGAAGCAGGCGATGGAAGAGGTGCTCGCCGGCTTCGCGCCGGACGGATAAGCGACCAGCGAGATAAGCGCGAGAGCCCAGGCCCCGCTGCACGGCGTTGCAGAGTGTTTGGTCCTCATCCTGCACTCTTTCACTGACCGCAATGCTTTCTTTGTTGTGGGCTTCGGCCGCGGGGCTGATGTCAGCAAAATAGTAGTCGAAGATTACGGCGCAGCGGTCCACACCAAGAGGCAGAACAAGATTGGTGTCCATGACGCCTTCGCAGGCGTTGATCATGAAATTGGGATAGATCCACAAGTAATGGGCGCGGCCCCGGCGCGTGGCGGCGGCGCCCGCTTCCGAGCCGGAATCCGACGACAAGGGGCTGGACTGCAGACAGGCGCGCTCGAGATTTTCAATCGTATATTTGGTGTATTCGATGACGCTGCTCAAACCCTTGTGCGCGTGGGGCACGTGGTAGCCGCCATCGAGGTAGTTATCCACAAACACCTTCCAATTGCAATTCAGCGTGTAGATGCGGCGGTCGAAATAACGCAGCTTCCTGGTCAGTTCGAGAGGGGCCACGATTTCCTGCACCCTCCCGAGAAAATCACGGAGCGGTGCCGCGCGGCCGTCTAAATTGACGAAGACAAAATTCTCCCAAGTGTCAACACGGACGGGGACGAGCCCATTCTTCGCGCGATCGAAATTGCAAACTCCCTCGAACTCGACCATGCCTTTGAGCGTACCGTCGATGCCATAGGTCCAGCCATGATAGGGGCAGCGAAATTGCTTGGCGCAACCTTGCAAGTCGGTGACAACAGCTGCGCCGTGATGACGGCACACGTTGTAAAATGCGCGAAGCTGTCCATCTTCGCCACGCACGGCGACCAGCGGCTCGCCCGCCATATCGGCGGTGAAAAACTGGCCAGCTTCCTGCACCTGATCGAGACGCCCCACGGCCTGCCAGGTGGCACTGAAGACGCTGGCGCGCTCGAGCTCCGCCACGCGGCGATCCAGGTACCAGGGCGCGGGGATGGTCCACGCCTTTTCGAGTGGATCGCGAGGATTGTAGAGATTAATGATGTCGCGGAGGCTGCGCTCCATATCTGTTCCTTAGGTTGGCAACTCAGCCTACTAAACGGGCGGGTGGAGCAGCAAGTGCATTCCGCATAACAAGATAGGCGTAAGAACAGATTGGCTGCCGGCCAGCCAAGAGGTGCCTTGAGAACTTAAGAAGCTGTACGGGGCGAACAGACAAGAACCCAGATGATCGGTAGAGAACTTGGTGCGGAAGGAGGGATTTGAACCCCCACGGCCTTTCGGCCACAAGATCCTAAGTCTTGCGCGTCTGCCAGTTCCGCCACTCCCGCGGTGGTAGTAACAATATACCGGGAAACTGGCTCTCTCCGCTAGATTCACTATTACCCTGGAATGGAGACTGGGCTGGGAGCATAATAGGCACTACCCAGAGAACTACTTGGCAACCCCGCAGCCGAGACTCAACGCCTTCCGCAGCAGGCGTGACCGAGAACCGCCCCTGCATTTGAGGGCAGCGTCATGATCATTCAGGAACAAGGCGATCAGCTCTTGCTGATCCGGCAAACCGACCATGCGGTGTTAGCGGGGTTCTTCGCGCGCGCACTGGGGAACCAGCTCTTTCTGCGGCCGGAGCCGTTCGAAGCCTTCTGCCTGGCGGTGACGGAACACGACAATGGCTGGACGGAGTGGGAGCTTGCGCCCAGCATCGACCCCAAAACGTTCGCGCCCTACAATTTCATGTCTATTCCGACGGAAGAGCACATGGCGCTGTATCAGCACGGTATCGAGCGCGTAGTCAAAGCAAACCACTACGCAGGCTTGCTGGTAAGCATGCACTGCGCCGGACTATACGACCGCACGCGCGCCACAATGCCGGGGTTTTCCGCCAAGTACGTCAAGAGCAATGAAGCGCCGCTGGTAAGCGATTTCCTGCAGCGGCTGCGCCTGCAGCAATTGCGTCTAAAGGTGGACCTGCGGGCAGACTCCGCTATGAAATCCTTCGCAGAGGAGAAATCGCTACAGGCAAATTTGCAGCGCCTCGAGGCGCTGGATCGCCTCTCGCTCTATTTCTGTCTCGGCCCCTTGGAAGGCGCGACCATTGACGCCGTCCCGCTGGACAACGGCAGCCGTGAAGTGGACTGGGAGCTTCAGCCCGAAAAGAATAACTCTGTTACTCTCGATCCCTATCCGTTCCGCAAGGATCCGCTGCACCTCAGCATCCTTGCGCGTCGAATTCCCAAGCGGGCTTACGCCGACCATGCGGATTTTCAGAAGACGCTTGGCCGTGCTCCGTATTTTCCCCTCAGATTTACGCTGCGTGCCCGAGGCGCGAAGTCGCAAGCGCAGACACACACGGCCACAGCATAATCAGGCCAGTTGCCGCCCGCGCGTCTCCGGCAAAGTTTGCGCGAGCATCGCCGCCGCGAAAAATGCCGCCGCCAACATAGAAAACGCGGGGCCGATCCCGTATCGAACAGCCAAAGCGCCCACAGCGAAAGGAGCCACCGCGGAGAGGCCTCGCCCGATGTTGTAGCTCAACCCCATAGCGGCGGCGCGGATTTCACCTGGGAAAAGCTCGCTGGCGATGGCCGCATAACCTGAGAAATATCCCGTCCCAAAGAAAGCGACGAACGGGCCGAGAACCATCAACCAGATCGCGTTTCGCACCGTTCCGTAGAGTGGGACCAGCGCGGCGGCAATCAGCAAATAGGCGGAGTACGGCTTCCGGCGCCCGAACCTATCCGCGAAAAATCCGAAGAACGCGTAGCCAAACCATTTTCCGAGACACAAAATGAGGAAAAACGCCGTCGTTTTTACCAGGCTGAGACCGCGGCCTCCTTGCGACGGCGGGAGCGAGAGATAGCTCGGAATCCAGGTGAACAGCCCCCAGTATCCGAACATCGCGCAGGCGTTCATAGCCGTGGCGAGTACGCCGTTGCGGAAAACGCCCTTGTCGAAAAGCTTGCTCAGCGAGGCTCCTTCTTTGCGAATCGCGCGTTGTATCCAGAGCGCGGACTCGGGCACGCGGCGCTGAATCCAGAAGACGAAGAGCCCCGGAAGGACGCCCACAAAAAACACGGCACGCCATCCAAAATTGGGCAGAACGAGCACAACGACAAGCGCGGCGATCGCTTCGCCTATCGCGTAGGCCGATTGCATGAGTCCCAGAGCTTTTCCCCGATGTTCGGCGCGCCAGGTTTCCGCGATGAGTGCTGCGCCGGTTGTCCACTCGCCTCCCATGCCCAAACCGAGCAAGAATCGAAACGCTGCCAACTGAGGAATTGAATGTGAAAAGCCGCAAGCTGCGCTTGCCAGCGAGTAAACAAGGATGGAGGCCATGAGCGCGCGGACGCGTCCGATGCGGTCCGCGATGATTCCGAAGAAAAATCCGCCAATGGCGGAAGCGACGAGGGTCAGCGAGTTCAAAAGACCTGCTGTGCCAGTATCCATTGCGAATTCGCGGATCAGAGTGGCGAGAACAAACGAATACAGGGTCACATCCATCGCGTCCAGCATCCAGCCGAGTCCGCCGGCGATGAGGGACTTTCGCTCCGCGGGAGTCACGTCACGGGGCCATTCCAAGCCCAGCACGCGGTAAGGGATGGCTCCGGGTGGCTGCGTTACGGTGTCGGGAGCAGGGAAGCTGGGCGTGGAGGGGTTGGCCACGCCCAGATTGTAACCAAAAGCTTTCCCCAAGGGGTCAGGAACAGATGACTGAGTACTTATGCCGGAACGGGACGCGGGCCGAATCTCATGCTTGTCTTGCGCGCCGTCAGTTTCCCGTATGAGTAGCCCGTTCGATTCCGTCCGCAATGCGAAGAATTGCAAGCGCCAGTTCGAGGAGCACTCTGACGATGAGCACGCCGACGAACAACGCTGCAATTCCCGCGACGAGAGCGATGAGACCTTGAGCCGGAGACTGCTGCATACCAAGTACAACGCAAGCAACGACCGCGACGCCGCCCGCAAGAATTGAAATAACGTAGAGCAGCTTCACGATGCGGCGCGTGAGCAAACTTTGAAAGGAAAAGTCAAATAGCCCCGCAAAGAAGTTCTTTTCTTCGGGCATGTAGCCTCCTGAGCTGAAGTGTGGACCGGCCGGGCTCCGGCATAGACTTAGGTACGGCCATTCGGTGGTATAAGTCAAGGTGCTTTGCGCGTGGAAGTGCGCTGATTTCACGAAATGCCGCGGCGAAACGCGATTTCGTGTCCACGCGTCCATCATTCTCTGACGGGGAACAGTTGCGAATCCAGAATTCAGTTTGGCGAGGAGCAATTCATGAGTGGTCTGAAGAGGCCGGCGGTTTACCTTGTAATTTTGCTCGTGATGGAGTGTCTTGTAATCGGTAACACAGCTCTGCGAGCGCAAACTCTGGATGACAATGCGCTCAAAGGAATGAAATGGCGGCAGGTAGGTCCTTTCCGCGGCGGGCGCGCCCTTGCAGTAACCGGCGTGGCCGGGGACCCGGAGACTTATTACTTCGGCGCAGTCGCCGGAGGTGTTTGGAAAACGGCCAACGGCGGCCTGACGTGGGCGCCGATGACGGACAAGACCGGAATTATGTCTGTCGGGGCAATTGCTGTGGCGCCTTCCGATCCCAACGTCGTTTACGCCGGCACGGGCGAGTCCTGCATACGAGGAAATATTTCTTATGGCGACGGGATGTATAAATCCGTTGACGGAGGCAAGACTTGGGTGCGCATCGGTCTCGAGGATACGCAGCACATTGCTAAGATCGTGGTGCATCCGCAGAATCCTGACGTGATTCTGGTAGCGGCGCTGGGCCATGCCTATGGCCCTAACGAGGCGCGCGGCGTGTTTCGTTCCAGCGACGGCGGCAAGACCTGGCAAAAGGTTCTTTTCAAAGACGCAAAGACCGGCGCAATCGACCTGGTTTTCGATCCTGCGAATCCGCACATCCTGTTTGCGGCGCTGTGGGAAGCGCAGCGCACGCCGTGGGGCATGACCAGCGGCGGGCAAGGCAGTGGCTTATACAAATCTTCGGACGACGGAGCGACTTGGAAACGGCTTGAAGGCCACGGCCTTCCGGGCGGCGTCCTGGGCCGCATCGGCGTTTCCGTTTCCGGCGCGAATGGCAATCGCATCTACGCCATCATAGAAGCGGAAAAAGGCGGGGTGTATCGCAGCGAAGATGCGGGGGAGACGTGGCAATTGATTAATCCCGATCATCGGTTCACGCAACGCGCCTGGTACTTCCACCACATTTTCGCGGATCCCAAGAACTTGGATACGGTTTATGTACTGAATACCGCGGTCTACCGTTCGACCGATGGCGGTCGCAGCTTTAATATCGTCCGCGCAACGCATGGGGACAATCACGGTTTGTGGATTGATCCAACTCATCCGGAGTGGATGATCAACGCAAATGACGGCGGCGCCAGCGTGACTCACGATGGCGGCAAGAGCTGGACCACGCAGGCCAATCAACCAACCGCGCAGTTCTATCACGTGGCTACCGACAACGCTTTTCCATACCACATGTATGGCGCGCAGCAGGATAACTCCACCGTCGCCATTGCCAGCCGGAGCGACCAGGGAGCAATTGACCGCCCGGACTGGTATGCCGTCGGCGGCGGCGAATCGGGATATGTCGTGCCCGACCCCACGAATCCCGATGTGGTGTACGCGGGCTCGTACGACGGGCTGATAACGCGTTTCGATAAGAAAAATCATCAGGTGCAGGACATTTCTTCTTGGCCGCTCAATCCCATGGGAGCGGGAGCTGCGGAATTGAAGCATCGGTTCCAGTGGACTGCCCCGATCCTCATTTCACCGAACGATCCCAAAGTTCTTTATCACGGCGGCGAAGCCGTTCTTAAGACCACGGACGGCGGAATGAGCTGGACTCCCATTAGCGGCGACTTGACGCGAAATGATAAGAGCAAGCAGCAGTCCTCCGGCGGTCCAATCACGCAGGACAATACGAGCGTCGAGTATTACGATACGGTGTTTGCGCTGGCAGAATCACCGCTCGACAAGGGCCTAATCTGGGCGGGTACCGACGATGGATTGGTGCAATTGACCCGCGACGGCGGCCAGCACTGGACAAACGTTACGTCCAAGGAGTTTGGTGACTGGAGCCTGGTCAGTATCATCGAGGCATCGCCGCACTCTGCTGGCGCGGCGTACGTCGCTATCGATCGCCACAAACTGGACGACTACAAACCCTATCTCTTCAAGACCTCCGATTATGGAAAGACGTGGACGAAGATTACTTCGGGCCTGCCGGACAATAGTTATGCCCATGTCGTGAGGGAAGATCCAAAGCGGAAAGGTCTGCTATTCGCCGGTACTGAGAACGGCATTTTTATTTCTTTCGATGGTGGCGCGCACTGGCAATCGCTGAAACTGAATTTGCCGGCGACGCCGATCCATGATCTCACGGTGAAAGAAAATGACTTAATCGTCGCCACCCACGGCCGCTCTTTCTGGGTGCTCGACGACATTTCTCCTCTCCGCGAGATGGCCGCAGGCACTGCGGCAGGGGACGTTCATCTCTACCAGCCGTCTTCGGCGGTGCGGTTCCGCGGTCCGGGCTTCACTCCGCTAGCGAGTGTGCCGGTAGGCGCAAATCCGCCGGCGGGAGCGGTGATCGACTACTTCCTCAAGACGGCGCCCAAGGACGCGGTCACGCTCGAGATTCTCGACGCCAAGGGGCAACCGGTGCGGAAATACTCGAGCAGGAAGCCTAGTGAGGGTGCTTCTCCCGAGGAACAAGAGTTTGGCCTCGAAAGGCGAGGGGATACTTTGCCTGCTGAGGCGGGGCTGAACCGTTTCGTCTGGGATATGCGCTACGAGCCGCCCACACGTGTTCCTGGTGCCGTCGCTTGGGGAGGCCGCCCTGAGGGGCCGCTCGTTCCGCCCGGTGCCTATCAGCTTAAGCTGATAGTTTCGGGAAAATCAGCCACGGCTTCCGTCGAAATCACCAAAGATCCCCGCGTATCTGCGTCGCAGGCGGATCTAGAGAAACAAGCGGAATTTGCGCTGCGAATCCGCGACCGCGTGAGCGCCGGCCATGAAGCGGTAAATCAGATCCGCGGCGTGCGCGGCCAGCTTGACGTGCTAAAAAAGCGTCTTTCCGCGGACGCGAGCGCCAAGCCCGTGCTCGAGGCCGCGGAAGCGCTCAATAAAAAGATGAGCGCCGTCGAGGAGAGAATCATTCAGCCAAAGTCCAAGAGCAACGAGGACCCGCTGAATTATCCGATCCAGGCAGCCGATCAACTGCTTGCGCTGCAATCGACCGTGGAAAGCGCGGATACCGCCCCCACCGCACAGTCTTCCGCAGTTTTCGACGAACTCAATGCGCGGCTTAGCGCGCAGCTGACCGCCTGGCACGAAATCGAGTCCAAGGATCTTATTGCGTTGAACGCGTTGATCCAGAAGAGCAACATTCCCGCGATTGCCCCCGCAGCGGAGAAGGCCGACGCTGGCGCCAAATGAGCTGATTCGTGATCAGCCACGAGAGTGGACTAAGGATGAAAGCGCGCCGCGCCCTCATCCTCTCGAAGCTCGAATCTTCGGCCCGGGATTAGCCGGACGAAAAGGATTGCTCTGGCCTAAAGGTTTTGCTAATCTCCGGCCAAATTGAAGACCCGGAGGTGCGTCTATGGCGTTTTGTCAATCCTGCGGTCAAGAAGTGGGTGGTGCCGCATTTTGTCCGAAGTGCGGTGCCGCGCAAAGCGCCGCGCCAGGGGCTCCAGCGGTCTCGCCCACGGGAGGGTTGGCGGAAAACGTCGCCGGACTTCTGTGCTACGTTCTTGGCTGGATTACCGGGATCATCTTTCTCCTAATTGATAAGCGCCCGTTCGTGAAGTTTCACGCCGCCCAATCCATTGTAGTCTTTGGGGCGCTGACGGTTTTCCGCATTGGCCTCGGTATCATGGTCGGTTTTGGAGGACCGTTCGGGTTCGGCCTCTGGGCTTTGGTTTCGATGCTCATCGGTCTGCTGACACTGGTCTTGTGGATACTATTGATGATCAAGGCCTTTCAGCATGAGCTCTTCAAGGTGCCCGTCGCCGCGGGAATCGCAGAGGGCATCGCGGGAAAATAGCTTCTTCCTTTGAACCATCGATTCGCGAGAATTGTTTCTCTTGAAATAAATTCTTCGCGGTTCTCCCCACGCTGCTCCGGCCTGATTCCACTTGACTTCTCGTGGACCTCCCGCCACTCTAAAAGGCTTTGTCTGTGAAGCGACATAGCGGGTAAAAAAACGGAAAGGCGCCTGCGCTTCGAAATGACTCGGGTCCGGTTATGTTTCCATGATCGCTGCTTTGACGGGACAGCGTCAGCCGCGCTGTTCTACCGGTTTTACAGGGAAAAATTCGACTCCAAGGCGGAATTCGGCTTCACAGGAATGACCCATCGCGCTTCGCAACCGTGGGTAGACGGATTGTTTGATGGCGACGAAAATGTAATCGTAGATTTCAAGTATTCGAACTCACCGAAGGTAACCTGGTGGTTCGATCATCATCAGAGCGCGTTCCTCACGCCGGACGATGCCGAACACTTCCGCAAACATCCCGGCCCACGCATGTTCTACCAGCCGGAGTACAAGTCCTGCACAAAATTGATCGCCACGGTAGCTGAGGAGAAATTCGGATTTGACGCTAGGCCCGTTGATGAACTCATCCGCTGGGGGGACATCATTGACGGCGCGCAGTACCCGACGCCAGAGGCAGCGGTGGAGCTCGTCGAGCCCGCAACGCAGCTCGCGCTGGTCATCGAGGCCGCGCAGGAAGATGGATTGCCCGCGCGCATCATCACCGAGCTTGCGCATCGGCCCTTGGGCGAGATGGTGAAACTGCCGCTGGTGCAGAAGCACCTCGGACCGCTCCTGGAACGCCACCGCAAGTCGATTGAGATTCTTCGCGAGCGCAGCGAGGCTAGCGACGGCGTCATATTCTTCGATGTGAGCGATTTGGACCTGGAAGGCTACAACAAGTTCATTCCATACTTATTGCACCCGGAATGCATTTACTCCGTCAGTGTCAGCGCCTCACCGGTGCGCGCAAAGGTTTCCCTCGGTACCAATCCGTGGAATCAGGCAACGGCCGACAAGAATCTGGCCTCGCTTGCTGAGAAATTCGGTGGCGGAGGGCACCCACGCGTTTCCGCCATCTCTTTCGACCCTAAGGACTTGGCGCGAGCCCGCGAGGTCGCACGAGAGTTGGCTGCCACTCTCCGCGCCAAGTGATCCGTAGTCACGACGAGGCGATTTTCTTTCAATTTGGGGGCGTGTTCGACAAAGTTGTCCGCGCTATGTAAAATTCTAAAGTTGCAGTGGGCCGGTAGCTCAATGGTAGAGCAGCTGACTCTTAATCAGCGGGTTGCAGGTTCGAGTCCTGCCCGGCTCACCACTCAAGGATTACCAAACCGCTCATCCAAGCTGGGGTCGTCATTGCTGACCTCCGAGATGCTGCCCGGCCGAACCGGGAATCCATTCACACGCGAATCGCACCGCAATTTCCGATTTCAACTCCATTGCTGCGTAAAACCACGCGCTCGCGGTCCTGCCGCGTCAACCTCAAATCGCCCAGGCCGCGATTGCGTGGCAAGCACAGCTTCTATCGCGGTCTGCCTATTGACCGTTCCGGCCTGTTTCCTGTCTCGACGCCGGCACTCTTGCCCAGCGTATGCCTGGGCTCATCCCACCTGGCGCGCGAGGCGCTCGCGCAATCAGGAATTGACGTACCTCGTTAACTTGTCTAGCTTTATTCCTACGGCTGAAGGACACTTTACGAAGCTGGGTGTGGGGAGAATTATCTTGGGGGGATCAAAATGAGGGATGACAAGCAGCGGTCTTTTTTCTTCTATTTTCGCGCTTTGAGTCTTGTAATAGGCGCCGTCTTACTCTTCCTGGTTAGCATGCCCGCCGCGCGCGCGCAATCGGAATCGATTAACGGCACGATTCGGGGCCGCGTTAGCGACCCGAGCGATCAGTCCGTAGCGGGCGCCACCGCGACCGCCGTCAACAATGCAACCGGGTACACACGCACCGTGGCAACCGGCGAGGACGGCTACTACGTAATTCCCTCGTTGCCGCTCGGAACCTACACGCTCACGGTGACGAAGGACGGCTTCACTACGCTCAAGTTTACCGAGATCGTGCTCCAAGCCGGCCGGGAAGCTGTTGTTGACGGTGCTCTCAAGTTGGGCCCGGTAACTACGTCGATCGAAGTGAGCGGCGGGGCGCCGATCGTGGACCCGGCGAGAACCAATATCAGCCGCACAATCAGTGAACTGGAGATACAAGACCTTCCGCTAACCTCGCGGAACCCTTACAACTGGATTATGTTTCAGCCCGGCGTCAGTGGACACCCCAACCCGGAGCTGGGCATCCCGCGCACGCTGAACACCAA
>Ga0137393_10002782_pt1 | contig 11333 bp, 10 predicted proteins | sample 15con2h34BmetaG_FD_101396 | JGI IMG/M metagenome (GOLD analysis project Ga0137393, IMG submission 101396) | Vadose zone soil microbial communities from Angelo Coast Range Reserve, California, USA - 15con2h3.4B metaG | ecosystem: Environmental > Terrestrial > Soil > Vadose zone > Saprolite...
CAGTATGGGAGAAGTATCCTGTACCACAACAACGGTGACGGCACCTTTACAGACGTAACGGAGAAAGCCGGTGTGGCCGCCCCGGGATGGTCATCCAGTGCTGTCTGGTTCGATTACGACAACGATGGCCGTCTCGATCTGTTCGTCTGCCAGTTTGTGGAATTCTCCAAGTCCCTAAATAAATCCTGCGGTACCGGTGAAGAAGGCAAACACGGCTACTGCATTCCACGCCTTTATAAGCCCATGCCGAGCTGGCTATTTCACAACAATGGCGATGGAACTTTCACAGATGTCAGCAAGGCGTCGGGCATCGCCAATTATCTCGGGAAGGCATGGGGCGTAGTGGCTACTGATCTCAACAACGACGGCCATCTCGACCTCTTTGTTGGCAATGACACCGTGCCTAACTTTCTCTTCATGAATCGAAGCAACGGCAGATTCGAAGATACTGCGACTTATGCGGGCGTGGCCTACAGCTCCGACGGCCGGGCTCGCTCCGGCATGGGCGTGGATTCCGCGGACTTCAACGAAGATGGGTGGATGGATTTGTTCGTAGCCAATATAGACCGTGAGATGTTTGCGATATACCAGAACAACCACGACGAAACATTCGACGATCAGGCGGGATCGACCGGTATCGGCGCCGCAACCCGTCTGATGAGCGGCTGGGGATTGAAGTTTTTCGACTATGACAATGACGGTAATCTCGATCTGTTTCTTGCCAACGGCAATCCGGATGATCTCATCGAGAGTTTGCATAGCCAAGTCAAGTATCAGGAACCGCTTATGCTCTTTCACAACACCGGGAAAAGCTTCCAGAATGTCAGTGCGCAGAGCGGTCCTGTATTTACGAAACCCCTATCGGCCCGCGGAATGGCCATCGGAGATTTTGACAACGACGGTGGGATCGATGTTCTGGTAGCTGTCAATGACTCCGCCCCAGTTCTCTTGCGCAACAACGCAGGAAATCAAAACCATTGGCTGGGAGTGAAACTCGTGGGGAAGAAGTCAAATCCTGACGCGGTTGGTGCGCGCATCACCTATCAGGCGGCTGACTTAAAAAGAAGCAGGACGAAAGTTGGAGGGGGCAGTTTCTTGTCCTCGCACGACCCCCGTATAGTGCTCGGCATTGGGAAACGACCCAAGATTGACTGGCTGGAAATAAAATGGCCGCGGCCCAGTGGTGCAATAGAACGATTCACCGAGCTACCGATCGACCGTTACATCACGATTGTCGAAGGCAGAGGCAAATGGGCGTAGGAGAAGCTCGCAGCTTGACCCCGTCGGGGTGTTCATGGGAAATGTTGCATGACGTGGAGACGAGCAGGCGCATGGTCTGCATGAGCGATACCTGGATGGCGTTGGCGTCCTCGAGCACGGGCAGATCGAAGCTGGCGCGGGCACGGCGGCGAGTGGCACTTATTGTTACGCGCTGGTTCTGAAAGCGCTTATGGAAGAAACAGAACCGGTTGCGGGTGAGTGCGGGCGATCCGCACTGAGTTCCGTTGACCTTGAGATGCTGACAGCGTGGAACATTTGGGTAATACGGCATTGGGTCTCCATCCCCCTCCCCCGTGGTTTATTGGAATCATGGGTTTGGCGAGAAATTGTTGGCAAAATCTAGAGTCGAAAAGAGTTAGAGGCAAAATCTTGAGCCTTAACGAGTTATGGGTGTGGGAGAGCATATTCTGTAAGATATATCGTGATTATTGGATATTGCACAGAGCTAGTAAAGGTTAGGTGAACTAGGAAGGATTGATGGGTTGTGGAAATTGGCGGGAGCCGCACTGTCAAAGGTTGGCTCCGGGCTGCTTGGTCGGGTGGGAGTGTCACGGGGGACGGGGACACAAGCGGACAGTGGCCCACTTTTCGCAAAAAGGGAGCCTGGCTTGGAGTGCGGCAAAAGGCGAGCCAACCCGTCCAGCCCACTTTTGTGCTATTGACCGCAAGCTATCGCGAGAGGAGCATGACGGGCATCTCGTTTCTCGTTCATCCCCATGAATGTCATGCAGAACGATGAGGCAACTGTGAAGCAGGTCATTTTCCCTCTCTTCGGGATGATATTGTTAGCCGGGTCAAGCCTCGCACAAGCGACCCATGCGCCTTTGCCTACCGATCCCGGAATGTACGTCGAGGCGGCGGGCGGCCTCAACAAGATCATCGGCCAGATTGCCGAGTTCAAGCGTAGCGGTAGTGCGCTTGTATCCCACGCTACTATTGGGATCAAATCACAAAAGCAAAACATTCAACTGCTCGGGCCGCACGCGCAGACGATCGTTTCCTCGCAGCCCGCTTTTTACTTCATTCCCGCCAAACAGGAAGCTGAGGCGGGGGTCAATGCTGGCGATTTGATTCTGGTTCGGTTGGAGGAGAAATCGGAGCGCAGACAGTTTGAGATAGCTGCTCACGGCGCCTGGCGCAGCAGTTCGGGAATATCCCTCACTCATCAGGTTCAGCTATTCCGCGCTGAGGTGAATCGTGACGTTTACAAAATCACTCCCGCGACAGCACTCACCCAGGGCGAATACGCGTTGTACCTGTCGCGCGGCGAGGGCATGGCGGCATATGTTTACGATTTTGGAGTGCAACAGGCTTACTCGATCGCCGTGGGAGAAGAGGCTAGTGCCCGCCCCCGAAGTGTGTCCGAGATCCATCCCACGGCCGATGCCATCAATACGAAACCAACTGATCGCGCCGCGAGTCGCGAGGTGTTCGTGCAATCGTCTATTGGTGTATTTTCTGACGGGAATCCAGATGTTCGCCACGACGGAGTAACGCTCACAGCTCTGACTGCGGGCGGACCAGCCGATCAGGCCGGAATCAAGGCCGGAGACGTGATTCTCTCGATCAACGATCACTATCTGTTCACGGTTACGGGGCTGAAAGAAGAGATCAGTCAGCTTCAGCCTGGCACGAAGATCACAGTTCGTTACCGTCGGTACTCGACGATCTACGATGCCTCTTTGGTAGTCGGAACCGTTCAATAGCTTGCGGAGTTGCGATATGAAAAAGTGGACTTCCATGCTTTTCGTTGTCATTGTCGTTTCTGTTGGACACACCAGTACACACGGCGGCGGAGATTTGTCTCCTTGTTCCAACAAGGCGTTATTTATTGATTCGATGCCGGAGAATTTCGGGCAGTACATAACAACTGAGATCATGAGTCAGAAATTGAAATTCACCGTTACCTTGGATGCGAACAAGGCTGCCTGCCTCATGAAGGGCACTGTCAATGTTGGGGGACGATTCAATGCCGGTTCTGCGCGTTTGCAGATCGCTGGGCCGACTGGTGACGTGATGTGGTCGGGAACGTCCGGAGACAAAGACAGCATAAAGGATCTAGCCCATAATCTCGTGAAACAATTGAAACACGACTTGGAGAAAAAGTGACCAACAGGGTGCTTTCATTGTAGTGCTAAAATGCGGCGCTGTAACCTCAACTCGCTGGGAGGCAGAATGGCCACGACAATACGGCGTCATCAAAATGATAGTAAGACGTTTGAAGAACTCACCGCCAAGGAACAGGCACTTTCGGTGAACGCACATACCGTTTGGTATCTGAATGCGGCCCGGGCACACGGACGAAGAATAGGCATGACCAAGGCCACCGAGAAGATCGCACGTCAGCTCGAACGCATGGCTGTGCAGGTTCGAAATCTGAGCTAGGCGTCGGCGCTCTACCTTATGTTTCGTTTTTCGCGAAAGGATGAGCCACCCGCGAAAGCCATTCAGTGCTAGTCAAGTCCCGGTCTTTATTGGATAATGTGTAACGCTTGAGCGGTCTTCACTTCCCCTAGGGCCTAGGTTTTCAACTCGAGTGCTGCTCCTCGTGAGCGCATCCTGGAGCCAACGTATGGGGAATCTGACTCGACGCTGTATCGGCTTCTTAGTGCTGACGGCGGTAATATGGAATGCGAGGAGCGCCCTTTCGCAGGCGGGCACACTGACGCTGGCGGGAGGGCAGGAAGGTGGCAATTACGCTCGGCTCGCACTTGCCATAGCAGCTAAATGCCAAGCTCATAATCTCTCACTGGGTGTCCTCTCCACGGGCGGTTCCGTCGAAAATCTTCAATTGCTTCAATCAAGAAAGGCTGACTTCGCCATTGTTCAGAGCGACGTCGTGCATCGCGCGCTGCAGGGTCATCGTCCGTTTCAGACCAAATTTCCCGACCTAGTATTGGCCACCCCGCTGTTCGTCGAAGCAGTTCAGATCTTGGTACGCAATGATCTTTTCATATTCACGACTTCCGAGTTAAAAGGCAAGACCGTCTCACTTGGACCCGTAGGAAGCGGCACGGAGATCACGGCGCGGGCAATTCTCGAAGCCTCGGGCGTGTCCATTGATGAAATCCGGGCACAGCATGTCATCCTAGATCAAGTCGACGACGTCTTGCGGAGCGAGGATATTGATGCGGCAATCCTGAGTAGTGCCCTCCCAACCCCCTCTGTCCGGGATGCACTCCAAGGCGGGGAAGCTCGGTTCCTGTTATTTGACAGCAAGGTTATCGAGCGACTGGCCCGAAGCGGGAGTTATTTCACAACGGTGGTTCCCTCACGTACTTACCCAAGCCAACCTGAGGAGATTGCGACGGTAGGGATTCAAGCATTTCTAGTTACTCGCAAAGATGTCAGCGCGGACGCCGTGGCGTCCGTGTTGCGAATACTGTTTGACGACCGCAAGCAAGTCGAGAAGATATCAAGTCTTAAGCTGGACTTGCTCGGGGCCCGCCCGCCGGCGAATATTTCCATACCGATACACGTTGGCAGCGAACGCTACTTGGCGATAACGGCAGGTCCAAAACTACTATGGACTGCACTGCTGACGCTGGCGGTCGTTGCCATTGCATGGGTGGTAACTAAACGACGCCAGATTAGCCGGTCCCTGTCCACTCACGGGGAGGTCCTGCTGGCAATAACAGCATTGGCTTCAGTTTGGGTCTTTAGTTCTGCCGGACTGTACTACTACGAGCACAATCTAAACGAGAATTTCTCTACCTATCCTAAGTCTCTTTGGTCAATGCTCGTATATATTTCCGGTGGATTCCAATCGCGCAGCCCACTCACGAGCAACGGAGAGGTGGTCTCTGTGCTGGCGATTATTACTGGGGTGGGGGTCGCTTGTTGGTTTACAGCGGAGCTTGCTGGACGGTTTGTACGGTCCAAGATCGAGATCATCGAGAGGTTACTGAGAATAAATATGATTCCACACGAGCTGAAGGATCACATCGTTGTGATTAATTCGGACCACCGCGTAGCTGCGATGATTCGACAGTTGACCAGCAGCGAGACGTCAATAGTGCGACGCATTGTTGTGTTGTCACCGGAAAATAAGTCGGTCGGTGATAGCGTTGATCACAATCACTACTACACAATCGAGTCCGACCCGACCGATAGCGAAGCTCTCAAAAGGGCGCGAGTACAGTTTGCGCATTCGGTGACGATTGTTTCTTCTTGGTGCAGTGCGGATCCCACGGATAGAAGACGATTGTTCGATACCGAAACCTGCGATGCGAAGACGATCATGTGTTTGTTGGCGATACGTGCTTTGTGTGCTGAAGGCAATACGAAACAGGTTCCGATCACAGCGGAAATCAGGTCAGCCAAGAATCTCCGTGCTGCATCGGCGGCAGGCGGCGGGAACACCGAGATCGTCTGTGCCGATGCCTTCGGAGTCAATCTCCTGACACAGTGCGCCGTAACGCCTGGCTTAGCAGCTATCTACGGCGACCTATTGACGTTTTCTCCTGGTACCGACGAGATTTACAAAATCAAGGTGCCGTTGCATCTTGCTGGGAAATCGTTTTCTGAGGCCATGCAGTATTTTGCGGAACGACGGAAGAGCAAGAGTCGTTCAGTTATTCCCATCGGAGTCTTTCGGGAGGGACGGGTACATTTGAACCCTCCTTCGACAAGTCACGGAGGAGTGGATCCATTGACAGAGAATGACCATCTTTTCGTTATCTCTGATTCGGAAGATAGCTGCAAATAGGGATTCACGTCTGCGTGAGGTCAAGGGTCTCCGGAAGAAGGCGGCCTAACCTGTTTCCAAGACAACTTCTGCTCGATCGATTGTCACTATCCCGCTACCGCGTTCCTATTCCCTAACCCCCAACTGGCAAAACAAAAACGAATAGACATCCGTGAACTCTTCGATCTGCTTGGTCACCGGCTTGCCTGCGCCGTGGCCTGCCTTCGATTCAATCCGCAATAAGATTGGACGGTCGTGGCTGGCGCCGTTTTTGGCTTCGCCTTGCATCAGGGCTGCCATTTTTTTGGCGTGCATGGGGTCGACTCTGGTGTCGGTGTCGGCGGTCATGAAGAGGATTGCGGGATACTCCGCGCCGGACTTCACGTGGTGATAGGGGGAGTAGGCGTAGAGCCACTTGAACTGGTCGGGATTTTCGGCGCTGCCGTATTCGGGGATCCAGAGTTTGGCGATCTGGAAGTTCTGGTAGTGGAGCATGTCGAGCAGCGGGACCTGGCAGACTACGGCGCGGAACAGGTCGGGACGCTGCGTGATCATGGCGCCCATGAGCAGGCCTCCGTTGGAGCCGCCCTGCACGGCGAGATGATTCTTGTCGGTATATTCTTCGGCGATCAGGTGCTCGGCGGCCGCGATCATGTCGTCGAAAACATTTTGCTTTTTGTCGAGCATGCCGGCGCGGTGCCAGTCTTCGCCGAACTCGGCTCCGCCGCGGAGGTTGGCGACGGCGTAGATGCCTCCGTGCTCCATCCAGAGATAGGCGGTGCGGCTGAAGGTGGGCGTCAGGCTGATGTTGAAGCCTCCGTAGGCGGTGAGCAGCGTGGGATTGTGGCCGGACTTCTTGAGGCCTTTTTTATAAACGATGAACATGGGGACGCGCGTGCCGTCCTTGGAGTGATACCACTCCTGCTGAACTTCATAGGCGGCGGGATCGATGGAAGGCGCGTCGACCTTGGCCCAGAGCGAGGTTGAGTCGGTCTTCAGATCGTGGCGATAAATGGAGGGGGCAAATGTAAATGACTGGAAGCCGTAGAAAATCTCATCGCGATCCCATTTGCCGTCGGAGCCGAAGACGGTGCCTATCGCGGGGAGGGGAAGGTCGCTGAGCTTCTTGCCTTCGAGATCGAAAAGTTTTAGCTGCGAGCTGGCATTCTGCTCGTACTGGGTGAAGAGCTTGCCGCCCCAGACGGCGGCGCCTTGCAGAACGGCGTCGGTCTGCGGGATGAGTTCCTTCCAGTTGTCGCGCTCGTAGTTGCCGGCGTCGGTGACGAAAACTCGGTAGCGAGGGGCGTCTTCGTTGGTGGTGATGAAGAGGCGTCCGTTGTAGATTGAGCCGCTGTAGAGGAAATTCTTGCCAGTGGTAATGCGAGTTGGCGGCGTGCCGGCCTTGAGGTCCATCAGGAAGAGCTCGGACTTGGTCCAACCTTGCTCGACGGCGATTAAGAGCCAGCGTCCGTCGTTGGAAAGATTTACGTTGGGCCAGTCTTCGGGGTCGCGGCCCTCGCCGAAGATTAGGGGATCGTCGGCGGGATCGGCGCCGAGCTCGTGGTAGAAGACGTGGCGGTTGTACATCTCCTGGCCGTCGGGGACGTCTCCTTTATGGGGATAGCGGGTGTAGTAGAAGCCGGAGTTGTCGAGCTTCCAGGCAATGCTGGCAGCGCGCGTGCGCTCGATGATGTCGGGGAGCGGATGGCCGGTCTTGGTCTCGACGATGTGGAGCGTGGACATCTCGGAGCCGCTGGGCGAGGTTCCGTAGGCCAGGTATTTACCGTTCTCGGACGGCTGATACCAATCGAGAGCGATGGTGCCGTCGGCGGCGAGCTGGTTGGCGTCGACCAGGACGCGGTCTTTGGGGGCGTCGTCTTTTTTGTCGCCTTCAGTGTTCTTGGGACGCTCGCGCACGTAGAGAATGGGCTGGTTCTGCATGCCTTCACGGCGGGTATAGAAGTAATACTTGCCACCGATCTGGGGAGTGCTGATGCTTCCGATCATTAATAGTTCGGTGAGACGTTTGTGAATCTGTTCGCGGCCGGGCAAGGGATCGAGGATGGCGCGGGTGTAGGACATTTCGTCGGCTACCCACTTCTGGGTCTCGGGAGTGTTTCCATCTTCGAGCCAGCGGTAGCTGTCGATTATTTTCGTGCCGTGGAGGATTTCCTCGATCGGCTTCGGAGTGGCCTTTGGGGGCGCGGACTTGGAGTTGTCTGCGGCATAAACGGCGACTGCTAACAGAAGCAGGGAAGAGACGGGGCAGAGCAAACGGAAACCTCCTGACATGGGCACCTCGAAGATGGACTCGTTACTCTCATGTTGTGCGACGATCAGAGTGGGCGAAAGGTTAGGGTAGCAGAAGAGGTTGGGAGAGTTCTAAAGGGTGGCTGCGGCCTGAGGACAAGTTTTGTTTGGCCAGAAGCGGATGCGATGCGAACAGGTCAAACGCCAGCGGCTGAAGCCGAATTTATTTCTGGAACGTTACGGCATGACTGAAGTCATGCCCTGATACGAACCTTGACATGACTGGAGTCATGCCCTGATACGAACCTTGAGGTGAGTATGAACGGTTTTCGAGCCGCTAGGCGTGGCCGTCGCGGCGTTGGAACCGCGGCGGGGCACGATGTGACTCCACAAATTAAAGGGGTTCGGTGCCGGTCGGGCGCGCCCCTGTGCCGGTTGAGAAGCGGTTCCGAACCTGGTCGCGAACGCGATCGCCAATATCCTCGACTTTGTCGCGCACCGAGCTGCGGATTTCTTCTCCGCTGGCGGGGGCGAGCAATACTCCGGCACCGATGCCGATGCCGACGCCGGCGGCAAAAGTGAGCACATTTCGCATGGTATGGCTCTCGCCGTAGATCGCTTTTCGGCCACGGTCGGTCAGGTCGGAAACCTGATCGGAGACGCGATCCATATGGCCAGAGACGCGATCACGCATCTCCTCGGTGGCATTGTCGGCCTGATCCAATACGTAAACTGCGGTTTTCAAGATTGACTTCAGCAACTTGGTCACGGTGATTCTCCCTTCGTGCCTATGAATTGACTGAATCTTAGTTGCGGAGGGGTCCGATGCGGTTGCGGTCGGGCGAAGAATCGTCCTCTGCTGGAAAATGACGTGGGCCGAATGTTGGGGTCAATGGCGGGGCAATGCCAGACGACGTGCCGCCTTCTCAGAAACCCGCTCGGGGATGCTTCTGAGTAGCCGACAATTTGGGAAGTGACCGGTCGACTCTGGAGTTGTGAGTGGGGACGGGGGTCGCAGGTTCAAATCCGCTTTCCCCGACCAATTCAAATCGGTCGCCCTGCTGGTGGGTGGATTGCTCTAGCAGGCTGCTGAAAAACTCATTTTGGCAACCAAAGGCGAACCTCAGGCGCTGAAGCGCGGCTGGTATCAAAGGACTTGGCGGCACGAGTGAACTCGTGCCCTTCCCAAAATCGGCCCAACCCAGGGTTTTTCAGCAGCCTGCTGGGGAGTTCTTGCCAACATTACGATTTCGGCCCGCATTTTCCAGTGGAAAATCCGTAAGAGGAGGGGAGGGATGACTGCATGTAACATCGCCACATCACTCATGATCCTCAATGCGTGTAAAGGCCTGATAGCGTCAATTGAGCATTGGCTCCCGTACAATACCGATGGACGGATCTCCGAGAGGCTCTTGTGTATGGAAATGCGAAGTGCTTTAGACGGGCTGGGTTTTGCGTTGTGTGTTAGCGCAGCAGCAATTTGTCTAGTTTTGCACGTGGCGACTTTCCTAACGATTGTTTCACTGATTTGGATTATTCCTCCTTTCTTACTTGTCGCGGCAGCCGTGCTCTGTTCCAAAGCAGTGGACCCCAAACCGCGATTCGGACTACGCTTCGACAAGGTCGCTATGCTCGGCTGGGTCCTTCTCATTTATGCCATCTGCACTTTTGTCTACGACTACAAGACAACCGGCGGAGCAACGAGCGTAGCCGTCGCCGATGGGCAATACGTGTCAAAGTACAAGGACCATGTGATAAGGGTAATCACAGAAGATGAATACAAGATGTTCCCCAACCTCTGGACCCGTGTCATGAGCGCCTGGATCGCAATGATGGCTGTGTTTTGCGCAAAGTCCTTCACGTTTCCCCGATTACTTCGATCTGAACCAAACGCTTGACGAGTCCCAGTTTTTCTCTGGCGGAGACGTTCGGCCTGACGGTCGTTGGCGAAAAATCGTCATTGCACTCATCGAGGGTCGATGAGTGTAAAGGCCTGTTAACGACAGCTATCCTGTGATTCTCAAAGATAGCGTGTATACTTGCGGCGCCTCAGCACCAACACAATCCATTGTTTCCGGCTGTCGAGGGGTGCGATTTGCTTTCACGAGGCCTAGGAGACTACCAATGAGAAAACCGTTCTCGCTTCGCGCCTGTTTGCTTGCTGCGATTGCATTGACTTGCTTCTGTACACCGTCTTGGGCACAAGGTAACATCCGCACGGTCCTGTTCGTCAAAGTGAAAATGGGACAGGACGAAAGCTGGAAGGCTGCAGTCAAAGACTATGTTGCGGTGGTGAAAAAGGCAGGATCAGAACAGGGATTCACCGTCTGGGAATCTCAGAGTGGACCCACGCAACACGCGGTCGTCTGGTACTCCTCGAAGTGGAAGGAGATGGATGAGCAGAATCCGAAGCTGAAGCCCGTAGAGGCTGACATTGCAAGGCTCTTTGCCCGCCTTGACACGGTTACCGACAGCCTTGAGAAGTGGATTGACGAAATGCAGCCTGAAATGATGATTCGCTCGAAGGATGTCCCTCCGATAGTGCGCGTTGCCCGGACGCGTGTCGTGTCCGGCAAAATGGATGAACTTAAAGGCCTGTTCCGCGATCAGATTGTGCCGGCTGTCAAGAAGTCCGGTGCTTCCGATTACGGAGCTGCTGTGGCGCGGTTTGGTACGCCCGCGAATGAAATTCATAGCTACTTAGGTTTGAACGGCTGGGCCGATCTAGATGGACCGATTGGCGTGGAAAAGGGGATGAGCGCCGCCGAATTTAAGGCGTTTCAAGCCAAGCTGCAGCCGCTGATCGAGAGCACCGAATGGAGCATGTGGAAGTTCCAACCCGAACTAAGCTACGTCCCCGGGGCTAAGTAGTTACAAGCCTGAGGGTACAAAAACAGCGTAGTCGGACTAACCACACAAGAGGCACGCAACGAGCGTGCCTCCTTTTTTGCCTCGATCTGCATATACGAAATCGGGGGATATAGCTGTTGATAAATCGCCTCTCTAACAATGTCGGCAGTGTCAAGCACTTTTGGGGCGCACTAGCCCGTGCACTCCGAAGAGCGCCATTTCGCTCTAGTTGAAGGTTTTGCCTTTGCCATACCAACCAAGGCTC
>Ga0137393_10002789_pt1 | contig 11323 bp, 12 predicted proteins | sample 15con2h34BmetaG_FD_101396 | JGI IMG/M metagenome (GOLD analysis project Ga0137393, IMG submission 101396) | Vadose zone soil microbial communities from Angelo Coast Range Reserve, California, USA - 15con2h3.4B metaG | ecosystem: Environmental > Terrestrial > Soil > Vadose zone > Saprolite...
CAAGAGCGACGGATCGCGTTGCATCTTTCACCGTGGCAGGCATGTTCATTTGCAGAAAATTTCGGCGATATACGCTTTGCCGTTTTCTGACCACCTGCGGGCCCCCGCGGTCTTTATGCAGCACCGCCGAGAATGCCGGAGACGCTCGGAACGATGCAAGCTTTTCTTACTGAATTTTAAATATTTTTTGCGGCTACGAATTTGGCCTGGTTTTCCCTCGTAATTCCAGTCGGCAAGCGCTCGGAGTTAAAATGCAAATCTGAGATAGCCTCGCTGCAGCTAGAGCCGTGTGCCGTCTCGACAAATAGGGTCGTTCCTCCAGCCACATGACAGCGCCCGGTACCGGCATCGGGAGCACTTGCCCTACAGTAACGAATCGATCAGGGCGCGTTCTTCGGGCAGGAGCTGATCCCGCTGGAGTTCGGCGATTAGCGATTTTGCTTCGTCGATTCGACCGTTTGCCATGAGTGCGGCGCATCGGACTGCGACCGCTGATGCGGTGCGAGCCTTATGAGGGACATCGATTCCGTAGGCATCGAGAGCGCTGGCGGGGAGTCCGAAGCGAAGTCGGGCGAGCGCGAGGAGGGTCCGATGTGGGAGACTTGCCGGCTCACGTTGCACGAGTTTCTCCGCGAGATGTTCGATCGCGATCAATTCGGCGGAAGTTGAGGCGTTAGTTGGAGGGATGCCCTCTGTGGCGTCCCTGACTTTTTGGGACGAGACGGAGCTCGTCCCTCCAGTGGAATTAGGCAACAGCAGCAAGCGCGTATACGCCTCATCGTTTTGGATCGCCGTGTCGTTAGGCCAAATGTTCAGCATCTCAGCGAGAACGGCATGAATTTTTTTTGTGTCGAGGTGCGCTTGCGCGACCCGCAAGCGGCCTTCTTGCGCAATCCGCAGTTTTGGTATTTGCGCGGCGGCGGAGTTGTAAGCGGTTTCAGCGATATCGAGCGCGCCGTTTTTTTCGGCGTAATCCCCGAGCTTCACCAGCTTTTGCACGTCGCTGCTCGCAACTTCCACAGCGCGTTTCCAATTATTTTCGCTGGCAGTTTTTTCGCCAAGCTGCACATAACAGCGCGCGAGATACATGCGCTGAATCACCGGATCGAGCGGGAAACGTTCGTATTCGAGCAATTGCTTGATCTCGCTCCACCGAGCGAGCCCGCCGAGCGCGTCAACGTGTTGCAAAAAAAGCTCACGGTTTTGCAGCGCTTTATCGAGCGGGATCGTGTCAAGCTCGCGCTGATGTTCGCCTTTTGAGTTCAACCATTTCGCAAGCGCAGTGAGCGACGTGGCATCAGTATCTTTCCAATCCTGAATCGCACGATCGATCAGCGCATTCTTCTTTGCCGGATCTGCCTGCATCTGCAAATCGAGCGCGAGAAGTTTATGCGGCACTTTGGCGAGCGGATGATTTTCTAACGCGGCAATCAGTTCGTTTCGAGGGAAACGAGGGGATGGGGTTGATGGTTGATCGTTGATTGTTGAGGGAGTGAGAGACAACGCGCGCTGGGCGAGAAGAAGGAGCGCATCGAGCGCGGTGTCGCTTTTTCCATGGGCGAGTTTGATGATCCGTGACCAGGCATCGGCCTGACGTTGTTGATCGATGCTGCCGCCATTCACGTTGGCGGCTCGCAATTCGAGAACTGCAGCTTGCAATTGTTCGCGGTCGCTTGCGGCCGACGTGTCGAAAATTTTGCGAAGCTTTGTCTGAACCTCGTCTGGCGCGCCATTGCGCAGGGCTAGCTCGGCCCCGAGCAACCAATCGTGCGGTGAGGCTTCCTTGCCACCGTTCGCGAGCAATTGTTCGATCGCCGCCGCTGCGCGTTCCGTCTCGCCTGCAACCAGCGCGATCGTCGCTTCGTCGCGTAAATCTTCGCGCGTAAGCTTACTCACATTGCGAAGGTTTTTCCAAAAACCCAGCGCCTGAGGATTGCGCGCGCGCGCGAGGAATCTCGCCACCGCGCGAACCGCTTCCGGTTCACTCGGCCGAAGTTGATATGCGGCGATGGCTTCCTTCTCTGCCTCGTTCCATTCTCCTTCATCGAGCAACACGGGAACGCGTGCGGCATGCCGGCGGGCCTGCCATCCCTTGATCGCACCGGCAATCGGATGTGCGGCGAAGAAGACGGTGCCGAGCGCGAGCAGGAGTACGAGCACTGTCAAAAAGATGCGGCGATGTTTTAACCGGCGAAGACGCAGCTCCTCCGCGGTCAGCATGAAATCGTCGGCCCGGCGCAACATTTTCCTGATCATTTTACAGAACCCACGGGACGGGGAAACAGACAAGTGACGAGTGACGAGCGTCAATGACCGGCTTGCAGCCGGAAGAAATCAGCGACGCACGAATTTATCGAGCGAAACGGCTACGTCGCTAAAATCGGTGAGGATTTGACGATCCACAGTCAACAGGCGAACACCCTGATCGCTAGCGAGCGCAACAAATTCGCAATCGTAGGCGGAGCAACCGGAATTCGCGATGAGCTGCATCACTGCGCGGGACGAAACCAGAAACTCTCGGCCGGCGAACTGCGTCTCGGCTTTCTCGACGATGCCGATGGCCGCCTCAACCGTGATCAGATTTCGCCGAATCGCTCCAGCGAGCGCCTTCCGAAACTCCGAACGCCATAAAAGCGGCGCGATCCAGTCGGGCTCTTTGGCCCAGGCTTTATCCGCTGCGTTCGCATACGGTGAGGGCATCCAGCGATAACAAATGACATTGGTATCAACGACGATCACAGTCTGCCCTGCTTTTTCCAGGCACTGATTTCCTGGGCCGTAATCGGACGTTTAAATTTGCTCCGGGCCTCGCGCGCTTCACGAATCATGGCAGAGGTATCCAGGGGGCGCGTCGGTTCAGTCGCATTTTGCAAAGTCGCGATCACCTCTTTGTTCAGGCTGCGATGGTGGGCCTTGGCACGGGTTTTTAGTTCGCGGTGCAAATTCCGCGGAAGATCTTTTAAAGTAATGGTCGGCATTGGCGAAACCATAATGGTTCCACTTCGGTTGTCAACGAATGGTCCGGCAGAATTCGCAGCGAGCATTGTCCCATCGCATTCCTGAATGTTCAGGACGACAGGGAGGTCGTCCCTCCCAATCCTAACGAGGCGCGGTGATCAAATCTTTCGCGACGCTTGCAAATCGCGCTTCAGCTTCCGATCCATTCAATGGTTCCGAACTGGCCAGGACAAATTCCATCACCTGCTGGCCGAGATGACGGCGGCCCTCGAGGACGATGCGAACGCGCTCGGATCGGGTCCACTCCGATGGTCCGCGCGCCATTTCTTCGTCCTCGCTCGTGGAATTGCCCACGCGCCGGACGCGATCTTCCCATAAGCAATAGAAAGCATGCGCGAATTGTTCGCGCTCTTCCGCGATCCGATGCAAAAATTCGAAATGGCGGAATGGAATGGTGAGACCGGGCGCTATTGGATAATAGCGAACACCGTGGTCTGCGGTTTGTTTCCAGCCGGTCGCAGGCAGACAAACATCCGGGCGGTGCAGACTCGCGAGCAGCGCGCTGTTGTGGCCGGGTTGCCACCGGAAAAAGTAGAGAAGACAGGAAGAAGGACCCGAAACTGATTGAACGGTTTGAGTATCACGCCAAATCACGCCGCGGCCTTCGTTAAATCGCAACATGCGTCGCGTTTGTTCATCCAGGTGAATATCGTGAAAGCCGAGACTCGATTCCGGCCAGCGTACCGTCCACTGCGGCTGCGGAATCAAGTTGCGCTCATGCAATCGATACCAACCTTCGGCGCCGATCTCCACGAACGCGATCCAACACAGCGCGATCGCGAAGTAAGAAGGAGGAAGAAAGAAGGAAGAAGGGTCTTCGTTAGATCGCAGTTGCTTCTCGTTGCCGTTTCTTAATTCATCCTTTTTACTTCTGCCTTTCCCGAGCAGCGCCGCGAGCGCAATCGCTCCGGTAAAGACGACCAAAAGCACGGCGTAGCCGGCGATGTCGTGCCCACGTTCCATGGCAGCGAGACCACGGGTTGCTGCCAACCAGACAAGAAGCAACGCGCGGCCAACATTCGCGATGAGTGCGAGCACAATCGTCGCGATGATCAGCGCCAGTCGTCGCGCGATGGTTAGTCGTTGCAGTTCACCAAAGAGCAGACCGATCATGAGCGACGTCTGGAGGGAGCGCACCCCGCTGCAGGCTTCGTTGACGCCAACGAGTCCGCTGTTTACGCGAATCACATTGCCTTCCAGTTGAGCGGGAACGCCAAGCAGGTTGAGAAATTCGGAGACGATTGCGGCGACGCCGCGCATCAGCCCTTGGACAATCGGCTCTTCGATTCCGGTAAACCACGGAAGCGCGACGAAAAAAAATCCGATCGGAAATGCAAAATGCCGCAGCCACACTTTGCCGCCAACGAGATAAATCGCGAGCAACGTCAGTGTCGCTACTGCGCTGGTGTGCAGCCAATCGAGCGGACGCCAACCGGGGTTTGCGATTTCGAAAACACGGATTGGGAGAAGGAGCAATAACGCGGTAATGAAGATGAGGGAACAAATCACTGCATTTCGTCTTTTGTTGATCGGTCGCGCCTCTCCCTGCGCAGCGGGGAGAGGATGAAGGTGAGGGGCCTTTACGTTTTCCCTCCTGTATTCTCTGATTTGTTTCGGCCGCCGTTCCCATCGCAGCCAAAAAAGATAAAGCGCAAAGAAGGGAACGAACCAGCCGTAGCTGTATTGTTCGTTATAAGTCCATTCGGCGCTGAGATGTTGGCAAAGAATGAACCAGAGAGCGCCGAGCAACAATCCAAGAAGAAAAACTTCAGTACGCGCAATTTTTGAAGAGCGTTCCTCAAAACGCGCGTCGACTGTCATGGCGGTTGCTTTCAGTAAAGGAAGATAGTTCCGCCCGATTGCGTATTTCAACGCGAACATTTAAACTTGTTTCGTGGAGTCAAAGTCGCAATCCCTTTCTCCCGCCGGTTCCGCGATAACTGACGAACAGATGCGGCAATGGATTGCGCAATACCGACTCGCCGCGGTCGAACTGCAAAAGCAAAAACAGCGGGAGCTGCGGGCGCTGACTGACGAAGAAGCATTCCTGCGGGCGAGTTCGTTAATGCAATCTATCGGACAAGATGTTTGGATGAACCCGCGCCGGCGTGATTGGTCCGGGTTGATCGAGCAGCAAAAGATTTTTCAAAGGGTCAGGGAAAAAGCAACGTGAGCGACATCTTCGCCGCGGCGGCGGAGCTGCAGCAGTTCTGCGCGAGTCAGCAGTGGAAGTTTTGTTTCATCGGAGCCCTGGCACTCCAGCGTTGGGGGGAACCGCGGGCGACATTGGATGCCGATTTAACTCTTCTTACCGGCTTTGGTCGCGAGGAACAATTCGTGGATCGCTTACTCGAGAAGTTTCGCGGCCGTCGAGCCGACGCGCGTGAATTCGCGCTTCAGAAGCGAGTAGTTCTTTTAACGGCGTCCTCGGGCGTTCCTCTCGACATTGCCCTCGGTGCACTACCTTTCGAGGAAAATACCGTGCGGCGTGCCTCACCATGGAAGGTTTCTACCTGCGGTACTGCATTAATCACTTGTAGCGCTGAGGACCTGATCGTGCACAAAGCCTTTGCCGCGCGCGCACAGGACTGGGCGGATATCGAACGCATCGTGACGCGGCAGGGTCGCGGATTGAAAGTCGATCAAATCTGGTCAGAACTTCGGCCTTTGGTCGCCGCCAAAGAACAGCCCGAAATTTTGGCGCAGCTTCAATCCGTCCTTGATCAATTTCTCAAGGACTAAGAGCTCGGCGAGAAAAGCGGTCGCCCCCCGCGCGAGACATTCGGGTTCTATCCCCAGAAAAGATGATTACTCTATGCAGGTAATGATGCAGGAGGAAAAAATTGCGCCGATTCGGACGAAGCAAATTCTCGGCATTAAATTTTTCGACGGCAGCGCCGAAGAAGCGGTGGGGTACATCGCTCGCCACGGCGGATTAGTTGTCGCGCCGGCGGCGCCTTCGCTCATCGCCTTGCAACACGACGAGGAATATCGGCGCGCAATCGCCGATGCCGATCTCGCAATTGCCGACAGCGGATGGATGGTGAACTTCTGGTGGCTATTACGCCGCGAACGAGTCACGCGCATCTCCGGACTGACGTATTTCAAGCGGCTCGTGGAACGGCCGGAATGCCGTGAGCCGGGAAAGTTATTTTGGATTTTGCCGAGCGAAGAATCGAAAGCAAAAACGCTCGCATGGTCGCGGAGCGTTGGCCTTCCGACTACGGCTGATGATTGCTACGTTGCCCCACGGTATGGAGCGATCGCCGAAGATGAAAAATTATTGTCGATCGTTCAAGATCGACGGCCGCAACACGTCATCGTCGCGATCGGCGGCGGGATGCAGGACAAGATCGGCAGGTACTTGAAACATCGTTGCGGATATCGAGCCGCGATCCATTGCATCGGCGCGGCGCCCGGATTTGTTACCGGCGATCAAGTCGCGATTCCCGGTTGGGCGGATCGCTTTTTCCTCGGTTGGATTTTCCGGATCATTGCGCAGCCACGCGTTTTTATTCCGCGTTTCTGGAGTGTGCGAAAACTGCCCGGAATGATTCTTCGTTACGACCGTGAGCTGCCAGCGCGGAAGCAAAGTAAAATGTAGAAAGGAGAAAGTAAAAGAGATGGACCTGCTGGTCTTGAGCCACTTGCTAATCATGCGCTACGCTCGTTGACTTCGCTCGTGACCGGTGGGACAATCCCACACCATGACTTTGACTGCCGATACAAAGAAACGCGTCGTTATTCCCGGCGCCGCGCCGGGCGATGTTTTTGCCTGTGAACAGACCCACCAAGGTGTCCTGCTGCGCCGGATCTACCGGAAGACACTCGGAAGGAAACCAACGAAGAGACAAGCCCTCAAAGCGATCCGGAGTTGGAAAGCTCTGCGCGGAGTGAAATGGGAGGAGCTCCGCCAGATGACACGGGAAATATGATTCTGCTAGACACCAACGTGGTCATCGATGCGCAGAACAGAACATCGCCATTTTTCCACTGGTCGTCCGAAGTGGTTTCGGAAGCAGTGCGGGCGGCTGGGGCCGGCATCAATGCTGTCACTCTGGCCGAACTTTGCGTGGGAAAGGAGAAGATTGCGGACCTCGTTCAAAGCGAACTTCGACGAGCGGGAGTCCAGCTGCTCGATTTGCCCGCTCGAGCCGCGGCTATTTGCGGGACGGCGTATCGAAAATATCGTCTGGTGCGAAGAAAATCCGCTGGTGGTTTCGCACCAGCGACGCCGTTGCCCGATTTTTTTATTGGTGCACATGCCGAATTAATGCGCTGGAAACTGGCCACACGCGATTCCGAGCGGTTCCGGCTTTACTTTCCTGATGTTGAGCTGATCGAACCGGCGTAGTCACAAAATCCTTCAACGAAAACGAACCCGTCGTCTGTCGCCCCGAGAAAGCGCTCGATTGCTTCCTGCGCATAAAGATGGCTGTTCCTGACCATCTTCTTTTCAGCGCCATCTGGGGTATTTTCGGCGGGGGAATGCAGGACAAGATCGGCAAGTTACTTGAAACGTCATTGCGGATATCGACCGGCGATCCATTGCATCGGCGCCGCGCCCGGTTTGTCACCGGCGACCAAGTCGCCATTCCCGATTGGGCCGATCGTTTTTTTCTCGGCTGGCTTTTTCGCATCATCGCGCAACCGCGCGTTTTCGTTCCGCGTTTCTGGAGCGCGCGCAAATTGCCCGGAATGATTCTTCGTTACGGCCGTGAACTGCCGCCCTTGAAAAGTCATTAACTTGATTCTCGTTAGTTAGATTAACCTTCTTTTGTCATGAGCGTTTCGCGTCGCATCTTATTCGGCGCGGCCGCGAGCTGGTTCAGTCGCGGCCTGACGATTTTGCTTGGCTTGGTATTGCTGCCAGTGCTGTTTCGTCATTTGCCGAAGGAAGAACTCGGGGTCTGGCTGCTGCTTGGTCAGAGCTGGGCGGCGATGGGGATTCTCGATCTTGGCATTGGCGTTACGCTCACACGCCGCATCGCACTAGCAAAAGGCAAGAGTGGTGGTGACCCGAGTGCGCCGCTCACGCCGGAAACGCTGCGCGAGATCGCCGATCTCACAGAATGCGGTAGACGGATTTATCACGTCATGTCCGCGGGGGTTTTTATCGTCTCATGGATAGCTGGATTTTTTTATCTGCGCCATCTTCAACTGCACGACATTAGTCACACCACGGTTTGGATTGCATGGACAGTTCTGTGCGCGAGCCAGGCATGCGCGGTGTGGGCGACCGTCTGGACCTGTCTCTTGCAGGGTGTGGGCTACGTTGGCTGGGACGCACTGATCGCAAGCTTCATCACGACGTTCACGTTGACCGCACAGATTATCGTAGTGCTTAGCGGAGGCGGGCTTGTTGCACTCGCTATAGTTGCAACGGTCGGCGCGCTTGGTCAGCGCTGGCTCACGCGCTGGCTCGCGCGGCAGCGTAGGCCGGAACTTTTTTCGTTGCGCGGCCGATGGAACCCTGACGTTTTTCACGGCATGCCGAGTCTCGCGTTTCGCGCTTGGCTCACCGCGGTCGGCACAATCCTCGTCTTCAATACCGATCAATTTTTCATTGCCGCGTCGAAGGGCGCGGACGCAATTCCCGCATACCGCGCCGCCTACTTAGCGGTGTTGAATCTAAATATGCTGGCGGTCACCTTCGCTTCAGCATCTGCGGTTTTCGTGAGCCATTTGTGGCAAGCGCACGAAATTGCAGCACTCCATAATATCGTGCGACGCAACGTGCGGCTCGGGTTGCTCATCATGTTATGCGGAGGCGCGTTCATAATTAGCCTCGGCCAGAGGTTATTTGATGTTTGGATCGGACCCGGAAGGTTCATCGGTTATCCGACTTTGATCGTGTTCATCGTGCTTCTAACTCTCGAGGCGCACAGCTTTATCATCGTGACCAGCTCACGCGCTACGGAAGATGAAGCATTCGCCGTTTGGGCGTTGGCCGCGGGTTTGCTCAAGCTCGCCGGGTCCTGGTTGCTCATGCAACGATATGGGCTCTTTGGCATCGCAGCTGGGAGTTTGTTGGCACAGCTGCTCACGAATCACTGGTATATGGGGTTTCGAGGATTGCGTCGTTTGGGCATGAGTTTGCGCGAACACACCAAGCGCGTGTTGTTGCCGTGCGTGGGAGTCTTTGCTGTTGCTGGCGCGATGAATCTTTTCTCTCTCCAGCTTACGCGACAAAATTCTACGTTGATTCAGGTAATCGCGGGCGGCGCCATTACGGCACTGGTTTTTGGAATCGCCTGTTGGTGGCTTGTGCTCGCAAGAGCAGAACGCACCCGTCTCCTTGGCTTTGTGGGCCTTTCAACCTCGGGTGCGTAATGACTGAAAATTTCAAAGACACGCGTGAACTAATTCGCCGCTGGACTCCTCGGATAGTTCGTAACTGGTTGCGACAACCGAAGCGTTCCATCAGCTACCTCCTCGATCGTGTCGCTTACTTGTGGTATGGGGCTTCCGAAGTACAAGTGCGACCCGATTGGCGGCCGTGCTGCCACCCGGCGAGTCGAAATCACTTTCGCGTGTTCGCCACCGATCCTGCTCAAGCTGTTGAGTTGAATACGTTCATCGCTTACTGCCGACCGGGAATGCAGTTTCTCGACGTCGGGGCTCACTATGGTCTGTTCGCTCTCGCCGCGATTCGCTTTGGCGGTCAAACCGCGAAAGTCGTCGCCGTGGAAGCCTCGGCAAAAGTATCGAAAATTCTCCGAGCGAATCTAGAAGCGAATAACGTGACGGAGCGCGTGCACGTTGTTGACGCTGCGATGGGGGAGCGCGACGGCACGCTTGAGATGCTGTCCACAGGTCCAGCTGGTAGCGACTACTTCGTCTCCGCGCCCGCTGGCCGCACTGATACGACACCTGTCTGCCAACTGTCCATGCTTACGGTTCTCCAGCGAACAAAAATGCAGCCGACACACGTAAAAATCGACATCGAAGGATTTGAGAGCGAGGCCATTTTCGGTGCGATGGATTGTTTGCGGCAGTATCGGCCGATTCTATTTCTCGAATTGCACCTCGACTATCTCCGCCTAAGGGGACACGACCCCACTAGGATTCTTCGACAGCTTCGCGAATGTGGTTACACAGAATTCGAAGAAAGGGGAGCGCGGCTATCTGAAGATGATCTTGTCAGACGCAATTTGGAATGTCGGGTCATCTGCCAATCTGGTGGGCACGATCAGACGACGATGAATCCGTCGGCAAGATGCGCATAGTTCTTGCGGGACGATTCGCAGGCCATGGAGGAATCCAAACTCACTTGCGATCGCTCGCAGTTGTTCTCGCAGATGCAAGACACGACTTACTTCTACTGTCGTTCGGCCGAGCACCGGACACAGAGGACGATGCTCGAAACGATTCTTTCCTGAACAACTCGGGAGTGCGCTTAAAATATCTGTCCGACTCAATTTCAGGCCGAACCGCTCTGGGCGCATTCCTAACTGTTCAGCGAGCTATGCGAAGCTTCCATCCAAATGTGTATTTTGCATGTGGTACCGGTTGGAACTTGTTCGCTCCGGCAGTATTCAAACCCCACCGCTGTCGGTTTGTATTCCACGAAGTAATGTCTGGTGAACCCACTGGTTGGCGTGATTCCCGATGGCTTGTCCGCGGCTTTTTCGATTTTGTAGTAGCGCAAGCATCACCGGGCGCATGGAATTTCGAACGCATGTTCGGGTGCCGTCGCCCGATTCCTGTAATTCCAGCATTCCCTGCTCCTCTCGAAAAGGCGAGTCGAATTCCACAAACGCGTCAGCATCGAGTACCGTTTGGTAGCGCTCGGGCCGCGATGTTTGGTCGGTTGTTTCCCCATAAGCGCGTGGCGTGGCTGGTTACGCAATGGCCCCGGCTGAATCGCAGTCTCCGCGAGTTACACATCTTTGGCACCGGACCAGAGGAAGCTCCTATCAGGAAACTAATTTTGGAAAACGGATGGAGCGATTCTGTTTTTTGTCATGGATCGTATCCAGATGCGCAAGCTCATGTAGATTTACTCAGCAGCTTTGATCTTACGTTATTGCCAACGATCGGTGCGGAAGGCTCGCCCTTGGTGCTACTCGAATCAATGGCATGCGGTGTCCCTTTCGTGGCGACAGACGCGGGTGGCATCAGTGATTATGCAAATGCGGACTGCGTAATCGTGCCACGAGATGATCCCGAAGCATTCCTCCTTGGAGTTCAGGAGCTGAGTAGCCGATTAGCTGAAGGGATGATCGGTCATCGGCGCTTACAGGAATTTTATCGAATGCGCTTTAGTTTCGAGGTGTTGAAAGGCGAGTGGCTTTCGTTTTTC
>Ga0137393_10002796_pt1 | contig 11316 bp, 10 predicted proteins | sample 15con2h34BmetaG_FD_101396 | JGI IMG/M metagenome (GOLD analysis project Ga0137393, IMG submission 101396) | Vadose zone soil microbial communities from Angelo Coast Range Reserve, California, USA - 15con2h3.4B metaG | ecosystem: Environmental > Terrestrial > Soil > Vadose zone > Saprolite...
AGCTTCGTACACGAGGAATGGTGAACGTATAGCACGCCCGATCCCTCTCTTGTGAGCCTGATCACGCATAATGCGCGGCCATGCTTCGCTACGACGTCGTCACCTTCGACTGCTACGGAACGCTCATCGATTGGGAGTCCGGAATCGCCGGCGCCTTCCTCGATGCCGCCGCGCCGGACGGGATGACGTTCACGCGCCAAGACATTCTCCGCGCCTATGCCGACGTCGAGCACCGCGTTCAGGCGGAGGGGTATCGCAGCTACCGCGAGATTCTGCGCGATACCGCTTCGCGCGTCGCCAAAGCCCTCGGCTGGCCGATCACGCCCGAACGTGCCGGCTTTCTCGCCGACACTCTTCCATCGTGGCAACCATTCCCCGACACCAATCCGGCGCTCGAGCGCCTCGTTGCCGCCGGTTGCCGGCTGGGCATCCTGTCGAACATCGACGACGACCTGCTCGCCGAGACGCGCAAACACTTCACCGTCGACTTCAATGTCGTCGTCACCGCACAGCAGGTACGTTCGTACAAGCCGGGCCGCGCGCACTTCCTGACCGCGCGGGAGCTCATCGGCCCATGGCGATGGCTGCACGCTGCCGAGAGCAACTTTCACGACATCGTCCCGACGAATGCACTCGGCATCGACAACGCCTGGATCAATCGCCAGCGGCAACCGGAGCTGCCCGGCGGAACGCCGAAATTCAGGTTCGACGATCTCACCGGGCTGGCGAACGCAATCGTTTAGAACCGGGTCGCGCGGTTTCGGGGTTACGCGGTCTCGCGGGGCTACCACCCCGAGACCGCGAGACTCCGAGACCGCGAGACCGCCGCCTTAGAAGCGGAAGCTCAATCCCGCGGAGACGCTGAAGGCCGCATCCCCGAGAACGGAATTGCTGCTGCCGATGGTCTGCTTGGCGTCGAAGCGCAGGCCGAGGTTTGGGCGAAACTGATACGTAACGCCTCCGGAAACCTCGGGATCGACCGAGCGCGATGTGAACCGATAGTTGGTGTACGGGGCAACGTCCCTGACCGTGTCTCTCACGTACCGCAGCCCCCCGCCGAGATAGGGCTTCCAGCGGCTATTGGTAAAGAAGTGGTAGGAGACGTTTGCGTCGAACGGAAGAAGCGTTCTCGTGTATGAGGTAAAGACCGCCTGTCCCGACGGACTGACCGTCGTGGAGCTTTGCCGGATCCTTTGCGTCGTTACCGTCAACTCGGCTGAGATGTGATCGCTGAACCGGTGAGCGAATGCCGCCCCGTAGCCGGCGTCGAAGCTCGTGCCGCTGGAGCTAGAGTGCGTCACCGACAAGTCAGAAACGAAGACCGAGACGGTATTGGAAGGGGTTGTCTGTTGGGCGAACGCCGAAGTAATGACGAACAACAGCGACGCGGCGATGACGAGGGATTTCCGCATGACTTACCTCCATTCGTTTTGGGGTCTATACACCCTTCGACGGCCGAAGGACAGCAAGGTTGCAGCCCGTTGCAATCAGCTATGACGGTTCACAGCCGCTCCACGATCATCGCCGCCGCCTCGCCGCCGCCGATGCAGATGGCGACCATGCCGCGCTTCAGGTTCTGCGTCTCCAGCGCGTGCAGCAGCGTGACCAGAAGGCGCGCGCCGCTGGCACCGATTGGATGCCCGAGGGCCACCGCGCCGCCGTAGACATTCAACTTCTCGTGCGGGATGTTGGCGTCCTTCATCGCCGCCATCGCCACCACCGCGAAGGCCTCGTTGATCTCGAACAGATCGATGTCGCTAACGGTCATTCCGGCGCGCTTGAGGGCGATTTCGATCGCCTTCGCCGGCGCGGTCGTGAACCACTCCGGCTCCTGCGCCGTCGTCGCCTGAGAGATGATGCGCGCCAGCGGCTTGCGGCCGTTCTGGGACGCCCAGTCAGCCGAAGCCACCACCAGCGCGGCCGCGCCATCATTGATCTTCGACGCATTCGCCGCGGTGACCGTCCCGCCATCCTTCTGAAAGGCCGGCTTCAGCGATCCCATCTTGTCGAGCGGCGCCGCGAACGGCTCCTCATCGTCGACGATCATCGACGAGCCCTTCTTGCCGGGGACTTCGACCACAGCGATCTCTTTCTTGAACTTGCCACTGCGCACCGCGTCCTGCGCGCGGCGGTACGACTCGCGCGAGAACTCGTCCTGCTCCTCGCGCGTAAAGTGATACTTCGCCGCGCAGAGCTCCGCGCAGTTGCCCATGAGCTTCTCGCCGTACGGGTCCCAGAGACCGTCGTGAATCATGATGTCGATAAGCTTGCCGTTGCCCATCCGGTAGCCATTGCGCGCCTGCGGGAGCGCGTATGGCGCGTTCGACATCGACTCCATGCCGCCGGCGATGGCGACCTCGTATTCGTCGCATCGGATGTCGTTGGCCGCGTACATCACCGCCTTGAGCCCCGAGCCGCACACCTTGTTCACCGTCACCGCCCCCGCGCTGACCGGGATGCCGGCGCCGATGCCTGCCTGACGCGCGGGGGCCTGGCCGACGCCCGCCTGCAGCACGTTGCCCATGATCACCTGCTCGATCTGCTCGGCGGAGACGCCGGAGTTTTCGAGCGCGCACTTGATGGCGATGGCACCGAGCTTCGGCGCGGCGATCGATGAGAGTGTTCCCTGAAACGACCCGATCGGCGTCCGTGCGCCGCCGAGGATGACGATGTCTTTCATGAAGCTCCTTGTATCACTGCTTAGCCTGTGGGTCTGTGGGTTGTCGGTTATCGGTTATCGGTGATCAGTAGATCCGTGACAGCGGCTCGCGAACACCGAGGTTGCTCAACCAACTCGATCTATCGACTAATCCACTGACAACCGACAACCGATAACCGACAACCCGCCCTCCGACCCCCCCCCCCCGCCCCACGATATGATCCCAACGCCCGACAGGAGTTATTTATGACCATTTCCGCCATCACGGACCGGCGCGTCCACATCCAGCCCGGCGACGTCCACAACGTGCTCTCACGGCACATGCTCGCCGACGGCTATGAAGTCGTCATGGATCTTGCCAGGTCGAAAGGCTCGTGGCTCTTCGATGCCCGGCGCGGCCGCGCCGTCCTCGATTTCTTCACCAACTTTGCCTCCTGCCCCATCGGCTACAACCATCCGCGCCTCGATAATCCGGAGTTCCGCGACCGCATCGCCACCGCGGCAATCAACAAGCCAGCCAACTCCGACATCTACACGACCTACATGGCCGAGTTCGTCGAGACCTTCGCCCGTCTGGCCGTCCCTTCTTCCCTGAACCAGCACATGTTCTTCATCGAAGGCGGCGCCCTCGGCATCGAGAATGCGGTGAAGGCGTCGATGGACTGGAAGATCCGCAAAAACCTTCGCAAGGGCCTCGGCATGGAGCGCGGCACACAGATCATGCATCTGCGCGAAGCCTTCCACGGCCGCACCGGTTACACGCTCTCGCTGACCAACACCGCCGACCCGCGGAAGACGCAGTACTTCCCGAAATTCGACTGGCCGCGCATCGACAATCCGAAGCTGCGCTTTCCAATTACTAAGAGTGTTGCTGATGAAGTCGAACAGCGCGAGCAGGCCGCCATCGATCAGGCCAAACAGTTCCTCTCCGACCGGAAGGACGACATCGCCGCGTTCATCATGGAGCCGATCCAGGGCGAGGGTGGCGACAACCACTTCCGCCCCGAGTTCTTCCGCGCCATGCGCCAGCTCTGCGACGAGAACGACATGTTGCTTATATTTGATGAAGTCCAGTCCGGCGTCGGACTGACCGGGAAGATGTGGGCCTATCAGCATTTTGAGGTCGAGCCCGACATGATCTGCTTCGGCAAGAAGACGCAGGTGTGCGGCTTCGCGGCCGGCCACCGCCTCTTCGACATCGACGACAACGTCTTCGCCGTCAGCTCGCGCATCAACTCCACCTGGGGTGGCAACCTGACCGACATGGTCCGCTCGCAGCGCTACTTCGAGGTGATCGACGAAGAGGGGCTAGTCGACAACGCCGCCACCGTCGGCGCCTACTTCCTCGGCGAGCTGCAGCGCTTCGGCGATGAGTTCCCCAACCTCGTCTCCAACGTCCGTGGCCGCGGTCTGATGACCGCTTTCGATCTCCCGAGCGGCGACGTCCGCGACGCCGCGCTCCAGGCGTTCATGGCCAACGACGTGATGGTGCTCTCCTCCGGCCATCGCTCGGCGCGCTTCCGTCCGGCCCTGAATCTCTCGCTGGACGAAGCCGCCGAGGGGATCAAGCGGATGGAGAAGGCGCTGCAGGAGTTGGCGTAGCCAACCAAGTCGCCCGTACGCCGTACAACTGACGAATGAACCGGGAACGACTCACACGCGGCGACTGGCTCCTCATCGCCGCCTGCCTCGCCGTCGCCGCGGTCTCGATCTTCGTCGTCATCAACTGGTTCGGCGCCGCCTTCCCTGAGGCTTCGATCGAGTTTCGTTACGACCGGGCCTCGTCACAGCAGATCGCGGATCGCGTGCTCACGTCGCAGCACGTCGATACCCGAGGGATGAAGCACAGCGCCACCTTCGACTCCGACGACGAGGCGCGCATCTTCCTCGAGCGTTCCCTCGGACTGAAGGCGACGAACGAGATCCTGAAACGCGACGTCCGCCTCTGGTCGTGGTCGCACCGCTGGTTCAAACCTCTGCAGGAAGAGGAGATCAACGTCGGCATCGCGCCGACTGGCGAAGTGACTGGATTCAGCGATCGCATCCCGGAGGACCGCGCCCTCAACTCGCCGGACATCGCCACGGCGAAGCGCATCGCCGAAGGGTTCCTCGGCGGTATCAATGCCCTCAACGACCTCCAGCTCGTCGCGCAGAGCGAGCGGCTGCTGCCGCATCGGTTGCAGCGCATCTTCACCTGGGATGCGCACACCATCCATCCCGCCGGCGCGCCGTACCGCACCATCGTCACCGTCGACGGCGACCGCGTCAGCAGCTTCAGCAGGCGGATCAAGGTGCCCGAGGAGTGGCAGCGGTCGTATCGCGAGCTGCGGTCCAAGAACCTGCTGGCCGGCAACGTCGACGTCGTCTTTCTGATCATCACCATGGTCTGCATCGTGGCCGTCTTCGTGATCCGGCTGCTGCGCGGCGATCTTCAGCTCCGCCTGCTCCTCGGCATCGGCATCGCCGCGGTCATCCTGGTCACCGGCACGGCTCTCAATTCGTTCCCGAGCGCGATGGCGGGCTACAACACCACCGATTCGTATCCGGCGTTCCTGGCCAAGTTCGGCTTTGGCTCCGTCATCCAGGGCATCGGCGTGGCGATGATGCTCGTGGTCGTTTGCGGCGCCGGCGAAGTGCTGTTCCGCGAGCGGCTGCCGGGCCAGCTTTCCGTGGCGCGCATCTGGAACCGCCGCGCGCTGACGTCGAAGCGCGTCTTCCTCGCCTTCATCCTCGGCTACACGCTTGTGGCCTTCTTCCTCGGCTACCAGGTTGCGTTCTACCTCGTCGCCGACAAATTCGGCGCGTGGGCGCCGGCCGAGGTGCCGTACGACGACATGCTCAACACCGCCTTTCCGTGGATCGCGGTGCTCTTCGCCGGCTTCTTTCCCGCGCTCAGCGAAGAGTTCCTGTCGCGTGCATTTTCGATCCCGTTCTTCGAGAAAGTGCTCCGCTCGCGCGTGGCCGCCATCATCGCCGCCGGCTTCATCTGGGGATTCGGCCACGCCACCTATCCGAATCAGCCCTTCTACATCCGCGGCATCGAAGTCGGCTGCGCCGGCGTGCTGATCGGATTCCTGATGATGCGTTTCGGCATCCTGCCGTTGCTCATCTGGCACTACACCGTCGACGCGCTCTACACGGCCATGCTGCTGCTGCGCTCCGGCAACCGCTACTACGTCATCTCCGGCGGTCTGGCCAGCCTCGTCTTCGCCATCCCGATGCTGCTCTCGATCGCGCTCTATATCCGTAACAAGGGCTTCGTCCCGGATGCTGATCTTTCCAACGATACACTGCCGATCCGCCCTGTCCCGATACCGGAGGAAGAGCCGCATCGGCCGGCATGGACCTTCCCGCCGATGCCGGTCACGCGCGGCAAGCTGCTCGCCTGCATCGTCCTCGTCGCGCTTGCGATCGGAGCAGCCATCCTGAAAGCACCATCGATCGATGACGCGGTCGACTACCGGATCACGAAAGAGGACGCCAAGCGAATCGCGGCCATCGTGAAGCCGCCGGCCGCCAACGCCATGCGCACGATCGCAGCGCCTGTCGAAGGATTCCGCTCCTGGGACCGCGACTCGCCGCGCGAAGACGGCGGCACACCGGGCGGCTTCGACGGACTGGCCGTGGCCTACATCCTCCGCCACGGCATGACGGTGCCGTCGCTCGCCGGCGTGATGCAGAACAAGATCCCGACGGCGACCTGGATGGTCCGCTCCTTCGCGCCGCAGGTGAAGGACGAGTACTTCATCGAAGTCGACCCGCGCCGATCGCGCGTGACCGGCTATCACAAGTACCAGGACGAGCGCCGCGCCGGTCCGCGTCTCGAACAGCCACAGGCGCTGGCCATCGCACAGTCCGCATTCGCGCATTACGGCGCGGATACTGCGGCGTTCGATCTAAAGGAAGCGCTCAACTTCCAGCAACCGAACCGGCGCGACTGGCTCTTTCACTTTCAGGAACGGACGCCGCTCGCCGGCGACGCCTGGCGGCGCATCAGCGTGCGCGTTGCCGGCGCCGAGGTCACGCAATTTACGACCACGGTCAAGGTGCCAGACAACGTCTACCGCGAGCCGACCACGCTGCTCAACATCGTCTTCACGATCCTGCGCGTCCTCGGCGCGCTGGCAATCCTCTCGCTCATCGTGGCCGGCTTCGTCATCGCCATGCGCCGGCAGCGTTTCCCCTGGCAGCGCGCGTTGCGCTGGACGCTGGCGCTGGCCATCATTCCGCTGTTCGGCATGGCCCAGCGCTGGGAGTTGACGCTCTTCGAGTACAACACCTCCATCACCTGGCAAACCTTCATCAGCAATCAAACCATCAACATCATTCGCTTCGTCGGCCTGCACCTCGGCACCATCTTCCTGGCAGTTGCCGCCATCGCCGCGGCGTATCCGCAGGCCTTCCAACTGGCCCGCCGCGAGTCGCGCGCCCGCCTCGGCCGGTCGGCCGTCGTCGCCACGCTGACCACCATCAGCATCGCGCTCATCTTCCGGGTCGCCGAACAGCTCCTCACACTGCGATTCCCGGCGCTGGCCTCGCAGTTCGGTCTGAAGGCCCCGGAGTCTGTGGCGCTTCCGCTCCCCGCACTCTCGGGCATTTTCTCGACGATCCTCCTCACGCTCATCATCTGCGCCGTCTTCGGCCTCTTCATCGTGGCCCTGCGCAGCTTTGTCTTTAAGAGCTGGCTTCCGGCGGCGGTAGGAACGGCGATCGTTTTCCTCACCGCGCTCGATTCGTCCGCCAACCTGCACCAGACGCCGGTCATGCTCATCTCCTCTGCGGTGACGGCGCTCGTCGCCTTTGTCGTCGTCCGCTACATCCTCGGCACGAACCTCCTTGCTTACCCATTGACGATCACCGTATCCATCCTCCTCGGAAACGCCGCCGACCTGCTCCAGAACCACCGCCGCGATCTGATGATGAACGGCATCGCCGAGGTCGTCGTGGCGGTGGGACTGCTGATCTGGGCGGCGTCACCAAACCGTGAAGTCCATGCTGTCGGCTCTGAGCGAAGCGAAGGACAGCCGTCCGCATCTCCGGTCAGCCAGCGCAGCTCTCTCGGTTGAGCACCCGCCAAACCCGGAACGCCCGCGGCCGAGGGGTCCATGGAACGGTTGCGCGCGGAGGCGCGCACGCACGATTCAGCCCCGCGCTCGGCGCAGCGCGAGCGCGGGGCATCGGTGGTGATGTGGAAGTGCGGCCGCGGAGGCGGCCGCCACAGGAGTTGGCAAATCGCGCTTTCGGTGCGAATTGGACGGCGTTGTCCCGGCCGCCTCCGCGGCCGGCAATGGTTCTTGCGAATCCGCCCCAGAATCTCCCTCGTAGAGAAGACGTGTTCAACGACTACCACTTCGTCACCCGCTGGCGCGTCCGCGGAACCGTCAAAGAAGTGCTCGACGTCCTCGGCGACGCCGAAGACCTCCCCCGCTGGTGGCCCTCGGTCTATATCGAAGTGAAAAAGCGCGGCGACATCGTCGAGCTGTTTACAAAGGGATGGCTCCCCTACACCCTCCGCTGGAGCTTCCGCGTCACCGAAACCCGCCCCGACGGCTTCATCATCGAAGCCCTTGGCGACTTCATTGGCCACGGCAACTGGCTGCTGACCCAGACCGGCGACGACGTCGACATCATCTACGACTGGCGCATCACCGCCGAGAAACCCCTCCTCCGTCTCTTCTCGCCAATTCTGAAGCCCATCTTCGGCGCCAACCACCGCTGGGCCATGGCCTGCGGCGAGGAGAGTTTGAGGATCGAACTGGCGCGGCGGCACGGCGAGCCGCATGGCGAGCCGCCGAGGGCGACGTTTCGGTAGAAAAGTGCGTGGCTCACTCGGCGAGAGTCAGCGACAGACCGTACGTTCAGGGAAAAGGCGCGCGACCTCTCTCCAGACCTTGTCGAATCTCGCTGCTTTCGCATATATCCGTGAGATGTACTCGGCCGGCGATTGCCTACCGCTTCTGCGGACGCGCTCACCATCAGGCTCGTAGCCGCTTCTTCTCCTCGCCGTTCACCTCGTTTCGAGCCAGAACGTTCGTTCACGGCTAGCGGATGGGACAGTTCGACAGCCGGCATCGACTAGAATCCGTCAGGCGTCCGAGGAGGTGCCGTGGCGAAGGTGTCCATTAAGGGAGTGTTGCTGGGAGGGATTCTCGACATCGTATCGTCGATGATTCTCGGAATCCCTCTCGTGGTGTACGCGATTGCTTCAGCGAACCTAGTGAACGTTCCAAAAGACCAGCTCGGCGCGGCAATCACGGCATCCATTCACGCGCGACCACCGCTCTACGCCCTTCAGCTGCTGATCGGAGCCGCCTGCACGACATTCGGCGCGTACATGTCTGCTCGAATCGCAAAGCATGACGAGTTGCTGAACGGCTTTCTCTCCTCGTTTGTCTGTGTTCTCACGGGAATCTATGCGGTGGCGTCGGGGAAAGACACCAGTTCGACCCTTACGCTGATTGGTCTGTTCGCGCTGACGCTGGCGTCGGGCCTTTTCGGCGGCTACCTCCGTGCACGGTCGGTGGCGAAGCGTGCGCTCCTGGCCGGACCTGTCTGATCATTTGCCACACCGAGAGGAGCTGCCCGGGACGGAGGTCCCACCCCATGAGAGAAGAATCACAGGGCAAATGCAGTTTGTGCGGCGCGACCTATTCGAAGCGCCAGATGCTTCGTCATCTGTCGGAATGTGCGCATCCGGATGGAAAGAGCGTCGCCGCCGTCGTACAGCTTCGAGTCGATGTGCCCGGCACTCCGTTCTGGCTGGATGTCGATGTCAAAGCGACCGCCACATTGCGCCACCTCGATGATTTCCTTCGAATGATCTGGCTGGAGTGTTGTGGCCACCTCAGCGCGTTCGAGGTAGGTCACACCCGGTACGTCGTGGCCATGAGCGACGGATTCTTCGGGCCGGACCCGAACGAGCGCAGCATGAACGCTCGTCTGTCGGCAAGCTTGCCGCCCGAGGGAAGTGTGTTCTCGTACGAATACGACTACGGGTCGACGACTCACCTTCGCCTCAAAGTCGTCGCGCATCGGGAGGCTCCCAGCCGGCGGGAGAGCGTGAGGCTCCTGGCCAGAAACGACAATCCGGTTTGGCCGTGTTCTGAAGAATGCCAGGAACCGGCCAGCGCACTGTGCGCCTATTGCTTCAGCGAGAGTGACGCATTCTTCTGCGACGCACATGCCGACGAACACAGCTGTGGTGAGGAAGCAATTGTTCCGACCGTGAACTCCCCTCGAATGGGCGTTTGCGGTTACACGGGCGGATTGATTCTCGACTGACGGCGAGGAGGAGCTGGAGGATCGGCGACGTTCCGTCAGGACCAGGATCATCTGCTCTTCTTCGACGGCCAAACGTACGTCCTGACCGCGTACGACCACGGCATCGCTACGATCGGCAGGATGACCCATACGAATGCATACGTCATCTCTTCGGCCGGCGAACCAGCCAGCCGGTTGGTTGACCAGAGCGGGTATGCCACGATGACGAGCCAGATGATCTTGTAGAAGATCTCGAACATCACAACCGGCAGCCATCTGAGGGGATTGATCAACCCGAAGATCGACAGAACCGAGTACGCCGCCCACATGCATACCGCGGCGGCTCTCACCGGATCCCATGGTCCGTGATGCTTGAAGATGCCTGACCACGAGTCGCTCGCGACGAACAGGACCACCAACAGAAAGAGCAGCCGCAAGAGGTAGATGTTGATCGGACGGACGCCTTCGTAGCGTTCGTAGTCCGGTCTGAAAATGGCCTTGATGCTGGGCATGGTGGCGCGTCCTCCATTTCTTGACCCCATGTTCCCGCGGAAGAACGACGAGGTCTACCCAGAAAGAGCCAAGAAACAGCGTCAGGCGAGTCCCGCCAGGAGATGCGACAATTCTCACCTCCGCGTCTCCGCGCCTCCGCGTGACACGGATCTTTCGACTGAAGGAGACCCTGATTGGACCGCACGAAAAACGCTCTCGAAGACACCAGGATCGACGTGAAGATCAAGCTCTCAGCGCTCTGGGCGAGTGTGATGTTCTGTTACATCTACGCCGATTATTTCGGACTGTACGTGCCGGGGGCGCTCCAGAAGATGCTGAACGGAAGAATGGGACCGCTCGGCCCGACGACGCAGGGTGTCTTGCTGGGAACCTCGGTCGTCATGGCCATCCCGAGCCTCATGGTCTTCCTGTCGGTGGCATTGAAGCCGAACCTGAATCGCTGGCTCAACATCATCGTCGGTGTTCTCTACACGGTCATCATCCTGATCACGATGTGGCAGTGGGCGTTCTACGTCTTATTTGGAGTCATCGAGGTGGCACTTACAGGACTCGTCGTCTGGTATGCATGGAAGTGGCCCCGGCCGGGAACGACGCAGACTCCACGCTGACGAGGTTTCACGCGGAGGCGCGGAGACGCGGAGGAGGGACGCGGGATGAACTCTGTGCTGAATCAACGAGTTACCTGGCGGCCTGCGACCTTTACGACAGCCACAAGCGCACGAATTCTGGACACTTTGAATGCGACTTTGGCCGATTTTCAAACGTCCGCAAACCACCTTGCATATCGAACCTGTTCGATCTTGAAGGTGGATGCGAACGACCTTGAAGGTGGATGCGAACCACCTCGAAGGTCAATCCCGTTCGACATGAATGCGGTCACGAAC